>Ga0116170_10000886_pt1 | contig 31340 bp, 24 predicted proteins | sample AD_JPNHW1_MetaG_FD_89797 | JGI IMG/M metagenome (GOLD analysis project Ga0116170, IMG submission 89797) | Active sludge microbial communities of municipal wastewater-treating anaerobic digesters from Japan - AD_JPNHW1_MetaG | ecosystem: Engineered > Bioreactor > Anaerobic > Digestate | place... | reverse complement strand
TTCTACTCTCCCATGGCATCAAAAACACTTCCTTGTTAAGCGTTCCTTTTTGCCTCAGATTTTATCATAAAACTGTAAACGATGTCCTTGCACTACCTGTAAACTATCTTACTACTCTATACATATTATCCGCCCTTACATTGGTGCTCCTCAAAATCCACCGCTCAAATCATAAGGCGTCTCCTGATAAACCGTATTGATCCAGTTGGCAAAAAACAGATTGGCATGTCCGCGCCAGCGGTTGACAGGCGCTTTATCGGGATTATCGTCGGTGAAATAATTGACCGGAATCTCAATCGGTTTTCCCGCCGTGAGATCGCGTATATATTCGTTTTTGAGTGTGTCGGTTTCATATTCGAGATGGCCGAACACAAACACATTCCGGCAGCCGGAAGTCGCGGCGATATCTGCTCCGGCAATTTTCGAAGCCGCCAGAAGCTCAACCTTTTTCTCGGTTGAAATATCCTCTACAGCCACCTCGGTATGGTGCGAATGCGGAATATAAAACATGTCATTAAAACCGCGCAACAGCGGGTGATTCGGTTTCAACGGGCTGCTCTCGAACACGCCGAAGCGCTTTTTATCAAGCGGGTATTTGTTGATACCATGCAGAAGATAAAGCCCTGCCTGTGCCGCCCAACAGATATACAGCGTTGAATACACATGTGCTTTACCCCATTTGACGATGTCGCAAAATTCCTGCCAATAAGCGACTTCTTCAAACGGCAGCGTTTCTACCGGCGCTCCGGTGATGATCAGCATATCGTAATAATTATCTTTAATCGCATCAAATGTCGTATAAAACCGCTCCAGATGTTCGACCGGCGTATTTTTGGGTGTATAGCTTGCCGTCTGCAACAAATCGACTTCGATCTGCAGAGGAGAGTTCCCTAAAAGCCGAAGAAGCTGGGTCTCGGTGGCAATCTTGGTCGGCATCAGGTTCATAATCACAGCCCGCAGCGGGCGGATATCCTGCGCCGAGGCGGTTTCGCGATCCATGACGAAAATATTCTCGTTTTCGAGTATTTCACGCGCCGGCAAATCGAGCGGAATGCAAATCGGCATAAAATGAATCCTTTCAAAAAGGGTTGAAATATGTCAGAATTATAACATAAACCCGCCCGAAATACAATCTTTGTAATGCGGGCGGGAATCGTACACTGTGGCAGACACAGTGTACGATTAGAATGAATTCACCGATTCCGAATTCTTAATTCTTAATTCTGAATTTCAACTTACCCCAAAAACTTTTTCAACACCGGATATACCGCCATTGCCATACGTTCAAATCCAAGGTCGGTCGGGTGGCAGTTGTCAGGAGAGCAATGCCCGCGAAGCACATCGCCGTAATACTTCTCACCGTCCAAAAACGCCACAAATTTGTCGCCGTTCGCCACTGCGTTTTCATAGGTCTTTTTAATAATGGCGCGGCGGCGGGTGCTGTCAGGGATATCGGCGTCGAAGCTGGGCCGAGTCATCATGATGATCGGCAGGTTCGGATTCTTTGCCCGTACCTTCTTAAAAAACTTTTCGTGGGTCGCTTCCAGATGTTCGGGCGTCGGGGCATTGTAGTCATAGTCGAGCACAAACACACTCATATCGAGATTTGCGATATAGTCGGCGATATTATCCTCACCGCACGCGCTTCCGGAGAAACCGAGGTTGCGGAAATCGGAATCCAGCAGTTCGCAGACCATCGAGACATAGTTGCTTGAGGGCCGGGAAGCGCATGCCCCCTGCGTGATCGAAGAGCCGTAAAACACCACCGGTTTCTGATGGGTATAGGGCTTCGGGGCGCCGATAGTCTTGCCGTCGTTAATATAGAGCTCAAAGCCGGTCACGCCGTTATAAAGCGGCAGATAGAAGCAAATCTCATTCATCTTGCCGTCCAGCGCGTAGTCGAATATAAAATCGCTCTTGCCGACATCGGCCCGCCAGTTTTGCGCAAATTTCCCGTTGACAAATAAATCAACACCCGAGCTGCCCGAAAGCGGCATATGCGGCAGCATGCACGGCTCGAGCAACACCACCCGAGCGCTCAGCCGTTCGCTGTCGGTGCAAAAGCGGATGCGTCCTCCTGCGGCGCATCTGCTGTTAAATGCTACGCCACGGTTGACCTGATCATACAGATCCGGCGGCAGCCGCCAAAGGTTTTTAACACCTATATCGTCAAACCCGTTCAGTATTACCGGTGCGGAGAAAATGTCGACTTTTTTCATGTTATGACCTTCCTTATATGGTTTATAATCTGAACTCTGAATTCATAATTCTGAATTACTCTAAGAATTTTTTCAGCACCGGCAGCACCGCCATCGCCATGCGCTCAAATCCGAGGTCGGTCGGGTGGATGTTATCGGGCGTGCAGCGGTCACGCAGTGCCTTGCCGAAAAATGTCTCTCCATCCAAAAACGCAACCGACTTGTCCCCGTTCGCCACAGCGTTCTCATAGGTCTTTCTCACGATGTCACGGCGGCGGATGCTGTCGGAGATATCGGTGTCGAAGTTGGGCCGGGTCATCAAAATCACCGGAAGCTTCGGATTTCTCTCCCGAATCTGTTTAAAGAATTTCTCATGGGTCGCTTCCAGATACTCGGGAGTCGGGGCGTTGTGGTCATAATCCATCACGAACACGCTCATGTCGAGATTCGCGATGTACTCGCAGATGTTGTCCTCCCCGAGCGCGGATGCGGAGAAGCCGAGATTGCGAAAATCTGTGTCGAGCAAGCCACATACCTCGGCGATATAGTTGCTTGAAGGCCGCGAAGCGCAAAGACCCTGGGTGATCGAGGAGCCGTAGAAAACCACGGGTTTGGTATAAGTATAGGGCTTCGGCGTGCCGACGAAAGCTCCATCGTCAACATACACCTCGAAGACCGCAACTCCGTTGCATAACGGCAGATAGAAACAGAGCTCGTTTTTCTGCCCGTTCAGAGCATATTCGAATTCGAACTTCTGTCTGCCGAGATCCGGCCGCCAGTTTAACGCAAACCGGCCATTGACAAACAAGTCCACGCCCGAGCTGCCCGACAGCGGCATATGCGGAAGCAGACATTCCTCGGTCACCATCACCCGGCAGCTCACTTTTTTGCTGTCGGTGCAGAATCGGATCCGCCCGCCCGCGGTTTGCCTGCTGAGTTGTGTTACTCCCATGTTGACTTTGTCATGCAGCTGCAGGGGCAGCCGCCAAAGGTTTTTTACGCCCTCGGCGTCAAAGCCGTGCAGTGAAACCGGCGCAGAGAAAATGTCGATCTTTTTCAAATTGTGGCCTTCTTTATTGATTTAAATATCATGATGGTTTTGATTCGGGCGGATAATATCCGCCCGTATAAAAAATTTAACCCAAGAACTTCTTCAGCACCGGCAGCACCGCCATCGCCATGCGTTCAAACCCGAGGTCTGTCGGGTGGCAGTTGTCGGTCGTACAGTGGTCGCGCAATACGTTGCCGAAAATGGTCTCACCGTCTATAAATTCGACCAGTTTGTCGCCGTTTGCAACGGCGTTGTCATAAGTTCTCTTGATAATTTCACGGCGGACGATACTTTCGGGGATGTTGAGATCAAAGTCGGGGCGGGATATGATGATGATCGGCAGGTTCGGATGTTTCGCCCGAATCTGCTTAAAAAACCGCTCGTGGGTCTGTTCCAGCCGTTCGACCCAGGCGTTGTGGTCATAGTCGAGTACAAACGCGCTCATCTCGAGATTTGCGATATAGTCGGCGATGTTCTCCTCGCCCAGCGCGTTTCCGGCAAATCCGAGGTTACGGAAATCGGCGTCGAGCATCTCGCAGACCATCGCGGTATAGCTGTTTGTGGGCTTCGAAGCGAATGCGCCCTGCGTGATCGAGGAGCCGTAAAACACCACCGGCTTCGGGTAGGTGTAGGGCCTTGCCGCACCGATAAAAGCGCCGTCATCGACATACAGTTCGAATTTGGCGACTCCGCTGTAGAGCGGCAAATAAAAGCAAATTTCTTTTTTCTCACCGTTCGTATTATATTCAAACTCGTACAAGCTTTTGCTGAAATCCGGCTTCCAGTTCTGCACAATCCGGCCATTGACGGAGAGATCAACGCCGGAACTGCCCGAAATCGCCATATTCGGATACACATTCTCCTCGCAGAGAGTCACCCGGACGCTCAGTTTTCGGCTGTCGGTGCAAAAGCGGATGCGGCCGCCGGAGGTGTGCTTGCTCAGCTTGGCAATACCGATGTTGATGAGATCATGCAGATCGGGCGGCAGCCGCCAAAGGTTTTTATAACCCTCGGCGTCAAAGCCGTGCAGCGAGACCGGTGCGGAGAAGATATCGACTTTTTTCATACGAATCCTCCTAACTCATATCAGCTGTTCCAAACGAGGCAAGGCATGGGCGAAAAATTGTTGATATCCCTTGCAAAGCTCGTTGATTCCGTTGTTGTTCCGTTCACGAAGGCATCCGTTTTTACAGATCGTATAAAATTCGCATTTTATACATTTTTCCGGGACATTCCGCGACTGACATACAAGCTCTCCCGCTTTACGTTTTTTCGCAAGTGCCGCAAATCCGTCCTTGATATTGCCGAGCCGATGTTTTTCCATCACATAAAAATCGCAGGGATAGACGCCTCCGTCGGCCTCGACCACATACTGAGGCGCGCACTCGCCGCACATGCCGCAGGTCGGCGCGGGAAGTCCGGCCAAGATCTGTGCCAGATCGTCAAAATACCGGATCGTCACATCTTTGCCCGCCGTAAAATCGGCAATCCATAAATCAAACAGCGTACATAAAAAGTTCCCGAAAGCCTCTGTCGTAAGCTGCGATTTTTCCCCGTATGTTCCGAGCTGCGGAATATACTGCTGGTATAGATAGCCATTCTTTATATATTCCGTATAAATCTCGGTGATATTTTCAGCCACCTCGGGCGTCACAACCGTTAGAATATTGAATTTTACATTGTGTTTCCGGAGAATCTCCGCCGCCCGACCCACCCGGTCAAAGGTTCCGTTTTTTCCTTGAACGCGGTACAGATCATGAGTCTTTTTCACCCCGTCCAGCGACAGCCCGACCAGAAAATCATGTTTTGCGAAAAACTCTGCCCATTCGTCATCGAGGTTCAGCCCGTTGGTCTGAACGGAATGATGAAATATCGTTTTGGGATAATCCCGCTCGATATCGATCAGCGCCCGATAAAAATCCAACCCGACCAGCGTCGGTTCGCCGCCCTGAAAGATTAAATCGCACTGCACAGGAGAATACCGAACGGCCTCACGCACAACCGTTTGAAGTGTTTGTAAAGACATAAAGCCCACGTTTACGTCCCGCAACTCAGCCGTATCGCGGTAAAAGCAATACCGGCAATTCATATCGCAGGCGCCGGACGCGGGCTTTATCATCACAACCATGTCAGAACTTGATGCAGATGCCCTCGTTGCCCGACCTGAACGCTGCGTCGATGACCTTCATCACACGCAGCATCTCGTCATGCCGGACGAGCTGCGGGCACCTCCCCTCGACTGCGTCGAGGAAATTGCGGGAGAAATCGACCACATCGGTCTTGACGTCCGGCAGCGCAAGCTCCTCGACACTCTCGCGGGGCCGCGGTGCCATAGTCTTGGTGGGGCCGCCCTCGGTCCATACGACACCTTCTTCCCAGACCATCTCCAGCGTCTTTGATTTCTTGATTTTTCCGCCGCAGTTCCAGTCGTCGACGACCATCGTGCCGTGGTCGCCGTGAACATGCCAGCGCGGAAGCGGTAAGAAGCAATATGTATCGATCTCAATCAGCGCCGAAAGGCCGTTTTTGAACTTCAACAGCAACTTGAAATTGTCGTCGACATCATATTTTACCTTGAGCAGATGACAGTAGACTTCGGTGACCGGGGACTTTTCCATCCATAGAATCTGATCTAACAGGTGAATGCCCCAGTCGTAGATCATTCCGCCGCCGGCTGCGGTCACGCAGCGCCAGTCGCCCGGGATGCCGCGGCAGCCCTGAACCCGACTCTCGATATAAAACGGTTTGCCGATCATACCACCTTCAACAGCGGTTTTCACGGTCACAAAATCGCGGTCGAACCGGCGATTTTGGTGTGCTGAAAAGATTTTCCCTGTCTTGTTCGCCATTGCGAGCACTTTTTCGAGTTCCGCAGCGTTCATCATCACCGGTTTTTCGCATAACACATTTTTTCCGGCTTCGAGCGCCGCGAGAGAGTACTTGCAATGAAAATTATTAGGGGTAGCGACGACGATGATATCAATGTCAGGCATTGCAAGCAGTTCTTCGGCGCTTCTGCAGGCAACCAGCCCGTCTTTTTCGGCTTTCTCCAGCTTCACCGGATTGATGTCGTAAGCGGCGACGGCCTTTGCCCTTCCGGTCTCCTCAAACCGCTGCGGATGCCAGCCGCTGCCCATTCCGCCGTATCCGATGATTCCTACCTTGTGCATTGTTAATATTCCTCCGTTATTTTTTACCTTTGAAATGATAAGCTTTGATCTGTGCCATGCGCTCAAAATAGACATCCGGCAGCTCGCCCGAAGGCATCGGCCCGACGTTTGTCAGGAAGTTACCGCCCATCGCATGTACGGTCTCATAAGTCTCACGCCACCATTCGAAGCTCTTGTACGGATGAACCGTATAACCCCAGCCGTGGTCATTCAGGAGATGACAGACCTCCCACCAGCCCTCCGGCGCGGTCTTCGGAATTGAACACTCGGGGGTAGAGAAGTCGCCTTTGCCGTGCATGCGCGGATTGATCAGAATCTGCGGCTGTAAAGCGCGGATCTCCTCAATGGTGATCGGATCGGGGTCGTCTTCTCCCACACCTCGCCCGTCGAACCAGATGATATCAATTTTACCGTAGCGTGTCAACAGTTCCAGTGTCTGTCCGCGAATCAGCTCGATATAGGCCTTCTTGTGTTCGGGCGGCATCACGGGCAAGCAATCGATCGTTTGCAGGTCAAAGTTTTTCAAAACCCGGCTGCCGTCGGGATTTCTGCCGCAGTTGAAGCTCATATTATCGCGGTTAAAATACCAATCCGGCGGCGAATAATACAAGCCGATCTTCATGCCGACCTTGCGGCAGGCGTCGACATATTCGCCCACGAGATCGCGCCCGTGAAGCGAGTGCGCTGCGCCGAATTCACCGTATTTGCTTGGGAACAGTGTGAATCCGTCGTGGTGCTTGGTAGTCAGAACGGCATATTTAAATCCTGCCTCTGCTGCCGCGCCCAAAAATTTCTCGGGCTCGAACTTGTCCGGATGGAATTTTGCGATGCCCCCTTCATAATACTGTCTTGGTGTGACTTTAGGATATCCGGGCAACGGTGCGTCCCAGACAAAATCCTGCATCATCCCCCATGAGAGGTCGGTGTTTCCGAACACTGAGGCGATGCCCCAGTGCAGAAAAAGACCCAGACCCGCGGCGGGAAACCACTGTGCGTCGGGGTGGGTGTTGCGTTCAAACGGTTTTGAGATTGCGGACGCGCCGATGATTGCATGTTCGGCGGCCGCCTCTTTGGGTGAAGACAAGTTATTTACCTCGTTTATATATTTTCAATGTAGGGGCGATACGGGTACCAGCCCGCTGTGGTCGCCCGTAAGTTTTTCTTTTAAGGAATGGTACAGCGTAGCTGTGATGAGGAGGTTCCTTGCTTCCCTTGTCAAAGGGGAGGCAAGGAAATTCACAATGTGAATTTCCATGGCCTTTCAGCGGTGGTGGGATTCCGTTTTAATAGTTTACAAACGTTTATCCAAACTTCATCTGAATTGCAATTTTAAAGGTACTTTTAATCACAGCCCTCTTGCAACATAGTCGTCTCGCTCGTTATTCACTTCGCGATACTCCCTGTTGCGGCGCCTTGAAATCCTCGCTGCATCGCCCACTGGGCGCGCTCGAATTTCAAGCCCACCACATGCCACCCGGTTTGGGTTCAAACGCAATCACCCTGCGCAGCAGGTCGACGGCTTTTTCCAGTCCCTCGGTGGGGGTCATCAGCGAGTCTTCGTGCTCGATGGACATCACATAATCATACCCGGTCAGGCGCAGCGCCGAGACGATATCACGCCAAACGTCCTCGCCGTGCCCGTAACCTACCGTGCGGAAAATCCAGCTGCGATTCGGCTCGTCGGAGAAGTGCTTGGTGTCCAGCACGCCGTTGACTCTGGTCGTGCGCGGATTGACCTTGGTGTCTTTTGCGTGGAAATGATAAATCGCACCTTTGAGCGCATAAATGGCCTCGACGGGGTCCATATCCTGCCACCACAGATGCGACGGGTCAAAGTTTGCCCCGAGCTGCTTGCCGACGCGGTCGCGGATTTTTAACATAGTTTCGGTATTATAGACACAGAAGCCCGGGTGCATCTCGAACGCGATCTTCTCGATGCCGTATTTCGCGGCTTCTTTGACCGTGTTTTTCCAATAAGGCACCAAGACCTCGTCCCATTGCCAGTCGAGAATCTTTAAAAAGTCGTCCGGCCACGGGCAGGTCACCCAGTTCGGATATTTCGCGCCCGCATGGTCGCCGGGGCATCCTGAAAAGGTAACAACGCGGTCAATGTCCAGTTTTTGAGCCAGTTGGCACGCCTTGATAAAATGGTCGTGCGCGGTTGCAGCGACGGCTTTATCGGGATGCACAGCATTCCCGTGCGCTGACAGCGCCGAGATACCGATGCCGTAGTGTTTGAACTTGGCTTTGAACTCGTCCAGCGCTTTTTGGTTCGAAAGCAGGATTTCCGGGTCGCAATGCGCACGTCCCGGGAAACCGCCGCAGCCGATTTCGACCGTATCAATGCCGAGACCCGCTAAATATTTAAGCGTATCTTCGAGCGAACGGTCGGAAAACAGTACAGTTAAAACACCTAGTTTCATAATAAAACCTCCCTGTTTGGGGTGTTATCTATTTGCTCTCCGGGGGCACTTCGCAGTGACGGCTTCCGGTGGGAGCAGCGGCTCTGATGTCGGCTGCGGCCCATTCGGCGGCATTGCGAATCAGTTTGCGGATATCCTTGTTTTTATAAGTCGGATTGGTCTCATGCCCGGGCTGGATATAGATCACCTTTCCGAGTCCGCGTCGAAACGCGCAGACCGAGCGGAAGACTTCTCCGCCTCTGAACCAGCCGATGCCGACCAGATCATCGGGCGTCGGGATATCAAAGTACTCCCCGTACATTTCTTCTTCTTTGAGTTCGATGTATTCGGGCAGCCCTTTGGCGATCGGGTGCGACGGAGAGCAAATCCAAAGCCGCTCGAAATCGCCGTCACGCCACCGTAACGAACAGGTCGTGCCCATCAGCGCTCTAAACGGTTTGGAATAATGTCCGGAATGCAATACGACAAGGCCCATTCCGGTCAAAACCGCATCGGTCACACGTTTAGCAACCTCATCGGACACCATGCCGTGGAAGCGGTGGCCCCACCATAACAGCACATCGGTGTCGCCGAGCACTTCTTTGGTCAATCCGCATTCCGGCTCGAAGGCGCTGACCGTGCGAGCTTTGCCTTTAAAAATTGTCGCTAGTTCTGCGGCGATGCCTTCTTTATAGACCTTGAGCACTTCGGGTTGGGTATTGGCTTTATCGTCTTCTACAAAAATAGTCACGTTCATAATGATACCTTTCTTTTCCGGGATGTTGTAAGCTCAGCGCAAAACTCCCCGATCAATACCGAAGGTTTTGGCATGACGGATGTTTTGTGCGTCAGCGCAAAACTTCCTAGCTGAAACCGAAGGTTTTAGCTTGTTTATTTAAAGTACACCGGTTTGCCGGTCTTGGCAGATTCATACACCGCGTCGAGGCAGCGGGTGACGACGGCGGCCTGTTCGGGCAGCACCGAGAGTTTTCCCTTGCCGTTGACGGCGTTCATCCAGATCACCTGCTCGATATCCGCCGGACTTCCGCCCTGATTGCCCTCGAAGAACGCGACGCCGCCGGTGGAGAAGTCAGGTGTTTCAATATATTGCCGGTTGTTTTTCACGCCGTTAATGCGCAGTCCGTCGACCATGTCCGCGCCGGCATTTGTACCGCAGAGCTCGACTTTCGCTTCAGCCAGATCAAGCGTATTCAGTGCCCAGGTGGCCTCGAGGAAAATCGTCGCGCCGCTCTTCATCACGATAAAGCCGAACGAGGCGTCGTCCGCTGTGAACTGGTTGACATCCCAGTCGCCAAACAAATTTGCGGTCTCGGTGTCCTTGTTATGTTTGGTATATGAGGTACCGACCACGTAGTTGACATCCCAGTCCTGCATCAGCCACATGCACATATCAAGCGCATGCGTGCCGATGTCGATCAGAGCGCCGCCGCCCTGTTCGTATTCATTCAAAAACACACCCCAGGTCGGAACGCCGCGCCGACGAACCGAACGCGCTTTGGCAAAATAGATTTCGCCCAAGGTACCCTTTTCGCACTCCGCTTTCAGATAAGCCGTGTCGGGGCGGTTGCGCTGCTGGTAACCGATGGTCAGCAGTTTGTTGTTGGCCTTGGCGGCTTCGACCATTTTCATGGCCTCTTTATAGTTGATCGCCATCGGCTTTTCGCACATGACGTGTTTGCCCGCATTCAGCGCGTCAACCGTGATTTTGCTGTGGGAGCGGTTCGGGGTGCAGACATGGACGACCTCGATAGACGGGTCCGCAAGCAGCTTTTTATAATCGGTATAGACCTTCGCACCTTTGACGCCGTAATCGGCAGCGGCCTTTTCGGCGCGCTCTTTGATCAGATCGCAGAACGCCACCATTTCGCACATTCCGGTCTTTTTGAGTGACGGCATATGCTTGCCGTTAGCGATGCCGCCGCATCCGATGATCGCAACCTTTGTCAGTGACATAGAAAATTACCTCCGATATTAATGAATTCTATTATAACACTTATCGATATCAATTCAACCGAAAATCAATATTTGCCAAGACGCATTGCTGCTTCGGCGATCGCGGTCATCTCGGCAAGTGAGACATTGTTCGGAATTGAGTGGTCCGAACTGAAAATATAGCCTCCGTGTTCCTTGACCGCCGGAATCACTTTTGCCATCTCGGCGATGAACTCCTCGGTTTGATCGTATTTGACCGCATTGATGCCGCCGTGCAAAACCAACTTGCCGCCGTATTTCTTTTTCAAAGCGACCGGGTCCATTCCGGCCTTGACTTCAAGCGGGTTCAGCGCGTCGACGCCGATTTCAATGAGCTCGGGCACGAACGGGTTGACGTCGCCGCAGGAATGCAGATGCACCTTGAGATTATGTGCGTGTGCCCAGTCGCAGGCGCGCTTCTGCACCGGCTTGAGCAATTCACGATATGTATGCAACGAAAAGAACTGGTTGTGTTTATACCCCATGTCGTCCGGCCACTGGACACCGTCGAACTCATATCCTTTGTCAAGCATCATTTCAATCAAGGCGATGTTGACGTCGAGCTCGCGGTTGAACATCTCGACACACCACTCGGGTTCTTCGGCAATCGCCATCAAAAGCGTCTCGGTACCGACAAACCATGAATGGGTCACGTCGAAGCCGAACCAGAAGTTGGCATAACGCCAATAGCCCTTCTCCATGGCGATTTTATAATTGCTTGCAATTCGATCCCAGTTAATCCGTTCGCGGGAAGGAGCCATCCGGTCGCGCACTTTGCGCCAGCTGTCCGGATCGGTGACTTCGAAATGCAAAAACTCCGGCGTCGAATCCACACCCTTGATATAGCGCAGTGTCACGCCCCACTCGGTGGTTTTGGTGATGTGAGTGTCGGTCTCCTCGATGACTTTCACAGGAAATCCCGGAGAATTGTCGCCGCCGAAATAGGCGATACGGTCAAAACCGAAATGATCTTCCCAAGCAGCTTCGGTCAAACCCTCTCTGCGCCAGCGGTCGAGGGTGCCCTGCCAGGGGGAGTCGGTCATCGGAATGCGGTCGGCTTCTTTGTGTTCATAACAGCGCAAAAAGCGCTCTCTGCTTGTCATGGTCATGCTGTTGTCCGTCCTTTTTCATATTTACAACGTTTTTTGCGGCGTGAGCCGGATTTGATATTTATATTTTCCGGGCTTCAAAAGGAATTTTTCATGCGGTCTGCCGGTTTCGCCCCAGCTCAGATCACCTCCGACGCCCTGACTGACGTAATTGACCTGCAAAACCGTCCTGTCGGTCTCGGGCAGCTCGTGCCAGTGGTTCGCAAACTCCAACTGCTCTGCGGTATAACGGCCTACATTCAGCTCAAAATTCCGGTCGCAGGTAACCGAAAGCCCGTATTCGCCGGACACTTTCGCCATCCGAACACCGGTCTCATTACCGCTCTCCTGTGGGTTGAGATACCGGAAATACATCTCGTCAATCGGCTTCTCCCAGACGCCGAGCAGGCATCCTGTCACGCGGTCGCAGTAGTTGTCGTGCGGGCCCATACCGAGCCAAGTCACCGTCTTTAAACCGCCCGTCAGAATGAACTGCATACCAACTTTCGGCGGGCACGGAACATTTCTGTCAAGCGCGGTTTCGAAGTTAATCTCGACCGAACCGTCGCCGTAAAACCGATAAAGGAGTTTCACGATATTGGGGATAAATGTCGCGGCGCGCGTTTCGACTTCGACCTCGGCGCAATCCTTCAATTGTTTGACATTCTTAAATCCGGACATTAAAATCGCCCCGCGGGTATCGCAGGCCCCGCGCCAGCAAGCCAGCGCCGACTGCATCCGCCAGCCGTTTTCGTTATCGGTCGGCGCGCGCCAGAAGATCGGGCGCACCGGTGCGGCAAGCAATTCCCTGCCGTTTACGCGGTAGCTCTCCAATTCGCCTCTGCGCCTTGAAAACCGCGCGGTAAAATTCTGCCCCTCAATATAAATATTCCCGTAAGTGCTGATTGCCTTAGGAGCCGTGCTCTTGACAACAGCCGCTTGGGGTTGTTTGCCCGTGATAAATTCGTCGCATGCGACCACGAATCCGGCCTTCGCCCAGAGCGTGTCATAACGCAGAACGAGTTCGACTCTCGCCTGCAGTTCACCATCAACCTTTTTCGGCGGAAATACCGTGAATTCGGCGGTCTGTCCCGGCGGGCAGTTGACGGCTAATCTCTGCGAGGCAAGCACCGTCTGTTCGAATCCCGCGAATTTGGTATAGGTCACGACGATGTCGTATTCATTGATATCGGTGAACAGCGCACGGTTTTTGACCGTGTATTCGCCGCTCCCCGGCCTTTTGCAGCTAAATACCGCCGGGCGATAACTATGCTTTACTTGGATCAGTTTCGGCGTGATTCTGCGGTCGGCGGTGATCAAGCCATCGCCGGAGAATTCCGCGTCGTTCGGGTCATCGCCGAAATCGCCGCCGAATCCCAAAAATGTCTTGCCGTTCTCGGTCTTCAAAATTGCCTGATCGACAAAATCCCAGATCAGGCCGCCGACAAAGCCCTCGGTGCTATAAAACAAATCGGTATAGGTGTCCAAATCACCGCAGGAATTTCCCATCGCATGGGCGTATTCGCACAGGATAACCGGTTTTTGCTCTTTTTTGCCCTGCTTGAGCAGTTTTTCGCACTCGTCGAAGGTAGAATACATCGCCGATACCAGATCGGTCGACAGCGTCCCGTCGGAACACCATCTTCCGCCCTCGTAATGCACCAACCGCCCGTCGTTTTTGGACTTGAAGCGTTTATACATTTCGTGGATCACGGTGCCGCCGTTGCTCTCGTTGCCGAGCGACCACAAAATTACGCTCGGGCGGTTCTTGTCGCGCTGGAAAACGGCCTCGACGCGGTCAAGCAGTGCCGGCTCCCACAATTTATCGTCGCCCGGAACGCGCGGCACATCGGGCCATCCCCAGGTGCCGTGAGTCTCCATATTGGTTTCGTCGATGACATAGATTCCGTACTTGTCGCAAAGCTCTAAAAAATACGGATGGTTCGGATAGTGCGAGGTGCGCACGGCGTTGATGTTGTGCCGTTTCATCATCAGCACGTCGCTCTCCATGATCTCATGGGTGATCGCGCGCCCGTATTTGGCGTCAAATTCATGCCTGTCCGCACCGACAAACTTCAGCTGTGCACCATTCAAATACAGCACGCCCGCGCGGTTTTCGATGCGCCTGAAGCCGACGTGTGTCGAACAGAACTCGCTTCCGCCGTCGGCCGAGATCACAATCGTATAAAGGTTCGGTTTTTCGGCGGACCACGTCTTGATGATTTCCAGCGTCACCGACAGATTGAAATCACCCGTGACAGACGCCGAGAAAATTTCTTTTTCACCGTCATATAATGAGGCATGCGAAGCCGTTCCGGTCTTTCCGTAAAGCGTGAGATTGCCGCTTCCGTTCGACCAGTCGCAGACGGTGCCGAAGTCCACCAGCGCCTTTTGCGGCATACAGTATAAAAACACATCGCGGAAAATACCCGAGAGCCGGAAAAAGTCCTGATCTTCAAGCCAGCTGGAGTCGCTGTACTGCATCACCTGCACCGCGATTAGGTTCTCGCCCTCGTGCAAAAACTGCGTGATGTCAAATTCCGCCGCGTTGAAGGAATTCTTCGAAAATCCCGTCTCATGGCCGTTGATCCATAAATAAAAGCAATTGTCCACGCCCGCAAAATGCAAAATTACCTCTTTGCCGTCAAAACTCTGCGGCAAAAAGAAACGCTTGCGATAGCAAAACACATTATTTTTCTTCTCAGGCGCATACGGCGGCATCACGTCCTCGCCGCTCTCCCAGGGATACTGCACATTGCAGTACTGCGGCGTTCCATACCCTAATACTTGCGGATTCGAGGGTACTTCAATACTTCCGAACGGAATCTCTCCGTTTTGAAAGCCCTCCTTTACTTCTGCGGGGCAGGGATAATAGGCGAATTCCCATTCGCCGTTCAAAGACAGATAACGCTCGCCACTCCAGCGTTTGCACTGCAAGGCCTCGCCAAGAGTCGAATAGCGCGAAAAATCCGACCGGTGTGCAAGCCGGTTAATCGAAAATATACCGGGATTGGCCTGCCATTCAGGCAGTCCGTTTTGTGTATGATGAAAGAGTTCCATATCATTCCCTCCAATCTGTTCAAATTATACCGATACACTGCGCTGATGTCAATTGAAACAATCAAATCATGCCCATAACTATTGTATAAATTCCGAAAATGTGCTAAACTCAGACCAAAGAGGTGAGGATATGCAAGAGAATATGCGAAAAGGATTGATCCTGGAGGGCGGCGGTGCAAGAGGCGCTTATCAGATGGGCGCTGTCAGCGCCTATTACGAAAACGGAGCCGAATTCGGCGGCGTCGCGGGTTCTTCGATCGGCGCGCTCAACGGCGGATTGATTGCACAGGGCGATTGGAAAAGGTGCTGCGACTGGTGGGAAAAACTCTCGCTCTCGGCCCTGTTTGACGTTGATGAGGAAATCCTGAACGACCTGATATACCGCAAATTCGATTTCAAAAAGATCGGCCCAATGCGTACGGCCCTGCATACTCTCTTTGAAAAAAAAGGCCTTGATACCACAAAAATCCGCGGGATTCTGACCGAGATATACGACGAGCCGAAACTGCGCGCCTCACCGGTCGAATTCGGCATGGTCACCGTGAAAATGCCCGAGGCAAAACCGATGGAACTTTTCAAAGAGGATATCCCCGAGGGAAAATTGATTGAATATCTGATGGCAAGCGCCAATATGCCGGTTTTCAAGCTTGAACCCATCAGCGGGGAAATTTACATCGACGGCGGCTTTTATAATAATTTACCGGTCAATATGCTCTACCGCAAGGGCTTTCGCGAAATCCTCGTGATCCGCACTTATGCCATCGGCGTGGTCAAAAAATTCCGCAAAGCCGACCTGCACGTCACCGAGCTTGGACCGTCCGAGGACCTCGGGAACATTCTCGACTTCAGCCACGAAAAAATCATGCACCGCATGCTGGTCGGCCGGTGTGACGCGCTTCGATTGATCAAAGGGCTCGCCGGAAGACAGTATTATCTCGAAAATCCGCCGAAGGAAAGCGAGTTCTTTTCGCTTTTCTCGGCACTGGATTCCAAAGCAATCAAAGAGATCGCCGAGCTGATGAACTTGGAAGAAGGCGAGCCGAGACGGCTGCTTTTTGAAAAAATCCTGCCCGCCGCCGCGCGTGAATTCGGTCTTTCGCCGTCAGCCGGTTACCGCGAGATCGCGCTCGCAATCTTAGAGCGGCGCGCCAAAGCGCGCAATATCGAACGGCTTCAGATTTTTTCTTTTCCCGATTTTGTCAGAACCGTTAAAAACGCCCCTGCCGTCTCCAAAGAGGACTCCATCGCCGAGATCATCGGAGAGCATGTCAAACGCGTTGGGCCGGGTCTCTCGCCGCAGGCCTTTGACCTGCTCGCCGACAGCTTATTGAAACTCATGCAAAGGATTAAATCATCATGAAAAAAGTGCTTGCATATTTCTTCTCTCTTCTGCTTTGTGCAGGGCTATTTCTGTCTCTCGGCGCCGAGACTTTGAATTTCAAAGACGGCCAATATAAAATATTGATTCTTGCCGACCCGCAGGATACCGACCACCCGCAGAAGGCGATGCTCGATCTGCTGAACGCCTCGCTCGACGAAGCAAAACCCGATCTCGTGGTCTTTTTGGGTGATATGATCCATTCACCCTCGATCGGAGATGACCTCGAAGCTACAAAAAAAGCCATTGATGCGATTATAAATCCGGTAGTCGATCGTGGGCTGCAGTTTGCGATCGTCTTCGGCAACCATGACGACGAGGGCGGCATTTCCAAAGAGACGCAAATGGCTTATTATCAGTCCTTCCCCTGCTGTTTGGCCGTAGATGGCGAGCCGATAACCGGCTGCGGCAACTATTATCTGACAGTAAACGGCATTGACGGCACACCGAAGTGCGTGCTGTGGTTTTTTGACAGCGGTACATATGACACGACCGGCGCGGGGACTTATGCCTGCGTCGGAAAAGATCAGCTCGACTGGTACAAACAAACCTCATCCCGACTGACCGCTCAATACGGAAATAAATTGCCGGCTTTCGCCTTCCAGCATATTATAGTTCCCGAGGTTTATGATATGCTCAGCGTTGTCCCGAAAGATACCAAGGGTTCTGTCCGCGGAATCGACGCATGGCAGGACAAGTATTATATGCTCAACCCACAGTATACGCTTTCCGGAACTCTCGGCGAAGGCCCTTGCCCTCCGGTCATAAACGGCGGCGAATTTGACACATGGACCGAGACCGGGGATATTAAAGCGGCATTTTTCGGACACGACCATGTCAATGATTTCATCGTCACAGACCGGGGCATCGATCTCGTGATGACACCGGGGCTGAGCTTTTATATTTACGGCAACGGCGATAAACACGGGGCGCGCGTTGTGACCATCGATGAATCGACTCTTTCTTATACTACCGAAGTGCTTTATTATAAAGACCTGGTCGAAGCGCCTCTTCCGGCATTTTTGGCGTCAACCCAAGGCTTTATGATTCAAAGTTATGTCCTGATGGCTGCCGGTGGACTGCTTCTATTGATTGCGGTGGTCATCATCACCATCGTTTTAATCCGCCGAAAAAAACGCATTAAATCCATATAGAGGCGGCTATTGGCCTTCCGCGCAACCATTCCTTACGGCACGCGGAGCGTCAGGGATGTCTCTGTCTCTGTCATCACATGGACTTCGCACAGACTACCATGCGGATTTCGCTCCCCTGCGAAACCATGTCATTTACACTTAAAAAACCGAAAGGACAACGCGAATGTACGATAACATCCTTGACACCATCGGACGCACTCCTCTTGTGCGCATCAACCGGCTCAATCCCAAACCCCAAATCCCGCTGTATGCAAAAATAGAAGGTTTCAACCCCACCGGCAGCATTAAAGACCGGATCGCCCTGAAAATGATCGAACAGGCCGAAGAAAGCGGCGTCCTCACGAAAAATAAAACCATCATCGAACCCACATCCGGCAACACAGGCATCGGACTTGCGATGATCGGCGCCGTCAAGGGTTATAAGGTCGTTATCGTGATGAGCGAAGCGGTCTCCGTCGAGCGCCGAAAAATGATTGAGGCGTTCGGAGCGCAAATCATTCTGACCGAATCCTCGCAGGGTACGGACGGTGCCATCCGGAAAGCGCACGAATTAACCCAAAGCCACCCGGACGCGTATTTTATGCCGAACCAGTTTTCAAACGAATACAACAAACTCGCCCACTATTATACGACCGCCAACGAGATCTGGGAAGACACCGCCGGCAAAGTCACCCATTTTGTCTCCGCGCTCGGCACTTCGGGCACGATTATGGGCGTGGGAATGGGTTTGAAAAGCAAAAATCCCGCAATCCGGATTGTCGAAGCGCAGCCGGTTCGCGGGCATTATATCCAGGGCTTGAAAAACATGCAGGAGGCGATTGTCCCCGAAATTTACGACTCGACAAAAATCGACAAATCGGTGATGATCGAGTCCGAAGCCGCCTTTGCGATGTCCAGGTCGATCGTCCGCGAAGAGGGGATCTTCGTCGGAATGAGCAGCGGTGCGGCAATGCTCGCCGCGCTCGAATGCATCAAGGAAATCGACGAGGGCTTTGTTGTCGTGGTTTTCGCCGACCGGGGAGAAAAATATCTCAGCACGGATTTATTCAAATCAAAGGCTTAAATATATCGTAGAATACCGCAAAAACGTAAAAAATCGTGTAGGGAGGAACTGCGTTCGCCCGTTTTGATGCATATATTTCCATGAAAAACAAAGGCGAACAAAGTTCGCCTTTACAATTTAAATATATTGTAACTTTAAACTTTACATATTATACTTTACGCTTGCCGGCACCGCTCAAACAAGCTTGACATCCTCGTCGAGCTGTCTTGCCAGCCACCCCGCCTTGGCATAGGGATCGCCGCAGCGCACCAATTCGGCTTTCATCTTTTTGCGCATCAGCGAGACCAAAGACGCATGGTCAGGCCGCTTGATCAAATTATGCAGCTCGCCCGGATCTTTTTTCAAATCATATAACTCGTCGATATCGGTCAGGTTCCAAATGTATTTATGCGTTCTTGTGCGGATGCACCGCTGCGTAAACGCGCCGAACTGTTGTCCGCCGGAAGCGCAGACGGCGCAGTCATCCCTGTCTTCGGTGTCGAATAACGATGTTCCGATCGCATTCCCGGGCACTTCAAAACCGGCGATTTCGGCGAGCGTCGGTAACAGATCCAGCGCATTGCTGACAAAATCATCACAGACCGTACCCGGTTCGATTTTTCCGGGCAGCCGCATCACGAGCGGAACACGAATCACATCATCCCAGAGGATGTAGTGTTTGTCAATCATCCCGTGGCTTCCGCACATATCGCCGTGGTCGGAGGTGTAGATTACCAGCGTATCGTCGTATTGACCGCTGTCTTTGAGCGCATCGATCACACGCCCGAACGCATCGTCCACCTGCGAGATCATTGAATAATAAGCCGCGACGGTCGGCGCCCAGTTCTCCCATGTCTTGCTTTCGAGCCGCCAGTTCAAAAGCTGCTGTCGGTGGATATAGGGTTTGTCGATAAACCGGTCGCCGAACCCGTCCCAGATCACAGCGTCCTCGGGCTTGTACCGCTCGAAAAACGGGCTTGACGGCCGGCACGGCAGATGCGGATCGACCCCGTCCATCCACAGAAACCACGGCTTTTCAGAATTTGCAAGCATTTGAATCTGCTCACAAGCTCGGGCGGCATACCAATGGGTGCGGCTGTCTTCGAGCGGTATCGGATTATGTTCTCCAAACCACGAGTTGTGATATTTCACATCGGGATATTTTTCTTTAATATATGCGGCATATTCCTTGCCGAGCCGAACTTGATCGAACCCGAATTCGTCAATAGGACGCACCGAGCCATCCCATTGACCGACAAACGAAGTTGTATACCCCGCCGATTTTAATCCCTTGACAAAGTGAAAATCCTCGGGCATCAGCGTCTTGGTCGGGATAAAATTATAATTGTGCAGAGCGCCGATGGCCTCAGCCCTGCGCCCGGATAAAAATGACTGGCGCGCGGGCGCGCAGACCGGCGTCGGAGCATAGGCGTTGTTGAAACAAACCCCTTCGCGGCCGATTGCGTCGATATTGGGGGTCGACACGGGATATTTTCTTGCATAACCGGTGCAGTCGTACCGGTGCTGATCGGCCAAAAAGAACAGGATATTGGGCTGTTTCATCAAATCAATCCTTCGCATTTTCTTGGCTCGGGTTTTGGTAAATTCTTAACCCCATCTTATCATATCCTCAGTCAAAATTCAAATACTCTCCCGGAATTTCCGCCCGATAGGTCTTCTTGCCATCCTTGGTCATAAAGGTAGCAATGGATTGCGTGTTATATCCGGTTCCCCATGACAGATCGACCAAAACCAAATCGTCGATTTTGGGTGTTGCAATCATCTCTGCTTCATAGGTATTCACAAAAAAGCTTTCTGAGAGATCGTACCATTTCGCTGTCTTCTCCCATCCGTTTAAAAACAACTTTGATAGTTGAATCGGTTCACCGGTGTCAATATCGAAAACCAAGCAGATCGGCAGATAAAAAGTGCGTATACTCTCGTTATCGATAAAATAATGTCCGCTCTCAAAATAAGCGCCCGCTCTCGGATAAACCACACATTTTCCGCAAATGACATACGGATCATACTTCTCATAATACAATCCGTTCCCTAAAATTCTCTCTACCGTACAGCCGTTTTCATCTAAATAGTCATCCAGCGAACTCTTTAATCCGGATTCAATTCCGGGGTTAAAATACAAAACCAGTTCATTACGGGACATTCCGGTGGCTTTGAAATAGTCATTCAGTGTTTTTGTGTGTACCTCGTCTATGTAAGCCAGTACCGCAGCATTGATCTTATCTGCCGCCGTCTGAGAGATATAGGTGTCAGCCTCAACGGCATAAAAATTCTTCTCCTTGTCAGCCAGAACGCCGTTTTTACGAAGCCCAGAACCGACCGATTCGGTCAGCGCGGTTCGATAGACGCCTACCTTCGGTGTCCAAAGTCCGTTCATATTACGCGACGCATCTGCAACAACCGAAGCGCTGAGAATGTCATATTCAACCGTTACCCCCGATGTAAAGCAATGATTGACATGGGGATAATAGATTTTATTCAGCGTGAAATTTTTGACTTCATCCGTAACAATGGGGTTTTCGTGGCGGATATGCACATAACCGGTATCCCAATAGAGGTCGCCGTTTATATAGTGCTTCACCGCTTCATCCAATTTATCCGCAATATTCGTCCCCTCATAAAACAAATCGGTGTATTGCACCTGTTTGCCGGTATACAAATCAAAAATTGCGGTTCGGCAGTCAAAATTCCCGCTTTCAAACGGCCCGCTGTAATGCAGCCGAACGGCAATTGAAAGATATCCGTTATAACAAATCGTATCAATCTGAACCGCGCTTCTCCATGAATATTCTTGAGCGGCATGCCATTGCGTCTGGATATTGTACGGGTCACCGGTGCTGTGCCAGGTCGGTTTTTGAGCTTTGTTCAGTTCTTTGAGATATGCTTCAAACGCAGTCCGCTGCGCGGTCAGTTCTCCAATTGACTTGTTCATAAAATCGGTAACTGCGGCGTTTTTGTCTTTGCTGACCAATCCGGTAAAATCCACCCGAATATTCCAAACGACACTGTCGGAATTATGTCCGTCATAGATATGCAGTTCGCTTTTATCAAGAAGTGTCACAGTATAAGCGCCGTCAACCCATGCGCCGTCAGTTCCGTAATTACCGGCTTCACTTAACAGCGCCTTATAATAACTCGTCGGTAATTTCTCCCTTCCCGTCGCTTTCGGTCCGGTTCCGACCTTGTTCCATGCGTTTTTGTGTGCGACCACGGTCGAGGGGTTGACACCGTACGGGATATAACCTCCGTTTGCGACCGCTTGCTGCCCGTCTTGGGTCACCAGCCACTGGGCAAGCACCCGTGCGGGACTGCCCTCGGGCTCCGAAGCCTTGAAAATCGCGAAGTTTTCCGATAATAACGGATAAGTTCCGTTTTTCATCGTTGTGTCGTCGGGCGCGATGCCGTCCACCGCCGCGAATTTCAACTCGGTACCCGTTCCGTACATATCGGCGGCGTAGGCATACACCGAATAACCGATCGCGTTCTCGGCGTTGTCATAAAGCGCAATCGCATCCATCAATCCGCCCATTGAGGTCGCGACCAGTGTTTCAACCGGTTCCATCAGCGCCGTGTCGCCCATAAACGCGGTCATATAGGTCTGGCTTCCGCTGGTCTTGTTGCGCTGATACGCCACAATCGGGGCGTCGATGCCGCCGACCTGCTTCCAGTTGGTGATCTTGCCGCTGTAGATGCCGCGCAGTTGTTCCTGTGAAAGTTTTATCACGGGGTTTTTGGCGTTCAGCACAAAAACAAACGCCTCTTTCGCAATCGGGACCATCTCGAGCTCGATGTTTGCGTCCTTTGCGGCTTGCTTTTGTTCGGCGGAGAGCGGCACGGTGTAGGTCAGATCGGCTTCTCCGGAAAGTAGCCGCTCAAATGAACCGAAAGTAGTTGTATGTTTGACATTGCCCGTCTCGTAATCCAATCCCGTATTAAATATGGCACTGCGTACCGCCGCATCGAGCGGAATCGTCGAGGTCGAGCCGTCGGTATCGGGGAAGTTTTGGCGCAAAAACGCCGCCGCGCTCATATCGTCCGGTTTTGTAATATACGAAACGACTTGATTCACCGCGGAAGTTGCTGATTCAACCGAGATGGTTGAACCCGCTTTTGAAGCGAGTGCTGACGAAGACGCCGAAGTCGTTTTTCCGCATCCCACCGCGAATAAAACGGCCATCAAAGCAACAGCAATACCCCTTTTCATCAAAACGCCCCCTCTTCTACCTACAATCATAATTTGTCGATTAAATACTTCCAAGTCAAACTCAAGACACCGAGCATATCTTTATCTTCGTCCGAGAGATAAGTCACGACCGCGTTTTTATCAGGCAGCATGACGACATACTGTCCCCTGTATCCGTCCATCCGATAACTTCCCGGATAACTGTTCATCCATATCTGATATCCATATCCCGCGTGCGAATCGGCGGTCGCCCAATCGTTTCTGACATTTTCGGTGGAAATTTGTTTTGTCGTTGCCTGTGCCAGATATTTTTCCGGCAATAGTTGTTTGCCCTGCCATATCCCATGGTCGAGCAGCACTTGCCCGACTTTCGAGAGATCGGTCGCGTTCAGACGGAGATCAGTAAAACCGTAACTGACCCCGAATTGATCCTCGTCCCAACGCGGATTTGAAATCCCGAGCGGTTCAAACAATCTCGGTGTCAGATATTGTTTCAAATTGCACCCAGCCCGCTTCCCGAGCAATTTAGAAAGCAGATAACTTCCCGCATTGTTGTAGATAAACACCTTCCCCGGCTCATAGACAAGCGGTTTGCTGAAGTAAATTTTCTCGATATCGTCCATATTCCCGGCGGACTCCAGCGGACAAGCGCCGTGCCCGCTCGACATCATCAGCAGATGCCTTACTTTGATTTTTTCAAAACCCCGCGGACAGTTGAAAAACACATCAAGCGTCTCGTCCAATCCCAACAGTCCCTCGCTCTCGGCAAGCCCGATGCCGAGCGATGTAAAGGTTTTACTGACCGAATATAAAAGCCGCGGCTGTTCGGGAATAAAATCATGGCGCGCGATGATCTCTCCGTTTTGACGAACCACCAAGTTGCATACTTTCGGGCCTCTCGTTTCGACTTGTTTTACCAAATCGTTCAATAAATTGTTATTCATATCATCCCCCCGATGTTATTTTAACTAATTTTACCTCTTCTGTCAATCCGGCTGCATTTCTAAATTTGACAATTATATACATTCCGTGATAAAATGAATAAAATTACGCCTTGTGCAGATTGGTTGAGGAGAAGCCACGATGAAGCCAAGCCTGAAAGCAGTTTTCAAAAGGACCTTTACACCTCTCGGATTTAAAACCGTAATGGTTGCGGTTATAGCGCTTACAGTATTGGTTCTCCTTCTGGTTCCGTCCGTGAAACAGATCTGGGATCGTCTTTCCTCCGAATTAAACCCGGCTTATGTATGGGATGATCCGATGTACTGGGCAATCGGCAGAGGGATTCTCAACGGCCTTACGCCGTATGTCGACCTTTTCGAGACCAAGCCTCCGGGTATATACTGGATGTCCGCATTGACATTGAAGCTGACCGGCGGCGTATACGCAATGAACGTGTTCAGCTTTTTCTGCTTGTTGATTACCGGATTTATTCCGTCAATCGGAACAGCCATCCTGTGCCGAAAGAGAAACTGCAGCCGACGCACTTCCGCTCTGATTCTTTTTACCTCGCTGTTATTCGGTATGATGCTGGCGCTTTACGCCCAGAGCCGCAGCGGATATATCCAAATAGAGGCATTCGGCTCGATGTTCGTCTGCCTTTATCTTCTTTTGATTTTCGATGCAGACAATCAAAAATTAAAGTTTTGGTCACCGTCGGTGATCGCATCGGGGCTGCTGCTCGCCTGCGCAGGCCTGCTGAAGGAGCCGTTTGTGCCGGTGGCTGTGGGCGTATCGCTGTTGTTTGCCGGCGATCTGCGCGGCGTTTTATATAAAACGGTATTCCCGCTTCTCTACGGCGGCGCAGCCGGAACCGCGGCAATGGGGGCAACCGGCGTTTTGAAACCCTATCTCACGGTCTATCTCAAGCGCATACTCGACGATCAGGTTTGCCTGAGTGAATCCCCGTTTCAAAAAACACGGGATTACGTACATATTATAAACGACCTCTCTACCTTTTCCCCACTGCTTCTTTGTGCGGTGATATTTCTTTTTGTCTTTGTATTTATCTATTTGGTGCAGGATGTCCGGGAACTGCGTTCGTCCGGTGTAAAACACTGGCTGAGATGGACCGGTAGATTTATCATACTTCCGGTGGGTTTATTGGCCGCTTCGCTTGCCGTTGCGATCGGAAATCAATATTACAATCACCACTTCGTTTTCGCGCTGCCTGCCTATATGGCGCTCATGCTGTTTATTTTGAAGGGCTGTATTGACGAGCCGAACTTTTTAATCCGAAATCACGATTCGGAGGATAAACCCGAGATTCACCTCGGCCCGAAACAATGCCGAAGAGCGCTTTCGATTCTTTGTGTCATATTGTTATTCGGGTTTTATCTGCTGCCCGATTTTACTTACGACCAACGGCTCTCCGAAGAGACAACCCTGATGAAAACGCATGCTGTTTACATAGATAAACTGCTCGACGAAAAGGGCATCGACCGCTATTTGTTCCTCGGTTTCAACGGCCCCTATTTTTACGGCCTGACCGAACACTCACCGCTCGGGCCCGTTTTTGTTCAAAGCCCCGATTACTTCGCTAAAAAAGATACCTGGTTTACAAAGTCCCTTTTTGCCGAACTGGACGAAGCACAGATCGTCTTTGTCGCAAATGTAAGCGCCGGCGTTATCACCGATGAAGTTTGGGACATTCTCAATACAGATTTCATCCGCGACGACGCCCATTCTGTCAGCAAAGACGGCAACCCCGTCGACGGCTTGCCCGACGGCTTCACCTATATCACTTACGTGAGAAAATCCGCATAGTAAATTCCGCCGTTTCTGTCAAACCCTGTGATTTCAACGCGTTTTCAATGCCGACCGATTGACAAACACCCCTTCTTGTGGTATATTTTTGTCGATTTGCGTTTCATAACGCATTTCACCGCCGTTTATCGGTGAATTTTTTTGTTATTTTATCCTATTCTTCTCATACGCCGGAGACAACAATGGACTTGAAAACAAATCCCATTTATACGCGTATCCGTTCGTCGCGCAAACTTCAGCTGCTCCTGCTTTTACTGAGCGGACTGCTTTTTGTCATTCTCTTTTTTATCCCGGCCCTCCGGAAAAGCTGGTCCTGCCTCGGCACGGAGCTGAATGTCGCTTATTGCGTTGACGATCCGCTCTATTGGGCGGTCGGCAGGGGCATTCTGAACGGCTTAAAACCATACATTGACCTGTTTGAAAACAAACCTCCGGGTATCTTCTGGCTGTCGGCGCTTTCGTTGAAACTGACAGGCGGCGTCTATGCCATGAATATCTTCAGTTTCATCTGCCTGCTGGTCACCATGCTGACTCCTGCGATTGCCGCCACCATTCTCTGTATCAAAAGAAACTGCGGTAAAATCATTACAACTGCAGCTATTCTGAGTTCGCTTCTGTTCGGCATGATGATGATGCTATATGCCCAAACCCGAAGCGGTTACATACAGATTGAAGCGATGGGCATTGTGTTCGTCGATTTCTATCTGCTTTTGATTTACGACAGCGATGCATCGAAACTGAAATTTTATTCTCCGAAAGTGATTTTATCCGGTTTGATGCTTGCCTTCGCCGGACTTTTAAAAGAACCGTTCGTGCTGGTGGCTATCGGCGTTTCTTTCCTGTTTATCGACAGTCTGCGCGGTTTCCTTTATAAAAACATCCTCCCTCTTTTATACGGAGGGGCTATCGGGGTTGGGGCCATGGCCGCCACAGGCGTCCTGAAACCTTATATCACGATTTATTTGAAATATATGTTTGCGAGCCGGGTCGAGTCGAGCAGTTCGCCTTTCATAAGAATGTTTAATATTATAAACATCATCAACGAAATGGGCTCGTTCTCGATGGTATTTCTCTGCATTATCACTTTGTTGTTTATCGCCCTGTTTTTCTATTTCTTTCAGGATTTCCGCGAGCTGCCGACCGCAGGCCTCAAAGGCCGTCTGCGCTGGTTTTGGAGATTCTTTGCACTTTTTGCCGGTTTGCTGTGTTCTTCGTTTGCCGTCGCGGTCGGCGGACGCTATTTCTATCACCATTTCGTCTTTGCGCTGCCCTACTATCTGTCGCTTTTCCTGCTGCTTCTTCGCGGAAGTGCGGTCGAACCGAAGCTTTTGCATCCGAAAGAAGATGAAGGCATATCGGCCGGATTCGGCGTCAGACAATGCCGGATTTTGATTTCCGGTATTTTGGCGGCTCTTTCGATTAATTTCATTTTTGTGCCGTATTTCTCGTTTGATCATGACATCACTTCAAATTTTCAAATCATGACCGAACAGGCCGAATACGTCGATGCGCTGCTCGATGAAAAAGGAATCGACCGCTACCAATTCCTCGGTTTCAATGACGGCGGCGTGTTCTTTTACGGTCTGACCAAGCACTCGCCGCTCGGCCCTGTTTTTGTCCAGGATCCCGCAAATTTCACCGGGGACTATAATTGGTTCGGCGAAAATCTTCTCAAACAGTTGAACGAAGCTCAGATCGTCTTTGTCTTTGAAATCAGAGCCGGCAATTTGAGCGATGAAGTTCGGCAAATACTCAACACCGATTTCGTCCGCGATGATGCCCACTCTGTCGACCGGTACGGACTTACGATTCCCGGCTTGCCCACTGATTTTAAGTATGTCACATACATCAGAAAAGCCGCAGCCCAAGGTTAAGTGTCCGGCTTGATGCCGGTCTCAAACGCGTCATATCATCTGCATCCCGAAAGCCATATAGCACGCGCTACCGTCCTCGGCGTGAACGCAGGAAGCGATGCTTTCGTCGCTTCGCGGTTTTATAACCGTCAAATGCATTATTATAATTAAAAGTTCACATGCAGTACCAAAAAGTAAATCCTGCCCTAAACGGGCAGGATTTTTATTATAGGCTTGCGATTGAGACCGTATATCCGATCTCGCCGACGAATCATTTGCATCTCCGAATCAACCTGATTTTTTATAAGTCTTTTTACTTTTGACATATAGAAGATTTCGGAATTATCCCTGAAGATCGTATAACAATATATCTGCTTCCGAAACGGAATATAAAGGAGTAAACAATATGGAACGCGGCGATGAATTGATCGGAATCCTCACAAAATTTTCCCAATCCAACTGGGATTTGATCGCAATGCCCGCCAAAGCCTGGCTCTCGGGCGATAAGAACGGCGATGACCTGATCAAAGCCATTGAGCAGGCCGATTCCGAATGCGGCAGCTGCGGCTGCGAATACGACCCGCTTTATAAACGGGCGCTCGAATTACAAGATGACTTAAGGAGATAATACTTTAATAAAATATAACTTAGCAGGATATCCCAACCCGTTATAAGTATCTTACACCCTCCACTGATTGCCGCAGCTCTGGCAAATGGCGACGGTCTGATTCTTGAATTTGGTCTTGGCTGTCCCTCTGCGTCTTCCGACCAGCAGCCAAAGCCCGCATGTACATATAATTAACAACGCCCGCCCGATGCTCCAAAGGCAGCCAGGTGCTCTCTCGCGGGTCTTTGCGCTCAACTGCTCGGTGGTTACAAGTAGGTTCAAACTGCCGCAGCGCGGACATTTCATGCCTTTCTTCCCCCTATTTAAATTTAGTTTTATAATACTACAAATTCCGATATCATTCAAATGCTTCTTCCGCTATCAATGATAAAAGCAAACTTGTATTAAACCCATCCGGCAACCGTGCGGTGCTTGAACATCTCACCGATCTGTGCTACACTTTCTCCTAATTCCGATCAGATCACGGAGGTACTTTTATGTATAAACCCGTCACCGTCGTCGGCAGTTATAATCTCGACCAGTCCTTAAAATGCAAAGCGCTGCCGCATGAAGGCGAGACCGTTATCGCGCAGTCCTACAGTGAAAGCAGCGGCGGTAAGGGCTCCAATCAAGCCGTCGCGGCTTCGAAAATGGGCGCAAAAACCCGATTTATCGGACGGATCGGTGCCGATCATAACGGGCAAGACGCGCTTGCGATGTATGACCGTCTGGACATTGACAGAAGCCGCATGGTCATTGACGAATGCGCCCGCACCGGCCTAAGCGTGATCATGGTGGACGAGAACGGCCGCAACCAAATCACAGTCGTACCCGGAGCAAATTATAACCTTTCAAAGGCGGATATTGATGCCTCCTTGGATGTTCTGTGCGACTCCGGAATCGTCGGGTTTCAACTGGAAAACCAGCCGGAAGTCGTCGCCTACGGTTTGAAAAAAGTTTCGGGACTGGGCGTTAAAACACTGCTCGATCCTGCTCCGGCGTTCGCTCTTCCGCAAGACCTCTATCAATACATCAATTGCATCAAGCCAAACGAACACGAGGCAAAAGCTCTGACCGGTATCCCCGTGAGCGATTTCGAATCGGCTTGCAAAGCGGGCAAATGGTTTTTGGACAGAGGCGTCCAAGTCGCCATCATCACACTCGGCAGCGAGGGTTCTGTGCTCGTGACTAAGAACGGCGGCAAGTTTTTTAATACGCCAAAGGTAAACGCAGTCGATACCACAGGCGCCGGTGATTGTTTCAGCGGCGCGCTGATGGCGAGCATTGCACAGGATAAGTCTATCGAGGAATCCATACTCCTTGCAAGCCATGCCGCTGCCCTCTCGGTGACCAAATTCGGTGTCATAGACTCTATTCCGACCCTTGCCGAAGTCGAAGCGTTTATAAAAACTCAGGAGCATTAATCAAGTATAATCAGCTTTATGTAGTATTATCAGGATGAAATAAGATAAACAAACCGCTTCTTTTTGAAGCGGTTTCGTATTTTTACTCACATATCACATAAAAACCCGCATTCACGATTCAAATACCACATCGCCCGATCTTTTTCCTCTTTTGTAAGCCCATCGAACAAAACGCTCTTAGCAAAAGCGTGAATATCCTCTATCCGACGACGCAGCCGGTAAAATCGCATCACTTCCGGATCAAATTTAAAATCCGGATGTACATCACGGTATTCATTCAAGAATTCCTCCCATGCATATCCGAAAAAGAAGGTTTCGGTGAACGAAAACAGATCGGCTTCGGGCGGCGCGAGCTTCAGCCCTTCCCAGTCGATCAAAATAAGCTTGTCCGTTTGCATCAAATTCCACCCATGGATATCTGTATGGCAAAGCACAAACTTCAAATCCGCTTTCCGTAATTGAAAAGCTCTTTTTTCGAGTTCTCCCGCAAAATTGCTAATCGTCTCAGTATATTGTGCGAGCAGCTCTTTCAGTTCCGAATTTACCAACCACTCTGTCAATTCCATGCAAAACGAAACGTCAAATGTCTCTTTCATACCCTCTGTTGGAACCGGTATCTCCGCCCCATAACTATGTAAATGAGCAATCGTTTTCGCCAGTTCGCGTATCTGCCCCGAACTTAATTCTTCTCCCTCGATAGTCTTTCCGTCAATATAGGGAAACACAAGGTATAAAAATTCATCGTCTTCCCATTTATACGTGCCGTTTTTCGTCAACAACGGTGCGACCATGTTTTTCGTAAGTACGGTATTCTGAGACAGCCAAAGTACCACCGGCATGTATTTATCAATACGCTCTATCCAGCATTTTATCGAGCGCTTTTGTTTGTCATACACTTTCAAAAAATACTCGCTGTCCTCGGCACTCACTCTCCACGCTTCTGCCGACCACCCTGCTGGAACCGCATTTAACGAAATTAACTTAATTCCGTATTCATTATCTAATTTTACCTTCAAGCTTTCGCTCATTCTGTTTCCCCAATCTTCAATCTTTGCGATGATAATTTATTATATAATGTAGAAGACCTCATAACAAGTAATCTAAATAATACATCTGTATCTTTTACAGAAAGAGCTATTAACGGAAAAACACACCAAAGCGTATTTGAAATTTTAAGTGAAATTACTCGAATTCCTCGCAGTGATATTGTTCACTTAGCGAACAGTGATATTGCTTCGCAGTGATATTATATTCGTCCCTTCCCAACTGTCCGCAGACAATATCACTCGGCGCAGCCGAATTTCACTTACAAAGTAAATATCACTCGTCCCAAAGGGACGAATATAACTGAAAAAACACTTGCGAAAGCAAGTGTTTTTCTTGGTGGGCTCTCAGGGACTCGAACCCGGGACCAACCGGTTATGAGCCGGTAGCTCTAACCAACTGAGCTAAGAGCCCGTACCGCCTACAGTATACTCTTTTTAAGTACAAACCGTATCAGCGGTCTCGATAAACGACAAAAACAGCTTTATTCAAGCTGTTTTCCATCGTTTCTGTGCCGGCGTCACCTATTTTCCCAGGCCGTTACCAGCCAAGTATTTTGAGCGACCGTGAGCTTAACTACCGTGTTCGGAATGGGAACGGGTGGAGCCTCAAAGCAATCGACACCGGCAAGATATATGGTAAACGCTCCTGTATGGGGCGGGTTACCCTTTTGTGGTACAGCATTCAGCGTGCTGTTAGTCCCGATCGGTCGGGCAGAGGAAGGATCGTTGGTCTTGGTCGAGAACATCTCGCTTGCGTTAAGATGGAGCTGCTGGTCATGGGAGAAGAAACGCAGTTTCTTCGTAACAACTCCTCCGGAGTTGTTTGGTGACCCGTATGAGATTCGAACTCATGTTACCGGCGTGAGAGGCCAGTGTCTTAGGCCACTTGACCAACGGGCCAGGTT
>Ga0116170_10000885_pt1 | contig 31349 bp, 9 predicted proteins | sample AD_JPNHW1_MetaG_FD_89797 | JGI IMG/M metagenome (GOLD analysis project Ga0116170, IMG submission 89797) | Active sludge microbial communities of municipal wastewater-treating anaerobic digesters from Japan - AD_JPNHW1_MetaG | ecosystem: Engineered > Bioreactor > Anaerobic > Digestate | place... | reverse complement strand
TGGCGGCGCCGCGCGTGAGGCGAACGCGGACACGACCTGGGGTTTTATCGGGACCGATCCGAGCACCAAAGGCCAATATTCGCTCTTTGTTTCAAAAGAGGACCGCTCCAAGTTCGGGCTGACCGAGACCTACATGCCGTCGCTCTTGACGAATACGATCTTCGAGAACGCTTCCGTGGCGTTGACGAGCGCGCAGTTGGATACCTTTAACAAGACGCTTGGCAGCTTCAACCTCGGGACGTTCGATGCCGCGACCGCGACCACGTTCTCGATCCCCGGCTACGCTTCGGACGACCAGACTTCGAAGAACATCCGCGGCTTTTTCCAGAAGAACGATACCGTGACGCTTACGAGCCAGACCGGCAACGCCCTGCAATTCCAGGGGAGCGCGGACGAGAAGTTCGACGCGCCGGGAGAGAAATACAGCTTCCTGGGTGCGGGCAAGCTCGAGGGGAACATTTTCGTGGTCGCCAACGGCGGGCAGCCGGTTCCGTTCGGGGCCGCGTCGGCTGAACTGGGGGCCGTCACGTCCGGGACGCTTGCGGCCACGCCGTCCGTAGATACGACGCTTGTCGAAAAGCCTGCCACGACGCCGGTTGAGACATCCAAGACATCGGACAAGGCCTCCGTTATTTCCGGCCGTAAATATTATTCGGCGAAATGGTCCGAAACAAAAACATTGCTCCAGACGGACCTGCCGGCGGATTCAAATTCCAGGTTCGGGGTGGTGAATAATATTTCGCTGAGGAGCAGCGACGGCAGCACGCTTTCCCTGACGAGCCCCGAGGGGACGATCCTTCTGGCGGGTCTCAAAGGTTTCAATCATGCCATCACGACCACGCTCTACGGCGATACCGGCCTCGTGAATTGGAAGATGTACGGGAATTATGACACGAATCCTGCGGAGTGGTTGTTCGTCGGTCAGAACGCCAACGCCGGCAACTACATGGGGAAGGTCGAAGGCTCTGGCGTCGTGAGCGGCAATTATGACGAGGTCAGCCAAACCCTTAACAGTAAGCAAGTGGATGCCGCGACGGGGGCCACGAAAGGCTATCAGGTCGACGTCAAGATCTTCAACTCAAGCAAGGCCCTGATCACCGGCAAGCAGGAGCAGTCGTTGCTGAAACTTTTTGCCGATCACGGTGTTTCGGAATACACGCTGTGGACGGACGGCACCGGTTCCTTCGCCGGGGCCGCTCTCTGGCGCGCCGCCGGGCTCGTCGGCGTTGACGGGTTCTTCGATCAGAACACCACGATTACCGGCATGGGGAAGAACGCCGGCCTCCGGATCGATGTCGTGAACCGTGAGACGGCCCAGGCGAAAGCGTCGGAGGTCGTGACGAAAGAACGGCAGAATGGTGAATGGAAAGCGTTGTCCGTAAAATCCACGGTCTATTTCAAAGCCGGCGGCGGCGTCGAACTCCGGTCCGGCGGGAAGGTCACTGCGACCGGCAGCGTCCGGTTTGAGGGGGATTATGCCATTGCGGTGCTCCGGAGCCAGGACCCGGCCAATCCGGGGATGTTGACGATGTTCGCCAACCTGAAAACCCCGGCCGGCGCGAAGATCTCCGAATCGCAGATCACCTTTGGTGACGTCTATAAGCTTTCACTTACGAAAGACGGGCAAGCGGCGGCGGAGACGTTCGCGAAGCTGCAGACGTCGACCGTGACGCTCGACGGCAAAACGCCGCAGGCCGCGAACATGATCTATTCGTTCGCATCGGACACGACGGGGATCACGACCGTCAAGGCCCTGGATGACATCCTCAAGAACACGTTCAGCCGGAACGCCTGGACCGCGTACAATGCCGCGACCGGTGAAGTGATCGCGAACGGCGCGATCTTGAAGGCATCGACGACTGACGTGAAAGCCGGAAAGATCACTTCCGAGTATTTTCTGGCCGGTCTTTCTTCTTCGAATAACGGACTTATTTCGAGCACGACCGGCACCGGCGCGGACCAGAAGCTGACGATCTCGGAGTGCCTGGTCGGAAAGCTGAGCCAGCTTGCCCCCGAGACGCAAAGCTTCAGCGGAGATATTTCGGGTTTATTGTCGCCCTTAGGCATTCTTGGCGAAGCGGCGCTCCAGTACCAGGCGAGCATGGACCGGGTCCGGTTGGGCGCCGCGCTCACCGGTAATAAATTCGCTGTCGCGAAGGATTTCATGCTGAGTCCCTTCGGGTTGGGTCTTGCGGGGGCGCAGAACCTCCGGATGACGGCGACGAGTTTTGAGAAGTTCACGGTCAAGGACGGGGTGACCGTCGACGCGGCCGTGCTCAAGGCCTTCAACGATCAATACGCGAACGGCACGCCTCTCAGGGACCGTTTTACGGTGACGTACACGCAGGACGGCAAGTCCGTGAGCCGGAACTTCCAGTTCCTCTCGGGCGCCGGCGACGGGGTGAACGGTGCGGGGATCCTGGAGCTTGTGCCCTACAACAGCGCCACCTATAGCGCGGACCTCGGGAAGAGCGTTTTCTGGGCCATCGACTACGGGGCGATGACGGTCCGTTTGAATTCGGCGAGCATTCAGACCGCCATCGGACCGATGCAGGAGCTTGCCAACTCCATGAATAAATCCAATCTTCCCGGGTTTGGCGGGGATTTTGGTGTGAGCTATCTGGCAAGTCAGGAGAAAAACGTTTTTAACGCTTACCGTGAGTTCGTCGGCCGTTCCGAAGGCAGGGTTTTCAAAAGCTCCGAGACCTTTCTGATGGCGATGTTCCGCGCGGAGGCGCAGCAGAATAAACTCGAGTTTACGCTGGTCGGTTCCGAACCGAAATTCAAATCGGTGTTGACGGTCGGTCAGCTCGATCAGACGAAGTTCCAGAACGGGGAGTTTGTCGTGGCGAGCGGGTCCGTAGCGACTTTCCTCAATAGCCTGACGGGTCAGGGGGCTTTTGCGGAACTCGGGAACCTCGTCAACGCTTCCGTGCGTCAGGACAAACTCGGAACCGTCGTTCTCACGCTCGGAGGACAAGCGGGCAACGGTATTTCCGGGTCCGTTCCGATCGCAAGCCTGAAGGACATGACCGATCCTCTCTCCGTGCCCGACTCGAAGACGGGGAAGCTGGTCCAGAAAGACGGCTATGACATCAAATTCCTCAAAGATAACGGGTTTGTAGATCTGAAGGGGACGGCCAGCTTCTCGCTGTCCCGGTCCAGCGAAAGTTTCCAGATGCAGCTGCCGCTTGCCGCGGGGATCAGCACCAAGGATCTTCTGTTCGTCAGTAATTCTTACGCGCAGGCGCTTTTGAACGACTGGAAGGCCTCGCCTGCTTATGCGAGTTACAAGGGCGGCAGCAAATTCGATGCCGTGATGTCCTGGCTTAAAGAGGAATTCAATTCCGGGATACAGACCGATGCATCGATCAAAGGCGCCTCGGCGTTCAACGGAACTGCCGGCAGCCGGTTCGCGGACCTTCAGAAACGCGGTGTCACCGCGCTGCTTGCCGATCTGGGTTATAAATCTGTGCCGACGGATGGAGTCCAGCTTGAGATCTACAAACAGGAAAAATTGTTCCTGACGACCTTCGCGATGGCGATGTCGTTGGGTCTGGAAAAAGATAACTGGTTTCTCGATGTTCCGACGACGACCGTTGACAGTTTCCTGAACGAGTTTATCCCGAAGGCCATGGGCAGCGAAGGCGAGGCCCTTGCGAATGCGACCGTGACGTTCAGTTATGCCTCGCTAGCCAAGAGTGATACGGTTGCGTATGAGAGGGTCCTCCACGCCGGAAATTATTTCGGGGCCGCGTCGTATGCGACGCAAAAAGGTCTCACGGCGAATTTCCTGACGGGGGAGATGACCAACAAGCAGGCTTACGTTCTCACGGCCCAGTTGCTGGGTCAGGCGAACGCTCAATATAATGACCTCGGCGACAATCTGCGGAGCGTTGCGGATATCGAGAACATCAGCTCTTTTTCACTGTCTTCCACCGTATTTAAACCGGGTGTGAGCCTGTCGGTCGTCGTGGACACTTACGCGATCCTAGCAAATCCCGAAAACTTCGCGGCGAAATTTTCAAAGGCCACCGGTCTTGGCAGGGACGTTCTGAACGAGCTCAACCTTAACGGGGCCCTGAAGATCACGGTCGGGGACAATGGTGATCAATCATTTACGCTGAAGACCTCGGTTATGACGGATCTTCTCGCGCGCACGTTGAAGGATGTTCCCCGCACCAGCGATATGTCGCCGATCGTTCCCGGGAGCGCCGCTTCGGAGCTCCTGAGCCTGAAGCAGATGGATCTCGTGAGCGGCATCCAGCAATATCTCACGCAGTTTGTGGGCCGGACGGGCGCGGCGAACGGGATCGTGGAGTTTTCGTTCAACGATAGCGAAGCGAACTGGTTCTGGTCGAAACCGAATAACGACGGCGTCAATTTCTACCGGGAATATGCCGCCACGCCGAACGGCTATGAGCTCCGCTACGGCGTCCAGAAAACGGTCGATGCGAATTTCTGGACCCTGACGACGGCGAAGTACGTGACCTACTCGGTCGGCCGTGACCTCACGACCGGTCTTCTCGGGGTCTATCAGGCCGGCGCGGATCTTACGAAACCGCTTACTTCCCAAATGGTCGCCGGCGCAAGTTTTTCGGAAACGGGGCATCTGGTCTTCAGCGGGAACTACAACTCCAACTTTTTTGCTGGCTTTGTCGGCGGAACGGGGATGCGTACCGAGCTCTATTGCGATCCCGTGATCGGATCGAGCACGCTGTCGGTGAGGAATGATTCGCTTCTGACGCTGGGACGTTTGGCCACCGGCGCCCAGGAAGGGGCGGCGAAGCTTTATTTCTGGGCGCAGAGTTCGGCGTCGCAGAAATTCAACGAGATCCGAAGAGACGGAAATTTAGCTTGGGCGGTTACCTGGGCTGTTGCGATGACCGTCTCCGTCGGAGCCGTGACGTTCCTTGCCGCAAAAGTGGTCGCGGTCGTTGGCGCGGGAGCTACCGGGGTCTACGGGCTTGCGGCGGCAAGTATGAAGGGGGCGGTTTATGCATTCGGAGCCTATGCGGCCATTTCGGTCATCACGGGGTCCTACACCGCAACGGCGTATCAGGCACAACTGAATAAAGGCCTGGATTGGCAGGAAGCGGCCCGCACGGCCGGGAAGACGGATGCTTTCGCGACGGCGCTCTCGTGGGGCCAGGAGCTTGCGTTCAATATCGGATTGTGGCAGTTCAATAAAGGTCTCGGAGTGCTTCTTGCCGGCCCTGGCGTTCTGGCGACGACCGTCGGATTGGGCGAAAAATTCAATATCAGCGGTCTCGCGCTGGTCCAGAAATGGGCGGCGACGGTTCTCATCAACACGTTCACGCGGCAGCATATCGCGGGGACTTTCATTCAAATGGGGCTCAACATGGCGGTCACGATGAAGATAGGCGCCATGGCTGTCGGTTCTGTCGGAAGTCCCGATGACATTGCGCTGACGCTTCGTGACGGAGGGTGGAGTTACGGTCGCGGTGGTTTCCGCGGTCTTTGGGACGGTTTCAAGCGTGAAATGTATCTGATGGTGGCGAGCATTCAGTCGCAGACCGGTCTCGAAGCGATGGCACAGAACCTTGTCTCTCCGCAGCATTATGCCTTTACGCTTGCGTTCGTGTTCCTTGCGATCATTCCGCAGGGAGCGCAAGCGGGTTTGGGTTGGGTGGGTTCCAAGGTGAGCGCGGGAGCGGAGAAGCTTTTTGCACCGATCGGGAACATTATCGGCTCGACCGGGATCGGAGCCATGTTCGGGAACGGGATGGCGATGTTCTCTCTCGGGGTCGGGACCTCGCTTTTCCGGTACGTTTGGGAGAATTTCGGGCGCGGGCTCTTTGAAGAAGCTGTCAAGGAACCGATCCTCGGGAAATTGTTCCTCGGGTTCATGGGCGGTGACGTTCAGGAATTCGCGGTGGAATTGTTCGACATGGCGGACGGTCATTACAACGCGAATTTCCGGGCCTCCCAGACGAAGCTCTCCGAAGCGATCCAGACCTGCGGTCAGAAGGTCGCGACGGTCACGGGGGTCGAGAGTACTCTCAAAGATATGGTTGTCGCGAAGTTAGATGCAGCGTCCGCAGCGATCGCCGCGAAGGATTTTAAGGCGGCCTCGATCGCTGCGACGGAAGCTCTGGCGCTTGTGCAGGGCGCGACGGGGAACGTCGCGGCACTTGTGGATGCGGTGACCAGTTTGCAGTCCCTCCAGACGCAGGTTACGGACCAGATAAAGGTCCTGGAGACGGCGAAAGCCCAGGGCGCTGAGAATGTTCTTTTCAGGACTTACGGGGAGACGGGTCTCAACGTGGCGATCGATGCCATGAGGCAATCGCCGCTCATGGATGTCGGGGATCTGTCTAATGCTACAGCCCTCCAGTCTCTGCTCCTCAGCACTGGGATCCAGATCCGCGCGGTTGACGGCGAGGGTACTTTCAATGACTGGGTTGCGCGAGTGCAACATACCGAAGCATTTTCGGGCGTCACGGATTTCGAGAACTTCCTCGTCAAATTCGGTGCGAACAAAACCTCGGTCCGGATCCTGACCGAAATGGCCCGTACGAACCCGGCGCAGCTCCGGAAAATATCAGAGCGCTTGCTTGCTTCGTCCTCAAAACTCGTCACGGGGGTTTCCGGCAACTTTACCGTGAACGACCGGTTCATCGCCAATGTTTACGCCTCGTTTATGATGCAAGAGGCCGCGACGAACAAAACGGTGAAGGACAATCTTCTTGAAATGGGATTTTCCGAAGCGGAGCTCAACGCTTTTGTTTCGCTCGCGCCGGAGGTTCAGAGTTCTTATCTGACGCTCCTGGCCGATTACGCGGCGAGCGCCACGGCGGATGCTTGCAACCTCCTGATGCTCGGGGCGCAGGCCAAGAGCGATATCACGAAAGTGGGCGCGGTCGCCAAGGAGCTTGGCCTGAACGCCGGCGCCGTTAAATTCATCACCGCCCAGGCCGCCCAGGCTGAAAAATCCGGTAAAGGAGAGGCGTTCGGGACCTTCCTGATCGAGAACGCCGGCACGGTCAAATTGAACGATCTCGGGAAAGTCGCGTCGGCCCAAAAGCAGATGTTCTCGCTCGCGTTCGAAACCCTTGTGTCGACCGATATCGGTTTCCTCGGAAGCTTTCTTGGCATCGCGGGAATCGCGGCGGAACTTCAAAAGGCCGGGGTCTCCGGGGTCGATCTCCAGTCCGCGATGGCGAATAGCATCATGGATATGATCGGGACCAGCTTCTCCGGGGTTTTTGGCGGCCGGCAATGGGTTCAGAATTCCATCAAGCTCAGCGTGCTCGCCAAGGCTGCCCGGAACGGCAAGGAGTACGCGGCGCTTGCCGGGAAACTCGGGATGGACAAGGTCAAGGACAAGTCCCGGCAGAAGGAATGGGATGCCTTCGCGAACGCGATCTCGACGCTGAACGATCAGGAATTCGCCGCCGTCCGTAACTGGATCGCGCCGCTTTTGACCAGCTCGAGTTGCTTCCAGTTCGGAAGCGACCTGTTCATTCAACTGCATCTTTCCGGGCTTCTTACTGCGACCTCGGGCATGACGGACCTTCAGAAGGTCCAGGACATCTTTATTGAACTCATCACCACCGCCGGCATCCAGATCCCCGGGTTTGAAGTGGAGGGTCTTGACAACATCAAGGATCCGAAGGTCCGCAGAGAGCAGGCCACCGCGGTCGTTCAGAAGAATTTCGAGGCGTTCCAGGCGCGACGTACTCAGACCGAGGACGTCTGTCTTGCCAAAGTCCGCCAGCAAATGCAACAGGCGAACCCAACGGCGGCGGCCCTTTTCGATGATTATGTCGCTGCGCGCGACCGGTTGAGCGTTCTGAACGGCGAGCTTGCGGCCACGCAGCGGTTGTTGGAACAAAGCCTCAACGCGGAAGCCGGCGATGAGCTGGCCTGGGACCCGGATATGCTGAGGGAGGACATCAGAAGCACCGAGGCCAAGATCGAAGCCGCTGTTATTACGTTGGAAAAAGCGACTGCGGCGTTTGCGAGTATCCGCGCTCATTGGGTCGGCGAAGGTCTCAAGATCGTCGCTCTGGTGGCCAAGGAACCAAGCCAGGGGATCGAGCAATCCCAGAAAAACCGCGATTTGCTGGCCGCGCGGTTGAATCTTCTTACTACCAATCCTGCGGCGCCCGGAGTGACCCGCGACGAGGCGATCCAGGCACTGACGACCGCCGAAGCGGATCTTCTCCAAGCGAAGAAAGTCAAGGAAGCGCAGGCGATCGTTCAGGAGATGAAAACTCCTTTCGCCAAAACCGCCTCCCGGCAGGCGTTCGCGACGCTCATGATGTTCAAACGCCGGGTTGCGAGCGGTCTCGCGGCGCAGGTCGAGGCCCAGATCAAGGCCGATCCTTCGCTTGCCGCGCGCATCGATTCTCCGGCGAGCATCCTCGCGCAGTCCGAGGCCGAGATCCTCGCGATGAACCGTTCGTTTGGCCGTGTCATGATCGGGGATCTCGAAGTCCAGACGGAGCAGAGCGGCAGTGACGTGCTGTCGGAGTTTAACCAGGTCCTGAAGACACAGGAAAGTCTGAACGCGACGCTTGAGGCATTGCGGGATGAAGCCGGCCGGTCCCGGTCTCCGCGGCCGGAGCTGCAGGAGCGGATCGATCAGACGCAGCGGAGCATCCTCCGCAACGATCAGCTGGCCCAATCGCTTGCCCGTATCTATACGGCGCTGACGGGCAAGCCCATGAACAATGTGGCTCAGCAGAAGGAGAGCGCCTTGTTCGGTCTCGTGAATGCCCTGCTCGAATCGGAATTTGCGCCGTCCGACACGATCCTTGCCGGGCTCCTCAAAGATGCCCGTGCGATGGATGAGGAGGGCCGGATCCTGTGGTTCAGTAACCTTTCTGATCCCCAACGTAAACTTTTGATCGATGAGGCCGGCAAGCTCCAGGACTTGAAAGACGCGCTCACCGCCGGCAGCCGCGCGGGGAAGAACACCCCTGAGGGGAAAGCTTACCGCCATGCCCGCCGGGAATTCGGGACCCGCGGACGGCTGGAGCTCAAGCCTTACGATCTTCCGGGCCGCTACGATCTTCCGGGCCGCTACGATCTTCTGGCGGCGCTGAGGTTTACGGCGCGGAAGACCCAGGTCACCGGCGCTTATGAACTGGCCAAAGAAAGTCTGGAAGCCGCGAAAAACGATCCGGCTACGGTGACGCCTGCCGCGCTCCAGGTTTTGCAGGTTAACTTTGCGCTTGCGGAAGTGAACTATAATGAATTCCAGAAACAGGCCGGCCCCGCGGTCGATCTTGACGTCGCGGCGGAGATCCGGCTTTTGTATGACCTCCTCGGGGTCATGAACGTGGACATTTCAGCGTTCGAAAACACGGATGATCTTGTTTCCGCGCTCAACCGGATGTTCGGGTTCGCGGACACCGGAAGCGTCGAGAACATCAGGGCCCTGATCGTCGCGTTGCGGAAATGCGGGGATCAAGGAGAGGCTCTCGCCAACGAGCTTGAGAAAAACCTGGAGGAGACGGATTCCATCGGATCGAGCTCCGATCGTGTCCGGTTGAAGATCCAGGCGCTTGAGTCGGTCCTGGGCCAGATCGTGCGTCCCGATGACTCGTTCCGGAACTTTTTCGAATCCCAGCCCGCGGCAAAGCAGAAAGATCTTATCGCGAAAGGCCGGGAGATCCGCCAGGGCGAGGTGCTTAGCGGCAAGACTTCGGTTAAGAAGATGCTTCGCCATTTCAAGTATTTCGGGCAGTCCGACATCGCCAGGATCAGGAAAGACAATCTGAATTTGCGCGGCAGAAAAGGAGTCGGTTTCCGGGCGTCCGTCAGCCGCCGCGCGGGCGAGTTCTACCGCGATTCGATCCGGGGTTTTGACTCGGTCCGCGGCCAGCTGGTTTCGATGAGTTCCGAGCCGTTCATCAAGCGCGCGATGGCCGAGCAGGATACCCGTATTGTCAGCGACCTCCTGAAAAATGACAAGATCATGATGGGCGCGTTCCGCCGCTTGTCGTTCCCGGATCGTGCCGTGATCGTGTTGGTGTCTTCCGTCCGGGCGATCGAGGGCGCTGTCCGGGAGACTTTCAGTCAGATCGGTGACCGCTTGGCCTCCGGGAAATCCAGATCGCTTTATAGCGGCACCGCCCGCGGGCGGTGGCGGCTCTGGGCGCTGAATTCCTGGAACGATTTCAAACTGCGCGACATGAGCACATGGTTCGTCCGTCCTTTGGCAAAGATGAACCAGGCCGAGTTGATCGCGGACCAGGCGGCGTGGTTCGAGAAATGGTCGAAGTTGCCCAATGCTACCGAGGAAGAAAAAGCGAAGAAAGTGGAAGCTCAAAAGACCCGCATGAAGCAGATCCTCGCTTCCGGCAAAGACCTGAGCTATACGGCCCAGGACGGGACCAAGACCTCGTTCGGGCAGGAGTCGGTGAGTGAAACTTGCCGCGCGCTGATCGAAGGCCGTGATGTGGACGGATCGCTTGTGCCGGGGCTTCAGGCATTGAAAGTTGAATTAAAGAATAAACAAGATGCCCTTTTTGCGGCGAACCAGCAGTTTGCCATCGCTGCAGATGCGGCGGCGCTTAAAAACGCCGACGCCGCGGTAGCGTTAGCTGAAAAAGAATTGAAAACGGCCAACGACAATTATGAAAAGGCTGTCAACGCTTTCCTGGAAAAGTTTAAGAAAATGGATTCCGAGGCGCAACTGGACCTGATCGCCAAGCTCTGGGTGAATAGTCCCAATCTCGGGAAGAACATGAGGATCCTCGAGCAGCTTGCGCTGAAGGCCGCGGGGATGAAGATCTTCGCGAAGCAGATCGCCCAGGGCCGGAAATCCGCCGAGGCGGTTTTAGGTTCGATCGTGATCAGTCTTGATGAAAAGAGCGTCGCCGCTGCGCGGAACGAAGTTCTCTTAAGTGAACAAAAGAAACTTACCGACAAGCAGTCTGCCGGTCAGGCTCTGGACAAAGACGAGGAAGCGAATCTCGCTGCGATCAACAGCATGCTGTCTGAGAGTGCAGACAATTTGATCGATCTTCTGCGGAAGAATAATAAACTCAGCTCGTTTTACAGCTCGTATGTGGAGCAAAGCCCGGATGCGGAGAAAGATCTCCGGATCAAGATCTTTAATGAGATCCTCAAGAAATCCAAGGCGGTCGAGAATCGTCAGGAGGAGTGGAAGGCCGAGGTCCGGGCCAATAAAGGCGTGATCAGTAACGCCCTGATGATCCGCGCGTCCGCGGCGAACCTTGCGATCTCGTTAATGGCGGTTGGCAAGTATGTCACCAGTACCGGCAATTATGATGAGCAGTTCATGGCGGCTTACCTCTCGGTGCGCGGGTGGAACGCCGTGGAACTGGCGACCGGTGAAGGAAAAACGCTCGTGACCGCGGCGGTTTCGATGACGAACGCTCTTTCCGGGAAAGGCTCGCTCGCGGTGATGACGAAAGACGCCGCCGCGAAGGACGCATTCGTTGATTACAAAGCCGCGTTCGACGTGGCGGGGTTCTCGGTGGCGATGCGTCTTAATGAATCTTACACCGACGAGGAAATGATGGCCGGGAAAAAGGCCACGACCGGAAAGATGATGACTCCTGCGGAGATCCGGAAAGCGTACGACGCCGACATCACGTACGTGAGCGTCCAGAACTGGGCGTTCGATTATTCGCACGACAAATTGCAGGCGAAGGCCGGCGAAATGAAGTATATCGAGGGCGGGAAGCACAACCGCCAGTTCCGTGAAATGTCCGTAACGATCGACGAAATGGACAGCGTCCTGATCGACCAGGCGATGACGTCTTTTATCCGCTCGCAGGGCGGCGGGAAGGTCCTGCGCGGGGACATGCGCACGGTCCGCCTCGAACTGGCGAAGCTGGTCGAAGCCATGAAGGACATTGAAGATGCGAAGGACGAGGTGGCTCGCCGGACCGGATCCGGGGACCCGAGCGGTTCGAAGGCGCAGATCCGCGTCGGCGCGGACCACGAATGGGCCCAGGCGACCGGGCGCGCGGAGCATGAAGCGATCGAGTTCCTGAAGAAGCTCGCGGAAGGGCCGAATCCGCGGATTTCCAAGGACACGCTGAAGAGCCTTGTCCAGGATACGGACGCCTGGACGCGGAACATGCCGGGACAGGAGCGCGAGAAACTAACCGAGCTCGGCAAGCAATACCTCGATAACGCCGTTCAGGCCCGGCACGTTTACGCGGCGGGCGTCAATTACTGGATCGACAACGGCGAAGTAAAACTCATTTCCAAGGAGCTCGGTATTACCCAGCAGGGCCAGCGCCTGAATGAATTGCACCAGGCGATCGAGGCCCGCATCCGGATGCTTCAGGAACCGGCGGGTGCGCTCCTGAATCGCGAGGCCCACGAGGCATTTACGGTGGACCAAAACGGGAACCGGATCCCTCTGATGGAGATCCGCGCGGAGAACCTGACGGAATCGAGCGTGACCGCGCGCGACGTCCTTCTTTCGTTCGGAAAAGTGTCGGGCATGTCGGGCACGCTGAATATCGGCGAGATATCCAAGGATCTCGGCGCGCTCTATGGCATGACCTGCTACACGATCCCGTCGCACAAACTCAACCGCCGCGTGGACCATTTTGCTGTTTATCAGACCGAGGACGGGCGCCGGGAAGCCGCACGGCAGATCGTTCAGGAAGCGGTGAAGTCGGGTCGTTCGATCCTCATCAATGCGCATACCGACCGGGAGCGTGACGAGATCGTGGAGTATCTTGAAGACAACCTCGGAGATGCGGATTTCCGGGGCAGGGTCCCGATCGTGAAATTCGGCGTTGATTCCGAACGCAGTGAAGCCGCGCTGGTGTCGTCGATCAACAAAAAACCTACGGTCCTGGTCGCGACCAATATCGCCGGCCGCGGCACCGACTTCAGACCGGACCGGAACATGCAACAGGCCGGCGGTTTGGTGCAGATCAACTGGGGGATCAATAAACGTCTCAGCACGGACAAGCAGGCCTCGGGCCGCGCCGGTCGCCAGGGCGCGATGGGCGATTCGTACACGCTGGTCCAGCAGGACAAGGACGGTATTTATTTCGAAGGTCTCATGCGCACCGACCGCGGGCGCCGCGGCAGCCGTCTCGCGAAGAACCTGGCCATCCGCTTCGAAAAAGGCATTCATGACTGGGGCATTCAATTCGCCAATCAGACGGTCGCCGAGTTCAAGAACATGAACCCCATCCAGAAATTCGCGCTTATTTTCGGGTTCGGCGGGATCGGTCTCGCGCAGTGGAACGCGATCACGAGCGGGAAGTACGTGACGCTGGGCGAGGCGGTTTACCGGATCGCGCAGTCCAATGTGGAAAAGAGCCAATCCGAGCAGCTGCAGTTCCGCGCCCGGCGCGGGGACTCGACGTTCGCCGCGCAGGTCGCGACCAAGGACCTGCTTGACCGGATCAAGGCCGAAGTGACCCAGGCGGCGATCCTGGGCTATCACGGCGGGGTCCCGTCCAAGATCCGGGACGCGGTCTTTGACGCGATGCAGGCATCATGGAACGGTAGCACGTTGGACCTCGGTCATCTGAGCGAGTTGCTCGAGAAGAAGGGCATGCCGGTCGCTTTTTCGCGGGAGATCCGTGCTCTTTGCAAAAACGGCGGCATTAACCGCGAGGCGCTGCAGTCCGAGATCGAGCAGTCCTTGACCGAGCAGCAGCTGAAGAGCAAGGCGGAGAGCCTGATCGGCGCGACGACCGGGAAATGGTTCCAGGACTTGCAGAAGCTCGAGCGCAAGTACGGGTACGCGAAAAATCCCTTCCGCCGTTTCTGGAACAACATCCGTTATTCGATCGGTTTTTATTTCGCGTTCCGGAATTACATGACCGGCCTGGAGCAGGCATGGCTTTCCTCCCGCGGGGAAGCCGGCGCGGTGTCGACGGTGAAGCTCGTTGGCGCGATCCAGAAAGCGGCCCGTGCGACGGTCCGTTCGGCCTGGCAGTGGGCGACCGGGAAGAAACAGAACCCGCCCGATATCGAGGCGCTTACGCTGAAGTCCCTGGATGAGAGTACCGGGGATCACATCAAACAGACCGAGGAGAACGCCGCCAAAGAAGCTTACGAGAAAGAAGTGATCAAGAACGCGGACCGGACCGCTGCGGCGCAGCGCCGGACGACAAAGCTGGACACGGCGCGGCCCATTGTGGACATGACGGCTCGCGCTGTGGAGGGCCGCGGTAAATTCGGGAAAATGACTAAAAAGACGATCGTGATGGTCGGAGCGAGCGTTAGAGAGGAAACCGAGGAACGAGAGGTCGAATTGAGCGATCTTCTGGTCCAGAAGCGCTTCCAGGCGCGGACGATCACGCCGGTACCCGCGAGCGCGATCCATCGCGAGGCGCAGGGTGCGCCGGCAAGGGTTATCGTCACCCAGCGTGAGCGTGACGCGGAAAGCCCGGCTGCGGAGGGAGCCGATCTTTCCGCGATCGAAGATCTCGGAGCTGTCATGAATCAGCGCGGACAGAATACCGGTGCCGTCGAGATCAACGGGCGGACTTATATCGTCGGCCGCGTGAACGGCGAAGGGGATTACAAATATGATTTGGTCGGAATGCCCGGCGTTTCACTGCCGCCGGAAGCGTACCGGCAGCTGCTCTTGCGGCTTGAGAGCAATGAAGTGATTGACCAGTTCGGGGACCGTCATCAGGTGGTCTGGCACGCGGACGGTTCGATCCGGATCGGAAAGTGTTATGTCGAGGACGGCGTCAAATTGAAGGCGGGAACGGTGCTCTTCAAGGCTCAGATCATGACGGACCGCGGGATCGCGCTCGAAGCCGCGAACGCCAAGTTGAAAGCTGCGACGGAGGCGAAAGATGACGCGGGGATCAATGCAGCGAACGAAGCGATCGAAAAAGCGAAAGCTCTCAAGGGCGCTTTTACGGTGTTCGGTCCCTTCATGATGATGGAGAGCTGGCTTATCGCGACGGAGCCTTCCACGATCGCGGACGGCGTCCTGATCGAGCGTTCCGGTTGGCAGGGGACGATCGAGCTTGGGAAGAATTCGAAAATGTCCAATTCGACGACGAAGAAGGTTGACCCGAACATCAAATACGAGATCGCCGTCGGCGAATATCAGAAGCAGACGGGCACGATCCGTTTGGGGGAGGGCAGTGAAGCGTATTTCTGCCGCGGCGACAGAGACAACACGATCGCCGTGAAGGCCGGCGAGCTCAAGGCTTATCAGGGGATCTCGTCCGGGCGTTGGGATCGCGGCGGGGCGGCGCGCGCCACGTTCCAGCGGGACGGCGTGGTCGTGAAGCAGTTCGGGTTCTGGGCACGCGGTCAGGGGATTAAATACGCCCTGCTCGATTGGCTGGCCCGTTTTGCCGCGAATCGTGACAAGATGCGGGACGCGCGTCTCACGGCGAACCAGAACATCCGGCACTATAACGAACAGATCAAGGACCGCGGTCTGAAAGGCCTGTGGCTGAAGGCCGGGAACGTACGGGCCGAGTACTGGGACCTTCTCGGGAAGCTTTTTGCCGGGACGGGCCTCAAGCAAGCCGCCCTGATCGCTCTCGGGATCTGGCTCAGCGCTCCTGCGGCCGCGGCGATCGCGGCGGTTGCCTCGCTTTCCTGGATCGCGCTTTCGCTGATCGCCGTCCTCGGCGCGCTGGTCTTTTACAGGAACTTGCCGAAAACCGACGAGTTCTCTTTCGAAGTCTTCAAGAAGATGCTGTCCCGGTTAAATCCCATGCCGCTTATGACGGAACACAAGGATATCGCCTTGGTGGCGGCCGGGGCGGTCGCGGCCGCATATATTGCCGCGGCGCCTCTTGTTCTCATTTTCGCGGCCGGTTGGGGCCTCTATATTCTCCTGCGTGTTTTTGGAAAACTGCCTGCGGAAGACGGCCTGTTCGCTTCTTCGCGGAGCCGTTTTTCGGAGTTCAAGAGCGGGATCTTCTCGGACGTCAACACGATCCTGAACCAACGGCCCGGCTTCGGTTATTTTGATCCGGAAGGAACTCGTGCGGCGATGCGTGGCCTGCCCAACGCCACCCGGGCGTTTGAGGACCTGGTCCGCTCGGGCTTGGGAGGGCTTGATTACGTGCAGCCGCAGGCCGAGATCGATGCGGTCACGAGGATCAAGGCCTTGCTTTTGGCGATCGAGAACGCACCGTCCCGGAAGATCCGCGACGCGAAGCGGCGTGAACTTGCCGAGAAACTGGCGGACGGTATCCTTGGGATCAAACAGGGCTCCGCGAACGCCATCAAGAAAGAGGACCGGGACCGGGAAAAACTGGTGTCGGCGCTCTATCAGGAGATCGCAAACGGCCATATCGAGATCAGCGCCGGAAAAACCGCGGAGCTTGCGGCCATTCCGGATGCGGCGGGAAGCCTGGAGGCTTACAACGCGCTGCGGTTGCTCCCGACGGCGGAACGTCTCCGGAAGCGTACCGAGATGAATGAAAAGTGGCTCGCGGAACACAATGTCCCGAACGCGATGAACATCAAAGTCGTTTTTACCACGGCCGCGACAAAGGCCGTCGGCAAATACTGGAAATTCATCGGCAAGGACGCGAGCGGCAAGACCTGGGAACAGCGCGAGGGCGCCGCGGCCATTATTTCCGGAAGTTTCGAACGGGAGGCCGAAGCGAAAAGTGATTTTGCGCTGGCGGGGTTCCAGGCCCTGACGCAATTCTGGGACGAGGGTTCGTCGCTCCACGAGCTCTGCCATTTCAATTCGCTGATGCGGCCTCTCCTTAAGCAAATGGGCCGGGACCCGGATTCGGGGATCAACCTCGAGGAAGTGTTCAACTTCTACCTGCAGTATATTTCGGGGGCGCTGGAGCCGGGACAAGGGTCGTACAACGTCGAGCGCGTGATCGATCAGAAGATGATCCTCTACGGGCATCTGTTCGGCGAAGGGGTGGAAGGGAAGTTGATCGCGAAACGCGCGTTCGAGACGGTGCTCTACATGGAAGGAACGCTCGGGTTCACGCGCGCGGAGGTCATCGGGATCCTCGGGAAGATCACGTCGGTCCAGGACCTTCTGCAGTTCGGGCTCTACACCGCGGCGGACGTAGCGGCGGTTCGGGCGGGTCTGTCCGTCCGGAACCTGACGCAGGTTGTCGAAAACGCTCCTGAGATCGTGAAACAGTCGAGGGAAGCCGTTCAGGCGGCGGAAGCCGCGGCGATTGCCGCAGGCGTCGATCTGACTGACGAGACCAACGATCTTGTGAAGAAGCTCCGGTTTGAACAGGAAGTTCTGGCTGGGGCGGAAGAGGATCTCCGGGGGGCGCCTGCCGCGTTGGCTTCCGCGCAGGCGGCGCTCACGGCAGCTTTAGCGGCGCAGGCCGCGCAGGATGCGTCGCCGGAGGGACGCGCCCTGGAAAGCGACCGTCCGCTGCCGTCGGATCTCATGCCGAATATTGAGAGAAACCAGACCTGGCCCCGGATCAAGGACATTGTCGATCGCTGGCTGGCAGCAGGGGTCAATTTCATGACCGCGATGGACGAGCTTCGCAGCGTTTCCGCGAAGGAGCAGCTCTGGATGCTTTATGAGCTGAAAAAGCGCGCGCAGGGGAACGGCGCTGACAAGGGCAAAGCCGCCGAGCTTATGGATTCATTCTATCGCGAGCAGGACGCGCAGCAGATCCTGGTCAATATCGTGAATGCGTCGCGCTCGGTCCTGCACGGCGAGCATGACAAGGACCGTCTTTCCGCGATCCTTTTGTCGCCGATCCTGGAATCGGCCCCGGAATACCTGCAGACCAAGGTGACGGAATTCACCGGCTGGGTTCCGGAGGCGAAACCGGTGATGTTGACGACCGGCGACGGGCGCCGGATCGTCGAGGATGCGTATTACCGCAAACAGACCCGCGAGCTTGTCGATACCCGGAATTGGGACGAACTCAACGGTCTTGTTCGGGGGACCCGCGGCAGTGATGAGGCCCGGGCCTGGACGGTCTACTATCTGTTCCGCGATTATTTTTACCAGCCGGATGTCGTCCGCGTGCTGAGTCATCTGACGAGCGTCCGCGGCCACGAAAAGAATTTCGAAAAATACAAAGCTTCGGTGCAGATGAAGGCCGCGAAGCTGCAGCAGATGATCAAATATAAAGAGGAATCGAAGGCTCCTTGGGTGAAGGCGGAACTTTCTCAGTTGCAAGCCCAGCTTTCCCAGGAGTTGGAGGTCGCCAAGGTGATCCTCGGCGGTATCCGGAACGCGCGGCATGGGCGGATCGGGATCGCCGTGACGGGAGAAGAGCTGATCTCGGCCCTCCGGAGCCGTGTCCACGAGGACCGCGGCGCTCTGGTCCGTCTTAAAGAGCTCGCGGCGGATCTGACGCCCTCGGGCGATATTCTCGCGGAGGAGGTCACACCTGAGATGGCTCAGGATCTGCTCTCAAAGCTCGGAAGATTAAGCGGACGCCCCGAGATCCGGGCAATTCTGGATGTGATCGAAGGGGAGCTTGTGTCGGGGAACCGTCTCAGCCCGACCGCACTGACCGCGCTCCGGAACTTCAAGGCCTGGGGGGATTGGGAAGCCCGGCACGATCTGCTTGCGCGTGCGTTTAAGGAGTATTTGACGCAGGGTCTTGGCGCGGAAAGAGCGACGGCCGAGCTTGCGAGATATCCGGAGCTTACCGTGGTTTCGAAAGAGATCGTGCTGGGCCTCGATGCTCACAACCAGACCGTGGTCGACCGCGAGAATTTCAGGAACATGGCGCGGGACCTTGTTACGGCGCATGCCGGGAACGCGGCGGGTCTCAAGGCCGCGATCGCGAACGCAACGACCCCCGCGAAGATCTGGCTCGTTTACTACCTGTTCCGGGATCATTACACGAATCCCGCCGTGCGCGCCGCTCTTTCGGAATATGTGACGGGGCGGAACGCCTATAAAAATCTGGTGGGGCTCGCGCAGTCGATCCTCCGGATCTATCCCGGGGACGAGAACGGTCATATTTCGGAGCCGATGCTTCGCGGGATCTTTGAGGCGATCGCCCAGACCGCGGACCGGGCGACGATCAAGAACGTTCTCGACCGGATCGTCCGCTCCGACAGCACGAAGGAAGATCAGGACGGCGGCGTATCGAACTTCACGAAAATGAGCAAGGTCATGGAGCATTGGATGGACCCGGAGGACCGCAAGGAGGGCCTTGACCGGACGCTCGCGGCCCGCGCCTGGGACGCCATGCTCTTCCAGTCGGCGAATAATCCGCCGCTGAGGGAGTATCTGAAGAGCCGGTACCTGAAGCAATCCAACCACGAGGCTTTTGTCGCCGGCTGCGTCTCGAAAAAGATCTCGAACAAGGAATCGATCTACGGGTACCGTGAGAATCCGACCGCCGGGGGCCTTTTCGAACAGTCCACAATGAAATTCGAGGTCATGCTTTCCATGCCCGCGTCGGAGGCCGGTAAACTGGATCCTGAGGACCGGATGTACGCGGCTTTGGGCGCCCGCCGCACGGGTTATTCGTCCGCGACGGTTTCCGGGGATCTGACGTTCGGACTGCATAATCACCCGACTCATGAAGGCGGTCGCGCGCAGGTCCTGCCGTCGGGCAAGTTCGCCCAGTATGACGGTCTTTATGAGATCAGCCGGAAGACGCCCGAGGGAACGTTCCAGAGGAATGGTTATGCTTATATCAATACGGAGTACGGGCTCCTGAGGTTCTCGGTGGTGGATATCGCGAAGGGCGAAAAGAAACCGGACGGTTCCTCGTATACCGTGGACGGGAAGACCACGGCGATTGACCCGATACAGCTCATGATGCGAAACAACAAAGGGATGAGCTCTTTCAACCAGATCGATAAGACGGCGTTTGATCTGGCTTCCCGCGGGAAAGATTTCACGATGTTCCTCGACGATGAATACCCGACCCAGTTCGAATTCCGCAGCTGGGGATCGCTCGCGGCGAATAAGGATATCGACAAGTTCGTGATCAACGGGCGCGGGGAGTCGATGGTCCAGGCCATGACCGATGAAGAAAGAGCCAAGATCGCGGCGGAAATGGCGAAAAAGGTCAAGACGGACCGCGCGGAACGCCGCCCCGGAGCCGCTGTCGAGAGCCCGGCGCCGGTTTCCAAAAATTTGCCGATCGTAGCTTCGAAGCCTGAATTCTTGAAAACGATTATGCACGGAAATGCTCCGGACTTGAAAGACTTGACGGCCGAGGATGTGCGAAACTACGCTCTCTTTGTCAGCGCAAGCGTTCCGAAAGGGCTGAGCTTGGAGGAACAGACGCCTACCAGCGATCTGCGGAAGTTCTTCGAGAGGATCGTGTTGGACGGTAAAGATCCCCGCCGGTTTTCGATGGTAGGACAGTTTTTGACCGATGGCGCAACCGCCGAGCGGAAGCGGGGTGTCGTTACCAGTATCGCGCGTCAGGTTCTCCTGTTAAACGCGGGTGCCGTTGCCGGGTTGCCTGAATATTTGAAATCAATCGGCGTGGAGGTTGCCGCGCCAACCGAAGGGGTCGAGCCCTCTGTTAAAACGGAAGGCGAAGCCCAGCGCGCTGAGTTGAAAGAAGGCGAACCGGTCTCCGCAATAGGCTCTCCTGCGGATGAAACGCGCCTGAACGACTTCGCCGAACGGCTTAGCGGCGCGCCGGTGACGGTGCCGTATACGTTGAGCACGCCTGAACAAGACCGTCGTCTTAAAAATAACATCGGCCTTCTGGATGAAAACACCGGGAGGGCTGTGCTTAACGCCGCGGACCTTACGGATCCGGAGATCCCGGCTGTGGAGAAGATTCGGGCTTTTTACAAGATGGCGTTCGCGCTGGTTCACGAGAACTTCCACTACACCCATATCAAGCCCGAATTTATCGCGGATCCTGCCCGTGCCGATGCCCAGGCGGAGGTCGGGGCTTATCTGGCTACCGTGGAGGCGATGAAAAAAGCTCTTGCGGAAATCCAGGCGGCAGCGGTCGATCTGGAGTACGCGCGTCAGCTGCAGGGTCAGATCGAGATGCTCGAGGCGCTTTTGGCTGCGGCACAAGGGAACCTCAAGAACGTAGACCGCGCGCGGCGCGATGAGATCCAGCAGCTCGCGCTCCAGATCCTGGTCGGAAAAGGAAATCGTGCCGAGATCTTTGACGCGCTCCTTAACCGCCTGCAGTCGCAGGTCTGGGTCGTGAAAGGTCCGGACGGCAGATTCGGAAAGATCGAGGGTTTGAAATCTTTTGCGACTCCCGAAGATCTTCTCAAGTCGGCCAAAGGCCTTGTTTCGCTCGGGCATATTGCGGTTTTGATCGATCCCGCCATGTTCCATGATCCGAAGTGGAATGCGGCGCTTGTGGAGCTTGCCGGGAAAGGTGCCGGCGTGAGCCTTGACGACGGAACGCGCACAGAGGAAGAAGTCATGACGCTGACGCAGTTCATGTCGGCATTGGGAGTTGACCGTGATCCGGCCAAGAGCGGGTTTGAGCAGATGTTCCGCCCGTATGTCGCGACGGCCCGACTCGAGAAGTATCCCGACTTCGCGATCCTCAGTATGCCGGTTTATTTCGGGAACACGTTCGTGCGTCAGCTTGCGACCGATCTTGCTACGCGCGAGCAGGTCGAGCAATCGGCCTAAGGATCCGTCGCTTGCCAACTTCTTCTTTGAAATCGACTTAAGATTCATTAGAATCCAGCCGTATTTAAAACAGTCCTCTTAAAACTTGAACCTTTCAGCCTGAAGGAGGCTTCCTTGCAGACTTTAGCGGATAAAAAATACTGGGTCGTTATTGCCGGTTTGGTCGTGGCCGTCCTGGTCGCGGTGGTCGTTTTCTGGGGCCGCACGCCCGGAAAAAGCACTGGTTCTTCCGTCAGCACCAAAGCCGTTCAGCCTCCCGCCGAAAAAGACAGATTTTCGGCAAAGTTTGTCCGAGAAGCCGATCTTGCCCAACAGGTAAAAGTGTCTCCGAGGGTGGTATCGGGGGGGTCCGCGTCACCCATGATCGTTAAAACGATACCTTCGATACCGGTTATCCCGAAGATCATAAAGCCCGTCGCAAAGCCTGTGGCGGCTCCCATCAAACCCTTCAAAAAGATATGACATCCCTCGGCGTTGTTCAGCTGGGGCATTAAATTTGAGGCTCTGGCACATCTCTAAAAGGCTTCAAATACAGCCCCTCTGGTAGGCGTATTTCTGCGAAAAGGGCTTTATTCCTCCTATGGTAGGGGAATCGCTCTGTCGAGGGTGTTTTGGGTCATAACTTATAACTCCTCATGCTTTATCCCGCAACAAATCTCCCGTCCTCCGGTGCTCATAATCCGTTTCTTTTGAATCAAGAAACCGCTTGAGTCTTATGGGCGCGATATCTTCGATGGTTGTTAGATGTGTGCCTTTGAAATGCACTTTCTTGCGGGTGGGGCTAGTGCGGAAGCGTGGAAGCTTGATTGTATGGGCTGCTCGAGATAGGTTGAATTCGTTCTTTTTGGGGCTCTTCTTGAAAAGAGCTCTTGCCGGAGTGTATTGGGAAACTAGCGGAGCGAGTCGCTTCTCCCGATTTCGCACGTCCTATAATGTACGTTATGTAAACTAGCCTATAGGGTAACCCAACACACCTGCGGTAAGGCAAAACCAGGCTATTTTAGGATAGATTTAACGGCGGTCTGAACGCGCCGGCCATCCGCTTTCCCTTGAATGGCGGGCATCAAAACCTTCATAAGCTTCCCCATGTCGGCCGCGCTGACAGCGCCGTTTAAGGCTATCGCCTTGCGAACCTCGACAAGGAGCTCCTCGTCCGTCAATTGCTTAGGAAGATAGGATTCCAGAACGGCTAATTCTGTCTTTTCTTTCTCAACCAAATCCTTGCGGCCGGCCTTCTCGAAGCTTTCAATGCTTTCCCGGCGTTGTTTGGCCTGCTTCGCAATGAGCCCCAACACCTCGGAATCCTCAGCCTTATCCTTTTTGGCCTGGATCAAATAGTTCCCAAGCGCGCTTTTGAGCATTCTGAGCGTCGAAACCTTAACCCCATCCTTGGCTTTCATGGCTAAAACAACATCCTTTTCGATCTGTTCAATGAGACTCATGAGAGCTTCCTCCGGTATCTTTACGTTTTATAAAAATTCCAATCACGGTGACCGTTTCGGCGCTGCTTTACCAGTCTTTATCGACCGACGGCGGATTCTTGTCGACCGGCGGGCGGCGGAGATCCTGGAGCTCTTTTTCGGACTCCTTGAGCGCGTCAAGAAGGTTCAGGGCGTTCTCCATGCTCATCTGGCCCTGAAGCGGCTGTTTGGCCTGGCCTTGCTTCTTTTCCTGCTCGTCTTTTTGTTTTTCCTGCTGAAGACGTTCCTGTTCTTGACGATCGCGCTCTTCCTGCTCCTTTTGCTGCTGTTCACGCTCTTGCTGGGACTGGCGGTCCTGTTCTTCTTTTTTTTGCGGGTCCTGCTGTTGACCCGAATCCTGTTTGTTCTGATCTTCTTGCTTCTGAGATTCTTGTTGTTGATTCTGATCCTGTTGCTGCTTCTGCTGTTGCTGGTCCTGCTGATCTTTGGGTTGATTCTGTTGCTGCTGTTGGTTTTGCTGATTCTGCTGTTGCTGGTCTTTTTGTTGTTGATCCTGCTGCGAGCTTTGCTTCTGATCCTGTTGTCCCTGACCCTGGTTCTTCTGATCCTGTTTTTGCTGGCCCTTGTCCTGCTTGTCTTGCTGATTCTGCTGGTCTTGCTGCTGTTCCTTGTTCTTGTCCTGCTTGTCGTTTTTGCGCTGCTGGTCTTTCTTCTCCATATCGTTTTTCTTTTTTTGGAGAAACTCGAGATTGTATTTGGCGTCCTTGTCCGCAGGATCGATCTCGAGAGCCTTCTTGTAGGCGTCGATGGCTTTTTCGAAATCTCCCAGCCGGTAAAGGGCATTCCCGTGGTTATAAAGGGCTTTGGCCTTAAGGGCCGGCTCCCCCGCCTTTTTTGCGGCGTCCTCGAGGTCCTTCGCAGACTCCTGGAACGAGTCGGTTTTGTACAGTGCCGTGCCAAGGTCGTAGAGGACCTCCGGGGCGTCCGGATTCTTGACCTGAACTTTCCGGTAAGACTCGATCGCCGACTGGTAGCGCTTATCGCGAAAGCTCTCATTTCCTTTCTTGACGGCATCCTGCGAGGTTCCCAGGAATCCCGAAAAAAGCAAAAAGGCCGCGAAACACGCCAAGATCTGCGGCGTTTTCCGCCGGTCGCGGCGCCGCAAGAGCATTTCCGCGATCAATAAGAGGAATGCGAGCACGAGAAAAACCTGGTACTGATCCTCACGTTCGACGACCGTTTTTTCCTCGAATTTTTGTTCGCCCCAACTTTTCAGGTGGCGGATGACGATCTCGACTTCTTTTTCTCCCGGAGTTGCGCGCAAATAAAGTCCGCCGGTCTCTTTCGCGATCTTTTCTAGAAGCGGCTGGTTGAGCTTGGTGAGCACCATCTGCCCGCCCCGGTCCTTCTTGAAGCCTGTGCGTTGACCTTTCTGGTCCTTGAGAGGGATGGGCTCCCCTTCCGGACTTCCCATCCCGATCGTATAGATGCGGACCCCGGCCTGTTTGGCCTCTTCGAGGGCTTTTTCGATCCCGCCGTCATGATCTTCCCCGTCCGTAAAAAGGACGATAGCCTTGTATTTGAGCTCTTTTTGAGGGAACGCCTTGATCGCCAGATGGATCGCCTGCGCCAGCGAAGTTCCGGGGTCCGGGAGAAACCCGACCTGCACAGCATCAAGAAAGAGCAGGAACGCCGAATGATCCAGCGTTAGAGGGCTTTGGAGAAATCCGCTTCCCGCAAAAGTCACCATACCGATCCGGTCTCCGCCGAGATTTTTTGTAAATGTATCGATCTCGAACTTGGCCTTTTCAAGGCGGTTCGGCTTGATATCCTCGGCCAACATGCTGAGCGATGCGTCAACGAGGAAGACCATATCCACGCCCTTGCGCTGGATGTTCCGTTTCTCGTCGCCCCATTGCGGCCGGGCCAGCGAAAGCACCATCAAAAAAACGGCGAGCGTGATCAGGACAGAGCGCGTGAGCCATTCGGCGCGGCGGTAGCCTTCGATCAGCTTTGAAAGAAGGGCCTTGTCACGGATAAGGGTCCCCAGCTTCTTATGCCAGAGTTTTCGCGACAGGACATAGATCGCGAACACCGCAGGAACCAGCCAAAGATAAAAAAAGAATTCCGGTTTAAAGAATTGCATCAGGGCACCTGACTTTCCATCAAAGAAAATATCGAGAAGTCAGCGCTGTCCTGATGGACTCTCGAGAAAATTAAAATAACCATCAGGGCACCTTCAGGAGCACGGTTTGCCGCAAAAACACGTCCAGCACGAGCAGCATCAACGCGGGGATCAGAAAGAACGCAAAGAGCTCGTTGTAGCTTTTGTATTCCTTGACCTTCACCTCGCTTTTTTCAAGCTGGTTGATCTTTTCATAGATCTCAGAAAGCGCTTCCGGATCGCGGGCGCGGAAGAAAAGCCCGCCCGTGATGTCGGCGATGCGCTTGAGCGTGGTTTCGTCGATCTCGACATTGGCCTGAACATAGCGTTTTCCGAACAGAGGATCGTCGACGGGGAACGGGACCATACCGCCCTTTCCGACGCCGATCGTGTAGACCTTGATCCCAAAGCTTTTGGCAAGTTCCGCGGCGGTGATCGGGTCGATGTTGCCGGCATTGTTCTCACCGTCGGTGATCAGAATGATCACCTTGCTCTTGGCATCGCTGTCGCGGAGACGGTTCACGGCGGTGGCGATACCCATGCCGATCGCGGTGCCGTCTGCGATCATCCCGACGCGGATCTCGGAAAGCAATTCCGTCAGGATCCGGTAGTCGAGTGTCAGCGGGCACTGCGTGAACGCCTTCTTCGAGAATACCACAAGCCCGATCCGGTCGTTTTCGCGGCCTTTGATGAATTTAATGGCCTCCTGCTTCGCGACGTACACACGGTTCTCCGGCTGAAAATCTTCGGCAAGCATGGACCCTGATATGTCGAGCGCGATCATGATGTCCACGCCGCGCGTTTGATATTCCCGGTCGCTCGAAACGTTGGAGGGCCGTGCCAGCGCAAAGATCACGAGCACAAATACGGCCATCCGCAGATAAGGAAGCACCCGGAAAAGAAACATCCGGAACGTGACGGGCCGATCTTTAAGGAAATCGAACGACGGGAATGCAAGCTCAAGCTTTCCTCGTTTACGGGAGAGCATCAGCACAAGCGGCAGCAGCAGGAGCAGCAGGAAGAACGCGGGATGGCGGAACATCATGACGGACCTCCCGCCGCAAGCGTATTGGAAAGGACCGGCACGGACTCTTTGATGATCTCTTCGGAGTTTTTGCTGAGCCGCATCACTTCGGGAGCTGTGGGAACCCATTTCGCGAACTTGGCAAGATCCGCCGCCTCCAGCGTCGCCTGGATCTTCTGATAGAGACCGGATTCGAGCCGGAGCGTCCGGAGCGCCCGCAACGTCTCGATCGTGGTCGATTCCACGGCGAGGATCTTGTAGCGTCTTTCAAAATAAACACGAAGAATTTCGGAAAGCCGGAGGTAATACATTTTAATGAGACCGCGTTTGATCAGGTCCGACTCGAAAAGTTCCGTCAGTTGCCGCAAAGCCTCCTCTTCCGCCGTCAGAGGCGAGGTTTCGGTCTCCGCCGCGGCTTTTTTCTTCAGGAATCGCCGATAGATCAAAAATCCCGCGAGAACGGCCAAAAGGATCCCGAGGACCCAAAAAAGCTTTCTGAGACGCAAGGCAAAAGGGACCACTGACTTGACGTCCCGGATGTCCTCCTGAGGGGCCTCCCCTGCCACGCTTTTAACGGTCAGATAAAGCTTATTGGTCGTAATCGTCTTTTCCGGCTGCCCGTCCTGCTGATAACGGACGGTGACGGGGTCGAGCACGAATTCGCCAAGGCGGAAGGTTGTCAGGACGAATTTGCGACCTTCGACGATCTTTTTCTTTTCCTTTTTTCGCAGGTCCTCGACTTTTTTGATCTCCAGAATATCGGATTCCGGCGCAGGAATGCTCGAAAGGATCCGGATATCGGGACCGTGCTCGATCGTGACGATGTATGTGACTAGATCGCCGATCGTGAGGAACCCTTTGTCGACCTCGGCTTTGACGCGAATATCGTCAGCAACGGGATTTTTCTTGTCGGCGGCAAAACCCGCGCCTGTAGCGGTGACGGTGATCGCGAGCAGGACCATGAACCCCAAAACGGAAGACTTTCTCATTGTCGTTCCCGTTGCTTGAAAAATTTGAAGAGCGGGTCAATGTAGGAAGCATTCGCGGGAATATGGATCCGGTCGATCTGGAGGCGCTTGAAAAGTTTTTCCAGGTTGTTCTGACGGGCGGTTGCACGCTCCGCAAAGCGTTTCCGGAATGCGGGCGAGGATGTGTCGACGAGGATCGTCTCATTTGTTTCGCGGTCTGCAAGTTCGAGGAGGCCCACCGGCGGAAGCGCTTGTTCGAGCGGGTCCTGCAGATGGATCGCGACCACGTCGTGCTTGCGGCTCAGGATCTTCAGGGCTTTTTCGTACCCTTCATCCAGAAAATCCGAGACAAGAAAGATCACCGCCGTGCGCGTGAGGACCCGCGAAAGATATTCAAGGGCGCTTGTGAGACGAGTCTTCCGTTTGCGGGGCTGATACCCGAGGATCTCCCGGATAACACGCAAGGCGTGATTCCTTCCTTTTTTGACGGGAACGAATTTTTCGACGGAATCCGTGCTGATCAAAAGGCCGGTCTTGTCGTTATTCTTGACGGCAGAAAACGCGAGGATGGCCGTGATCTCGGCGGCGATCTCCGACTTGAGTTTGTCCGTCGAACCAAAATACTGGGATCCGGACATATCGACCGCAAAAATGACGGTAAGCTCGCGTGTTTCAACGAATTTCTTTACGAAGGGGTGCTGCGACCGCGCCGTGACGTTCCAGTCGATGGTCCGGATGTCATCCCCGGGGACATATTCCCGGACGTCGGCGAACTCGATCCCCTGCCCCTTAAAGACGGACTCGTACTCCCCACCGAACAAATCGTTAACGAGGCGGTTTGTGTGGATCTCGATCTTCCGGACTTTTCTAAGAAGTGCTGCTGGGATCATTCCCTGGAGGTCTCCGCCGTAGGTCGGTCTTTTAGGGTGCGGCCTTCGTTTTTTTAAGGCACTTCCACCTGGTCAAAGATCTTTTTCACAATGTGTTCCGAGGTCATGTCTTCGGCCTCAGCCTCGTACGTGATGAGGACGCGGTGGCGCAGAACGTCCATGCCGATCTGCTTGATGTCATCGGGGGTCACGTAGCCGCGGCCTTGCAAAAAGGCATGGGCCTTGCCCGCCAGCGTAAGCATGATGCTTGCGCGAGGCGAAGCTCCGTAGGAGATCAGCGGTTTCAGATCCGCCAGCTTGTACTCCTCGGGCGTTCGGGTCGCGAAAACGAGGTCGAGGATGTAATCCTTCACTTTCTCGTCGATATAGATTTCGTGCATGAGGCGGCGGAGTTCGGCGATCTTCTTGAGATCGATCACGGGATTGACCGTAATGGGCTTGCCGATTGCCATGCGCTGAAGGATCTCTTTCTCCTCCTTTTTATTGGGGTAGCTCACGACCAGCTTGAGCATAAAACGATCGACCTGGGCTTCAGGAAGCGGGTACGTTCCTTCCTGTTCGATCGGGTTCTGGGTCGCCAGCACCAGGAACGGAACGGGAAGCTCGAACGTTTCGGAGCCGATCGTGACCTGACGTTCCTGCATGGCCTCGAGAAGCGCGCTCTGGACCTTGGACGGCGCACGGTTGATCTCGTCAGCGAGGATGATGTTGGAAAAAATGGGACCTTTCTTGGTCGCGAAATGGCCGTCCTTCGGATTGTAAACCAGAGTCCCGACCACGTCTGCCGGCAGAAGATCCGGCGTGAACTGGATCCGCTGGAATTGGGCCGAAACGGCCTGGGCAAGCGTCCGAACCGAAAGTGTTTTGGCAAGACCTGGAACGCCTTCGATGAGAATGTGGCCATCAGCCAGCAGGGCCATCAGGAGCCTGTCGATCAGGTATTGCTGGCCGACGATGATCTTGCCGATCTCTCGGGTGAGATCTTTGAGGGCGGAACTTGCGTCCCGGATCTTTGCATTCACTTCCTGGATCGAACTATCCATAACGTTCTCCTTTGTTGATGAAAGCGGATTTTTTGAATTACTGCAGTTGCGGATTTTCGGTAATGAGCAGGCTCCGGATATACTTAAGAATTTCCTGCTGGGTCTCCTCGACCTCCTTGCCGGTCGAAGCTTCCGTCGAAAATTTGATGCGGCTGATCCTATTAAAAAGATCCGTGATCTCGTTAAGTTCGGCCACCCCGACCCCGCGGGATTCCAGTTCTCTGAGAATCTCGGCCGCGGTCGCAGGACGCACGGGAACGCCGTAGCGGGTCATGGCCACTTTTTTCAGCGCCTCCGTCCACATTGCAAGTCGTTTATTGAGAAAAGCCTCGTCAAAGCCGCTGACAAAACCGTCCACATCTTTTGCGGCACTGTCATAGACCTGCTGCCGGGGATCCGCCAGGAACCTTGCACGAAGCAACTGCTCTTTTTTGCGCATATGTATCAACCAGATCGACGCCGGCAGGATGATCGCGGTCAGGACAAAAAGAAAAAACAGGATCGTCCCCCAGGGGAAAGCGGGTTTAACATCGACGTTAAATTCCGGGATCAGAAAGGTTTTCCAGTTGATGGCGCTCGGATTCTTGTACCGGAGGTTGAAACTCTGGATCTTTCCGGGACCGACTTCCAGAGGGAGGAGTTCATAGACCAGGGTCAGCTGAGACGTTTTCGGATCACCGTCCTGGGTTCGGGTAAGGACTTCAAATTTCAGATTGTTTAGTTTCAGACTTTCTTCCGGGACCTTGAACTGAAGTTCCCCGTCTGAAACGGGCCATTCGATGACCAGGGTCAGCGTCATCTTTTGGCGGGCATAAACCCTTTTGGTGACATCCGTATAGACCAGCGAAGGGGCTGCCAACGCGAAGGGGGCCGCAAAGGAAAGAGTGAGAATTGTTATCAGAAAGAAAAATATTTTTCGAAAAAACATCATGAATATCCCCTGCAAATGGCTCCGGTAACCGAAAAAAAAATGATCAGCGAACAGGATTTTCAATGATAATCTTGCCGCGGACATATTGCAAGAGCGTCTTTTTGAGGTCCTCGATCTGCGGGAGCGTAATCCTGTCCCCCGAAAATTTCAGCTTCGTAATAAGGTCAAAAAGGCTCTCTATTTCGCGAAAATCACCGGAAGAAAGCTCCCGGAGACGAAGTTCTTTAAGAATTTCGGTTTCCGTCGTTGCCGTCACTGGAATACCATAGCACGTCGCTACGACCCGCCGTAACTGGGCCGACCAGTGGAGGAGTTTTTCTCGCGTGCCGGCATCCTGGAATGAAACGATCGAATTTTCTGCTTCCGCATACACATCCTGGCGGGGATCCTTGGGAAGCCTTTCTCGGGTAGCCTTGCGTTCCGAAAACCATCTTTTAACCCCCTGGGAAGCGGCAAAAATGGCCCCCAGAACCCCTAAGAGGGCCGCAAGGCTCAAGAGAAGCCCCCTAGGGAAAAGACGCGTTATAGCGACTTTTTGTGGCAAAACGGGAAGCGTCGACCAATCCTGCTGTCCCGGTCGGCGATAGCGTATTTCTAGAGAGGGAATCCTCCCCTCCCCCGGTTCTGATCCTTTAAATTCATAGGTAAAAATATACCGCACCCAAGGCCCGCTTTCCGAGGGGACCGTTTCCTGGGATTCTCGATGCCCGACGAGTTCGAGATTCTCGAAAGCGGGGTACGGAGGGACGATTTCGAATTCGCCATCCGATTGGGGCCATTCGCAATAGATCCGGAATGTAAAAAGTCGGCCTTTCTCAACTTTGGAAGGAGGCGGCTCGATCCTGACGCTGGGAGCCGCAAAACCAAGAGGCATGAAAGCCCAAACATAAAACACCGTAACAAACAAGAAACTCCGGGCGAAAATCCTACGCATCACCTTCTCGGACTCCTTTGAAACGCTACAAAAAAGCCGGGGACGTCGGCTTTGCACCAACGCCCCCGGGTTTTTACAGTCCTGCATTACTCTTTTTTCTTCTTCTTTTCTTCGTCATCGACGACTTCATAATCCGCGTCCACGACGCCGTCGTCTTTCTTACCCGGCCCGGCCTCGGACTGAGCACCGCTTTTGTTCCCCGCTTTCTTGGCAGCTTCCTCATACATCTTCTGAGCGATCGTGTGGGAGGCCGTGCCAAGCTTCTGGGCCGCGGCGTCAAGTTCTTCCTTGGATTCACTCGTCAAAGCGGCCTTAGCGTCTTTCAGGGCCTCCTCGACTTTTTTCTTCTCGTCTTCCGAGACTTTGTCACCGTGTTCCTTGAGCGTTTTTTCAGTCGCGTAGATGAGATTGTCGAGCTGGTTACGTGCGGTAATGACCTCATGTTTTTTCTTGTCTTCTTCCGCGTTGGCCT
>Ga0116170_10000881_pt1 | contig 31439 bp, 29 predicted proteins | sample AD_JPNHW1_MetaG_FD_89797 | JGI IMG/M metagenome (GOLD analysis project Ga0116170, IMG submission 89797) | Active sludge microbial communities of municipal wastewater-treating anaerobic digesters from Japan - AD_JPNHW1_MetaG | ecosystem: Engineered > Bioreactor > Anaerobic > Digestate | place... | reverse complement strand
AGGTCTTGCGTGTTGAACGCGTAATCGTTCACGACATCGTAAATAAACCGCTCGCGCTCTTTGCCTGACAGCTGTCTGCTGTCGGCTATCTGTTCGCCGACTGACCGCATGATTCGTTTCATCGGCAGGTCGGCCGCTCCGGAGAGATTCAATTCCTTCAGGAAACTTGCCAGGGTCGAGCCGACCGGCACGCTATCAGTAAACCATGCGCCGATAGAGTCTGTGGCCCTGGTCAGAAAGCTCTTCTTGCCGTCTTTTTCCTGGTAGGCGAGAGACTCTGAATATTCGCCTTCGCTTTCTGGCGTATATTTCTGCCATGTGCTCGGCTTGGCGGCTCCGGCCGTGGCCTTTGCCAGGGCTTTAATCGCCAGGACGGCTTCGCCTGGGTTTTTGGTTGACCAGTCTCGCAGGAATTCAACCATGTGGAACGGCGCGGCCATGAGATCGCGGGCAAATTTGCCGGGGTGGTAAAGCATAGCCTCGTTCATGCGATTAGTGACGCCATCAATCATCTGAACCGCGTCGCCGAATTCTTTCATGCCGGGGTCTTCAAGGCCCACCTCGCGAACCTGCTTGTAGAAACCATAAACACGGTCTGGGAGATATATTTCTTTCCCCCTGAATTTGCCGAAATTCGCCACAACCTTCTTGCACTCGTCGTAGCCGCCGGGCATGTCTGGGATATCTTCCCAGTCTTCGACCAGCAACCCACGCTGGTCTTCGACTTGCTGCATCCAGGCATTGGATGCCTCAGCCCTTATCTCTTTGGTATTTTTGGCAATATCGGCTTTTAACAGATTCCGCGTGTTGCCCTCTGCTCCGGTTCTCAGTTTCTGTGTGCCGGGTGTTTCTTCAATCCATCCGTTCGGAATTCGGCCAAAGGCGTCAAATGCTTTGCCCTGGCTCGGTATATTGTCAGACTCGAAATAGTGGTGAACGTAGCCATAATGCCCTCGGTTGGTTCTCAGGCGTTTCAGTTCGGCCTGTAGCGCTGCCGGGGATTTGAGCTCTCCTTTGGCGGTCTTGATAATCCCTTCCAGGGCAACCGTGTTCTTTCCGATCATGTCGGCTGGGATTTTCAATATCTTGTCGAGCAGGGATTCGAGTTCCTTATATTCGGCCGGGTCGATTTTGCTGTTAATTTTTTGTAGCATCGAGCGGGCCTCGCTCTCGGAACCCTGAATAGCAGAGCTTGCCGCGCCCAACTGCTTATACCTGGCCAGGAGAGCAATCGCCGTCTGCGCCTTGGCGTGCGGAACCACAACGTCAACGAAGTGCTTCCGGTAGTCCTCGTTTTCCTTGGCGCGGTCGGTCATTAAGCGCTTCCAGTTAGGGGCCAGGGTATTGAAAAAGTGCTCGGCGGCCGCTGCGTGTTGCCCCGGGATGTATTCATACTCGCCTGTGTCTCGGTTGTATCGGCGAATCCCTGGCGAAGGCTTCAGGGTGTCGTTCTGCTCGTCGTAGGCCATGTTTTCGGCAACAGTAAACAGCATGCGCTCAATTGGCTTGGCTGCCTGGAAGGGAGCCAGGACGCGTGCCGCTTTTTTCAGCAACCAGTCTTGTAAGTCGCCTGGGCCTGTAATTTTCCGGATCATTCCGGTTATTACGTTTTTATCGGCGTCCAGGTGCCCGAGAATTAGAGAGTCCTCGGCTTTCCGGGCCTTGACCGCTCTGGCATTCTTGTTATTGTGCTCCAGCTCGAAATCTGTGCCGGCATCAGGATTCAGCCTCTGTGCGCGTTCAAAATCCGGGCGCTTGCGGTCCGCCTGTGAACGGGTGTCGCCCATGAAGCCGCCTGCGATTTTCTTCAGTGCGTCAGTCACTTTTTCGGCCTGCGTCTTGGCCGTCTCGGCCAGAGGCGGCATTGGTTCGGGATCTGGATCGAACGGATCGGCGGGGTCATTTCGATTCTCGCTCTTTGAGTATAGCGGTTGCCCTTTTGCCTTGACCGCGCTTCGCATTTCCGGGGTGATATCGAATGCGGGCACTTTGAGGTTCTCGCCGCGATAGAAATCGGTTTCGCCTGCGGGGAAAATTTCGGTCTGCCCGACTTTGCTGCCGAACTTCTTGATATATTTCTCGGTTTCATTCTTCAGGATGCCGTCATAAAAACTCTTCATGCCATCGCCGCCGATTCTGAGGTCGATGTTTTTTAAAAGCCCAACATTCCCTTCACCCCACATTTCCGTGTCGTAGTTTGAGCCAGCAAACGCTCCTTCGCCTTTGATGATTTTTTGCGCGATTTCTTTGCCAACGTGCTCTTCGAGCGCTGCGTCGGAAAGGTTTTCTTTCGTGATTATCGCCCGGCCATCTTTAAAGGCGTCGATTCTGTAGCCGTCTGGTTTTTTCGTCCACCGGATGCTCTCGATTTGCTTGCTCAGATCATACCGCTTCGCCTGTTCTTCGCCAGGCGTCCAGGCAATTTTATCAAAGCCATTTTCAGCAGCCCATTGGATCATGCGCTTCATGCCCAACATCGCCCATCTGTCGGTTTGTTTCAGCGGCGCATTGGGAGCGGCGTGAGTCATGGTTCGAATAAGGCTCTGGTGTTCGTTTTTAAGGTCAGCCCACCGCTGCTTTTCTTCTTGCGTTGCTTCCCTGCCCTTAGCTTCAATCTCTCGGCTTTGAGCTTCCAGCTCCTTGATTCGGCTCTGCATCTCGGGCTTTTTATAGCCTTTTTTCCTGCCTTCCTGGTGCCAGTCGCTTTGGATTTCTTCAATAAACAGAGTGCGGGCGCCGTTGGTGTCTTCGCGCTCGTTAAAACGTATGGGCATGAGGACGTTTCCCTCGTTCCAGTGGGGGCTTTTATAAGCTGAGTGTCCATGCTGGTCAAAGGCTTTCAATGCTTCTTCTTTTGTGTCGCCGGATGAATATCGGTTTTCCGAAAGAGGGCCGGGGCCGAATACCCCCCATCGGCCCGTGTTCATTTGGCGAACCTCATAGCCCGCCGGCAGCGCTTTGGGGTTAGGCAGTGTTAGAAGTAACTCCCTGTAATTCTCCCCGCCGGGAACTTGGTAGCCTTTGTATTTCTGAGAATCCTCGCTCGGCTCGGGGTTTCTGATTATGTCGCGATAATAATCTCGCAACTCATTAGCCTTGGCTTCGGCTTCAGCAATCGCTTCGCTTTCGTTGTCGTAATAAACCGGCTGTTCGTTGTCTTTTTTTTGCGAACCAGCCAAGTTCTTTGTCGAATTCAGCCTTGAAAATTTCGTTATTCTCATAGTCGTAGGTTATGATTTCCTCGTTATCACGAGACATCCAGGCCGCCTCGTTTTCAATCCATTCGTGTTCTCCGTCCATCGCGGCCGTGGCTTCTTCCAGTGTGTCGAATTGCTCATCGTCGCCGTTCGTGCGACGGATTTTCCAGCTTCTCTGTCTGACGACTTCTTTCATCTGAATCTTATTCGCGTCGAGATAGTCTGCCACATCCTGGCTGGTAACCTGATCGTCCTGTATGCTTTCCAGGTGTTCAACCAGGCCAGACTCGGCGAGTTCGTCCTTCTTGAATTTGCCGACGTGCTTCTGGATCGCGCCGATCATGTCGGCTTTGCTTGCCTTTTTAGGCAGCATGCCAGGAGTTTTAAGAGTGCGCTCCATTTCCGAGTAAACATTCAGGCCGCGGGCCTTCGAGAACTTGGCGTCCGGAGCCGTCGGAAAAAGACATAAAATTGCCCAAAAACAAAATTTGATCTACAATGAGAAGGTATAAGGAGATTTCTATGACAGCAGCAACAACCAAATTAGAAGAAAAAATTCTTTCCTTGCCATGCGAAGATAGAATTTACCTCGTTGAAAAGTTATTAAAAAGCCTTAATTTGCCAAGTCCAGAAGAAATAGACAAGGCATGGGCTGAAGAATCAGAACGAAGAATTGATGAAATTGAATCCGGAAAGGTTCAGACAATTCCAGGAGAGCAGGTTTTTCAAGAGATTAGAAAGCGGATCAAAAAGTGAATTTTGTCTTTCATCCATCAGCCCGCGAAGAGTTAAATAAGGCTGTTGATTATTACCAAGACAGCGCAAAAGACTTGGGCTATGATTTTCTCGAAGAAGTGTATGCTGCAATAAAGAGGATTCAAGCTTATCCGGAGGCGTGGAGCCCGTTTTCTTCCAGAACTCGTAGATGTTTGATACATCGCTTCCCTTATACCGTTGTTTATCTTTTAAAAAACAATGAAATCTTGATCATCGCAATTGCTCATTCTCACCAGAAACCAAATTATTGGCAAAAACGAATAGCAAAAGATGATTCAAAGAATAAAAATAAGAAAAGCAGATAACAAGTGCGTAGACGCGGAAAATGATGCCGGATCACGGGTCTTGCTTGCGCAACACCCGCGCCCGTCTCGTTTTTCCGCTCACGACTGGCGTTAGGTCCGCTGAAAACAAAGACAAAAATTCTCACACAATCCGGCTCTACGGGCGGCAGAAGAAGCTATAGCGGCATTGAATGGTTGAAAGATTGAGGCAATTTAGGACAAACGAAGAAAATCAAATAGTTGCAAAAAGTTGCACAATCAATTGATTTTAAGTATTATTAAATTAAGATTAGGTTGAAGGAGGCCAAAATGGCTATCGCCATTAAAATTTCTGATTCATTAATTTCAGAAGCCAGGGTCTATAGCAAGGTCAACAATCGCTCTCTAACAGGACAAATTGAATTCTGGGCAAAAATTGGAAAGTGTTCAGAAGAAAACCCTGATTTGACCTACGAACAAATTAAAGAGATTTTGCTCGGACTCGAAGAATTGTATTCTGGACAAAAAATTGAATACAAATTTGGATAAAGATGAAAATTTACCAATCCCCAACGTTTTTCAGGTACATCAAAAAGGTCGATAAAAAATTCAAGACTGAGATTGACACACAAGTCCGATTTATTGCAGAAAATCCAGAAGTCGGAGAGCAAAAAAAGGGTGATCTGCAAGAAATCCGAGTTCATAAATTTAAATATTCAAATTGCCTATACCTGATAGCTTACAAACACGAAGATGATGAAATTCAGCTCGTAATGCTCTCCACACACGAAAATTTTTATAGAGATCTTAAAAAATATATCAAAAAATAGCCTAACATTTGCGTCGAGGCGGAAAAACCGGCCGGATCACGGGTCTTGCTTGCGCAACACCCGCGCCCGTCTCTCATTTCCGCTCACGACTGGCGTTAGACCCGCTGAAGACAAAGACAAAATTTACTCACACAATCCGGCTCTACAGGCGCCAGAAGAAGTTATGACGGCCTTGAATGGTTGAAAAAATTTGGACAATTTAGGACAATGAAGACAATACAGGCGCAATGCAACTTTGCGGTGAACAAGTGTATTTATAGTGGACTGAAAGTATAGATTAAAAAGTTACCTGGGCTGGGCGCCTTCGATAATGTGCCTGAAATCGTTTGTCACAGTCCTTGACGATCGCACAATCAAAGGCAAGTCCAGTGCCAATCGTTTTCAGGCGTGGCAGGTCGATCATGAACGGCCTAAACGGTCTTTTTTCAAGACAAATGAAGACAATCAGGACAAATTTAGGGCAAAAATTAAGATGATAAACAGCAATCGAAATCCGCTATGCCGTGTTATACTTTTAAGATGAAAATGACTCAATACTTTCAGGCTACCAGACTGCGCCCAGACAGGTCAGTCATCAAAGATGAATGGATCTTATTTGTAATTCAAAACCCAGAAAAAACTCTCATTCAAACGGATGGCAGAATTAAAAAATGGGCCAAAATTTCTGAAGCAGGCAAATACCTTCGAGTAATATTACTTGAAGACGGTGAAACGATTCACAACGCTTTTTTTGATAGATCCTTCGGAGGCACGACAGATGAAGGTTAAATATTTTCCAGACACCGATACGGCTTATATTGAATTTAAAGACGGAGAAGTCTTTGAAACCAAAGAGATCAGCGAAAATGTTTACATAGATGTTGATCAACAGGGCAATATTGTAAACATGACTATTGAACATGCTAAAAGAAATGCCGGTCTCAAAGAATTTTCTTATCAAGAAATAACACAAAAAGTAGCTTAGACAGTCTAACATTTGCGTCGAGGCGGAAAAACCGGCCGGATCACGGGTCTTGCTTGCGCAACACCCGCGCCCGTCTCTCATTTCCGGTCACGACAGTCGTTACCCGGTCAGGAAGCTTGTTTGGCCTTGCAGGCCGAAGCCAGTTGTTAATTATTCGGAGCCAAGGAAGCTGAAGCGGCTTTACTGGAAAGTTTGACTTTTGGGAGGCCGATGCCGTTTTGTGATTTTACGGAAATATGCGAGCCTTAACTGCCTTTGAGCGGACATCTAAATGTTTCTGCCAAAATCCATGGACAATTTGTCGCAGCATGCGTTAATTTGTAAGCAGATGATGGATTTAATGACATCATCGGATAAATGTTTTAGAGAGCCGGACGAACCGGGTTAACAAGTCGGTTCGAGCGGACAAAGCTTCGCCCGCTCAACCAGTCGTTATGCGCAAATAAACAAGAATTAACAACCATCCAGCACGATTGGATACGATAATTGGCATATGATTTGCAATATGGTAAAATGGATTTGAAAGAGGAGAACCAATTATGCACGGAGTAAAAGATATCATCAGGGATGCGGAGTCGCTTCCCGCTGAAGATAGGATTGCAGTCATTGATTCTTTGTTGCGCACACTTAACAGAACTTCTCCAGAAATTGATGCAGAGTGGATAAAGATAGCAAAAACAAGATTAGCCGAACTCCGTTCCGGCAAAGTTACGCCAATACCTGGCTATGAGGTTTTTGCGAAAATAAAGAAGCGTTTTGATAAATGAAACTGTCTTTTCATCCAGCCGCTGAGTCAGAATTAGACCTGGCTATCGACTACTACGAAGACTGTCAACCTGGCCTTGGGAATGATTTCTCTCTTGAGGTATTAACAGGGATTCAAGCAATTGTTGAATACCCGCGCGGTTGGCCGGCTATTGAAGATGATGTGAGAAGATGCCTGGTAAATCGTTTCCCGTTTGGCATTGTTTACAGTGTTGAAGAAAATGACGAAATATTCATACTTTCAATAATGCACTTACGCCAGAACCCAAAACACTGGAAAAAAAGAAAAAAATAGCGCATAACCAGTGCATCGACGCGGAAAATGAGGCCTGTCACGGGTCTTGCTTGCGCAACACCCGCGCCCGTCTCGTTTTTCCGGTCACGACCGTCGTTAGACGACATAAATAAAAACAAAAAATTCCAATCTTGTCGGTTCTTTTATGGTATCTTTAAAAGACCGGAGGTGAAAAATGTCAAATTTATCGGACATAAAACCCATAACCTATCTCAAAGCAAACGCAGCCGAATTGTTGAAATACATCAATGAAACTCATAGACCAATAATTATCACTCAAAATGGTGAAGCTAAGGCTGTCCTGCAAGACCCTGAAAGTTATGAATCTATGTGCAAAGCACTTTCGCTGTTGAAGCTAGTTTCAATGAGCGAAGAAGAGGTTCGCAAGGGCAAAATTATTGATAATGAATCAGTGTTTAACAGTATTGAAAAGAAGCTGAAAAAACATGAAAAAAAGGTTTAAGATAAATTGGTCTGAACAAGCCGCACTAGATCTTGAAAGATTAATTTCCTATATTGCCTCCGAAAACCCAAAAACGGCCGGTCAAATTTTAAAAAGAATAAAAACAGAGGTTTCTCAACTCGATAATGTCCCTTTTCGAGGCAGAATAGTTCCAGAATTTGAAGGACAGGGTTTTCTTTTGTTTCGTGAGTTGGTTGTTACACCCTGGAGAATTATGTACAGGGTATCTTTTGAGAATGTTTACATTTTAGCCGTATTTGATTCTAGAAAAAATGTAGATGATGTTTTGCTTGAACGATTTCTAAAAAATGACAAATTCATCGTCTAACATTTGCGTCGAGACGGAAAATGACCGCCGTTCACGGGTCTTACAGTCGCAAGCCCCGCGCCTGTCTCTCATTTCCGGTCACGACTGGCGTTCGACCCCCCAAAAAACAAAAATCGGATCACACATCGACATGTGTTATAATATGTGTGGAGGTGAAGCTTATGCCTACAAATCTTGCTATCGATGATGACCTTTTGAAACTTGCTCTCGAAATTGGAAAGCTTCGAACCAAAAAGGAAACAGTTAACCAAGCCCTAAAAGAATTTATTGAAAAGAGAAAGCAAAAAGAAATTATCCAATTGTTTGGGAAATTTGATCCTGATCCTGATTATGATTATAAGTCAGGCCGTTAATCATGAAAACCCTAGTTGACACATGCATCTGGTCGTCTGTTTTGCGAAGGGACAGAATAGCGAATAAAGACATTGAAAAGAAGTTAGTTGAACTCATTCTGAACAACGATGCCTTGATTATTGGGCCGATTCGTCAGGAAATCTTATCTGGATACTCAGATCCCAAAAAATTCAAAGAACTTCAGAACAAACTTGATGCCTTTGACAATTTGCAAATAATAGACGATGATTACGTTCTTGCCGCAAAGTTTTCAAATGACTGCAGAAAAAATGGAATCCAGGGAGGGCACATTGATTTTTTGATCTGTGCAGTGGCAGTCAGAAATAAAATTCCAATTTTCACCTGCGATAATGATTTCAAACGATACTCAAAATTCGTAAAAATAGAATTGTATTGAAGAGGTCGAACAACTGCGTAGAGGCGGAAATGACCGCCGGATCACGGGTCTTGCTTACGAAACACCCGCGCCAGTCTAGTTTTTCCGGTCACGACAGGCTCATGATCAAAGCATTCATTGATTGCAATATATTACTTGATTGGCTCCTTGATAGAGAGCCATTTTCCTCGTATTCCGCAAAAGTTGTTGAATTGACAGAAACCAAGAAAATTCTTGGCCTGGTTTCACCACCTACATTGGCCAAATCCTGTTACCTCCCTTCCCGGAAACGGGAAAACTGGATTCGAAGGTGTCAGGAAGTGAGATCGAAGCGAATCGTCGGAAGGGGAGGTTTCTCCGACGGAAGCGTGAGAAAGAGTTTGACCCAGCCCCCCAGTTCCGCCTGATAGCGGGCTACGCCTCCCGGGACCAGGTTGACGGATGCACGTTGTGAGGGCCCAAAAAACTGGATTTGGGCTGACTCCGAAGCCAGCAGAGAGATTTCCAGGGTTTCCCCTTTCTTCAGCGCAATCGTGTAGGCAAACTCGATTTCTCGCCGATGACGCAGAAAGAGCCCATGCATCTTGAACGGTATGCCGACCTGGGGACAGGGGATATCCCGGGCCCGGCCGAAAATCTCCCGTTGGGCTTTCCCGACCTGTTCATGCCATCCCGGCTCATCGGATCTCGCTTCCAGAAGGAACCCTATCGTCAGGATGGCAAAAAAACCACCGAACAGGATCAAAAGATTGGCAAAGGTCTGGCGGGACGAGGCGGTTTCCCGATCGAATTCCCGTTCGCCCCAAAACACGTTGCGGCCGGAGGACCGGCACAGGTTGCGCGTGGCGGACACCCATTCGGGCGGAACCTGCAGGAAACTCTCGGTTCCACAGTAGGAACACGCGGCAACCAACTCGTTGGGAGCCACCTGGAAGGGAGCCCCGCATCGACGGCAAACGGCTGGCCCCCCGGCCTTTACCGGTTCGCCGGCGGCCAGAACAGCCATCAGACGGCGAGTGACGAAAACCCGTTGCCGGACCAGAAAATATACAGCCAGAGCCATGGCGAGAAAAAGGAACAGGATCCCGGAGGTCGCGGGCCAGAGAGCCCAAGGCGAGAAATAGTCCACGACCCACACCCCCAAGACTCGTGTCAACAGCGAATCCAGGATGGAAAGGGTCACGGAAAACCCCAGTAAGATAAACAGCCCCAAGACCGGAAAGAAAGCCCACGACGGAACCAAGGTCAGCCCCACTTCCCATCGTCGGGGGCGCCGGCCGAGCCGGGCGAGGAAGTCCCGGGCGCGGGTCCGACATTCCTCGAGCTGTTGCCGAGCTTCCCGGCCGCGGCGATAACCCTCGGGAATCTCGTTCGGTGCACCGCAATACACACACGCGATGCTTTCAACATCGGCTAAGGGAACGACTGAACCGCAACGGCCGCAAAAGATCGGGTGGAGTTCCTGGAACCTTTCGGAATGGCTGCTCTGCTCTTTGTTCAACGCCTCGCCCCCCCGTTTGAACCCGGCTTGATCTCGATGAAATCCAACCGGTCGCCCCTGAATCCGTAGGAAATCCCCATGTCGCGGAATTCCACGCCATACCCAGCCCGACCATTGACGATGACGGTCTCGAAGAAACCCGCTTCCCGATGCCGGGCCTGGAATTCCAAACCTTCGTTCCGCCCGAGGTTGCCCCTGCCGTCACCGAGGTCGAACATCTCCTTCGCGCTGGCGCCAAAGCCTATGCGATCAATGGTTTGATAAGGAAGAGGCTTGCCATGGAACACCTCGATCTGGGAAACGTTCAGAGGACCATTGCGGATACCCCGTGTGCCGGTGAAAACGACCGACAGGGCCTGGTCAAGAAAATCCTCACGAACCTCTGGAACAGGTATGTAAAAAGGATTCGAAGAACGCGGAACCTCCCTCGCCTTGGTGAGAGCGGCTTCAATCTCCGCTGGGGTCTTGCCGAATCTGGCATAGACAACGGAAAGTTCCTCCCCGAGCTCAACCAGGCCGATGATCCCCAGTCCGGGGACGATGGTTCCCGACGCAGACGCCTCGACCCCGACCGACGGAATGTGGATGGGCCTGGGCTTCGCTTCGCGCCGTTCTTGAGATGCTGGAGGTGATGGCGGTCGGGGTTTGGTATTGGTCGAGGGGTTGGCCACTGCTGGGGGGGTCTCTGAGGGAAAGGGCCGGGGGACGGAGTTGCTCCGCTCTTCGGGGAGCGAGGATGCTGGCTTCGCCCCTTCCTTCGGGTCGGGGATGAAACCATAGAAGGTCTTCTGCAGAAAGAACTCCTTGGAGGGTCGTTTGTCCCCGAGAGCCGCCATAACGATATTCAAGGGAGCCATCCCAAGATGAAGGGCGAAGGGAACGAGAATGATTCCTGACAAGCAGCCCAATACCCGCTCCTGAGTCGCGGAAGAAGCAAGCATCCGCCCCATCGCCTTGGTCAGCTTGCCGCTCTCGACGGCAAGGTGCGAGGTTTCGCCATCCCCAAGAGTCAAAACCGGAACCTTGATAAGTTCCGCCAAACTCGACGCAAGCGTGTTGGCGAAGGTTCGTTTCCCCATCGGCAGAAAGTCGCTGCCCCTGAGGATGGTCCCCTCAGCCAAGCCTATGACAACGGCACACGAATTGTCGCTGGTCGAGGTGACGCCGATCCCGATGATGTCCTCAAGGTTAGCGACCGGATCTTCTGAAACGAGCAGGAAAGCGGAAAAATGGTAGAGCAACTGCCCTCCCACATCGTCGAGAACATAGAAGCAATCGAGGCTTTTCCACAAATAAAAAGAAAAGAGGGTGAGGAGAAAAAAGAAAACAATCCCCCCCAATCTCGCCAAAAGACTAGCATCGGAATGCCAGAACTCGCCCGCAACGAGAATGAACAGGAACAGCATCAGTCCGGCCACACAGCCAAGCGCCTTCCCGGCGGTTTTCTCGAGGGGGGTCTCGAGATCCAGGACGAAGCGTCCAAGATCGTCGGCGTTTAAATGGAGGATGGGATCTATCAACAGCGACTCCTCCCTTGACCCTTGGCTTTGGCTAGGAATTTGCTTTACCGCACGGAGTATATCAGCCCTCGTTTTTTAAGGTCAAGACGATTTTTTTCTTAAACTTATTGGGACGGCCCTACAATTTTTCTTTTTTCTGTTGGGATGAACATACTGCCAGAAAATTGAAAAACGCGAGCAAAAACGGCTATTTCAAAGTTTTTGGGAACGAGCGTACATCACACGCCTGTTCCGGCATTTGATTGTTCTACCTTTTCCAGAAGCTCATTTTTCGACTGCACGATCTGATTCGCGTGAACCTCAAATTACTGAGCGACCTCAGAAAGAGTTTTGTCGCCCTTAAGGGCTTCTAATGCAATTTTCTCAGACCATCGCCTGGCCTCCAGGTCACGAGTCGAACGACATCGAGTTGCCGGAAAAGCAGAGGCGGCGGTCGACCAGGTGCGACAGGAAAACTGCGTCGTGGCTGACGAGAATCAACGCTGATTCGATCTGCGCGAGTGCGCTTTCGAGCAGTTCGATGGCTGGCAGGTCGAGATGGTTCGTCGGTTCGTCCATGATGATCACCCAGGGCTTTTTCAGCAGCCCGAGCGCCAGACAGATCTTGCGCACTTCGCCGGGGCTGGGAATCTCGGTTTCACGCAGACGCGCTGGAATCGAGCCGAGGCAGCTGACGAACGACATCACCTGGCCAAGCTGTTCTGATGGCAGGGCAAGCATTTCCCTGACGATCTCGCCTGAGCGTTTGACCGAGATTTCCTGTGGGATATAGAGCACCCGGTCGGGCGGAAAATCAATACTGGCGACAAGCAGCCGCAAGAACGTGCTTTTGCCCGAGCCGTTCGGGCCAACGATGCCGATGCGGTCAGCGGGCAGAATTGCCATTTCGGGCACTTCGAGAAACCGCTGCGGGCCCATCGGCAATGACTGCCGCGGCAGTCGCGCAACACAGTCACGCGGGCTGCGCTCGCCAGCGAGGCGAAAGTCGAGATCGTAGCGCTTCTTGATTCTGGTGTTTTCGATTTCCTCGTTCAGGCGGGCGACGCGCTTGCACATACTGGCGGCGAGATTCACCGAAACCGCGTCTTTGCCGGTAAGCCGTGCCAGATTGATTTTGCCGCGGGCGTCAGAGTCATGACGGCCGATATGCCGTTTCGAAATGCGGCTGGCAGTGTGGTCAGCCTCTTCGGTGCGGCGGCGCAGCTCGTTTTCGAGGCGGGCCGCAGACCTTTTAAGATTCTCGCGATGCTGAACCCGGCCCTGTTCGTCGCCGTTCTTCTGTTCTAGCGCCTGTGAGTAATTGCCAGAAAACTGCAGCACGTCGGGCGGGTCGATAAAGACGATGCGCCGGCAGAGATCATCGAGCAGGCGGCGGTCGTGACTGATGAGAATTCCGATGCCCTCGAAACTCCTGAAAGCAGCAAAAATCATCCCGGCCGAAACCATGTCGAGGTGGTTGGTCGGCTCATCGACGAGCAGAATATCGGGCTTTTGCGCCAGAACTGCAGCGACCTGAAAGCGCTTCTGCTCGCCCTGACTGAGAGTTTGCCAGCGGTCGAGCCAGTCGGGCTGAATTTCCAGCAGGCGGCAAAGACGCTCTTTTTCGCTGCTCCAGTTGAAGGGGTCGAACAGGCCGCGCTCGTTGTCGCCCGGCTTTTCGCTGCGCTGCGGGCAGCAGACCAGCAGGCCGGTATGCCTGACATGGCCGGAATCAGGCTTCAGCTCGCCAGCCGCGAGACTGATCAGGGTGGTCTTGCCAGAGCCATTTGGGCCGACCAGACCTGACCAGCCTTTTCCAAAAGTCAGACTGAGATTGGTAAACAGAGGACTGGGCGCAGAAGGGTAAGTGAACGAAACATTGTGAAACTGCAACATGGAAAACCTCCGGAAGAAAGCAGCAACGACACGCACCGTGAAAAAAAAATAACCGGTTAAAAGCGTTCGCAGTCTTACTTTCTCAAGCCCTTGTCTCCTGTTGGAATAGGATTATTATAACGAAACCGGCTTTTCAGGTCAAGTCAGCCGTGATACACAGGGGTGGGAACAGGCTTCCCGGGTGTCGATTCCCGGGTCAGCACACGGGAAACCCATATCAGGCCGAAGGTTCCCACGGTCAGATCGGTTATCAGTCTGCCCGCAAAGATACCGGTAATACCGAAAAAATGCGATCCGGCGAAAGACAGGGGTATCAGCAGAACAAGAACCCTGAGGGCATTAAGTGCCGTGGAAGAAAACGGTCGATGCATGCCGGTAAAGACAAAGCCGCTGTAACGATGCACTTCCATCATGCCATAGCCCCAGGAGATGATTTTGATATATTTCGTCAAAATTGAACTTACCAGCGGATCTTCGGTGAAAATGCCGGCAAGCAAGGTGGCTGATAAATAAAAAACGATGGCAATGAGAAACCCATAAATTATGGCAAAAGCTGAAGCCAGATTTTTTGCTTCAATTATTCTATCCATTCTGCCAGCCCCAAGATTCTGGCTTATGAATGGCGTCATCGACATGCCCAGCGCCATGGGAATCACAAAGGCAATCATCTCGATTCTGCTGGCGGCACCACTGGCGGCCACAGCTTCATGCCCGTAGCTGCTTAACAATGAGGTAATTATCGCGGCCGACACCGGCATCAGCATCATACTGAAACCGGCTGGAACAGCAAACTCAAGAATCTGCCGGCATGAAAAAATGAATGAGCTGCCGGCCCCGTTGTTAAATCCAAGAAGCCGGTGTTTTCGGTTAAGCAGATAAAATAGTCTCAGACTGGCGATGGCCTGGGCAATAACAGTTGCGAGAGCCGCCCCAAACATGCCCAGCGCCGGAAAGCCGAACCAGCCGAAAATCATGATCGGGTCGAGAATAACATTGAGCACGACGCCGAGCATCATGAAACTGCTGGCAGACCGCGAATCACCACTGGCAATCAGAATGCCGTTTCCCATCATGGGAAGCGCCATAAAAACCGCGCCGACATACCAGGTTTTCATGTAGTCACTTATCAGAGGCAGGGTCAGATCATCGGCACCTAGCAGCCTGAACACCGGTTCAATGCTAAGATAGCCGGCAATCGACATGAAAAAGGCGACAAGAATGGTAAACGCGAACCCGTGTGAAACGATTCTGGAAGCCGTTGTTTGGTCGTGCCTGCCGATGGCATGCGATGTCAGCGTGGTAACCCCTGTGCCGATACTGCCAGCAATGAAGGTAAGCAGCATAACTACCGGAAAAGTAAAGCCCATGGCCGCAAGCGGCAGGGTGCCCAGGCGGGAAACGAACCAGGTGTCGGCAAGATTGTAGGCATTCATGGCGATCGTGCCGGCCAGCATCGGGAATGCCATCGTGAATAAAGTTCGTTTTACACTGCCCTGAGTGAGTTTTGCCATAAATTAAGTTCTGCTTTTTGAATTCTGTAAGCCCGTCGATCAGATTGCTGCCGTGATAATAACCATGAGTCGATCGGCACCGGGAGCTGCGATACAATTTCGGGTGATGTTACACCAATGGCGCGGTAAAGTCGAATTTTTGCAGCATTTCACCCACGCGCCACTGCTGGCCCTTAGATACTGAGCGCGTTTCCAGCCTGGTTTCACTGTATGGCAGCAGCGTTTGCAGGTCTCATTGCAGTGATAAAGGCCATAGCAGTCAAAGGCCTTCTTTCTCGGCGGTCTTTTTGAGCAGACGGCAAAGATCTAAGGTTTCTCTGGCCAAAACTTCGAAATCAGACGGAAACTCAAAGCCGCCTTTATGCAGAAACAGGGTTGGGCCTGCACCTTCTATCTGCGCCGAAGAACCGGCGTAACGCATCAGGAACTTTCGAACCTCAGGGTTGAAGAGGTATTTGAGCGAAATCTCGTCACCCTGCAGCAAAAATGCATTTGAGAAATGCTGGTCTTCTTCAAAGTTGATATCCTGCTCTTCGAAGAGCATGTCGATTAAGGGGTTACTTCTGGTCTGGCGGCTGACAAAAAAGGCCGGCAGGTTCATGCCGTAGTCGATTACCACGCAGATAGTGGCTGCGCAAGGTGAACCGTCTTTCGAAAAACGGCAATCGGCTAGTTTGATCTCGACATCATCATTTCTTTTCGATAAACAGTATTTCGCTCTTACCTTGCTGGCATTCGAAACATACTGGCTCTTACGCATAATCCGCATAAAACCGGCATCATTTTCGGAAAAATCGAAGCCAATCTTTTGGGCCACGGCTTTGAGACTGCTTCTTCTCTCTGCGCTGTGTTCACATTTTTGATAGATCACCCATGCGATAAGCACCGCTGTTAAAAAGATAAGAGCAATATACAATAATGCCAAAACAGCCTCAGTTGCCGGCTTTGATTATAGCGAGCATGGATTTGCCCCGATAATTGCCATCGATGGCCTTCAGGGTTTTGCAGATGCGGTTCAGCGTCTCTTCATCGGTCTGCAGGTCATAAAGGTCGCGCAGCGCCGTGATTATGCCACGGGCGTATTCGTTGTCGAAAAACCAGATTTCTTTGGTGATTTTGTCGTTATTGGCGTAGGGGCTTGAATAATAGCCGTCTTCGATGGCAATAAAAATCTGGTCTCTGACGCTTTCGAGCTCGGTATAGAGAAGACGTCCGGCGGCGTCGGTCTTCATGGTTTCAGCAAATTTCGTCGCCATTTCATCGCTGAGCACTTCGCTCCAGTAGCCCATGACCTTGCCGAGACTCCAGGCTGGCGCGGTTTTCATGGCGGTGGTTTTCATAAGGCTGATGACCGGGTATTCCGGCCGACTCGTAACTGCGTCATTCCAGGCCTGCAGCGGTGTCGCATTACGGCGGAAAATCTGAATTCTGCTGATCTTCGTATCGCCGGGCTTCGAATATGGCCCGCAGTAATTCAGCCCTGGCACCCATTCGCCCGGGTCGGCGTGAAAAACTTCAAGTTTGCGCGGCATGCGGAAGTAATATTCCTTATGCAGATCTTTCTTGTGGAAAACCCGGTCGCCACCGAGGTAAACAGCCGCGTGATCAGAAGAATTATAGAGCAGCGCATCGCCCGGTTCGGGTGTTTCCGATGAAATTGCCGTATAGAGCAGCCCGGTGCGTGCTTTGAATTCATTGAGGGAAACATGCCGCGTTTCATGGCGTTCGATGCCCTCTGTGGCGGCAAGAGCGGTGTTGAAGCAGTTCGGCCCGCCGAAATCGAGTTTGCGGTTGAAGCGTTCCTGCACGGCTGCCGGCAGGAAGGCATTGATGACAAGCAGTTTAAGCTCAGGAAATTTGGCAATCAGTTCTTCTTCATATTTGTTCTGCGGCACAAGCGGCTCCAGGTTCATTCTGGAAGCCTTGCCAACGCCGAACATACTGCGAAGAGAGTTGGCGATAGCCGTAGCATCGGCATCTTTTTCGATGGCGACCATGATCTGGCGGCCTTTTCCGGCTTCGGGCATGATTACCTGCAGATCGCCGATGCCGGTGAGAAAGAAGCCCGGCAGCTTCGTTTCAGGGGCGATTACATGAGTCAGGCCACGCGCCGGCAGCGAACAGGCAACCAGCAGCATGCCAAGGCACAGCACCAGCCCAGGCAGACGTTTCCGCACCAGATTAACGAAGTTCATCACAGAGACTCCTTGTTCAGCTTTCAACCTGTTATTTAAATCAGTTCTATTCTACCATACAGATGCCCGAATTTTAAAACATGCAGCCAATTTTTCGCATCTGGCTCGACAATTTACCGGCTGGTTTCAGTTGCTTCTGCAGGCGCTCTTTTCGATGAACCACAACATTCAAACCTGGGTGCTGACAGAAGAAACGAATAAGCAGTTTATAGCCCTTATTGAGAAATATAACCTTCAAATAGAGGAATTAGAATGAAAGATTATCATATTACCTCTTCTACTGCGAAGAAGACGAGGGATTTATCGCGGACATTCCCGATCTGCAGCATTATTCAACTTATCTATGGCCGCAGGAGAAAGCCCCCACCCTGCCGCACCGATCATAACGAAAGCCAAAGGCAGCACACAATGCCAGATTCTAATCCCTTTTCGGAAAAGATGCTGCTCGACCGCCCCGAAAGTGCCGACTCCAGTTTGGGCAGTTTTTTTCGAGAAATTTTTTCATGGCGACATGGTCTTTTTCAGAAGGGAAAGACGATTTCCATGCATTTAGAATATCGACAAACCGGTCTAAAGGTGCATCCGATGCCCAATCCTTGAAATCGGATTTTGATTCGTGTTCGAACTTGTAAATACCCTGCAAAATCCCCATTCCGTAGTTTTTGGCTTTATGAATCTGGCCCAGGTTTTTGAATCTTTCCTGATCCCGAATAAACGGTTCGAGAGCTTCGTCAAACATTTCCCAGGATTCTTCGGAAGGATCAACATAGCCATCTCTGGTTCTTCCTGAGCGATCCCAGAGTTCTTCCACCTGAATGGCGCCAAGTTCATAGAAGACCTCCCCGGAAAGCTTATCGGTATCGACTACCCCCAAAATATCGATGAGCATGATTTCAATTTTTTTCCGAAGCTCAGGGTCTTCCCGGGCAAGGCTTTTTAAAATGGTCATGGCATCAGCGGGTGTGACGCTGTCAAAAATGTCTTTTGACTTTGGCAATTTTTGAGATTTTGCACCAGGTGTTTTTTTTACCATGTTTCAAATCCAAGCTATTGTTTTCCCATGTTTTTTCACTTATCAGGGGGTTGGTGGAACTGGATCGGGTTCCCACCTCTGGCCATTTTCAACGGCATCGAGGTTAAAACGGACCCCCTGGTTGTCGCTCGGGTTGAGCCAAAGCAGCCGGGTAAAAATTTTCAGGGCTTCTTCAATCCGGTCGAGGCGCCAGGCGCATAGCCCCAGACCGTGCAAACATCTCAGAAATGGGCGGTTGTCGATCAGGCTCCAGGGCAACACCCCCGAGAAATCATGACCAAGCGAAAGCTCACCAATACCGACCCCTACCGCATAATGGCGGATCGCCTCCGTAGGATTGAAGTCGGAGGCGAAGTTGCCGAGGTGGGCATGGGCGTCGAGACAGCGAAGATCACTCTGGCACAGCCCCATCAGGAGATCGGTCGCCTTGCTGCGCTCGCCTGCATCCCTGAGTTCCAGGGCCTCAATGATCGGGTCACTGTCGTAGTTACCAGGGTTCTGACCGGGAATAACCTGTTCCATCTCATAGGAGGGTCTCGATCCATGAGAAATGATCGGCTCGGCCCATTTTTCAATCGGTTTGTCTTTCTCACCCCAGTAATGATCGGAGGGATTCCATTCTCCAAAGTCCTTGAGAGTCAAAGGAACGAGACCAAGGGCATTCGCATCAAATCTCACCGATTCGATGTCCCCGGAGAGATACCGATGCCCGGAATAGTTCCATTGTTTTTTCGGTCGAACAACGACGATCTCACCTGGAACTGCCAGATCATGACCTGAGGATCGCAGGGTAATTGCCCGATTGCTGCCGAGGATCCGGCAACGCGATGCAATATTTTTCCGCGAGAGAACCACCAGGTTTATGGATGAGGCCAGATCGAGATCCTCCGGCTTGGCCTTGTGGCGACGCGGAGGGCGCCCTCCGGCCGGTTGAACAGTGACAATTGGAGGCAAACCTAACCAATGACGATAGGCTTCCAGAATGTGAACACCTTGTTCGCGTGTAGCCAAGACGACATCGCAGGCAGCGACCGAATGCTCAGAGCCATCTTCACGACGGCAGGTAGCCGTCAACCCGCGCCGGACATTGCCGTAGTAGCCGAACGCGGTCACCGAAACCGGCTCGCCGATAACGAATGCATCAAACGGAACCTTAACCTCAGCTATACAGGCGCTGTGAAAGGCTCGGAATGATCCATCTTCGTTGGCGGCCCGAAAGGTAATTTTCTCGATCAACTCGTCGAGAGAGGCAGGTCGAGAATTGTCGTGATGATTGTTCAGATTGTTCCTCCCTTGCCCGTGTCAGCAAAGTTGTTGTGAATTTCCGGATATTTTAGCAGGCTTTGGGAAGAGGGGCAATAAGGATTCTTTACAAGCCCTTAAGAAAAGCAGATGAATATGATGGCGGCTGTTAAAAATTGCGGGCGATTATGAAGGTTACCAGAAAAATATAGGCGAAAGTGGTCAGAGAAACGACTGCGGCGTATTTTAACCGTTCTGCGATTTCGGGCTGCTGCTGGTCGGCAGCGGGCTTCGGAACGAAAAAATTGAGCAGCAGGCTGATCGAGAAAACGGTTCCCAGCAAAGCCGGAATAGTCAGGCCACCCGGAAAGATGTGGGTGCCGGAATAAACCATGCTGCCGATCCAGAGGAACCATTCAAGAACTGTGATTGCGAAGGCATGCGAGGGTTGCAACAAATCAATTCTGAGGTATCTGGTCGCCATGTATTGCCTAAGAAGCGGGCCGGTGACCAGCGAAACGAGAAATGCGCCGCACAGGCCCATCAGAATTGCTCCGGCGTTGCCAATGCCATCCATTCCCGAGGCGTAGACCGGCGAAGTCGACAGAAAGGGCAGAAGAAGCAGATAGCCGGGTTCGCGGAAGAATTTTTTCTCAGACATATCGTTCTGCGATTGTATCAAATTTCCCAGAGATACATGCTCGATTTTTTGTTGAGAATCTGGAGTTCATAATGATTTGTGCAGGCCGCGGCCGCAAAACCATAGCAGACATGCAGGGGAAGGAGGTGTTCCTCGCGTGGGTGGCAATAGCGTGCGAAGGGTGCCGATTCCCAATTTATCAGCCGCTGTTCCCTTTCTTCTTCGGAAAAATTCGTGTCAGAGCACGTTTCCAGAAGCCAGCGCTCGAACGAATGATTCATGGCGCTCGACTCATCGGTTTCTGGCGCGAAAAAGGCCTGCATATTGTGGAAAGAAAAACCGGAGCCAATCAGAAGCAGCGATTGATCGCCCAGGCTGCGCAGCGACTTTCCCAGAGCCAGGTGGGCGGCAGGATCAAGGCCCCTGACCAGAGACAGCTGAACGCACGGAATATCCGCCGCCGGGTACATGATTTTTAACGGCACAAACAGACCATGATCAACCCCTCTTGCTTCATCGAGGTCGGCGGTGATGCCTGCAGCGTCAAGTGCCCGGGAAATCGCCTGTGCCAGTTGCGGGGCACCCGGACAGGGGTACGTGATCGCGTAGGATTCCTTTGGAAAACCGTAGTAGTCGTAGATTAGCGCCGGCCTGGCAGCCGAAGTTACCGCCGGGCGATGCGCTTCCCAGTGGGCGCTCACCACGATGATTGCCGATGGCCGCGTGATGGCGGCCGCGAGGTCATGCAGGCGCGCCACCATTTCCAGATGCGATTGGTCGCCCAGGAGCGGCAGAGGGCCACCTCCATGCGACAGGAACAGAGCTCGATGCTGTTTGTTCATAGGCCTCTTCTTTGCTGAAAACTGACGACACTTATTGCCGGCGTCACCGCTGGCGCCAATGTCAGCACGTCTTTTTATGATTTTCGATCTCTGAATTATAGCAATAAAATTTATAAAGTCTGGATAAAAGTTGCAAAGGCCATACCAGGCGATCAAATGTTCGCCAAAATCAAAGAGCGCTTTGATAAATGAAGCGGCATCCTGACACTTGACGGTGCGGTGAATAATGGCAATATTCTCATTAAATTATGCGGAGAATAGAAAAATATATTTATCAAAAGCCCGACTGGCCCAAGTTTTTCTGGAACACGGAAAAACTGCTGACTTTACTGACCGAAGTTAGAAACCTGCAGGGTGAAGAAATGAATTAAACCCGATGTTTTCGTGCCCGAGTCTGAGGTTTTGCTCTGCCAGTTAAGCAAGGCGTTGCCGCGAAGACTTTTTTCTCTGCGCCATTATGGCTTGCGTCAGACCCGGGTCATCCAGGCGTCTAAGCTTTGTTTCAAGGCGTGCCAGCAGATTGATGGTCGGAAAGCTGAAACCGCAACTCGTAGATTCGCCGAGCTTAATCTTGCTAAGGTTTTTGATAGAAAGCCGCATCAGCTCAGAAAAAAAGTCTGACCAGCCGATCGCGTTGCAGTCAGAACCTGCGAAACCTTTTACGGCAAGCGAGAGAGCTTCGGCGAGCTCTTCAGAATCACTCGGCGTGTAGCCGCCCCAGTTCCGGTCTTCCCAGGTCTCGCCTGAATTGCCCTTCGCACACTCGACCGCCCGGCCGAGCCGTTCGAGAATCGCCGCCAGAGCCGAAGCGGGCACTCCATCCTTTCTCGCCCAGAAACAGTATTTTGCTGCCGCAATGACCTTCGCATCCGAAGAGTCTTTGTCTCTCAGAATCTTCAAAAGATACTCCCGAACCTGCCTGCCGGTGATCGCAGGTGTTAAGCTGGTCCAGGTCAGGCTCTCAGATTCAATGGCTTCAGAAAACAGCTTCTCGAAAAGGCTCTGGTCGAGCACGATTCTGTCGGCCGCAGCTAGACGCAGCATGGTCATTTTCTCTTCGGTCGAGACAGGCAAATTTTTGGCAATCTTCGCTGCAAAATCTGCGATTGAATCGACGCTTCCAAGCGCCAGCAACAACTCATCCACGGCCTGCGCCGCGCCGCAAAGGTTCGCCGTGCCTTTTGGCACTGCATCTGCCAGATGCTTTTTCAGTTCTTTCAGTGGCTTATGAAATGCTGGTTTTGGAGCACGGGCGAGGCAGGATACGACTTTCTCGAGCAGAGCCATGTCGCTTTTAATGAGCTGATGATCGAGAAACCTGGCAAGAAGCGCGTTAACAGCTTCAGGGGCAACCTTGTCACTCCACTGCCCAATCATTTTGATCATGCCCGCATCCCTTTCCAGCCGCGATTCAGGCAGCAGGGAAAGCATATCCGGGTAGCGTTCTTCCGGCAGTTTGCAAAGTTCACAGACAAGATTGCGATAAATCGCATGGCGGCATAAAGTATGGGAAAAAAGGTTTTTGATAAATGCCGCGGTCTCGTGCCGGGAAGCAGTGATACCGGGCGTCTGAGCTGCCTCATGTATTGACTCATGAATCGCACGCAGCGTTTCTTCGAGAGTCTCAAGACTGGTGATTTCGGCAACCCCGTGCCGCTTTCCCGGTGGTGCCTTCCAGGAAAGCTCCTTGAACTGCCCTATACCAGCTCGCTTGAGCTGCGCATTCAAGCGTTGTTCTGCTTTTTCGCGCACAGAGGCAGAATACTTGTTGCTTGTGCGGCTTGCAAACATTGTTTCGACGACGATTGCCGGAAATATCGCTGCCGAAACGCCATCGCCAAGCTGATCCAGAGCATCTGCAATCAGCGAGGTTTCGATCATGGCGTCGCGAAAATGACTCAACACATCCGGCACGACGGTTTCCGGTTTTTGACTCCGCTGTATCTCAACCGCGGCCGACCCGAACATTGCAGCAAGTTTCTGCCCGGCTTCATCCCCGGTGAACAACGGCAGGGTTATGGCAATAGTGAAGCCCATTTTTCTGGACTCTTTTAGCGTGGCTTCGATCTGCGCGAGAATTGCGGCAGGATCTTCCGCTTCTTGCATTAGCTTCGCAATAAGCCTGCCGGCGATGCTTCCAGAACCAACGAAAAGAAACGCCAGCGGCGGCCCGAAGATACAGGTGGTTGAATACATTGCCGGGTCGAGAGCTGCACGAATGCATGCTGATTCCAACTTCTCGCGATCACTGACAGTAGATGTTTCTTCAACATCTGCTGCGGCCAGAAGAGCAGCGGCAGAGGCTGCGAGCAGAGGCAAAAAATCAATCGCACGATTCTGCGCTTCATAAGATCGGCCCTTCGATGCCTTCGGCAAGTGCTCGCGGGCCGCAGCAAACAGCCTGCGGGCAGGCTCGCGAATGGAAGCAGGTTCCAGTCGGGCAAGAGATTCGAGAAGTATGCTCACGCCAGTCATACCGCAATGCTGGTTGAGCGCTTCCGGCAACTCGCACTTTCCTGAAGAGGTGAATGCCCCGGGAACAAGCTTTTTCAGGGCATTGAGAAGCCGCGGGGCATCTTTCGGTTTCGCCCAGCATTGAGCCGCAATGGCAAAAATACGATGTTTGGGGTAATCTGTTACCGGCAAAACAGACAACAGCGTGCCCATCGGATCAGCTGAGACGCTTCCCAGAACGCGACAAAGCCATGCTGCATCAACAGAAAACCCGGGCTTCAGCCTCCGAAGCCGGCCCGCGGCGAGTTTCGCCGCGTCATTACGCCTCTGCGCCAGTTCGGCAAGAGCTTCGTCATCGTAACGTCGATCTAGTAATTCACCCGTTGAATGATCAGTCTTCATAGCTATATTCGGCGACCTTGCCGGTAAAGTTCGAACGATAAGGTAACGCGATCATAATCTGCTGCACGTTCTTCTTAAGAATAAAAGCTTGCGCGAGGGTTAGAAGCCGATCAGGGTGATTTCGTTGCGGTCGTAATACAGATGCCTGATCATCAGCCGGGAAATAGCGAATTTGGCTTGCAGGTCGGCGATGGCAGCAAGAATACTCGCCGGCTGCTTACCCCGAAACTTTACGTTCACCACGAATTTCCGGCAGGCTTTCGCCTCAAGCCAACGCTCAAGCAGGCCCAGGGTCGCCATTGGTTTGACAATCATATCGCAGAACAGCCAGTCTGCCTGCCTGGTCGGCATGAAGGCGTAGCCATTGTCGCGGGAGTGCTCGCAGCGCGGGTGGTTTTCAACATGATCCTTCAGATCGGCAAAGTCAACGGCGATGACCCTGGCGCCTCGTTTGAGGGCCGCCCAGGTCCAGCCGCCGGGTGCGGCGCCAATGTCGATGCAGGTTTCGCCTGGTCGCGGAAAAACACCAGCCTGCTGCCAGGCCTCTTCGATTTTGTAATATGACCGGCACGGCGCCTGCGGATCATGGGGAACCGGCCCGGAAGTGCCACGCCAGAGAAAAGGAACATACCGGCCCCGATCTGTCTTGAAGAGCCTGGTAACGCTGACCCACAGGCAGTCAGTATCGACAAGAACCGCCTGAATTAAAAGAAACGGCCGCTTCTCATCGATGGTTTTCAGTTCCTGGAAGCGCTCAAATGCACGACGCCGGTAGGTAGACATGCGCTGCATGAATTTATCATATATCAGCGTTGTGCGACCGCTCAAAAATTCGTAATGGGTTGATTCTTCAGTGAAGAGATCAGGGGTGAAACAGTGAATTACCCATGGAATCGGGCTGGCATCAAGATAGGGGTCGATAACCCGGCCGAGTTCCTGGGTCAGGTCTGCAACAGAATCGCCGCGCACCTCGCAGCATTCAGGCAGCCACTGCCGGGCAAAAACAGGCTCAAGCCTTTGCAGCGCCGACCTTCTTTCGCCAACTACCAGACCGGCGGCCCGGGGCGAAAAATTGCTGCCCGGGTCTGCGGCCGTAAGCTCGCCACACAAGGCTTCTTCCCAGCCGTTTCCGCACAGATAACCATCAAAGACACTATTTCTGGTCAATTAACACTCCAGACGCAATTGCTGACTGAACAATCGCGATTTTTCACAATATTACGAACCCCTCGCAGGTTATAACAAGCGACAAAAATTTGAAACAAAAAACTCTGGCATCATGGCGAATTATTGATAACTGCAAGATTAAAGCTGGTTTAATTTTTGCAGGATTCAATTATCGATTGAGCTTCGCTGCCATCAACCATGGCTGTGGCAAATTCAGTCTGATAGCAGTTGCCATAATTCTGGTAGCCGGCAGCGATTTTAAGATCCTGCTGTAAAAAGAAGGCAAAATCGATTACAATGACTGCGCTGTAGAATATTAAATACGAGGGAGGGCTACATGGCATTTTTATTTGGCTGTGGAGCAGGGTTTGTCGTCTGGTTTCTCTATAACTACCTCTGGTCAGGCATTTACACCGTCGATCAGAACGAACGTGCCGTTAAAACCGTTTTTGGCAGGGCGCAGCGTCTTGAGGGCAAATCAACGCTTTCGCAACCGATGGCCATCAACCTGATCGACGAAGAACGCGAACGCTACGCCTACCCTCAGGTCATCGTCATTCCCCCGGGTGGCCCCTATTTCAAATTCCCCTGGGAAGAAATTCACAAGGTAAATATCGCCACCCAGACCATCAACATGGCACTCGACCCCGAAGATCCAAGCGCCAACCACTCAGGCCAGTACATCGAAGCGGTCACCAAAGACCAGCTGAACACAGCACTATCAGGGCAGATCCGCTACCGTATCAATGAACAAAACCTTTACGCCTACCTGTTTGGCGTCAAAAACCCGATCGTGCATGTCATGGCTTATTTCATCTCGATATTGCGCGAACGCATCGCCAACTTCGAGGCAAAGAAAACCGAAGAAAATAGCGCCACTGCCGGCGTTTCCATCAATGACCTGCGCAAAAACCTGCATGACATCAATGAGTTCATGCTGCGCGAATGCACTCAGTCATCGGCCCGTTACGGCATAACCCTCGAAGCTTCGCTGATCACCAGCATCGACCCGCCAGATGAAGTCGAAAGCGCCCTGGCAGCCATCAATACTGCCCACAACGAAGTCTCGTCTGAAATCAGCCTGGCCCAGGCGTCCGCCGACCAGAAAATCGTGCAGTCACGCCGCGCTACCGAAATCGAAACCCTGAGAGCCAGATCAGAAGTCGAACCGCTCAAGAGCACCGCGCAACAGTTGACCGAACTCAAACGCAGCGGCCCCGATGTGCTGCACGCCTACGTGCGCAACGTCAAACTGGCACTCTACTCTAAAGACAAACAGGTCATCATGGAGGTCGAAAAATAATGGATCAGTTCATCTTCGGCTTTATCCTGACCTTCATCGGCACTTACTTTTTTCTGCCCCTGTTCCTGTGGTTTGCACGCTTCTGGGGTCTCTACACCATCGTTTCCGAGGGAAAATGCCACATTTATCTGCTGTTTGGCCAGGTTATCGGTGTGCTCAAAGATCCCGGCTTTTATTTTCTGCCCTGGCAACTCGGCCTTAAAGCCCCGATCGTGCACCTGCTCGGGTCATGCGAAGTCATCGACACCAGACTCGACCAGGAATACCTGCGCAGCCAGCCCGTCAATTCAGAAGAAGGCGCACCGATGGGCATTGGTATCTGGTATGAAATGGTCATCAACAACCCGGTTTCATACCGATTCAAAAACGCCGATCCCCGCACCTCGCTCTCTACAAACGTTCGCAGCTCTTCCGTGCGCTGTCTCAGCAATATGAAACTCAACGACATGCTCGAAGACCGACATACCATGAGCCAGAAAGTCCGCCAGGAAACCTCAGCCCAGGCCGCCGAATGGGGCTACAAAGTCGGATCAGTCTATATCCGCAAGGTGCATTTCCGTGATGCACGCATGATCGGCCAGATCCAGGAAAAGGTAGTCAACCGGCTTCGCCAGGTTACCTCGGCGATCAAGCAGGATGGCGCCAATCAGGTCAGTATCATCACCAGCACCGCCGAAAACCAGGCTGCGGCTGAATTCGCCAAGGCCGCCGCCGTTCGCCCGAAAATCGTCGGTGAAGCGCTCCAGGAAATATCAAGAGACCCGGAAATTTCTTCGGCACTCTTCGAGATTCTCGAAGCACAGAAACTTGCAGAAGGAAAATCACAGATCACCATGATTCCGGCGGGTAACCCGATGCTGCGCCAGATGCTCGCCGCCGAAACCATCGATGCCGAACCAGTTGCCCCCGAGCGACTGCCTGTCAGACCCGAGAACCGCCAGACAACTGCAAAACCCCGTAAATAATTCTCAATACTGCTCCGCTGGCCGGCGTGCCGGCGGGGCAGTATTGAACCACCCGACAGGGCCACGCCGTCGAATCATCTGGAAATACCTGATAAGCTCTTATATAATTTGTTGTTTACTGATGCAAAAATTCTGGCAACTTGTGTTACCACCTGCAGGAGAAAATATGAAATTTACTGATCTGCTTCCCGGCAGTTGTTTAGCTGCGGCAATCTTTCTGGCATTACCCACGATCACTCTGGCAGTCGATCTCACCGCCACCGAAATAACCGGCATCGAGGGGCGGGTCGAAGTTAAAAAGGGCACAGAACCCTCTTTTAAGAAACTGCACAGCAACCTGAAACTTTCTGGCGCCCTGAAACGTCTCGACGGTGGCGACAAGGTGCGAACCTACGTCGAAAGTTCTGCCGAAATGGCCCTTAAAGACACATGTGTTCTCGGAGTCAAAGAGCAGAGCGTTTTCGAAGTTCCGAAAACCCTTGGCAGCGCTGCCATTGCCGAACTCAAGGCCCAGCAGGGCGCCATGCTCTTCAAGGTCATCAGCGGCAGCAATTTTCAGGCCCAGACCGCCGATGTCATCGCCGGGGTCAAAGGCACCCTCTTCGAACTTGATATCATCGATAATTTTGACTGCCTGCTCGAAACCCCGGGCCTGCAGATCGGCACTCTGGTGCCAGGCGGTACTACGGTCAATGTTTATAAGGGCGAAGTCGAACTCACCCACACTCAGACCGGCAAAAAGCGCACCCTTAAAGAAGGCCAGGGCATTGCCGCCCTCGGCAGCCAGCTCCTCAACCTCGACAAGGCATTGCAGGATGGCTTTACACCACTGCGCAACTTCGACCCGGCCGCCCAGCTCAGCGAAAAATTCGGCGAAGTCGCCGCCAGCCTGCTCAATACCAACCCGACCATCAGCGGCCTCAGCGAATTCGCCGGTTTTAACGGCGTGCCGACCGGTCTTGGCGACAACCGTTTCAGCAATTTGGTCAGCGGCCTTGACGCTCCACTGGTCGAGAGGTTGCAGAATCTTGAAGAGCAAACCCGTGGCGCTGGCGAAATTATCGATTATGCCAAAGAACTCAATCAACTTAGCAAAGATCTCAGGGGCGAAGAATTCAAATTCGACTTTTCTGAGTATAGCCCTGCCGAGCAGCCTTTTTCAGTTTCTGACCGCAGCTTTCACGAAGTCTATCTGGGTCGCAACACCTTCGCAGCCTGCAAAGCAATCGCCGGCAGCCGTTCCGCCAAAATCGAACCGAACCAGGAAGGCCTGATGCTCAACGAAGGCAACGGCATCTTTAAATTTCGCCGCTACCAGAACAGCACCCCGACCATTGAGTTCATTGCCGCTTTTCAGGCAGATGGCAGTAATCTGATTACTACCGTCAAAACAGCCAAAGGTGAGCTTTACGGCCGAATCCCCGGTGATATCAGGTATTTTAAAATACCTGCCGGTGAGATGTCTTATAGTTTCGACCCGGCCACCGGGCAGGGGCGTTGGTTGAAGGCAGCTTCAGGTGCGATTCCAGAAGATGTTAACAAGCATATTCTCGAGGTTGATGAAAAAATCACCCGTGAAAAAGGCGATCACGACAACGAAACCAAAGAAAAACAGGTTGATGCGGTCAAAAAAGTGATCAAGAACCCGGGCGGGCTGCTGCGCAAGTTCAGATTCTGAACCATGGCGAAGGAACCGCAGATCAAGACTGGCAAGCCATCGGTTTCGGGCCGGCAGGCTTTGCTGTTGCCGGTATTGCTCGGTCTGCTGACCATGATTCCGGTTTGCAGAATGACCTTCGTCTGGCTTGAAAGCAAGTTTTTTGACCTGCTTTTTTCTTCGCAGCCATTTCTCAATCAGATGGTTGGCCGCCCCGAGCCAGAGTCACCGCCAGTGCTGATCATCAACAAAGACCAGACGTTTTTTCAGCGCTTTCAGCGAGACCCTGACCGAGGCGATTACGCCGATCTTCTTGAGCTGCTGGCCGACGCCGACGTGGGCGTCGCAGCTCTTGACTTCATTTATGACATCGCAGGGGAACCCGCAAAGGATCAGGCCTTTGAGGCTGCAATCGCCTCGTTCCCGCTGCCGCTGCTGGCGCATCATTTTATAGGTCGAGGCGCCCAGACCTTCGAGAAGCTTGATCTCTTTGACGCTAATTCCAGCCGGCCACCCTGGCCGACAAAGCTCTATGAACCTTTCGCGGCCGCGGCGGCGGCCCTCGGCCTGATAAATGTGGCTGCCGATCTTGATGCAACCGTCAGATACGCTCCCCTCGCCTTTCATCCTGACGAAATGCATGAATTTCTGCCGACCCTGGGCTACGCAACCTGGATCGCCTCGTTGATCGACCGGCAACGCACCCAGATTGTAGCCTGTCTCGAGCCTGGCGGCCCCAATCTGCAAGGCCCCGATGCAAACCAGAATGCCATCAACTTTCTGCAGAACACCGTTGCCTCAGGCCCTTTCGAGTTCAGAACAACCGGGCACGCCGGGCTTGATGTGGCAGCACGTCGCCTTGAGCTGAAATTTATAGCCCGGTTAATTTCTCAACAGTTCCCTACGACTGCCAGAAGCATCAACGCCGCAGCGGGGCAAGTCTCTCTAACCTCTCTGCCCGCCACAACCTGGCTTGAGATGCCGCCGAAGCCACTTCCGATCATTGGTGATGCAGACATGCCATGCCTGCGTCTGCCATTTTTTAAAACCCCACCACCCCGGCGCGGCGACGGCATCGAAACCATTTCACTGGGCACCCTCATTGAAAGTGATGCCGATCGTTCTTCAACCCTGCTGAATCACCGCAATCTTCTGGTAGTAGAGGCAGGCGGCCAGGCGCAACGAGCCAGAATCGGCCGACCGGCCGCACAACCTGGCACCACAACCCTGACTGGCCGGGTTGTGTTCGCTGCCGGCCCGCCGGTGGCAGAGGCCGAAGTCCTGGCAATGTTTTCAGAAACAGGCTATTGGCAGGAAACGCATACCGATGCCGATGGTGCCTTCGCTCTGCAGAATTTGCCAGCCGGTTTATGCACCATTCAGATAACCGCCGGCGACCAGCTCAGCTGGCAGCGAGGCGTTGCCAGGGTTGATACCAGCAATGGCAAGCCCCTCAAGCTGCCATTGCTGATGTTGGCCAGCCAGACCGGCCAAATCGAGATACCGCCCCTGCCAGAAGAGGCAGAGAACCTTGCCGTTTTTGGGGAACCTCTGCCCATGCTGCTTAGCGACGCAACTGGTCGGGTGCCGGTCACCGAACTTCCGCCAGGGTTCAGTATCGCAGGCTTTGACGAAGAACAGACTGTTACTCTCGCTTCAGGAACTCTCAAAAATCCATCCGGTGAGCCGATTGCCAACCAGACAGTGGCTGTAACTGCCAACGACAACCTCTGGACCCTGCGCTTTTTTAACTGGCATGACCGGCCAGCGGGGCGGCAGACAACAATTATCAAGAACCTGCCCAACTCACTTGACGCAAGAATAGCGGTTTTCGGCAAAATCACTGCGGGCAACGCCCAGAAGACGAGCGACCTGACTATACTACCAGACGAGAAGGTGGTGCTGAGCGATCTGCCTGCAATTTCATCAGAAAATATTGCAAGCTCGGCATTGAGTTTTGATTACCCGGGCATAGAAGCGTTTAATCTGACCCTGATCAGCGAAACCGGCCTGAGAATAAGATGCACCAGCGATCAGACGGTAATTATCCCCCCGGGCAAATACCTGGTTCTATCAGAAATGAACGGCGCCCGGGGCATGTTCCGAAATTATGAAATCGGTCAGCGAACCGTTTTCATTGGCAGTGCCCTGCCATCAGATCAGGATTTTATCGTCACGCCGATCAACTTTATGGACCCAGGCTCAGCTAGGCTGCCCGGAGTGAATCTGCACGCCAACGTTTTCGCAGCCCTCAGCGAGCAGCATTTTCTTCGCGCCCTGCCCACTCATTCAGACGCGGCGCCCGTCTTCTGGCCATTGCTGCAACTTGCACTGACCATGCCGGTGTTACTGCTGCTCAATCTTGTTTTCATCAGGGCCGGAGCCTTCTGGGGCGGTATCGGCGTCATCTTTGCGCTCACTTCGCTGGGGCTGGCTGCCACCGGCCTGTTTTTGCGGCAAATGCTGCTGCCTGTAGTTTTTCCGGCCTTTTTGACCGGCAGTTTCGGCGTTATCAGGGGT
>Ga0116170_10000880_pt1 | contig 31439 bp, 32 predicted proteins | sample AD_JPNHW1_MetaG_FD_89797 | JGI IMG/M metagenome (GOLD analysis project Ga0116170, IMG submission 89797) | Active sludge microbial communities of municipal wastewater-treating anaerobic digesters from Japan - AD_JPNHW1_MetaG | ecosystem: Engineered > Bioreactor > Anaerobic > Digestate | place... | reverse complement strand
GAAATAATCATACAGCCTTTACCTATTCTGCAGTTGTGACCTATCATGACTTGATCATCAATTTTTGTGTCATCACCGATAATTGTATCTTCAATGGTTCCTCTGTCAATAGTTGTGTTTGCGCCGATTTCGACATTGTTACCTATTTGAACAGAACCTATTGAAGGAATCTTAAAAATTTTGTGGGAAATATTTTCTTCCAAAATAGCCCCGTCTTTTCTTGCCTGTTCGATATTATCGGGGTTTTCCGTTACAAAGCTGAAACCGTCTGCGCCCAATGAGACTCCGTGGTGTAAAATTACATTATCGCCGGTTTTAACTCTATCGCCGATATTTACACCCGGGTGAAAAAAGCAGTTTTTACCGATTTTTACATCACTTCCGATATAAGAATTTGCCACAATCTTTGTTCCGTCTGCAATTTGAACGCCCCTTGAAACTACAACATTAGGACCTATCGCAACATTTTGACCCAATTTGGCATCAGGATGAACGATTGCGCTGGGATGAACACCTTTTTGAACTTCTGGCTCTGTGTAAAAAAGATTAAGCAATTTCATCATTGCAAGGCGTGGCCTTTCGACTTCTATAGTACTTATATTTTCAAAATTCACCCCAAGCGGAACAAGTGCTGCTTTTGCTTTTGTTTGGGCAAGATTTTGTATCTCTTCTTCGCTCAGTGCCAGCGCAAGACATTTTTCATCAGCTAAAAGCGGAGGCGCAAGCATTGAAATTTTTGCATCTTGAACTTTGCTCAACAGTCCGCCTACTATTTGTGATATTTCTTCAATCGTATAAGTTTTCATCTTCTTCTCCTGTTATAATTTCCTCAAATATTAATATTGATTTTAATATTAATTTGAATATTTATCAAATTATTAAGTTTTTTTCATTGCTTCAATCAAACCTGTTGTGGATTTTCCCTCAACAAAATCTATAAATTCGATTCTGCCGCCATTTTTTAAAATAACGTCGGCTTCGGGAAGATTTTTCTCATTGTAATCTGCGCCCTTTGTGTGCACATCGGGTTTGATTTCAGCGAGCAAATCTCTCGGTGAATTTTCATCAAAAAACACGACATAATCAACACAAGCTAAAGCGCAAAGCACCTCTGCCCTGTCCTTTTCGGAATTAATCGGGCGTCCTTTACCCTTTATCGTACGGACGGATTTATCCGAATTTAAAAGCACAATCGAAATATCTGCAAAGCTTTTGGTTTTTTGAAGATATCTTACATGACCTACATGCAAAATATCAAAACAGCCGTTTGTGGTAACAACAGTTTTGCCCTCTTTGTGAAGTCTTTCTACAAGTGCTTTTATGCTCTCTCTTTTTATTACCTCGCCCATTTATGCCCTCTTTTAAAAACCATAAGTCAAATTTAGCATAAAAAGAGTAAACAGTAAATAGTGAATAGAAATGTTAAAACAGGGGACAAGAGGCGAAGATACCAAGAGGCGTAGTAGGATAACCCACGCATCCACGCATCTACTCATCTTATCTTCTTATAAACTATTCGACTGTTCGACTTTTCAACTTTTATATTATTGTAAATTTTAAAAAATAATGATAAGATTATTTCAATCAGAGAGGAAATTTTTTTGTCACAACACGAGGATACTTTTGTCCAAATTCACGAATGGCTGTTAACCTACAGGAATTCAAAGGATGAAAAGTTAAAAAAACAGTTAAAAAACTTAATTGTAATTGCCGCTATGCCTTTTGTAAAAAGAATCGCATGCGGACTTGCCCGCCGTGCAACCGACCCTGTGGATGACCTTATTCAGGTAGGTTCACTGGGGCTTGTGAAAGCTATAGATTTATACAACCCTGAAATAAGCAACAAGTTCAAAACTTATGCTACATATCTTATAACAGGCGAAATTAAGCATTACTTAAGGGATAAAGCTTCTATGATTAAAGCCCCGCGTGAAATTCAAGAACTTGCATACAGGATTAACTGCGTGATAAAACAGCTTAACGAAGAAGGATTTGACGAGCCCACCTCTGAACAAGTTGCACAAATCATGTCAATTCCGATTAATAAAATTGAAGGAATTATTGAAGTTGACAGAAGAAAAAGCACTCTCTCGCTTGACCAATCAACAATTTATGATGATGAAGACACTGCACTTATAGACAAAATTCCATCGGGAGATTACCAGGAATTTATGGATTCTTACGAAAAGAAAATAATGCTCTCGGGAGCAATAAAAAAACTTGAGCCTAATTTGAAAGAAATAATAGAATTGAGTTATTATGATGAATTGAACCAAAGAGAAATTGCACAAAAACTGAATATCTCTCAAATGCAGGTTTCAAGAAGACTTAAAAGGGCCTTAAACCGTATGTACAATATAATCACCAAGGCGGGTAAATAATGGATTTGTTAATATTTTTATTACTTGTAATATTTTTTATTTTTATAACAGGACTTTGCGTGGGAAGCTTCTTAAATGTTGTAATTTTAAGAGCCTTCAGCAATGAATCCATCATTTTCCCCCCTTCAAAATGTCCTGCTTGCCAAAAACCGCTTAGGTGGTACCATAATATTCCCGTTTTATCTTATCTGTTTTTGAGGGGCAAATGCTCTTTCTGTGATGAAAAAATAAGCCTTCAGTATCCGATTGTAGAAATTGTAACCGCTTTTTTGTTTGTTGCCGTTTTTATGAAATTCGGATTTAGCATAAATCTTATTTTTATGCTTATTTTTAGCTCTCTTTTTATTGTTTTTGCAGTAACCGATATAAAAGAAAAAGTGGTTTTTGATTTTCACACTTATACTCTTGCAATTTTGGGGCTTATTTATAATTTTTTTAACTTCGGACACTTGTATTACGGGGTTAAAATAATAAATTTAGGTCAATTTGCGCTTCAAATAAATAATTCTTTTGTTCAAGCTATTTTAGGCGTTCTTGCAGGAATAATAATAATGGAAGCTCTTGCAAGGTTCGGCTATCTTATTGCAGGAACAAGAGCCTTCGGCGAAGGCGACACTTTTATAGCCGCCGGCTTGGGTGCGGTTTTCGGGCTTAAATATTTAATTACAGTTCTTGCTTATAGTTTGATTATCCAAGTTGTGCTTACAATCCCCGTCTTTTTCAAAAAACTTTATTGCCAAAAAGATTACCAGACACTTGCTGCTTTTATTGCCTTCTTTGCTTTTGCCTTCGGGATTAAGGCTCTTGATAATTATGAATTGCTTAACAATCTTTTAGTTTTTGGAGTATTGATTTTAATTCTTTGCGTGCTTGGATTTTATACTTGCAAAAGAATTCTTCAAGGACTTAAAAACCCAGAGAATATAACTTATTTACCTTTCGGTCCTGCTATGATTGCAGGTGCGTTTTTTGTAATGTTTTTACTTTAAAGTGACCTGTTGAAACTCTTTGAAAAAAATCTATACAGAGTGTCTTGGTGCACAGCACCCCCTTGATTTTGGATTTTGTATGTAATAGAGTAAAATCTGTTGGCAGGAGAATAACATGACAGAAGAAAAAACAACTTTTAAGAATATAATACAAGCAATGGGTCTGGTTTTCGGAGATATCGGAACAAGCCCTATTTATACACTTACTGTAATATTTTTGACAACTCAAATAAATGCCCAAAACATATTAAGCATCTTATCTTTAATAATTTGGACACTTTTGTTGATTGTAACTATTCAGTACACTTGGCTTGCAATGAGCTTGAGCCAAAAAGGCGAGGGCGGTACGATAGTTCTTAATGAGTTATTAAAAAAGTTGCTTAAAAAAGGTCGTTCGGTCGCATTTTTTTCATTTTTAACTTATGTGGGAATTTCGCTTTTGATAGGCGACAGTGTTATAACTCCTGCCATAAGCATTTTATCTGCAGTCGAGGGTTTAAAATTTATCCACTTTTTGCATAATATTCCTCAATCCACAATTTTGGTTATAACTTTAATAATTGCTATTGCCCTTTTTTCAATCCAAAAAAAAGGAACAGAAAATATTTCAAAAATATTCGGTCCTATAATGGTGATTTGGTTTGTGGCACTCGGTTTGTCGGGATTATTCAGCATCCTTGAAGCTCCGCTTGTACTGAAAGCTTTCAACCCTATATACGGGCTGGAATTTCTTTTTAAAAACGGAATAGCAGGATTTTTTGTTTTGTCGGAGGTCATTCTTTGTGCAACCGGAGCAGAAGCCCTATATGCGGATATGGGACATTTGGGCAGAAAACCGATTGTTTATGCTTGGTATATAGTACTTTTTGCGCTACTTTTGAACTATCTGGGGCAAGGTGCATTTTTGCTTAAACACCCCGATGTTCAAAATATTTTATTTTCAATGATTGTGCATCAGGCAAGATTTTTATACATACCTTTCTTGCTAGTAAGCTTAATGGCAACAATTATAGCCTCACAGGCAATGATAAGCGGACTTTTTGCCATTATTTATCAAGCAATAAACACAAGAATTTTACCGCTTTTCAGAGTTGAGTACACTTCAGAGAAAATAAATTCCCAAATTTATATTCCAAGCGCAAACTGGTTTTTAATGTTTTTTGTAATTTTTGTAATTCTGTTTTTCAAAGAATCGTCAAAACTTGCCTCAGCTTACGGCTTTGCTGTAACCGGAACTTTCAATATAACAATAATATTAATAAGTATCATTTTCTTTTTAAGAAAAAAATATTTTCATTTTATGCTTGCCTTAATGCTTATGATTATCGACATGTCTTTTCTTATTGCCGCTTTTTCCAAAATTCACACGGGAGCCTACTGGTCAATAATTATCGCGACAATTCCTTTCTTCCTTATAATTCTTTATGTTAAAGGGCAAAAAGCCATGTATCAAGCTATTAACCTTATGGACAAAGAAGAATTTTTACAAAAATATCATGAACGATACTCCAAAGGCAGCAAAATCGAAGGTCAGGCACTGTTTTTTGCAAGAGGCATTGAAAAAGTTCCGCCTTATGTGGTTCAGACAATGTTTGAAAACAGCATAATGTACAGTAAAAATATTTTTGTACACGTAAACAAATCAAGCGAAGCATTCGGGCTTCACTACGAAATGGAAACGGTCGCAGAGGGGCTTCAGCTTTTGAGAATAGACGCCGGTTACATGCAGCTTTTTAATGTTGACAGTGTTTTAAAAGCCTTGGATATTGACGGTAAAGCCATTTTTTACGGAGTTGAAGACATTGAAACAAACAATTTCTTCTGGCATATTTTCTCAACCATCAAAAAAATAACGCCGTCTTTTGTAAGTTTCTATAATCTTCCGACAAACAAAATGCACGGTGTGGTAACAAGATTGAAGCTTTGAGGTTTTTATGAATTTAAATTGGTACGATACTTTAAACAAATCCGGTTTGACACCGCCTTCGTGGGTGTTTGCACCGGCATGGACTTTTTTGTATATAACAATTATTATTTCTTTTTTACTGTTGATAAAAGACGGAAATCTTCAGGCAAAAGCTTTACCGATAACTTTTTTTGTTATCCAGATGATTTTGAACTTAATCTGGTCGCCGCTTTTTTTCGGCAAACATTTAGTACTTGCCTCTTTAATTGATATAATTTTATTATGGGTTTTTATACTGCTTACGATAATAAGCTTTTGGCAATTTTCAAAAACTGCTTCTTTGATTTTAATCCCATACTTTTTGTGGGTAAGCTTTGCGAGTTATTTGAATTATAAAATTTTAATTTTGAATTAATTGTATAAACACGGAATAATTTAAAAATACACAGTTTTGACAAAATTTGTTATAAAGACTAACAGTCCAAATTCGCCCACTCAAGTCATTGCGAGGGGTAAATGTATTTTGATTTTTTGTCCACCCGCTCACGTTATTGCGAACTCTGCCGAACAAAAACTGACTAAATGTCAGGTTTTGTGAGAGGTAATTTATTTCTGAAGAAGCAATCCAACCCCACGTCATCCTGAACTTGATTGACTTCTTTTCCCGAAATCTTTGATTTCGTGGAAAATGTCCTTACGACCTGTTTGAATTATCCCTGCTTTAGACTATTGTCTCCAATAGTATCAGGATCTCACAAACGAATAATTTTTGTAATTATTTTTTATAAACCTACTTTCTTGTGTCGACAAGAAAGTAGGCAAAGAAGCTCCCGACCGGATCTGCGTTCGCTAATTCTTACTAAACTCAACTCAAGCTCGCGAACTCGTGCCTTTGGCACTCAAACACACTCGCTTTGGAGTTGTTTCGTTAAGTAATAATTGCTCACTCCGATAAGGTCGGGAAAGAGTCCGTACAGGGTTTCACTCTGAAACCCTTAGTTCAATTGATGAGTTTGTTCATCAATTGAATAGTCCTTTTCAGTGCGAAGCACTGACGCTTTGTCATTTTGTTCGCGTTCTTTTTTCTTTTCTTTCCGCCTGGTTTCTTTTCTTTTTTTCAATCGCAAGAAAAAAAGAAAAGAAATGAGGCATCAAAAATAGTTGGTGAGAATTTTCTAGTTTATAATTTTTTGGATTGCTTCGGGGTTTTCAACCCCTCGCAAAGACAAAAGTTATTAAAATATTATTAATATTAAGCTTGCGTAAAAATTGAGATTTGCTTTTAAATTTGCATTGACTTTAGCCGAAAAATCATTAAAAACTTTAGCAAGATACACCATGTGTATGAATTTTTGACAAAAAATTCATATTTCAGGTTAAAAATCCGACGTAAATCAATAGTATAAACGTCAAAAAGAGGTCAGCTATGAAGATAAACGCAGGTGTGAATTTTATCGAAAACGGGCTTACGGCTTCGCTTCGAGCGATGCATGTAAACAGCGAACTTGTAGGAATGATAAACGAAAACGTTATCGGATTTGACAAAGTAGGTTATCAGAGAAAAGAGCCTATAATTTCATCCTTCACCGAATTTTTAGGTGTAAACGGAATTTCTGCAACCGTTGATGATAAAGTGGGTCGTCTTACCGCAACATCAAGCCCTTTAGACCTTGCTCTTGCAGGCAAAGGTTATTTTCAGACAGCCACAAAAAACGGTGTAAAACTAACCCGCGACGGAAGGTTTAAAATTGATAAATTCGGAAATCTTTTGACTACCGATGATGCAAAAGTTTTAGGTAACAACGGGCTTGCGATAAAATTTCCCAACCCGCCCGAAAGCCTAAAAGATGTAATTGTCGGCTCAGGCGGAAAAATAAGTTTATTCAACAAAGCAAAAGGCAAAGTCGAATATGTAGGAACTTTAGGCGTAGTTGATTCAAACGGAGCGGCTGTTGTCACTCCCGATGTAAAACAAGGTTATACTGAATTCTCAAACGTTTCTCTTGAACGCGAATTTCTTTCAATGATGCCTATAATAAGAGGATTTGACGCTAACAGGCAGTTGTTTATGATACAGAGCCAAAACCTCACAAAAGCTATTTCTCAACTGGGCAGTGTAAGCTAATTAAAAAAGGAATAAAATATGTACAACATCCAAGGAATTATCAGAAAATCTTTAAACAACACCACAACCCAATTTGACAGATTGGGCTATGTTGCAAATAATTTTGCCAATTACAACACAAACGGATATAAATCGGTAAGATTTGAGCAGATGCTTCAAGAAGACGGTTACTTAAAAGGTGCAGTCAGAACAGATTATGAAGTAGGTATGATGCAATCCACCGGCAATCCTTATGATGTTGCAATAAACGGACAAGGCTTTATTCCGGTAACTTCCACTTCGGGTGAAGTCGCATATACCAGGGACGGCTCTTTTAAAAAAGGGAAAAACGGTTATCTTTTAACAAACGATAACTGGCTTGTCGGCGAAGGAATAAAAATTCCGCCTAATTGCTATAAATTTGCCATAAAACCAAACGGCGATATCGTTTCTTACGATTCAGGCGGAAAATCCGGAGAAATATTGGGCAAAATTCCTCTTGTGCAATTTGCCAATCCCGAAGGACTGACACAAGGTGACGGCAATAAAATGAAAGCATCGGATGAATCCGGAGAAGCTTTTTTGGTCAAAGAACATAATTACATCGCACAGGGCTCAATCGAAAGGGCAAATGTAAATGTTTACGACTCGGTTTCTGAAATGCTCAGGCTAAACGCATCAATGATTGCAAGTATGCGTATGGCAAAGGTAGTTGACGATATGTACAACAAAGCAATTAACATAAGACAATCATAGCGGATTTCGGCAAGTGCGCCGTGACACGAAGTGTCCCAGCACGTCCGGATGAGCAAAACCACGCTTTTGCGAATCGCCGATAATCCAAGATAAAAATAAGGAGATAAAAATGACATTCACACCGATAGATTCAATGGGCAAAGCATCTTTAATGATGGATTTGATTGCACAAAGACAAAAAGCAATCGGTTCAAACCTTGCCAATGTTGACACACCCGGATATGTCAGAAAAGACATAAACTTCAGCCAATATTTGGGCTCAATGGACAGCCCTTTAGAAACAAAACTCTCAGGCAAACTTGGACCTTCGGCAATAGTGGAAGACCGAAATTACGAAGAAATTAACCCTGCAAACGAACTTATGGAACTTCAGAAAAACTCGCTTTTATACACAATGGCAACAAGAAGAATGTCAAATATAATAACGCAGATGAGAACAGTAATTAACGTAGGAAAATAATTATGGGAATACTTGATTCAATGAACATGGGCTCAAAAAGCCTCAAAGTACACAGCTTAAGACTTGATATTGCGGCAAAAAACATCGCAAACGTTGACACGCCCAATTACGTAAGAAAAATCCCTGTTTTAAACGCAACAGAAGACATTTCTTTCCACGGGCTTATGAACGAGATGAAAAACGATGTTTTCTCAACAGGTGCAATGCCCTATGTTCAAGGCGGAGTTGCCTTTACAGGGGTTGTTGAAGACCCTACAATGGGTGAAAAAATTTATAAACCCGGACACCCCGATGCCGACAAAGACGGTTACATAAGAGCTTCAAACGTTAACCCTATGGTTGATATAGCAGATGCCATGCTTGCACAAAGGGCTTATGAGGCTAACCTTGCGCTGATAAATATCACAAAAGCAATGGCGTCAAGAGCAACAGAAATCGGGAAGTAATTGATAAGTTGAAGAGTCGAAGAGTTGAATAGTTGAAATTATTATAATTGCACTTATTCACCTATTCACTTATTTACTTATTCACTCTTATTTACCATTCACTAATTCAACTTTTCCCGTTGCAAGATTGTACAGAGCTCCTTTGAGCATGATTTCGCCTGTTTTGACTTTTTGTGCAAGGTATTCGTCTTTCTTAAGTAAATCCCGAAGCTGGTATTTTATATTTGAAACAACAGCACAATGAAGAAAATCTTCACTGTCTTCTATGCATTCCGAACTTTCGATAGCCGGATAAATATGCTCCATTATTGCTTTTAAATTTTCTGATATTTTACTGTCATCTTTTTGGGTTTCTATGGCGGCTCTTATCGCCCCGCAATTTTCATGCCCTAAAATTATAACTAATTTTACTCCTAAGGTTTTAACCGCATATTCCAAACTTCCCAAAACTTCTTTTGAAAGAACATGTCCTGCCGTTCTGACAGAAAAAATATCGCCCAGCCCTGCATCGAAAATTATCTCTATGGGAACTCTGGAATCCGAGCACGAAAGTACGGCAACAAAAGGTTTTTGTTGTTTTAATAAAACTTCTCTTGTTTCCTCAAACCTGTTGGGGTGAATAGATTTGTTTTGTGCAAACCGTTCGTTTCCTGCTATTAACTTTTCCAACGCCTCTTGTGGTGAAATCATAAAATCCTCATCTTAAACACTTTTACCTTAAACACTCTTCAATGGCAAGTTTGTATGACATTAAATCTCTTGCTGCGATTGATTTGGGAAGACAGTTTACACCAAGCTGCGATGCAATATTTCTTATGTCGTAAGTTGCAGAAATTATTATGATTGGAACACTTTGGTATTCTTTTAAGTTCTTTACCTGTTCAATAAGCCATTCCCCTGCGTATTTGGGCTCAAAATCAAGTTCCATTTGCAGGTCAGAAATTATCAGCGCATAAGGAATATTGAGGTTATTGTAAACCATATCATAACCCCCACTGGCGCAATTTGCCTCTTCGAGGGCAAATTGCGCCCCGAAAAGCTTTTGTATAGTTTGTTTATGGTATTCAATCCAACCTCTTGAATCGTCAACTATTAAAATTTTCTTTTTAACATCCATGAAATTATTATACCAAATTATTAAAACAGAATAAATATGTTGCCCTTATTTGTGAAATTTGGTAAAATTTATACTGTGAAGGATTGAAAAAATCATTCATGTGTGTTACTATTGTAGCAGAATTGTGTTTATATTTTATTTAGGGGTGGAAATGGACATCAGACCTGTATCTTTGAATTTTGGCAATAGCAAAATTACTTTTCAAAAAGCACTTCCGGCTTTTAAGTTAAACAATTTGGACTTATTGGATATAACAAAAAAAGTGCAAGAATACAAAGTTGTAAATCAAAATAACGAAGTAATAATCCATGAGCTTAACTCGGCCGGAAAAAGGATTTTAAAATGTTTGTATAAAAGGATAACTGATACTTTGTCGCCTGATTACGGCAAATTATGGCTCAGGGAAAAAACTGCTTATTCACATATTGACGGAAAAATAAGCAGAAAAATTTTATACAATAAATACGGTGAAGTTGTAGAGGCACAAGCTTATAACGGAAATGCCAGACCTTATACATATCATCTTAATCCAGATTTCGTTTAAAAGTCCATGTCGCAACACAAAGGGTCAAAACTGCTATAAAAATAAGCGGTATAATGTTTTGCGCTACATCATGCAGTGGCATTGCTTTTAGAAAAAGACCTTTCATTATTACAAGAAAAAATCTGATAGGATTCACATAGGTAAAATATTGAAAAAATATCGGCATTTCCTCGACTGGAGAAATAAAACCGGAGAGCAAAATAGCCGGCATTTGAAAAGTAAAAGCACCAAGAATTGCCTGTTGTTGGGTTTTGCAGATTGAAGATATAAAAAGTCCGACACCCAAAATTGATAATAAATAAAAGAACATTCCCATCCAAAAAAGCCAGATTGAGCCGGTGAAAGGAATTTGGAATGCAAAAGTTGCCGCAAGTGTCATTATTGAAGAAAGAACTATAGATATGATTAATGGCGGAACAGTTTTTCCTATCAAAATTTCAAGTGATGATAAAGGCGAGACTATGAGTTGGTCAAAAGTTCCCAATTCTCTTTCTCTTGCAATAGATAGAGCGGTTAAAACAAGCGCGATTGTGGTTGCAAGAATTGAAATAAGCGAAATTACAGTGTACCAGAGGAAAATAAGATTAGGGTTATACCAGTTTCGCACTTCAAGATTAATTCTCGGTACGGATTTATACCTTTTGGGGAAACTTTTTGCCTCGTATTGTGCTATTATTTCTGAGGCATAACCGTTTGTTATCGCGGCGACATTGGTTTGTCTTCCGTCAACTATGACTTGAACATCAGCGGTTTTTTGGGCAAGAAGTTTTGTAGCAAAATCCGTGTTAAAAGAAAGCCCCATTTGAACTTTTTGCTGTCTTATAAGCTTTGCAAGTTCATTTTCGTCTTTTACATAAATTATTTTTTTAAACCACCTTGAATTTGCAAAATCCGCTGTAAGTTCTCTTGATTGAAGGGTATTACTCTTGTCAAGGACAGCAACATGAAGGTTTCTGACCTCCATAGTTGCGGCATGAGCAAAGATAAAAAGTTGCAAAAGCGGTGGAACAATAATAAGAATACGACTTCTAGGGTCAGCCCATATTGCAATAAATTCTTTTTTTATCAGTGATAAAATTCTTCTGAACATTTTTAATCCTCAAGCCTGGTTGCCGTTTTTTTATATACAACGGCAAACAAAATTACACTCAGTGTTGCTAAAAAAAGACAATTCGGTAAAATTATCCCCCAAACCGTGCCTGCCATAAATTCATTTTGAATAGATGAAACCATGTATCTTGCGGGCATAAATACACTAAGTATTTGAAGCGGAAGCGGCATTGAATTTATCGGATAAACAAGCCCTGACAACATCAAAGCAGGTAAAAATCCTGCTACAAGAGCTGCCTGGCTTGCATTATATTGATCTTTTAAAAGGGTTGAAATCAAAAGTCCCTGCCCCATTGCGGTTAACAAAAACAGTCCAGAAAAAAGAAAAAGCACAAGAAAGCTTCCTTTGAAAGGAATTTGAAAAACGCTTATACATAAAAACACGCAAAAAGACATCGAAGACATCCCCAAAATAAAATAAGAAATGTATTTTGCAAGCACTATATCTATTTTTCTCACTCTCGTGGCAAGAAGTGCTTCCATAGTGCCTCTTTCCCACTCCCTTGCTATTACAAGTGCGGTCAAAAGCATTCCGATAAGAGTCATCGTAACAGACAAGGAGCCTGGCAGAACAAAATAATGACTGTCTATTTTTTGATTATACCAAAATCTTGTCTGAACGTTAATCAAAGGCGGCGGAATTTTCTTTGAATACTTGCTTGAATAAGTAAGCCACTGCTGAAGAATTGATTTTGTGTAATTTTGGGCATAATTGGCAAGGTTAACTTCCGAACCGTCTGTTATGACTTGCGCCGATGCTATTTCACCCCTGTCAAGTTTGGTTGAAAAATCGTTGGGTATTACTACAATTCCTCTAATGTGTGAACCTGTTAAATCATCGTACATTTTATTTTTATCCTGATAAAATATCGGTTGAACATACTTGCTTCCTTTAAAAGAATCTATAAGTGTTACTACTTGCTGTGAAGTGTCGTCGATTTTTATTCCCATATGAATTTTTACTGTATCAAGGTTTACCCCGTATCGGTAAATTATCAAAAGAATAAGCGGCAGCACAAATGCTATCAGAATACTGCTGGGGTCTCTGAAAATTTGGTTAAATTCTTTTTTTATAAGTGCTTTTAGTATTTGCATCCGTTTATTTTGACCTTTTCTTTTTTACCCCTCGCCCCTTGAGGGAGAGGGTTGAATTTCAGCACGAGAGCTTGCTTGAGTGCTTGAAATTCGGGTGAGGGGTATTTTTGGATTGCCGCGTCGCTCATTCTTCGCTCCTCGCAATGACACATTTCTAATTTTCACTTTGTTCAAAAAGAACTGCGTCACTTATTCACCTATTTACTTCTTCACTCCTTTCTATCAACGTGACAAACGCCTCTTCCATGTTTTTTGCACCGGCCATGTTTTTAAGCTCGGTCGGGGTGCCAAGTGCAATAGTTTCGCCTCGATAAAACAGGCTTATCCTATCGCAGTATTCGGCCTCATCCATAAAGTGTGTTGTAACCATTATGGTTACACCTTTTTGTGCAAGGGATGTTATGTGATTCCAAAACTCTTTTCTTGAAATCGGATCAACCCCTGAAGTCGGCTCATCAAGGAATAAAACAGGCGGCGAGTGCATAACCGCACATGCCAGAGAAAGCCTTTGTTTGTAACCCAGAGGAAGTTCTGAGGCTTTGCTTTTTAAGTATTTTTCAAAGTGGAAAATATCTATTATTTCGTCGATTTTTTCTTTTCGCTCCTTTAAGCCCAACCCGTAAATCCCTGAAAAAAATCTTAAGTTTTGTTCGACATTTAATCCGCCGTAAAGCGAGAATTTCTGTGCCATGTAACCAAGATGCGAGCGTGCTTTTGAAGGATTTTTTAAAATATCCTGCCCCATTATTTTAGCTGTACCTTTTGTAGGTGTAGAAAGTCCGCACATCATCTTGAAGGAAGTGGATTTCCCAGCACCGTTAGGTCCTAAAAGTCCGAAAATTTCACCCTTTTTAATGTGAAAAGTATTATTTTTTACCGCATAAAAATTTCCGTATTTTTTAACCAAATCAAGTGCTTCAATTACGAATTCACCGTCTTGCTCTCTTAAATCATAACTTTTGGCAAGCTTTGATTCTTTTTTTTGATAACCGCCCATAAGCTTTATTACTTCATCTTCAAAGCCCTGTGAAGTTGAGCTTAACTCCTGAGGTTTACCGTTATAAATTATCTTGCCATCATTTAAGACGATACAGTTGTCAAAACTGTGCGCCTCATCAAGGTAAGCCGTTGACCAAAGAATTGTAATCCCGCCTCCTGCGAGTTCTTTTACCATTTGCATAAGTTCACGCCTTGAAATCGGGTCAACCCCGACAGAAGGTTCGTCAAGCAGCAAAAATTCAGGAGTTCCCAAAAGCGCACAGGCAAGTCCCAGTTTTTGTTTCATACCCCCTGAAAGTGCTCCTGCAAGTCGCGGTTGAAAGTTTTTTAAATCCGTAAAGGTCAAAAGTTTTTCAAAAATCTCTGCCCTGTCTTTTTTTTCAATACCTTTTAAATCCGCATACAATGTAAGGTTTTCAATAACGCTTAAATCTTCGTAAAGCCCGAATTTTTGGGGCATATAACCCATTTTTCGGTTAATAAGTTCCTTTTGTGTTTCGGGGTTTAAGTTCAATGTTGAAATCGAGCCTTCGGTGGGAACTAAAAGTCCTGCAATAAGTCTTATCAGGGTAGTTTTTCCAGCCCCATCAGGACCTATAAGCCCTGTAATTTTACCCTTTTCGATATTTAAGCTAAGGTTATCAATTGCAGCGCAGTTATCTGAAAAATTTTTGGTTAAATTTTTAATTTCAATGCTTGATATCATTTTTATCTTTCATTATTTAATGAAAAGCTTTATGAAGGTGAATAGGTTAATAAGTAAATAAGTGAATAAGTGCAATTTGTTGCTTCGCAACCAAAATATTAACCTTTCAGCTATTCGCCCATTCAGCTGTTCAGCTTGATTTTAACCGTAACCGGCATGCCCTGACGCAAATATTCGTCAAGGTCATAGATGTAAACCCTTATCCTGTAAACCAAATCGGTTCTTAAATCCGTTGTCTGAACTGTTTTTGGAGTAAATTCGGCAACAGGCGAAATATATCCCACCTGCCCTTTATATTCTCGTTGTTTTCCGGTTTGTGGGTTTTTGGTATCCGTTAAAACTTTTGCTTCCATGCCGTATTTAACATTTGCCAGATTAGGCTCAGGGATATAAGCCCTTACCCAAACAGGTTTGTTTTTTGCCATGGTATAAATCGGCTGAGATGGTGTTACAGAAGCTCCAGGCTCTTGAATTCTTGTCATGATAATTCCGTCATCGGGTGCGTAAATTCTTGTGTCATCAAAATTCTTTTTTGCGCCTTTGCTGGCGGCTGTTGCCGCTTCAAAAGAAGCTTTTGTTGAGTTTTTGGAATTGAGCAAGTCATCGCATTCCTGCTTTGAAGTGGTTGAATCTTTGCAAAGAGGAATATTTCTTTCGTATTTTGAAGCCGCATTTGTGCTTAATGCCCTATATAGTTCAATGTCGGCAAGGCTTTTTTCATAAGTCGCTTTGTAATTTTCATCTTCCAACAAAGCAAGAAGCTGACCTTTTTTAACCGCATCGCCTTCTTCAACCAGCATTTTTGCGATTTTGCCTTCAACTCTGAAGCCCAAATCCACCTGACGGATTTCCACGTTTCCGTAAAGTGTTAAAAAATCTTTATCGACTTTTTTTGAGCTTATGGAATAAAAAATTAATCCGGACAAACTTATCAAAAATACTAAGATTATAATTTTCTTCATCATAAATTGCCTCCAACTGCTTTGTATAGGGTTAAATAATCAACAAGACGGTTTGTTTTTGAATTTACCCTGTTTTGTTGCGACAAAATCAAGGCTTCATGTTCGCTTAAAAGCTGCGGATAAGAAATTGTTCCGCGATTAAATCTTTCAAGCGAGCGTTTATAAGTATCTTGCTGAATATTTAAATTTTTCAAGGTGTTTTTATCTATCTCGCTGTCTTTTTTCAAAACGAAAAGACTGTCGTTTACTTCTTTAAGTGCTGTTAAGTCATTTTGGCGGTAAGCCTCAAACATTTGTTCATAGCGGCTTTTGCTCATTTTTAAATTGGCGATTTTTCTTCCGCCGGTGAACAAATCCAAAGAAGCTCCCGCAACAAGTGCTGCGATAGTTGAACCCCATGTGCCGAATCCTAATGAGCCCACGTTGCTGAAAGCGTAAATTCCCGTTAAATTTATTTTGGGCAAAAATTCTTTTCTTGCAACGCGGATGTCGATTTTTGCCTTTTGAAGCTTGGCTTCTGTTGCCATAATATCGGGGCGCGAAAAAACTACATCGGAAGAAATGCTATCAGGGACAGGGCATTTATATTCAAGATTATCAAACGAAACTCTTTTAAAATTTGTATTTTCAGGAGATTCTCCGATTAAAACCGCAAGCTGGGTCAGGGTTTTTTCTCTTGTCTTTAAAAAGTCGTCGAGCGAATTTTTTGCGTTTTCGACCTCTTTTTTTGCATTGTTTAAAGAAGTGGCAGAAACCGTTCCTCTGTCAAATTTCTGTTGCTCGCGTCTTAATTTTTCTCTTCTTATTTCGACTATTTGTTCTTGAAGACAAATTTGTTTGTCGGATTTAACCAAGTTGAAATATGCGGTTGCAACATCTGAGGCAAGCACTATGTAAATCGCTTTTTCTTCATATTTTGATGATTCGTAAGTTTTTTTCGAAGATTTTGTTTTATCGCGGTTTTTTAGGAAAATGTCTGCTTCGTAGTTTACCTGAAAAGGAACTGCAAAAATGTTGTTCTTTGTTGAAACAAAGCTGTCGGGAAGATGGTTTAAAATGTAATTGCCGCCTACAGAAAGCGAAGGAAGCTCGCTTCCGAACTGGTATTTGACCGCCTGCCTGTATTCTTCGACCTTCCAGGATGCCTGCCTTGCATTGTGGTTGTTTTCGACTGCCTTTATAATATATTCGGTTAAAATCGGGTCGTTAAAATTTTCCCACCAGCATGGGTTTATGTATTCGATTTTTTCTTTTGTGTTTATCGGGCACGGACAGAATTTCTTGCCCCAAAAAGCAAAACAGGGAATCTGTATGAAAAAAATTGAAATTAAAAATAAGGCAAATATTTTTTTTATTTTTTGCATTTTACACCGCACCCAAATCTTTCAGTATTGCTTTGACCTGTCCCATTACAATTTGTTTTAACATTTGAATGTCTTGTTTACTATAGCCTGATTGGTTCATTAGTTTTAGCGAAAATTGTTTAAGAATTTTAGCCGAGTGGATTTGTCCCACTATGGTAATTGTTCTGAAAATTATTTCTTTGTCATTTTCGTCTCTGCCTAAAATAGAGGCTAATAAACGCTTTAAAACCTTGTAGCCTTCTGCATTTAAAGGTACACCCGAGGTCATCTGCTCTCTGAAAATAATCATTATTTCAGAATCCGAGATTTTATCGGAGTAAAAATAATCCATCATCATATCCAAAAATTTAAACAGGGCGGCTATTTTTTCTTCTTTTGACAAATGCTCAAAACTTTGAGGAAGCTCTTTGGTACCCATATTATTCATAACGTACTGAATAATGTTTTCGACTATACTTGAAACTACCTTTGAATAAAGTTCTTCTTTTCCGCCAAAATAGTAAGAAATCATGCTGATGTTAACGCCTGCGGCTTTGCAGATATCTCTAGTGCTGATACCGTCGAATCCCTTTTTTGCAAAAAGTTCGGTTGCACTATCAAGGATTTTCCTTTTGGTTTTTTGGCTTGAATCAGGCTTTTTAGGCATAAATCCTCCATATTTAAAACTCACATGCTGCATTATAAATCAAACATTTAATTTAATCAAGTGTTTGACTTTAATTAATTTTAAAATTATTTTTCAGGGGCGGTTTTGCCTTGCAAAACCGCCCCTGAAAAAGTTTAGAATGCCGAAGACAGGACTTGGCTTGCACCGTTAGCGAGGAGTATGAAACTCCGAGCCTTACGGGGCAGGATGTCCGCTTGCGGGCCCCTGCGCTGTGCGAGCAGCACAGCCGCAGGTTCAAAGTCCCTAAATAAATCTTGAAAATAAAAATAAAATGCCGAAGACAGGACTTGAACCTGCACGAGCGTTTACTCACATGTACCTGAAACATGCGTGTCTACCATTTCACCACTTCGGCATGAAGCTATAATTATTTTACAACAAAATTTTAATTGTAACAAAGTGTTGCACATAAATTAACAAGTTGGCAATAGATAAAGAATTAGACTAAAATAGATAATACACGTAATGTTGCATGCAGAAGGAGTATTATGAAGATTTTAATTTCCAACGACGACGGAATAGTTTCAAACGGTATAAAAGTTTTATCAGAGACATTGGCAGAAGAACATGAGGTTTACATCGTAGCACCGGATAGGGAAAGAAGTGCTGCGGGACACTCGCTTACCCTGCATACTCCTTTAAGGGTTGAAGAATTAGAAGCCAAAAACGGGATTAAACGCTGCTGGGTAACGACAGGAACCCCGGGGGATTGCGTTAAAATAGGCTTAAGCGCGATTTTGGAAGAAAATGAAAAACCTGATTTGGTAATTTCAGGAATTAACCACGGACCCAATTTGGGTGCTGATATTTTGTACTCAGGCACAGTAAGTTGCGCTATGGAAGGGGCGATGTTGGGGTATCCGAGCATTGCGATTTCTCTTGCCAGCATGAGATGCGAACTTGAAGATTTCAAATTCCCGGCAAAATTTATCGCAAGTTTATTGCCAAAATTAAAAGAATTTGATTTTCCTAAAAAAACCATATTAAACGTTAATGTTCCGGCACTTGACCCTGAAGACATTTCAGGAGTTGCAATAACAGAATTGGGCAAAAAAATGTTTACGGACAATTATGAAAAAAGAGTTGACCCGAGAGGAAAAATTTATTACTGGCTTGCAGGCGAATTGATGAACGAGCCCGAAGATGCAATTACAGATATTGCGGCCGTTAGAAACAATAAAATTTCAATAAGCCCCGTTACTTATGAGATGACAAGAAAAGATTCAATGAAAGAACTTAATAAAATTTTATGCAGCGGCGATGCTTGCGAATGGTATTAGAAAAGTAAAAAGGAGCGGGCGCAATTTCATTGCGCCCGCTCCTTTTTACTAAAATTTTATGTTATAAATTTAAAAAACACAGCCATTATTGCACCGACAATCATGCAGTAATATGCAAAGAAGGCGAGCGAGAATTTTTGCAAAAATTTCAGGAAATATTTTATACAAAAATAGCCTACAACAGCTGAAACTATTGTTCCTGAAATAATTGATGTCCAGTTAAAAGCTGCTATTTCTTTAAAATCTATTTCCAAAAGCGGGTAGAGCATTGAAGTTCCAAGTATTATGGGAATACTCAACAGGAAAGAATATTTGGCGCAAGTTACTCTGTCAAGCCCTGAGAAAAGCCCTGTAGCTATTGTCCATCCCGAGCGCGAAAATCCGGGAAACGCCGCAAGCCCTTGTGCAATACCGATTAAAATGGAGTTTTTTAGATTTATTTTATCTGTTTTTTGCGGTATTTTTTTGGAAACAAATTCGCTCAATAATAAAACAATCCCTGTAATAAAAAGAAGAACTCCGACTATAGCGGGCGAGAAAACCAATTTTTCACAAAAGTCTTTGAGCGGATAGGCGACAAAGATTGTAAAAAAAGTTCCCAAAATTATGTACAAGCCCAGTTTTGCTTCATAATCGGAAAAATCTTTTGTCTTTATTGCGTTGAAAAGCGATTTTATTATTTGAACAATTTCTTTTCTGAAGAAAATCAAAACTGCGATAAGTGTTCCCAGATGAAGCATGATGTCAAAAAACACTTCTTCATTGGATTGAATTACGTTCAGAACGCCCGTAAAGTATTTATATAAACTTGAGGTGAAAACAAGGTGCGCAGAACTTGAAACGGGCAAAAACTCGCTAAGCCCTTGAACTATTCCCATTAATATTGCTTGTATGATATTCATAATTCCTCTATTACCCCTCACCCCAACCCTCTCCCTCAAGGGGCGAGGGGGAGTCAAAGATTCCCTCTAATTTACATAATAACTTGCACAAGATGTCGGGGTTTCCCAGACAGAAACTTTGCTTACAATTTTAATTTTTTCTTTCATTTTTTCATAGATAAATTTAGCGATAATTTCGCTGCTTGGGCTTATTCCTTTGAATTCAGGCAAGTTATTAATATCTTGGTGGTCTAAAATGTCCAAAACAGCTTTTAATTCTTTTTTGAGAATTTTATAATCAATCAAAATATTGCTTTTGTCGAGCGAATTTCCCTGAACAAAAACCTCCACCAGCCAGTTATGCCCATGCTGATTTTCGCAATCACCTTCGTAATTCAAAAGGTGATGCGCCGCCGAAAAATACATCTGGATTTTTAATTCGAACATGCCGAAAGCCCCCCTTTTTCTTTAAGATTAACCGATTTGCTCTTTAGAATAAAATCCGCAAGTTCTCTTACAGCACCTTTTCCGCCGCCTTTTGTGGAAACAAATTTGCAGACTGAAATAACTTCTTCAACAGCATCTGCAGGACAACAAGAAAGTCCCACTTTTTCAAGCACGCAAAGATCAGGGATATCATCTCCCATATACGCTACTTCATCGTAAGAAATTTTGTATTTTTCGATTATTTCATCAAGCGCGTGGATTTTATTTTTTTGCCCCTGATAAAGCTCTGTTATTCCTAAAATTTTTGCCCTGTGAACGACTGTTCCGTTGTTTCTTGCGGTAATTATCGCGGGAATAACGCCTGCCCTGATAAGCATTACAATTCCCTGACCGTCTTTGGAGTTGTATGTTTTGTACTCCACTCCGTTTTCGTCAAAAGTCAAGCTTCCGTCTGTCATAACCCCGTCAACATCAAAGGCGACCAGTTTTATTTTTTTTGCTATTGATTTTAATTGAATATCTTTTATCATTTTTGCTCCTGTTTTGGTACGCCCTGCGCACCCTACTTTATAATTTTGTCATTCCGCATTTATTGCGGGATCTTTTTTGGTGGGATAGCAATCCCACCCTACCGTTCACTGCTCACCGTTCACCATTAAGCAACTCCTGCTTTTAATAAATCGTGAATGTGTATAACTCCTACGGGAAAACCTTTTTTGTCGCTTATTGCAAGTGCTGTGATAGAATATTTTTCCATTAAATTAAGAGCCTTGGCAGCAAGCGCATCGGGTAAAACGGTTTTGGGATTAACAGTCATAACCTCTTTTGCCTTCAGGTTTTCAACGCTTTTGTATTTGATTAAAGTTCTTCTGATATCACCGTCTGTCAAAACACCTGTCATAATTCCCTTTTCATCTGTCAAAATGGCAAGCCCGAGTTTTTTATTTGAAATCAGCTCAATCACATCGGTGAATTTATCGTCTTGGCTTGCAAGAGGAAGCTTTTCGCCCGATAGCATAAGTTCTTCTACTTTATACAAGAAGCCTTTGCCAAGATTTCCGGACGGGTGATAAATTAAAAAATCTTCTTCAGAAAATCCTCTTTTTTCAAGCAGACAAACCGCAAGCGCATCGCCCATTGCAAGGGTTGCGGTTGTACTTGCAGTAGGTGCTTTGTTCAAAGGGCATGCTTCTTTTTCGACAGAAACATCAAGCACCACATCAGAAGATTTTGCGATTGTGGAATTTAAAACTCCTGTCATTGCAATTATCGGTACGTCAAATCTTTTTAAAAGAGGCAGAAGGTTAAGCAATTCTTGAGTTTGACCGCTGTTTGAAATTGCAATAATAACATCTTCCCTTGTAATTATGCCCGAATCCCCGTGAGTGCTTTCTGCTGGGTGCAGAAAATATGAAGGAGTTCCAGTTGATGATAGAGTTGCTGCAATTTTTTTGCCCACAAGCCCTGATTTGCCCATTCCTGTAACAATTACCCTACCTTTGCAGGCATATAAAATTTCAATCGCTTTTTCAAAATTTCCGTTCATTTTATCTTTGAGTTTTAATATTGAATTTGCTTCAATATCAAGAACTTCTTTTGCCAAATCATTTATACTTTTTGTCATTTGCATTTTTTCTCCTGTTTTTGGCGGATTATGGTTTAACTCTATCACAGTTCACAGCTCACTGCTCACTTTTCACTATTTTATTATACGATAAATTCATACAAATGTATTAGTTTTATACAAAAGTTCAAATTTTTATTTGAAAAGTGCCGAAAAATTCTACATATACAGTAAATGTAAGAAGGACTATGACGCAAAATCTTTTGGAAAGAAACTTCATCAATCCTCCTGCGCATGAAGCATGCGGCGCACTTGATATTGTTGAGTCGATGAAAAAATACATTTTTGAAAACGATTGCCCTGTTATGTCAATGGATGTTTCGCATTTGAATGTAATAGACGCAAGCAAAGTAGCAATTCTTTGTTCGACATACCACTATGCCAAATATCCTCACGGGCACATAGACTGGTTTGTCAATTCTTCCGAGATAAAAAACCTTGTAAAACCATTGAATTTAGGTAATATTGATTTAATTACGGTGTGATTTTTTACAAATTATTTTCGGGTTTTTTTGTAAAGTTTTTTTCGGCTTGCTGAAAATAATAAATTTGTGTCTCTGCTGTTCTGGAAAAATTTTTAAAGTTAATATTTTGTGTCATATCTGTTTTCAAGGCCCAAGGATAATTTTTATAAATATGTTTATACATTGCAAACAATCTTTTTGAAGTTACGGGGTGTGTAGTAAAAAAATCCCATGACTCTTCGGGCATAAATTTGTTTGAAACACAAATAGCCGCAATCGGATTATAACCGGCTTTTGTCATCAAATCGATTCCTTTTAAATCTGCCCTGTATTCATATTCTCTGGTATTTAACTTCATCATTACCGCTTCAAAACCTCCTTTGTAAGCATCAAGTGAATGGGCTGTTTCATGCGACATTATAAAGGCAAGTTCATCATCATTATCTATATAAGGCAAAATCCCCGAAGAAACAGTAATGGTTTTATTAGTTAGCGAGGCATGAGCATTTATTACTTTCGGTGTTTTGTCAAGATTAATAGGAATGCGTTTGTCAAGCTGATTTGCATTGATAATTCTTGTTCCGACTTCAAGAATTTTTTGTTGTTCCTTGCCGTTTTTCTCCCAAAAATTTTCCATAGTAACACCCGAACTTGATTCGACAAAATCTGCTTTAACAGTTAACCCTGCCAATAACAACCCCAAAATTAACAAAAACTTTTTCATAAAATCCTCCTAAATTCTTATACCTAAATTTTATACGCTGATTTTTTTAAAACCATTAGCCTGTAAGAGAAAATACAAAAATTTACAAAATTTAATTTTTAAAAGCTTTAAAAGTAAATAATGCAAATATATTTGTTTTTAATAATATATGAACAATTTATGTGTAGATAATTTTAGCCCTGTTTCCAAGGTTAATTTTTGCGGAACGACAATTCCGCAATATAAGCCCTTAAAACCTTTGAGTCAGGATACATTTGAGCGTACAACTTCAAAAAAAGAAATTTCTTTTGAAGGTTGGCCTAAAATTTTTTCTGAAGTAGGTGCGGTAACCACAGAAGCAGTGGCAAAACTGTCAAAGGCGGAAATGCAGCATTTGACAGGTGTCGCAAAATCTAAAATTGATGAACAACTTGTAGATGATATTACAAGATTTTCTCAAATTTTAAAAAAAGGATTGGATGCTAAATTTAACAAAAAATATGTTTTTGTATCAATCGGACAATCCCCTGCGGCTTTTGCCGATGTTCTTAATGCCACGGGAGTTGAAACCGCGATTTGCCCGATTTCAAATCTTTCTAACTTAAAAAACGCCTCACCGCTTCTAAGAAATCCCAATTTATCAAAATATTTTGAATATATGAAAAAAATAGGACTTGACCCCAATAAAATGAAAAACAGCGGCAAGCAATATATTTTCGTTGATATTTCATCTACGGGCAAAAGTCTTAAAATTTTCGAAGAATTTTTAAGGGACAAAAAAAGCGGATTTAATCTTCCTAATGTAAAATTTGTTTCACTTCAGGATTTGATGTCCTCTTGCAAACCGTCAAACAGTGAAGAAGCTTCTTTTATGGAAGAATTTTTTGAAGAATATATAAAAACACCTGAGCTTAAAAAGGAATTTTCTTCAATATTCAAACTGGATTACAAAGACATTGACAAGGTTCAACAATACAGAGACAAAACCCCTGCAAACGAAAAGCTTAACATGCTGAAACTTTTAGTTCTAAATAAAGTCTTGGGTAGATAATCTTTGTGTAAATTTTAATAAAAATTTAATTTGATTGTAAAATATTAATGATAGAATGCTATTATTAATTCTTTTCAAAGGTTAAAAGAGGTGCGAGCGGGCAAAGTTAAATAAAATCGAGGTTCGCAAGCAAAAATATAGCGAGTGCATAAGGCTGGTAAGCCGATAGAATGACAGTTTAATAAATGTAACAGTTAGTTAGTAAAGGCGCGAATAAAAAAGTTTCGTGTAATGGTAAAATATGTGCGGAATAGTAGGATATATAGGTGATAAACCGGTTGTTGACATTTTGGTTAACGGCTTAACAAGTTTGGAATACAGAGGATACGATTCTTCAGGTGTTGCCCTACATGCAGACGGAAAGATTAAAATATATAAAGCAGAAGGCAAATTACAAAACTTAAAAGATGTTTTGGCAAAAGTTACAAATGAAACAAAAACAGCCAAAATGGGCATAGGTCACATCCGCTGGGCAACACACGGTGCGCCCAATGAAATTAACGCCCACCCTCACACCTGTACCTGCGGAAAACTTGTACTTGTTCACAACGGAATTATAGAAAATTTTAAAGAATTAAGAGAGGAATTAATCAAAAAGGGCTGTAAATTCTGCTCCCAAACAGACACAGAAACAGTCGCTCACCTTGTTGCGCAGGAATTTCATAAGACAAAAGATTTAACAAAGGCGGTAAATCAGGCGACAAAAAGGCTTCATGGAGCTTATGCTCTTGTTATAATGCATCAGGACTTGCCCGGCATGATTGTCGCAACCAAAAGAAACGCCCCGCTGCTTGTTGGATTGGGCGAAGGTGAATTTTTCGTGGCATCTGATGTCCCTGCAATAATTGAGCATACAAACAAGGCACTTTATCTCAATGACGATGAGATTGTAACCATAACAAAAGAAAAAATGGTTTTGTCGGACAGCCAAGGTAATGAACTTAGCCAAAAAATAGAAGTTCTGCCCTGGGAGCCTGTCGCGCTTAGCAAGATGGGCTTCAAACACTTTATGCTAAAAGAAATCCACGAACAGCCCGATGTCATTAGAAATGTTTTGAGCGGCAAATTGTATAATATTGACGAGCCGATTTCATTAAAAGAAGTTCAACTAAGCAAAGAAACACTTAAAAACTTAAACAGAATTCAGATTATTGCCTGCGGAACTTCTTTGCATGCGGCTATGGTAGGAAAATATTTAATTGAAGATTTTTGTAACATTGCAGTAGATGTTGAACCGTCAAGTGAATACATTTACAGAAAAACCGTCACAGACAGCAAAACCCTTGTTATAGGGGTTTCACAGTCTGGCGAAACGGCAGATACGATTACCGCAATTAAGCAATCTAAGGAAAAAGGCTCTCACATTTTAATCATAACAAACCGTCCCGATTCGACCATGGCAAGAGAAGCAGACAGTTTGGTGCCGATTAACGCAGGGATTGAAGTTTCTGTTGCGGCGACAAAATCTTACACCGCGCAGTTGATTTCTTTTTATCTGCTGGCACTTTATATGGCGGAAATTAAAGGAACACTCGATAATGACTTTTTAACCGAGTTAAAAAGAGAACTTATTGTTCTTCCTCAAAAAGTAGAAACGCTTTTATCACACAAAGAAGAAATCCAAAAATGCGCCAAGGCATTTTCTGCCACCAAAGATTTTATCTATATCGCAAGGGGAATAAATTTCCCCACAGCTTTAGAAGGTGCGCTGAAATTAAAAGAAATAAGCTACATAAACGCAACCGGCTATCCTGCAGGAGAACTTAAACACGGGCCGATTGCAATGCTTGATGAGACCATGCCTGTTTTGTCCATTTTGATGCAGGGCAAAGTTTATGAAAAAATTCTTTCAAACGCGGAAGAAGCAAAAGCCAGAAACGCAAGGCTTATCGCACTTACCAATTCAAAAGACGAAAAATTGGGCGAACTTTTTGACTTTATTTTAAGGGTTCCCGAGGTTAACGAGATATTTTCCCCGGTTATTGCAATGATTCCTCTGCAGCTTCTTGCTTATTACATCGCAGAATTTTTAGGAAAAGACGTTGACCAGCCGCGTAATTTGGCAAAATCGGTAACGGTGGAATGACACAAATAAATTCAAAATTAATAGAAATAGAAGTCCCTGAAGTGTTCGACAATGATTTTATTGAACAAAAACTTTCTGAAATGGGCATTGAGCCTTTAAGGTGGGCTGTTGTAAGCGGTAGCCGTGTGTGGAAGCTCGAAGGTCGGGCTTTGCCCGCCTGCAGAGCTGTAACCGATCGATGGCGACGTAAGCGTTTGCATTGCAAACGCCACAGGAGCAATTTGGCAAATAAGATTATTTTAACTGTCAGCGCAGCTTTTGAAAGTTTATGATATGATATTAAAGTGAATAGTAAATAGTAAATTGTAAATAGATTTTTCCATTCACTATTTCCTATTTACCATTTACTGTTAAAAAGGAGATAAAAATGCTTATGACACAACAAAAATACGACATTAAAGACATAAACCTTGCCGATCAGGGCAAAAACCAGATAGAATGGGCGTTTAAAGATATGCCTGTTTTAAATCAGATTCAGGAAAGATTTATTAAAGAACAGCCGTTTAAAGGCTTAAAATTATCGGCTTGCGTTCATGTTACAAAAGAAACCGCAGCACTTTGTGTTGTGATGAAAGCAGGCGGTGCAGATGCGATTTTGGTTGCGTCAAACCCACTTTCGACTCAAGATGACGTTGCAGCAGCACTTGTTAAACACTACGGAATCCCGACTTTTGCGGTAGCAGGAGAAAGCGTTGAAACTTATAAAGAACACATTAAAGAAGCACTTAACCATAATCCCGATATCATAATCGACGACGGATGCGACATCGTTGCAATGATTCACGCCGAGCACCCCGAAGTTGCGCAAAAAGTCATAGGTTCAACCGAAGAAACCACAACGGGAATCCAAAGACTTCAAGCACTTGAAGCTGAAGGAAAACTTAAATTTCCCGCAGTCGGTGTAAACACAAGCATGACAAAGCATTTATATGACAACCGCTACGGTACGGGACAAAGCACAATGGACGGAATTATGAGAGCAGCAAACATTCTTATTGCAGGAAAAACCGTCGTTGTATCAGGCTACGGCTGGTGCGGAAAAGGCTGCGCTATGAGGGCAAAAGCAATGGGCGCAAACGTAATTGTGTGCGAAATTGATCCGCTTAAAGCACTTGAAGCGGCTATGGAAGGCTATAGAGTTATGCCGATTGATGAAGCTTCAAAAATCGGAGATATTTTTATAACCGTCACAGGAAACAAACATGTTGTTGATGTTAAGCACATTTTGAATATGAAACACGGTGCGTTTGTATGCAACGCAGGACACTTTAATTATGAGGTTAATGTTCCTGATTTAGCCAACGAAACCGTCGAAATCAAAAAAATCAGACCTACTTTAGAAGAATATAAGCTTAAAAACGGAAAATCGGTTTATGTTTTAGCAGAAGGCAGACTGGTAAATTTAATTTCCGCAGAAGGACACCCCGCAAGCGTTATGGACATGTCTTTTGCAAACCAGGCACTTGGAATTGAGTTTCTTGTCAAAAACAAAGGCAAATTAGAAAACAAACTCTATACCCTTCCTGTCGAAGTGGATAACGAAATTGCAAAAATCAAGCTTGAGTCAATGGGAATTTCTATTGACACCTTAACCCCGCTGCAGCAGGAATATTTGAGAAGCTGGAATATATAAAGTTGAACAGTCGAAAAGTCGAATAGTTGAAAAGTTTAAAACGCGTCACTTATAAATACTGAAAGAAACGATTTTATCGGCATTTATGCCGAGCCATTCGCTGTGTGAAACAAAGTGTGATTCGCAGCCGCACTTTTGATCTGAACATTTGCATAAATCTTCAAGCAGCCATGTTTTGGCGTCATTTAGGGTTAAAATGCAATCGGATTCATCATCGGGCGGACAGTTTGCAAGCTTACCTTTTATTTTTAAATGGTTTGTCATAATTGCAACAGTTTCAACCTTATATTTTTTTGCAATGTGACAAATTTGTTTAACCAATTCCTTTGACATAAAAACCTCCTTTAATAAGATTTTAAAAGAATTATTTAAAAATTTAATCACCTTTATTGCTAATTTAAAACAATTGAGGATACAGAAAAATTCGAAAAATTAAAATTTCCTTGCAATCTCATTTTTGTTGAAAACATTAATATTTGTAACAATTTAATTTTAATCGGCAAAAAATTGTGATTACGTATTTTAAACTTATACCTATGATTTATTAAAAAAGGAGTATAAAAATATGAACGTAAACACATTAAATGGTTTGTCTTTTCAGGCTAAAACACAAAACGAAAACGAATACAAAAAAACAGGGTTTTTCAGAACAGCACTTCCTGTTTTATCTTCAGCCGCAGTTATCGGCGGAACTTATATTAACAAAGACATTGATGCAACCTTTGCAAGAAAAAGCTTTATGGAAGAAATTAAAAAATCAGCAAAAAAGCCAAAAAACATTTTGGTATTTGCAGCGGTTTTACTTGGCGCAGGTGTCATAAATTTTATCATCGGTGCAGGATTTGATAGTTTAATCAACAAACACCGCTCAAACAAAGCCGATAAAAAAGCTGTTCAAGCGTAATTGATTTTTTAAATATTTGGCGGGGGTTTTGCAACTGCAAAAACCCCGCCTTTGTTTAATTACCACACTCGTCATGCCGGAACTTAAAATGACGACTTTGTAATGAGTGCGCTTAATCCGGCATCTCATTTATGAGATTCTGAATAAGGACGACCAATTCTGAGCCGATAACAAATGTTTCAGGACGACAGGAATAATTTATTTTGTCGGCATTGCAATGCCGACCTACATTCTTTTCAATTCTATTTACTATTTACCATTTACTATTCACTCCTTCATTTACCCCTCTTTATATAATTTTTACTTGATTGTGAAGATTGTTGTGCCATAATATATTTGAACATTTGACTTAATTTTTTAGCACAGAGAGAAAAAATGGCTGAATCTGACGAACAAAATTTGGTATATTTATTAGACGGTAAAATTTATATTAATTTGACCAATAAATGCACCGCCAATTGTGTTTTTTGTATCAGAAGCCTCAAAGATGACGTTTGCGGAGCTAATTTAAGGTTAAAAAACGAAAATTTCGGCGCACAAGAAGTTATTGACCAATTAAAAAAACTTGTCAAAAATGAGCGAGAAATTATTTTTTGCGGTTACGGCGAGCCCACTTTAAAACTTGATATTTTAAAAGAGGTAGCAAATTTTCTCAAAACAAGCTATAATAATGTCAAACTCCGCATAAACACAAACGGGCATGCAAACTGTGTTTACAAGAGAAATATAATCCCCGAATTAAAAGGGCTTATTGATGAAATTTCAGTAAGCTTAAATGCATCAAACAAAGAACAATACGAAGAGCTTACACAGCCGAAATTACCTTGCGAAAATCCGTTTGAAGAAGTCAAGGATTTCATCAAAAAAAGCGTCGAAGAGGGAATTGAAACCACCGTAACGGTAGTAAACGGTTACAAAAACCATAAAATAGACCTGAATGCTTGCGAAAAAATAGCACAAGATTTAGGTGCAAATTTCAGAGTCAGGCAATGGCTCGACGAGGGTTATTAAGCGACATAATTCTTGGCGAAGAATGAGCCTTAGAAGTATGTCGTTGCGAGGAGAGAGCAGGGCGAACGACGCGGCAATCCAAAAACCCCTCACCCTAACCCTCTCCCGCAAGGGGCGAGGGGACAAATAAAAATAATATTAAAAAGTAAGAATATAAAAGAAAGGCAAACGAACATGAAACAGTTAGACAAAATTATGAAACCAAAATCAGTAGCGGTAATCGGAGCTTCAACCAAGCCTTTGGCAATCGGCTCTGAAATTATGCTCAGGTTAAAAGAATACGGATTTAAAGGCGATATTTATCCTATTAACCCTAAAGCAGACCAAATCGAAGGATTCAAAGCATATCCCAGTGTTTTGGATGTGCCGGGTGAAATCGATTTTGCGGTTGTGGTTATCCCAAAACAATTCATACTCGACACCCTTGACCAGTGCAACCAAAAAGGTATAAAAGGGCTTTGTATTATATCATCAGGCTTCAAAGAAGTAGGATCTGAAGGTGCCGAACTTGAAAAGCAGGTTCTTGCAAAGGCTCAGGAATACGGAATGAGATTTGTCGGTCCTAATTGTTTGGGAGTATTAAATACAAACGATAACGTAAGACTGGATGCGACATTTGCAGAAGCCTTACCAGAAAAAGGCGGGGTAGCTTTTGTATCTCAATCAGGCGCATTGGGCGGCGGAATTTTAAATATATTAAAAGATTTAAATTTGGGATTTTCCCAATTTGTTTCAATCGGAAACCAGGCAGATATTAACGCCGAGACCATGATGGAATACTGGGAAGACGATGAGGACGTAAAACAAATTTTGCTTTACATGGAATCAATCGCAAACCCTGCAAATTTCAGAAAACTTGCAACAAGAATTTCAAAGAAAAAACCTATTATAGCACTCAAATCAGGACGTTCAGCGGCAGGTGCTTCTGCAGCGTCTTCTCACACAGGCTCATTAGCAGGTGCGGATAAAGCCGCAAACGCACTTTTGGCGCAATCTGGCGTTATCAGAGAATACTCTTTGAAAAATTTCTTTGATACCGCAAAAGTTTTTTCTAATTGCCCGCTTCCTAAAGGAAACAGGGTTGCAATTATTACAAACTCAGGCGGCCCTGGGATTATGGCAACCGATGCGGTTTGCGAACACGGGCTTGAAATAGCAAAAATTAAAGAAGAAACAAAAGATTATTTAAGAAGTTTTCTTCCCGATGTTGCAAGCGTTAAAAATCCGATTGACATGATAGCATCAGCTCCGGCTGAACACTACCAAAAAACACTTACAGCGGTTATTGAAGACGAGAATGTCGATATGATTATGGTTATTTTCCTTCCGCTTATAGGTCAAAAAGATATTGATGCTGCAAAAGCGATTATGGAAATTAAAGAAAAATATCCTCAAAAACCGATTATCGGAGTATTTATAACAAAACAGGAATTTTTTGCAAAAGTCGCCGACCTAAACCCTAACATGCCGTTTTTCATGTACGCAGAAGAAGCAGCAGACGGGTTCTACAGGCTTGACCAATACAGAAAATGGCTTGAAAGAAAAGAAGGCAAAATGCCTTGCTTTGAAGTTGATAAGGCAAAAGCCGAAAAAATTATCGCTCAATCAATCAATGAAGGCAGAGATCAATTAACAACATTAGAAAGTATCGATGTTCTTGATGCTTACGGCATAAGAGCATGTAAATACGGGCTTGCGACAAACGAAGAACAGGTTGTTAATTTAGGAAACGAAATCGGCTATCCGGTT
>Ga0116170_10000877_pt1 | contig 31488 bp, 26 predicted proteins | sample AD_JPNHW1_MetaG_FD_89797 | JGI IMG/M metagenome (GOLD analysis project Ga0116170, IMG submission 89797) | Active sludge microbial communities of municipal wastewater-treating anaerobic digesters from Japan - AD_JPNHW1_MetaG | ecosystem: Engineered > Bioreactor > Anaerobic > Digestate | place... | reverse complement strand
TTCGCCCTTACCGGCGGCGTGATAAATCTCGCCCTTACATTGAATGGGACAGGCTGATACGCAGATCAGCCCCTACAACGGTCGACTGTGATTGCCATTTTTTGTAGGGGCGAAAGATTTTTCGCCCTTACCAGCGGCGTGATGAATCACACCCCTACATTAAATGGGACGGGCTGATACGCGGATCAGTTCCTGCTAAGTTTAATTAACGGGAAAATATGCTGAGCTTTATTCCATTTTATTTCAGTTCGTTCAGCTTATTGAAAAAACAGGAAAAACAATATTACCGGTTAGTGATAGTTTTAACAAGGATTATGACTGCGCTAAACTGTGATTGATTTTAATGATTTAAGAAAATTTGCAAATCAAAAAAAGTGACTATATTACTTCTGGTAAAAGCTGGTTTGTTTATTATTTTTTTCGGAGTACATACCATGGTTAGAAATTCCAATCCTTTGCGTGAGAGGATAATTGAGACCGCTATTGATCTGATAGGGCGGAACACAAAAAAAGAAGTAACGCTAAACGAACTTACAAAAATTATAGGAACTCCGGCTCCGGTAATTTACAATTCTTACAAGAGTATCGGAGAGATAAATGAGGTTGCAAGGAAAAAAATAAATGAAATGATTGCAGAAATAACAAATATGAAGTTTCCGCAATCTTTTCCGGCTCATCTTCTGGCTTCAACGATAGCTTTTAATATTGCCGGGTTTTTCGAGAAAACAGGTTTCTCTACCGCCATGCTGATTGACGAAGAAGAAACAAGGCTGGATTTCAGTCCGCTCAGGAAAAAACTGGAAAACCTGTTCACCAGTATACAGGGACTCCGGTATGATCCGGCATTATCCGTCAATCTGCTTCTTCATCAGATTGCAGCTCACATTGAGTATTCGAGAAAAGCGAAAAAAACCATTCCTGACGATCTGGTTGAAATAATATTTAAAACCACACTCTATAAATAAGATATCCGCACCTCAAAAATCTCTAAAAAACACATACATATATAATTAAAGAGTTTTCTTTGAAAAGTTTTCGATTTTATGTTATCAAGTGATTTCCCATTTGAGGGTTGGCAGTAATTAATTTCCGGAGGATTTATGGACAGGTTATTGATTCTTGATTTCGGTTCCCAGTACAATCAGCTTATTGCCCGCAGAATAAGGGAGATGCATGTCTACTGCGAGCTTCATCCCTTTGATGTTTCAATTGATTTTATTAAAAAATTCAACCCGAAAGGGATAATTTTTTCCGGCGGTCCGAGTTCTGTGAATGATGAAGGTGCGCCGGATGTGGATGCCGGTATTTTCAAGCTCGGTATTCCGATCCTCGGTATCTGTTACGGAATGCAGCTGATGTCAGTGCGGCTCGGCGGATCGCTTGGAAGCGGTGACAGCAGGGAATACGGAAGAGCGGAGGTGCAGAATCTCGCGCCGAAATCGCCGCTTTTCAAAAATGTTTCTGAAATGAGTCAGGTGTGGATGAGCCACAGCGATCATGTGAGTGTTCTTCCTGAGGGTTTTTACACTATTGCAAAGACCGATTCTATTCCTTTTGCCGCCATCGGAAATGATGAATCAAAAATGTATGCAGTCCAGTTCCATCCCGAAGTAATTCACACTGTTGAAGGTTCAACGATACTTTCAAATTTTGTTTTCGGTGTGTGTGATGCAAAAGCCGAGTGGAGAATGGAAAATTATATTGCCATTTCGGTTGAAAAGATCAAAGATCAGATCAAAGATAAAAAAGTTGTGCTCGGGCTTTCAGGCGGAGTTGATTCTTCTGTCACAGCGGCGCTTCTTGCAAAAGCTATCGGAAAGAACCTTACTGCTATATTTGTTGATAACGGACTTCTGAGAAAGAACGAAAGAGAGGAAGTAGAACGGAATTTCAAGGATATGGTAAACCTTATTGTTGTTGATGCAAGGAGTGAATTTCTTTCCAGACTTGCCGGTGTCAGCGATCCGGAAAAGAAAAGAAAGATCATAGGCAGCTCGTTTATAGATGTTTTTGAAAGAGAGGCCGGAAAAATAAAAGATGCCGATTTTCTTGCTCAGGGAACGATCTATCCCGATGTAATAGAAAGTTCTTCCAGTAAAAAAGGGGCTTCGCACACAATAAAAAGTCATCACAATGTCGGCGGACTGCCGGAAGATATGAGACTAAGGTTAGTTGAACCTCTCCGTGATCTGTTCAAAGATGAAGTGAGAGAGCTGGGTCTCAAGCTCGGACTTCCCGAAAAATTGATAAAAAGACATCCTTTTCCGGGACCGGGTCTTGCAGTGAGAATACTTGGCGAAGTGAGTGCCGAAAAATGCGATATTCTCAAAGATGCCGACCATATTTTCATCGAAGAGATAAGAAATGCAGGGATCTATGATTCAATATCACAGGCATTTGTAGTACTTCTTCCCGTGAAAACCGTCGGAGTAATGGGCGATTGCAGGACTTATGAGTTCGTTGTGTCGCTCCGCGCCGTTAAGACAGACGATTTCATGACAGCGGACTGGTATGAATTTGAGTACGCATTCCTGAAAAAAGTGAGTTCCAGAATCATTAATGAAGTGAAAAGAGTGAACAGAGTAGTTTATGACATAAGCTCCAAACCGCCAGCAACTATCGAGTGGGAATAAGATCAGGAGGAATTATGAGCAGGATCGTTATTTCGGATGACAAGTCTCTGGAAAATCTGGATATCAGATTTGATCATCTTCTCCTTAACAGCGAAGAGCTTCAGGCTGAAAGGGATAAGTTCAAGCCGATAGAGAGCATACTTGATGAAGTTCCTGAAGATTTTTTTCCGACAGCTCTTGTGTCGGTGTCAGGTGAAAAAGCACTTTCACTGCTTCAGGGTGACGATGAGCTTGAGCTGTTCTTTATGATAATGCTTGCCCGCAATCAGGGTGCTGAACTTTTTGATAAACTCAGAAGTCTCAAGGAGAAACTGGAATCCCATAAATACAGAGATCTGCTGATTTTTCTCTTTTTCCACTGCGACCACAACAAAGACCGGATAATTAACGAAATCAGGTCTGTCGCACCTCACTCAAAGGACGGTGTCGCCGATTTTATAATTTCAGCATACAGCGATGAAGCGAACGAGATAAAGGTCGTCAAAGGTGCTGAATATATTTGCGCCTCTTTATTTGAAGCTGTCAAGGCCGAGAAGTCGGGTGATATTTCGAAGGCTTTTACTCTGATGCTTGAGCTTTTCGAAAAATCGGGGTACAGCCAGTTTATTTTTGAAGTTCTTAAATTTTATCTTGTCCAGTATAACGGCATAAGTTCAGAACAGATTGAGCTTTTCACAAATAAAGTTTCGGAAAGTCCTCTCACGATCTCATTTTCGCATCTTAAATTCATTGAGTTCCTCTATTATTACCGTAACGGAGTGAATGATAAGATAGAATCATCTGTTTCGGCACTTGCTGAAAGTACCGATTCGGTTTTTATTTTAAATGTGATAGCGCCGATCCTTTACAAATTCCAGAAATGGCATCTGATCGGAAAGTTCTATAAGCTTTCTGCAAAAAAGACATCCGGTGCGGAAAGGACAAAATATCTTGAACTGCTTGCCGATGTCTATGAAAATAAGCTGGATATGCCTGATTTCGCTACTGAAATTCATAAAAATATTGTTGAAGACGACCCGCTGAGCTGTTCGATAAGTCTATCGAGAGTTCTTTCGGTATATGAAGAAAACGGAATGTGGGATGATCTGTTCAATCTTTACAATCAGCTGTCCGGAAGGGAGGCTGACAGCAATTTACAGGCCTATTATCTTTACAAGGCTGGTGATGTTCTGCATCGTGAACTTAACAAAAGCGTTGAAGCAAGGGCGCTTCTTGAAAAAAGTCTTGCATTGAAACATTCTTTCGAAGTTGTCAGGACGCTTTCTGAAATATACCTGAAAATGCACGATTATGATGCCTATATCAGGACACTTCTGAAGGAGCTCGAATTTTCGCTTGAAGAAAGTGAAAGGATAAGAGTGCTGACTATTATAGCTGAAACCTATATGAACAATAAAAAGGACTATATTTCAGCTCAGAAATATTATCTTAACATTCTTGAAATATCACCCGGTCATCTTCCAACAATTAAAAAGCTCGGCAAAATATATTATCTCACAAAAAGCTGGAAAAAGCTGACAGAGATCAATTTCAAGGAGATCGATCTGATTAAAGATCTGGTTGATACGGTCAATCTGTATTATCGCAACGGATCTATATTCTTCAAAGAATTGGGAGATATGGAAAGGGCGATGGAATGTTTCATGGAGATACTTGAAATTGAACCCGATCACATTCCGACGCTTCTGTACCTTGAGAAGATCTACATGAGAAAAAAGGATATAGGAAATCTTATTGTTCTTTATAAAAGGCTTCTTGAGGCTTCGCATACCGATTCAGAAACGAGGCAGTATTATCTTACAAGACTTGGCATAATCTACCGCGACAGCAATATGAGCAAAGAGTCAGCCGATATTTTTAAAGCGATCATTAAAATGTTTCCGGATAACATTATGGCTCGTGAAAATCTCAGAATGATAGAAGGGCTGGCTGATTTTTCAGGCTCGGGGAACGGCAGTTTTGTTGAAAGGGATATTGAACATTTCACAGATCTTATTAAAACCGGCGATCCTTCCAATATTTCTGAACAATACCTTAAACGATGTGACAATTCACTCTGGAAAGATCTTTATTTTTTCAAAAAGAAAGGTGAGATTCCGGATTCATCAAGTTACAGGCTTTCTCCTGATGAACAGTTTGTAATTAATCTTCTCGAAAGAAAATTTTCTATAGATAATCTGATAAAGAACTCTTCAAAAAAGACCGCATTGATGCTTCTTGTCGAGAAATATCTTGATGAGAAATACTATAAAGGTATCCAGACTATATTGAAATATTATCTGAAGTTCGAGCCTGACAACAAACGGAAAGTATGGGCGATGTTCTTCAGAGGGCTTGATAATCCTGAAATGAAAGAGGAATTTGAGAATATCCTTATGAGCGGTTCGGATATTGAGTGTTTCAATATTGTCCGTGAAATTCTTGAGAAAATATATATAAAAGACGGCGACTTTCAGACAATACTTTTCTTGAGAAATGCTTATACCCGGAAGCTTTCAGATCCGGTTGAAAAGTGCAGGTTCATTGATGCATCAATAGAAATGCTTTCAGAACAGCTGGACAGCGAACAGCTTTTTGACCTTTACAAGCTCAGATATAAGTCGACACCTCAGGAACAGCTTGAATCATATACGGCTGTTTATGAATCATTCCTTAAAAATTCAGGCAAGGACAGTCTGCTTGTTCCGATATGTGAAGCCCGGTGGGAGAAATCAAAAACTGTTGAAAATGGTACAAAATATGCACAGCTTCTTATAAATCAGGGTAATGAATTGAAAGCTCTTGATGTTTTGAGAGAGATTTCAAAAATGACTGATGACAATTCGGTTTTCGAGCTTTATTCAGGCATTCTTGCAGGAAGTCTTGATTATGATGCATCTATTGCCGAAATAAACAGAAGACTTGCCGAAGAACAGAACGGGACTTTTATCTCGAAGCTCAAAGAACTTCTTCTCGATATATATCTTGCCGCAGGATACACAACCAATGCAATGGAGCTTTTCAGAAATTCGCATTATGAGGATATGGATATACTTTTCAGCAAAGGTCTGGATCTGGCAACTCTGATGAAAAATGCAGGATTCATTGATGATTCTGTCGTAATGGTCAGATCGCTGATAGCTTTGAATAGTGAACAGGCTGAACGAAAGCTGACATTCCTGATAGATTTAAAGATCGATCTTACAGATGATGATTTTAACGGATTTACTTCATACAGACAGGTAAAATCATTCTTTGTAGAGAATATGTCTGAGAATTGCAGAAAGATAGCGGTAAAATATTTTTTTGAAAAAGGAGATGAAGAGGCGGCGGCGATACATATCACAAATCTTATAAAGGACGGTTTTGTCGAAGAAGCCGGGCAGTTGATAAATTCACATATAAAAGGTGATATTGCAAAAACTGTTATGATGTCAAAGCTTGCCTGGAAGAACGGTAATTTTGATGAAGAGAAAAAGCTTCTGAAAGATATTGTCATGAATTCGATTATTGAGAAAGAGACATATCCCCTGAAAAGATTGATAGTGCTTGAAAAGGACAACCGCAGAACCATCTGTTTTCTCAGCAGTATCATGAAGGAATCCGGAGATGAAAACTATAATTGCGAAGATTCTTTTTCGAGACTTTTTTCCCTTGAAATGGATGATGTTTTCAATCTGGCAGGTTTCAATGAGATAGATTATCTTTTTAAGGAATATGCCAGAATAATGATTTCAGGTGTCAGAGATGAAAATAAAATTTCGGGTAAACCGCTTAACGGATCTTCCCACAGACCTTTGATACTTCTGCTCGAACAGATTAAGCTTGCAACCGGATTTGAAGATATTCATGCTGTTTTTGACGAAAATCTTGCAACTATGTTTGAGATCAGCCCCGGTAAGATCCCCTGCATAATTTTCGGTCCTGATTCACTGAACACAGATATCCGCAGACTTAAATATGACATTCTTAGAAATGTTTTCATGGCGATTTGCGGTGTCGGTGAAGGTATTTATGAATCCATGAGTTCCACGCTGAAACTTACGGGCAAGGATAAAGTCAAGTTTATAAAAGGTATGCGTGAAAATCTTCAGAGCAGATTTCTTGAGATATTTAACAGACTTGAGTCAGAGAATCCCGAAAAGATCAGATCATTTGTTTCAAAGCTTGATGAAGCATCTTTTTATTATGCGTTTGCAATTGTCCCCGACATCAGGTTTGCACTTATGCAGTTAAATATCACTATTGAAGGGCTTAACAGCCTTGACCCTGAAGTTGTTAAATTTGCGGGGTTCCTGAAAAAATATTTCTTTAAGACGGAGTAAATGAATGGAGACTGTTCAGGTTCATCTTCTGAATCCTCAACCCAGAACACTGGAAAAGATCGCGAATGTCATAAACAGCGGCGGAGTTGTGCTTCTTCCGGGAGACACGGCATATTTTCTTGCTGTAAAGATAGGAAAAAAGAGCGCTCTTGAAAAACTGAATCTGATAAAACAGACAAAAAAAAGGAAGTTTTATTCAGTCGTTTTCAGGGATCTCAGCGATATTGCAAAATATGCTGATATTGATAACAGACATTTTTCGTTACTGAAAAGATGTCTGCCGGGGCCGTATACTTTCATTCTTAATGCAAGCCGTGATATTCCGAAAATAATGCTTGAGAACAGGCGTGAAATCGGCATAAGGATACCTGACAGTGTGTTTATCAGCAAGCTTATTGAGCAGATAGGGGAACCGCTTATCGTGTCCACGGCATCAAATGAGGACGGTGTGTCATTCAATGATCCGGCTGAAGATGCTCCGGCATGGCTGGGTTATGTCGATATGATAGTGGATGGCGGATACATTCCCGCCGAACTGACAACCATTATCAGACTGAATTCCGATGAATATGAAATTGTCAGGGAAGGAAAAGGACCGGCTGATATTTTTTAACTATCCGGGATGTGTTATGAGAAAATTCAATTTTACTATTTCTGTTTTTATTTTTTCGCTGTTGATCTATCTATACTATGTCATCGGCATTGTTTTTATTAAAAAGAGCGGATACGAAATGGGGATTTTTTATTTTACTCCGGTGTATCTTTATTCTTTTTATAAGCTTATCCGGTCAGGAATAAGGAGAACATGGAGCGCAGTTCTTTTTATAGCTGTTCCTTTTTCCATTTCATCTTATCTTTCATTGATCGAACAGATGCCGGGCTGGGAGGTTTCAGGGTTCATTCCTGTCATTGTCATAATGTCATACCTTTTCAAATCGAGTAAAAGAGGTGAAACTCCGCTTCAAACTGTCTATCTGCCTAAAATAGTCGGCATATTCCTTTTCGCGGTATTCTTTTTCTCATTTATACATTACTTAAACACGGGAAATCTTGAAAGTGCGCTTTATATGGCTGTTGCAATATATTCACCTGCTCCATTAGCGGTTATTGTTGCTGTTTTTATAAACTTTATTATTACAACAGCTGCTCTGTCCGTTGTGTTGAACGATCTTCGGTTCTTTAATGATGGCGCAGTTATCAGAAAACTGATTTTTGATACAGATTCATTTCTTACTTTCCCTCATTTAAATCTTTCAGGAATAGAGACGATAGCAGGTTTTTCGAAAAAAGATTTTCTTGTTATGGTCGAGAAGTTGAATGCTGTTGCCGAACAGTCAGGTGATTATGCTGAAACTGTAAAAAAGGACGGGTTTTTCTCTCATAAGTTCGAAGACGGTACGACCCTTGCAATGGCTCCGTTGAAGACGATACTTGCAAAAGGGATTTATAAGAAAGACGGGATCGTCCTTCCGGATAAAAAAGACGAAAGATCGTTTATAGCACTTGTCATGAATGATATTATCGCAGGATATTACGCCATCGAAAAGATCAGCCCTTCGACAAATGCATCGCTTCTTGAAATGTTTGAAAAGAAATATGGTATAAGTTCAGTTATATGCGCCCCTGTTGAACCGAAGATATGGAAGAATTGTGCAAAAGTAATGGACAGTCTCGATGCTGCTGCCATTGAAAGCATTGACATTGTAATCAGTGAAAAAGATTTAAAAACAAAAGGAATAAACCTTTTCTGGGGCGGAAATGATTATGAAAAGGGTGACATTTTCCTTGCGAAACCGTTCGTGACGACCCTGATGAACTTCATTGTCGTTTCAAGGGAAGTCAAAGCAAGACTGATAAAAGGTGTAATAGTTTGTTCTTTTCCTTTTGCCATCTCACTTTTTGCAATATCTTTCGGATTGAAGATTCCTCAGATATCAACCATTTCACTGATGTTCTCATTTGCCATGACACTGGCTTATGTATCTTATTTCAAGTCGGTAAATAAAAGGAGCTAAATTTATGTACATCACATCAGTTAAAATCGAGAATATCCGTTCCGTTGCTGATTTTAGGATGGATTTCAAGAGTCCTGCCGGCTGGCATGTACTGATCGGTGATAACGGTAGTGGAAAATCTACTATTGTAAGAAGTATTGCCGCAGTTCTCATCGGACCGGAACAGATACATTCAATCTTTCCTGTGTGGAAGGAATGGTTGAATTATAAAAGCGAAAAAGGATCAATTTCGCTGGAAATTAAATATGATAAAGACATTGACAGAACTTCTCAGACCAGACCCCCTAAAAGACCCATAAAAAATGAATTCATTTTTATGCGTAAAGGGGTGAAAATCGAATTTTCCTCGAATGCAGCGGATAGATCTATGAAACCGACGAACTATAACTGGAGTAGCAATAAGGGATGGTTTTCCGTGGCTTATGGACCTTTCCGCCGTTTTACCGGTGGCGACAATAAATGGAATAAGATTTTCTATTCATCACCGAAAGCTGGTTCCCATCTCAGTGTTTTCGGTGAGGACATTGCTTTGGCAGAATCAATAGATTGGCTGAAAGAGCTGGATCGAAAAAGATTAAAAGAAAAAGAAAACAGCAGTTTTGAAGGCATTAGTGAATCCGAAGTGACTTATGATAATAATGAATCAGAAAAAATTTTTAAATATATCAAAGAATTTATAAATAATTCCGGGCTTCTTCCTCATGATGCTAAATTCGAGAAAGTAGATGTTGACGGGGATATAGTTTTTCTTGACGGATATGGTAATCCAACGAAAGTCATTCAGATGAGTGACGGATATAGATCAATTTTAAGCATGACTTTTGAACTTATCAGGCAAATGGTTTTAACTTATGGAATAGATGATGTTTTCAGAAATATTAAGCAGAACAAAATGAAGATTGATCTTCCCGGTGTTGTTTTGATTGATGAAATAGATGCGCATCTTCATCCGACATGGCAGACAAGAATAGGGCAGTGGTTTACAAAATATTTTTCTAAAATCCAATTTATTGTTACAACTCACAGTCCTTTAGTTTGCAGAGCATGTGAAAAAGGATCAATTTGGAGGTTGGCAGCTCCTGGCAGTGAATTTAAATCAGGAGAAGTTAAAGGGATAGAAAAAAACAGACTCGTTTTTGGAAATGTTCTTGATGCATATGGAACAGAAATTTTTGGTGCTAATGTTTCTATTTCAGAAAATTCTAATGAAAAGCTTGATCGTTTAGCTAAGTTAAATATTAAATCATTGAAGGGTGGAATTAGTAAAAAAGAGAATACGGAAAGAAATGGTCTAATATCTATTTTTTCTACGGGTAATAAGAAGAAAAATGATTAAAATCAGCAGCTTAAATCTTTATCTTACAACACTTAAAGCCTTGGCTGAATTTCAGCAGGAAATAGACAGCCTGACAGCTTTTCCTGATAAAGTTAAAAAAGCTAAATCTTTGTTTTCTCAAAAGAACAAAAAAGGTAATAAAGCTTTTGATGATGTAAAAGAAAAACTTACTTCAATGTGCAGCGGAGCAAGAAGATGTATGTATTGCGAAGATTCTGTCGGAGATGAAGTGGAGCATATTAAACCTAAAACTTTGTATCCTGAAAAATGTTTCGACTGGAACAACTATCTTTATGCCTGCGGAACATGTAATGGTCCTAAAAACAATAACTATGCGATTTTTGATACTAATGGCGGTTTTGTAAACATTTCACCAGCAAAAGGTCAGACTCCAACTCAGCCACCCGCTGGAACAGATGTTCTTATTAATCCAAGAATTGATAATCCGTTGGACTATTGCATACTCGATTTGAAAAATACTTTCAAATTTGTTGTTGTTGCAACTGATTTTAAAGAGAAAAAAAGAGCTGAATACACTTTTAATGAAGTGCTCAGACTGAATGAAAGAGAATATTTGCGTAAAGCAAGGCAAAATGCTTATGAAAATTTTAAATCAAGATTGCATAGATACTGTGACAGAAAGGCTAAGAATGCCGCTCAAGATGAATTAAGTAAAATTATTGATGGAATAAAAACAGAAGCTCATCCCACGGTCTGGAAAGAAATGCAAAGATATAAAAACGAAGGATGGCTTAATTCGGTGGATTCTGAGCTTGATGAAATGTTTAATAAATGTCCTGAGGCATTAAGCTGGTAAAATAATAAAAAAAGAGGTGAAAAATGGAAAACTGTATTTTTTGTAAAATAATAGAAGGAAAGATCCCTTCTCCAAGGGTATACGAAGACGAAAACTTTATTGTGATCAGAGATATCAATCCGCTTTACAAAGTTCACGATCTGATAATTACAAAAAAACATATTGTTTCTGTAAATGAAGTAGTGGAATCCGATAGTCAGATTTTCTGTTCTATATTCTCAATCGCAAAAAAGATTGCTGAAATTGAAAATGTCAGTGCTGAAGGTTTCAGACTGGTTGTGAATTCAGGAAAAAATGCCGGACAGCTCGTACCTCATTTTCATATGCATCTGCTTGCCGGAGAGAAATTAAGAGAACTTTGAGATTTATGAAATATTATCTGATCTCAGATTGTTTTTTTATCTGTAGTTTTTTTAACAGGAGGAGAAAATGAAATATCTAAGATTGATCGCAGTAGTAATTGTAACACTCTCATTTTTCACACCTTTTTTAAATGCAACAGACATCCAATCTCTTGAGAAAGAAATAATTCAGATTTCGGAAAAGGCAAAAAAGAGCGTTGCCGCAATAAAGACGGAAAGAAAAGCACAAGGTTCATATCAGGATCCGTTTTTCGATTTTCTAAGGCAGTTCGGTTTCAGGGGAAATCCTCAGCCGTACAATCCTAAAAGAGAAGCGATGGGAACAGGTTTTGTAATTGATGATGTTGAAGGATATGTCGTAACGAACAATCATGTCATTGACGGAGCTGATAAGATAGAAGTGAACATCAATGAAAAAAAATATAAGGGAAAACTTATCGGAACAGATCCGCAGACAGATATCGGACTTGTCAAAATCGAAGGTTTCAAAAAAGGTGATATTTCAGCACTTGCGTTTGCAGATTCAAATGAAATAAAAGTGGGCAGTTTCGCCATTGCGATAGGAAATCCGTTCGGTCTGTCGCATACTGTAACATTCGGAATTGTTTCGGCAAAAGGTAGAGCAGGGATGAATGTCACCGAATATGAGGATTTTATTCAGACTGATGCTGCGATAAATCCCGGCAATTCAGGTGGACCTCTGATGAATATCAGCGGACAGGTTATGGGTATGAATACTGCGATCTTTTCTCAATCCGGTGGATATATGGGGATCGGTTTTGCAGTACCATCCAATATGATAAAAGAGATAACCGGTCAGTTGAGAGCCGGAAAGAAGATCCAGAGAGCGCTTATGGGTGTAACGATCCAGGACCTTAATGATGATCTTCGTGAATATCTTAAGCTGGACAAGTCGATCGATGGCGTTCTTATCAGCAGTGTAGGGAAGGATAGTCCGGCTGAAAAAGCAGGGATAAGCTCCGGCGATGTTATTGTTAATTTTAATAGAAAACCGACAGAAAGTGTTGCAAGACTTAAAAATGCCGTCGGTTTCAGTCCGCTCAAACAGAAGCTTCCTGTCGAGCTTTACAGAAATGGAAAAAAAATGACCCTGCATGTTATACTTGATGACGGTTTTCAATCAGCTGAAGTGGATGCTGTTTCAGGAAATAAAATTGCAGGAGAGATAGGAATGACTCTTGCAGTTGAAAAAGATTTTGTAGTTGTTTCTTCTGTAGAAAGAGATTCGCTGGCTTTCATGGCAGGAATTATGGAAGGTGATGTAATTGTCGCTGTGAATAAGAACAGAGTGAAAACTATTGCCGAAGTAGTTAATACGATAGCTAAATCCAAGTCGGTTCTTTTCCTGATAAACAGGCAGGGGAAAGAGTTTTTTGTTGTTGTCAACAGATAGGTGATCTTGAAAGAAAAGTATGGTGTCATAATAATCGGTGCAGGTCCCGCAGCCCTTGAATGTGCATCAAGTCTGTCAAATTCAGGAACCACGGTGCTTATTATCGAAAAAGATGCCGGATCAGGTAACAAGGTATGCGGCGGCGGAATCACTTATCTTGCCGAAAGTTATGATATTCCTGAGAATATTTCAAGGAGTTTCAGCTCCACCAAAGTATCAGTCGGTACAAAAAAATATGTCATTGATTTTAAAAAACCACTGAAAACGATACTCAGAAACGAATTCGGAGACTATCAGCGCAGTACAATATCTAAATTCCGGAATATTGATATTCTTCCCGGGACTGAAGTGACAGAAGTAAAGGAAAATTCAATAGTTGCAGGTCAGAATGAATATTTTTTTAAATATCTTGTAGGTGCTGATGGAGGCGATTCAGTTGTAAGAAAATATCTTAATCTGAAATCTGATTTCTGCAACGGACTTACCTATACTATTAAACAGAAGTATGATGATGTGATCTGGAAGGTCGATTCAAAAAGGCTCAAAACCGGGTATATGTGGGTTTTTCCTCATAAAGAAACGATTAGTGCCGGTGTCTATTTTAATTCCAGACTGGTGAAACCGGATGTTGCAAAAGCTGTTCTGAATGATTTTCTGACAGATCTCGAAATAGATTATTCAACATCAGAATTGAAAGGCGGGAAGATAAATTGCGGATATCGCGGGATGTTTTTCGGGAACATTTTTCTTGCCGGAGATGCGGCAGGGCTTCCATTGAAAACGACCGGTGAAGGTATAGCCGGAGCGCTTATCAGCGGCAGAGAGATTGCAAAAAAGATAATGGACCCGGAATATAAAACAACTGAAATGGAGCAGTATCTCAAGTTGAAAAGAAAAAGGGAATTGGCATTCAAGGTTTTGGAAACATTGCCATTTTTGCAAAATACGGCGTTCAGATTATATGCCAGTTTGAAAAGATATAAATGATAATAAGGAACTCCATGACAAATATAAATAATTTTCAAGAACTTATACAAACCATACAGAACACACATCAGGTTTTGTCTGAGCGATCCGTAAAAGCGGTGAACACAGGGCTTACCGTTCGCAACTGGCTTATTGGATATTACATTGTTGAATTTGAACAAAAAGGTGAAGATAGAGCTAAGTATGGAACTGCACTTATTACAAATATTGCAAAAAAGATAAAAATTAAAGGACTTACTGCTCCAGAGTTGTCGCGGTGCCGTCAGTTTTATAAAGTCTATCCTGAAATTCTCGGGTCATTAACCCAAAAAATCATGACTGGAATATCATCCAGTAAAATCGGTGAGTTATCTGATAATCAAATTGTTGGGTTGCCAACCCAAGAATTACAACAGAATCTCCAAAATGTAGAATTCAATGAAAACAACAAAATATTAACATCAATCTCTTTTACCCATTTTGTTGAACTTATAAAAATAGATGATCCGGCAAAACGCAAATATTATGAAATGCTCATATTGAAAACTCAACCTAATGTGAAAGAGATTAAAAGACAAATCGCAACTCTTAGTTATGAAAGATTAGGTCTATCTAAAGATAAAGAAAAAGCTTTTTCTCAGATCACTAAAAAAATAACACCTGCACAGCCTGAAGATGCTGTTAAGTCACATTATTTATTCGAATTTCTGGGAATCAATTCTCCTGATTTAATTGAAGAAACAGAGTTGGAAAACGCACTGATAAATAATTTGCAGCAGTTTATAGTAGAGCTCGGGAACGGTTTCTGTTTTGAAGCTCGACAGAAAAGGGTGCTGATTGGTGATGAATATTTCTTCATAGATATTGTGTTCTATCACAGAATATTGAAATGCCATGTTCTTGTTGAATTAAAGGTTGATTCTTTCGATCATTCTCACGCATCTCAACTTGTAACATATTTGAATTATTACAAAAAGAACATGATGGAAGATGGCGACAACCCGCCAATAGGAATTTTGCTCGTGACTGACAAAAACACAGCATTGGTTGAATATGCAACTGCAAACGAAAAAGACCACTTGTTTGTAAGCAAATATAAGTTGAATTTACCGTCTGAAGAAGAGTTGAAATCATTCCTGGAAAAAGAACTGAAACAAGGAATTTAAAATGATCTCAGAAAAGTTTTTACGCATAGTTTTGATAATAACGGCCGTTTTTGCTTCGGTCATGCTTTCTGCTGAAAAGAAACCTGAAACTACAGGAGGTGCTATGCCTGCCGAAAAAACAAATTCTGCGAAGGTATATTTTACAAAAGATATTTCTTCTGCCGGTCTGATGAAGGCTTTTGAGAAGATCCGTGCCGATGTAAAAGGTAAGAAGATAGGGCTTAAGGTTCACTTCGGTGAGGATGGAAATAAATACTTCGTCAAGCCTGAAATGATGAAAGATCTGGTGAAATCTCTCAACGCAACTTTTGTCGAGACCAATGTTCTCTATGTCAGCAAGCGGCGTTACACCGAAAGTCACATTGCTCTTGCCAAAGCTCATGGCTTCACCTATGCCCCGATCGACATCCTCGATTCAGAAGGAACGATCGAATATCCGGCAACCGGTCTCAAGCACATTAAAAAGGCGATAGTCGGTTCACATATGAATAATTACGACACCATTGTTGTTCTTTCTCATTTCAAAGGTCATCAGGGAGCGGGTTTCGGCGGTGCGATAAAGAATGTCGGAATGGGAATGGGTGCAATTGCTGGAAAGATGGCAATGCACGCTTCGACTGTACCGACAGTTAATACTTCGAAATGCACAAAGTGCGGAGCCTGTGTTTTGCAGTGCCCGGGAAATGCGATAACAATTGAGCCCAAAGTGGTGATAGATCCTGAAAAATGTATCGGATGCGCCAAGTGCATCGGAGTCTGCCCGACCAGAGTTTACGGTGTTCCGTGGGGTTCTACTGACACTCCGGCCTTTATGGAAAAGCTTGTGGAATATGCAAAGATAATAAAAGACAATAAGCATATGGTCTATATCAATGTTCTTGCCGATATTTCGCCTGATTGCGACTGTATGGGAGGAGCTGCAAAGCCATTTGTTAAAGATCTCGGCATAATGGTTTCGACAGATATGCTTGCGATAGATGCCGCCTCGTTTGATATGGTCAACGATGCAATTCACACAAAAGATGCTTTTGCCAAACACTCAGGAGTTTCCGGGCGTCCGCAGATCGAGTACGGAAAAAAGATAGGGCTTGGGAACGACAGTTACGAACTGATAGATCTGGACAGAAAATAATGGAAACAAAATCATTTGAAGCGATCATTGAAAGATTGAAAAACATTGAAATTACCGAGGAGTTCGATCTTGTCGTGGCAGTTGCCAGAGGTGGAACAGTGCCTGGAGCTCTTGTTGCACAGAAACTCGGATGTCCTGTTGCAACGATTGTGATCAACTTCCGGAACGATATGCACCAGCCGTGCCGTAAAAGCCCCGAACTGATTTCTCCGATAGATTTTTCATATATCGGCAGGCGCATACTCATTGTCGATGACCGTTCAAGGACCGGAGCAACACTAAACACCGCAAAAGAACTGCTGAAAGACGCCGCACTTGTCAGAACACTCGCTGTCAACGGCAAAGCGGACTATTCGCTCTTTGATGAACCCTGCTTCAAAATGCCGTGGTCTGGTTAGTTGTTTTTTGGGGAGATTATTTTGGAAAGTAACATTATTCTTTACACAACGGAAGACGGGAATACAGCCGTTGATGTTATGCTTGAAAACGACACTGTGTGGTTGACTCAAAAGCAGATGTCTGAACTTTTTGACAAAAATAGAAAGACAATAACGGAACATATAAACAATGTATTTAAAGAAGGTGAACTTGATAAGAATTCAGTATGCCGGAAATTCCAGCATACTGCCGAAGATTATAAAAAATACAACACACAATTTTATAATCTTGATGTAATAATTTCAGTCGGTTATCGTGTAAAATCAAATAGAGGTACTCAATTCAGGATATGGGCGAGCAGGATATTAAAAGACTTCCTTGTTAAAGGATATGCGGTAAATAGAAAAAAACTTGAGATAGAGGTCGAAAAGCGTCTCGAACTTCAGAAAACAATAGCACTTCTTGAAAATACTGTTGTTAATCAGCAGGTTCAGCTTGATCAGGCAAAAGAGCTGATAAAAGTTGTTTCCGATTTTTCATACGGATTGTCAATTCTTGATGACTACGATCATCAGTCAGTTAAAATATCGAATGTTACAGAAGGCCGTTGTTATCTTCTTGAATACAACGAAGCCATAATGATAGTTGCCGAAATGGCAAAGAAGTTCAATACTGGTCTTTTTGGAAATGAAAAAGATGAGAGTTTCAAGGGAGCTTTGGGAAATATTTATCAGACTTTTGATGGAAAAGAGCTTTATCCAAGCATTGAAGAGAAGGCTGCCAACCTGCTTTATTTTATCGTCAAAGATCATGCATTTTCTGATGGAAATAAAAGGATTGCAGCGGCAATGTTTATCTACTTTCTCGACAGAAACAGAATTCTTTATAGCCAAAATGGAACAAAAAGGATCGCGGATAACGCACTTGCTGCAATAACCTTGATGATTGCGGAATCAAAGCCGCAGGACAAGGATATTATTGTGAAAATAGTGACGAATCTTATAAACCACAAAAATTGAAAAATAATCAGTTTGGTGTTAAGTTCCCGTAAGTTGTTTATTTAAAATCAGAAATATGAGGATTCTATGCTCGAAAAACTAAGTCAGGCAGCTGAATTTATTAAGAAAAAAGTGAATGCCGGCGGTTTTAAAATGCCTGTGCTCGCAGTGACTCTGGGAAGCGGTCTAGGTTCTTTTGCGGAAAAATCGGTAAAACTGCTGACAATCCCGTATAATGAAATACCTAATTTTCCAAATTCCACGGTTGAAGGTCACAAAGGGCGGCTGATACTTGCTCAAGATCCCAAGTCTTTGAATACATTCTGGATCATGCAGGGAAGAGTCCACTATTATGAAGGGTATTCGATGAATGAAGTGGTTTTCCCGATAAGAGTGCTGATACTTCTTGGAATAAAGAAATTCGTTGTCACAAATGCGGCAGGCGGAATCAACCGTAATTTTGAAGCGGGTGACTTCATGATTATCAAAGATCACATAAACATGATGGGCGACAATCCGCTTATCGGCAGAAATCTAAGTGTTTTCGGGACAAGATTCCCCGATATGACCACCGCATACAGCAGAAAAATGAGCATGCTTATCCAGAAATCGGCGATGGAACTTTCAATTCCGGTAAAAGAAGGTGTATATCTTGCTCTCAGCGGGCCTACATTTGAAACTCCCGCAGAAGTAAGAATGGTCGAGATTCTTGGCGGTGATGCAGTCGGAATGTCAACAGTTCCAGAAGTTATTGCCGCAAAACACGCAGGAATTGAAGTCGCAGGAATAAGTTTTATCTCCAACAAGGCGGCAGGAATGTCCGGCGGACCGTTGACTCATGAAGAAGTGAGTGAAAATGCGGCAATGATAGAAGAAAAGTTCGGCAGACTGATGGAACGGTTTCTGTCACTGATCCTAGAGGATAAGGATGGATAGAAAAATAGTTGAAACTGCTGTAAAAAAGGCAGTAGAAATAAGAGATAATGCCTATGCTCCGTATTCAAAGTTTAAAGTGGGTGCTGTTGTTATCACCGGAAGCGGCGAATTGTTTGCCGGAGTCAATATCGAAAACTCGTCGTTCGGAGCGACGGTATGTGCTGAAAGAATTGCACTTTTCTCAGCTGTGACACAGGGAAAGCATGATATTGAAGCAGTTGTAATTGCTTCAGAGCTCAAGGGAAAAGCAGTATTTCCATGCGGAATGTGCCGTCAGGTGCTTGCCGATTTCAATCCTGAAATGCGAGTCATTCTTGTCAATGCTGTAACTCAGAAAATTGAAAAGGAAGCGCTCCTTTCAGAGATATTTCCGGATCATTTCACTTTCTGATCATGAAAATTCTTGCAATAAATCCTCCCGTTGAAGATTTCACGGCGTACAACCTGTGGGCGATGCCGCTTGGACTTTTCAGAATCATGGAGCATTATCAGAAACTTGGAAATGAAGTGACCTATCTTGACCTTCTTGACGGTGAATATGCAGGAAGTGAAGGGGCAATTCAGCCAGTTTTCAGATCGTGGGGGAGACATTCATACTGGAAAAGAGATATCCCCAAACCGCCTGAAATTAAATTTGTTCCGAGAAAATATAACAGGTTCGGTGCGACGGATGCTAAAATTGAGCAACTCCTGAAAAATGTCGATTCCCCAGACCTGATATTGATTTCAACAGGAATGACATATTGGTACAGGCCTGTTTTGCAACTTATTGATATGATTAAAATAAAATTTAGAAATGTGCCTATAGAGATTGGTGGAATATCGGCAACTTTGATGCCGGAGTTTTTTAAATCAGAAGGTGTCAAAGTGATAAATGGAAAATATCCGGTAAGTGACGGAATTACCGGTACTGATAATCCGTTTGTCAATGATCTGAAATTTTTTCCGGTAAATTTAATCGAAGGCTGTCCTAACAGATGTGCATACTGTTCGAGTGTGATTTTCAATCCTAAAGTAAAGATAAAGAATATAGAAAATCAAGCGGAGTTTCTCAAAAACTGGAATAAAATTACAGGCTTGAACGATGTTGCTTTCTATGATGATGCACTGCTTTTAAATAAAGGATCATATCTCATTGATTTTCTTGAGAGATTGCCCGTCGGGAAATTCAGGTTCCACACCCCAAACGGTCTGCATCTTAAAGAAGTTGATGAAAATTTATGCAAGGTGTTGAAAAAACATGACTTTCCGCAACTCAGGTTCGGTTTTGAGACTGCATTCACAAGATTTGACAGTAAGACCGATATCGATCAGCTCAAAGAAAAGGTCGAAATGTTGCGAAGTGCCGGTTTTGCCGGTGAACAGATGGGTGTGTATCTTCTGTGCGGACTTCCCGGTCAGACAGTTGAAGAAGTTGATAAAACCATTGAAATTGTTGCTAAAATAGGTGCAAGACCATATCTGAGTGAATTCTCGCCTGTTCCGGGAACTTTGCTTTATGGATCGCATTTAAAAGAAAGTCTGCTTGATTTTGATACTGAACCGTTGTTTCAGAATAATTCTGTATCAGCGTGGAGAAGTCCCGTGTTCAATACTTCAGCAATGTCAGAATTGAAGTTGAAACTTGCAAAAATGTATAGTATGATGCCAGGCATTAATTGAGAGGTTGTTTTGAATAGTACAGTCGATGAAAACATTGTTGATGTTAAAGTCCTGATGATGTCAACAGATAACGACAATGCGTGGGCGGCAGAACTCTTTGAACTTTTTCTGAAGGATACCGGCTCCCGAATAGACGCAATTGAAAAAGCCATGAACAGCGGTGAATACAAAGATCTGACAATACATTTTCATACTGTGAAAGGTTCATCGGCAAGTATCGGTGCAATAAAAATCAGGCAGTGTGCTTTAGAAATGGAGAGTATGTGCAAGGTTGGACAGTTTGATGCTGTTAAAGATAAAATGCCTGAATTAAAAGAAGAATTTGGTAAAGTGATGATGTTTTTCAAACAGAATTTCGACAAGGTGCCTCAATGAAGAATTATAATTATAAAGTTCTTGCCGGATTTCTGATCACAATAGTCCTTTTCATTTTCCTGCTTCGGGATCTCGATTTCGAACTCTTTTTCGATTATGTCTTTCATGGTAACATATTGCTGATACTTCTTGGTATCGTAATTTATCTCAGTTCATTTATTGTGAGAGGACTCCGCTGGAAAATCCTTTTAAAGCATTTTAAGGATTTTGAACTTCGTGAACTTACTATGCTTACAATTTCAGGCTATGCAGTAAACAATATTTTTCCTGTCAGAATAGGTGAATTTACAAGAGCATGGATAACCGGAAATCGTAACGGTGTAAGCAGGACTTCAGTACTGGCTTCGATTTTTGTTGAAAGAATATTTGACGGTCTTACAATCGCACTGATTTTATCCATAACTTTATTTTTTTATCCTTTCCCGGGGAATGTAAAGACTCTCGCATATATGGCTTCTGCAATGTTTGCTCTTCTTTTTCTTTTCGTGCTTCTTGGCACATTCTCTGACAAACCATTAAAAACACTATTGTTTTTCAGAAAGAAACTGCCAAAATTCACGGCTTTCTTTTTTGATGTCGCTGAGAAATTTCTCAAAGGTGCTTCATCGCTTGACTCTCCTAAGCAGATATTTTCCGTTACATTGCTGAGCATGCTTGTCTGGGCTATTGAGCTTTCAGTATATATTCTGATCTCTTTTGCGTTCGGTATTAATATTCCGGTTCCGGGTTATCTTTTTATGCTTTGCGCTGCAAATCTCGGAATGCTTGCGGCTCCGACTCCCGGAGGACTCGGCGTTTTTCAGGCGGCGATAGTCTATGCTTTAAAGTCATTTTCGATACTGTACGAAAAAAGAATGGCGGTTGCAATAGTTCTTCACATGTCCCACATAATTCCGGTAACTATTATCGGTCTGGTCTGGCTCTACAAAAATCATATTTCCATATCTTCCGGTCAGAACGATAAAGATTGTTGAAATTATTGATTTATTTCACGCAGCGGTAGTAATTCCAGCCAGTTTGACTGTCGCAGAATATGCTCGCATTATTGAAAGCCACGCCGCATGCACTTTCTGTGTCTCCATCTTTTGATGATGAAGACCAGAGCCACTCGATGTCTCCGAATACTGAATATCCGTCAACTGTCGTTGTGCAGAAACAGTCTGCAATACAGTCATTTGAAAGGCATCCTTCTGTAAACTGGCAGCTTCCGCCGGTTTTAGTTTTATCACAACCGTCAACAAGTCCTCTCAATTCAGCAATAGTCGGCAGTCTTCCGCCGAGACTGGCACAGTTTTCTTTTGCTTTTGACCAGACAATCTTTTCAGATGAAATATCTGTCCATTTCAAACCGTTCTGTTCATGGCAGAATTTGTCAGATGCAGGGCATCCGTCTGATGCTTCATCGTCAGATAAAATCTCATTGTCGGCAGCAGCTGTATCAGAATCATTTACTGTATTATCTGCTTCTTCTCCACCGCAAGCCGTCAGCAAAGATCCCAAAAGAGAAACGGTCATCATTAAATTCAATACTTTTTTCATAATTTACACTCCATTGTCAATAGTAAAAATCAATTAAAAAAGATCAGTACGGTGAAAATAATGTTTTGTCTTTTGATGTCAATTTTTTAACCCCTAAAAATTTGATTATATAATGTTTTAAGACTAGTATGTTGCGTTTAATAAGGTCCGATGAATTTTGCTGAGAGGTTTCTATGAATCCGGTTTTCAGGTATTTATGCTGTTTGGTGGTAATGATGTCAGTAACTTCCTGTATTGCGCTCAAAAAGGATGTTGATGCTGCAAAGGTCGAAAATAATGAAAAAATTAAAATTGTTGAGGATTATCTGAAAGAAGAGATAACAAAGATAAATAAAAGGCTTGATGATATCGAAAAAGCTCTTCAGGACGAAAAGAGCGCATCAGACAACAAGATGAGTCTTTCTTTTTCAACACTTGATGAACTGAAGTCGACGATCAAAGACCTGAACAGCAGGATCGATATGTTTGATGTAAAGACTCAGAAAGGAGGAGTGTCATCGGAAAAAGTTCTTGAACTTGAAAAAAGACTTGTTAAATATGAGGAAGAGAACGAGAAGCTCAAAAAAGATATGCAGATACAGATGGAAGATCTCAAACCTGTCGAAAATATGACAGTGACAAAAAGCGGTTCTGTAAAACTGCCTGATAATGAAGAGAAAAGTTACAACCAGCTTGTCGATTTTACAAAAAGCGCTACTGATGGAGAAACTGCAAGAAAAGGCTGGGAAGTCTATTCGCAGAAGTTTCCAAAAGGACGGAGATGTGATGTTGTTTACTGGACAGGCGAAAGCTATTTTCTCGATAAGTCATATAACAATGCTATCCAGTCTTTCCAGAGAATAGAAGCCGAATTTGAGAGCTGTGCCAAACTTGAATCAAGCTATATCAAGACAGCATTTTCTCTTTTTTATATCGGAAAAGCTGATGTCGCATCAAAAGTGCTTGATGCTGTCGCTATAAAATTTCCCAAGTCGGCGTTTCCAGATCAGATAAAAGAGCTCAAGAAGCTGATAAGCGATAAAAAGACGAAGTCGAAACCGGCAAAAAAAAATAATAAAAACGATACCAAAAAAGGTGGAAAGAAATGAAATCGTTCATAAAATTCAATGTCATTGCAATACTGCTGCTGTTTCTGGCAGTATCCTGTGAAACCTCAACTGATCTTGTCGTTCCGCCGGAGGATTCGGTCAACAGAGTTACCGACTTCTACATATTTAAAGACGGAAAGACTTTTATGTATCTGAGCAGCAATCTCAACAGAAAGTACGATTTCGGCAATCTTGTGCTTATGGAGATCGATGATGACGGTGATCCGGTCTTTCTCAGCTCGAAGATAGTTCCGTCGCTTACAGGAAAAATGGCGGTAAGCGCTGATGAAGATATGGTATATGTCACAACAAGAGATTATAACGGTATTGTCAGATTAAAAATAAGTGGAAAATCAGGTAGTTACAGGTTAAGTTACATCGATGATACAAACGGTTTCATTCCGTCCGTTCTGAAAACAAAAAAAGAACCTTATGCACTTGCGTTCAATTCTGACGGCACCAGGCTTCTTGTGACGCACCTTTTAAACGGTGAAGTTTCAGCATTCGATCTTGAGAACTGGGAAGGGATGGTAACTGAAGATACAAGTTCAGGCATAACGGACATTACATTTGATCCGAATTCTGGATATTATCTCGCTTCACACAAAACTTCAGGGACAATAACAGCGATTGAGGTTGATGAATCATTGAGCGGAATGAATGTAGGAACAATAGAGATAGACCTTGATATTCCGACAGAAGGCATTGATATCAGATCTATTGAGGCTTCAACTGACGGAGAATCTGTATATGCGGCTTTCAGAAACAATACTGATGACACTGATATTGATTCTGCACCGCAGCTTTTGAAGTTCAGACTTACAGGAAGTAAGTATAAAACCGGTGAAATACTTGAAACTATTCCTTTGAACGGAACTCTTGGCGAACTGACTGTTTTTCCATATACCACAGGAAGTGAAGATAACGAATATAAAGGTGAACTGGTCTTTGTCGCATTATCAAGCGAAGGTAAGGTTGCTATTGTTGATTCCGGCAAAAATGAAGTGATTGATGAGATAGAAATTGATGATTGCGAACCTTATCAGGTGCAGTCAAGAGCATTCGATAACCTTACAGGTATGCTGCTTGTGTCATGCTTTATTCAGGACAAAGTCGTTATTTACAACATCGATCTTTCCCAAGAGAGTTTTTACAAGGTGCTGGGGGTGATAGAATGAAGCGGCCATCAAGGTGGTTTTTAATATTAATTCCGACGGCATTTCTGCTTTTAAGCAGTTGCGATTCGACTTCAAATGATTACTTTTTTGAAAAGCCTTCTTCAATTTCAATATTGAAAAATGTTCAGTGCACAAATGGTAGTGTGTCCTACATCGGGCTTGTTACAGATAATACCGATAAATATGGTGCCAGATTGATGAAGATCAGCGGATGCGCACTTAAAATAGATAAAAATTTTGATGATGCTATTGATGGAAAGACCGGGCTTTATATCGGCGGAACAGGTGTTTCAAGTGATTCGATGGAAATATCGGGAGAAACATTCATTGCTGTCGCCTCTTCTGGATATACTGAGTTTGAAAACTGGAAAGGTAAAGATGAATCAAAAAAATATGAAAATCATAAAGGAAGGATCGTTTTCAGAAAACTGAGCAGAGATCTTAAACACGATCCGGTCTATAATAAAAGTGTTCTTCTCGGTTTTTATCCATCTATTGTAAAAGCATTTAATAAGAAAGGCTTTTTCGTTGCTGGTTCGAATTTCGGGGAGAATTACATCGGTTTTATCGATCTTGACGGCAATTCACTGTTCAATAAAGTCGATTTTGCCGTTTCAGCTATTAATACCGCAGGAAGCAAAGCATATCTGTTTAATAACAGCAACGGTTTTGTATACAGTGTGAACGAACTGCTGGAAACAGAACTTATTATTGAAAATGTCCCCGATCCTTTGATAGTTAACAGAGGAATGGTTGAAATAAGTAAAAACAGATTTGCAGTTTTCAGCGGAAAGAATGTAGTGATCTACAACAGTTCGCTTCAGCAGACCGGACAGATAGTGCTTCCCGAAGGCTATCTTGTTTCTTCTCTATCTTCTGCGGAATATCCTGTAAATTATGAATATCGCAAATTTACTGATGAAGATATGAATGAGAAAGTGTCGATATTCGTAAAAAAAGAGGAAAGTGACAGCGATTCTGATACTGATTCTGACAGTGCAGAAGTATCGGACAGTTCTGATGATTCTGACGGATCAGGGTTGAACGACTCGGACGGTGAAGTATCTGATGATGACGCAGATCAGACAGCTTCTGTCAATGATGCGAAAGATGGTGATGTTGTGTGGATCGCAACAACTACAGGGAGTGTAATGGCTTATGATCTGTCTGCTCAAAGCTGGCTCGTAACAAGTTATTCAGAATCCGATGCGGCATCAAACGCTGCTTACACAAACGAAATGAGACCTTATATAAACAGTTCATATTCATCTTTCCCGAAATATGGAAAGACTGACGCGGACAACATTCCGGCAATAACAAAAGTATCCGCGATCAGAGGACTTCCGTTTTCAGTGATATACCGTTTCACATACGAAGGAACAATTGAAGGTTCTTATTCTGAAAAAGGTGTTATGAACAACGAAGGTACTGTTTTAAAAGATCTCACTGCTGATTTTCAGAGGATGGTAGATATAAGTACAGATTCAGTTGTTCTTTTGAATAAAGACAATTCATCGGCGTGTCCGATACCTTGGAATGAAAATGTGATAATGGGAATTACAGAGCTTATTTCATCAAATGAGATAGGAGTGAAAATTGATAAATATGCGGATCTGATAGAAAAATGCTATGGAACGAAACTGAGCTATGCACTTTTTCCCGGATCGATGTATTCGGTTACAAAAAATGACAATTCAGGATCTTTGTTTGCAGGAAGATGTGCCGAGTATAGGTCAGATTACGAAGGTGATGATTTTTCATTTGAAGACAGTGTGATCTCAGCTACGATTAAAAAAACTATTGATGATGTTATAACTGAAAAGGAAACCTCATTTTTCATAAAAATAAATCCAGGTGTGCCTTTTGTCGGTTTCTCTTCGGCGGATATAATGAACTTTATGTTCAATGCAGTTCCAGGCAGGCTTGTCATGTTCTCTCCTCTTACCAGAAGGATTGTTGAATATGATATTTTGAATAATGATATTATTGAAGTTTATAAATAGAGGGGAATTATAATGAAAGCACTGGCGTTTTTCTCAATTTTTGCATTTTTTATCTGTCTTTACGGTGAAGATGATCTGGTGACAGTACTTCTTGGAAAATATACCGGCATAAAATCGTTCTCGTCAGATTATGAAAGGGTTTTTACGCAGAATTCGACCGCAAAAAAGAGTTTTGATAACGGAAAGATACTGTTTTCAGCTCCTTCAGATATCCGCATGGATACTTTTGTTGATAAAAAACTTACAGAACAGACTTTTGTAAACAGTGAAAAAACAGTTTTTATCTATCACACTAAAAAAAGTGTCCTTAACAAAAAATCCGCCGGTGAAGCCGGAGAGTATCTTGCTTTTCTTCAGGGGCTTGATGAGGTGAAAAAGAAATTTGATATTGCTGATTCCACTGCTTCGATTGATAAAGCGAGAAAGACCGGAATTGAGATAAAAGACGGTGCTAAACTCCTTAAGCTCACTCCAAAGGATTCTATCGGCAATGTTAAGTATATTTTTCTTGTGGCAGTGAATAACGAGATAGACAGCGTTGTTATTATCGACCAGCTGAAGAACATCAATCAGTTTAAGTTCAAAAACTTGAAATATAATCCTAAAATTGAAAAGAAAGACCTCATTCCCGTTATTCCAAAAGGGTATGAAACATCTGATTTTTAATAAATGAAAAAAACGATACCACTGTCAGAGCTGATCATTTCCGATGAATTTCTGGAAGGAAGTGCTCTATATCACAGCAGATCAGTAATACTTCTTTCCAAAAAGGAAAACAGTGGAACTGTATCTGTAAAGGGCAAGAATAAAAAAGGCTCATCAGGGACGATAGATATTTCTTTTAATGAAAACGGTAAAATAATAAAAAAATCATGTCCGGAAGGCTGCGGCGGAGTCTGCCGTCACATGGTCGCACTTTCACTTCTGTATAATGAAATGGCTGTTGAAGACACAGACCTTCTTGGTCAGTTGTCCAGTCTGAATTCTAAAGGCGGTAATGTCAGAACTGTTTTTCCTGCCGTCTTTTCGATCAACGGAAGTGACATTCAGATACATTACAGCAAAAACGACAATCATTTAAGCAGGCTTATTGATGCTGTAGGAAATAATCATCTTGCAACTCTGATCTCTCTTTTTCCCGATAAATTTGTTTACAATTCAATGAAACTTGAACTATCGACCGGACCTTTTTATCTGTTTTACAGCATCGATAAAGGGACGGTAAGTTTCTTTTTTATGACCAGTATTCTTTTTTTTGAGAACGAAGGTGTTGCAATAGATACAGAGAAAGGACTTGTGTTCAGATTTTCTCCCGGTATTTCCGAAACTTTGAATACACTTATAAATATTACAATGGATTATACATCCAGAGATGAACTCATAAAGGCGATAGCCGACCTTAATGACAATCTGGCTCCTGAAATAATGCTTACGGGTGAACTCAATCTCATAAAGATTGATCTTGATGATGACACTCCGGTTATTTTCGATGTTCAGTATGAAAACGGCAGACTTGAGATGAAAGTTATGCTTGATACCGGAAAGGAGACCATAGAGTTCCGCCAGAAAAGGAAGAATTTTGAACAGAATTACACTTCAGGCGGAAAAGTATATTCACTTTCAGCAGGACTGATAAAAAAGATCCGTTCCGGAATAAGTGCTTCGGGTTTCAGACTTAACCGCGATGTTTTTCAGGCACCTGTTTCAAAACTTGCAGAAATAATGGATGTCAACAATGCCGTCAATTCGTTCTGCAAAGTTGTGACAAGGGGCGAGTTCAGGAAAATAACCATAAATGAAAGTGTTGCCGATGAAACGGAAATAGTTCTTGATATAAATTCTGATGAGAAATGGTTTTCGTTCAATATCAGACTTCCGGAATCCGCAGGCTTTATTAATTCAGCAGAACTTTTCAGTGCTGTCAGGCAGTTCAATTCCGGGATAGGCGATCCCGTCGTGATTGATGTTGACGGCAACCCTGTCGTACTTGAAAAAAGCAGCGGTTTTTTAAATAGAATATCGGAGCTCGTTTTTTCAGATTCTGTTGAATTCAGAGATAAAATGTCAACGGCCCATCTGTTGAAACTTCTTAAAACAAAGAATAAAAAGATAATCAACAGTTTTCAGGGCGCCGAAGATGCAAGGATAAGATATTTTGAAATAGTTAGATCCCTGTCGGAAGGAACTTTGCCGGAATTAAAACTGGACAACGCAATTACAAGTGCAATGAGACCTTATCAGATCGACGGGTTGAAATGGCTTCTGCTTCTGAGAGATCTCGGACTCGGCGGTATACTCGCAGATGAAATGGGGCTTGGAAAGACACTGCAATCCCTTGCAATGATAAAGTCGGAACCGGAAGATTTTCCTTCAATGGTCGTATGCCCTAAAACTCTTATCTGGAGCTGGGACAGAGAGATATCAAAATTCTTTCCTGAAATGAAAAGAACCGTGATTGATTCTCTGAAGCCCGAGGAAAGGGTTGCAAAATGGAAAAATGCCGAGAGCGAACTTATCATTACTTCCTATGCTGTGGTGATAAATGATTTTGCACATTTGAAAGATAAACAGTTCAGAACAGTTATAATTGACGAAGCCCAGCACATAAAGAATAACAATACCAAAAGATTTAAAACACTTACAGCTATAAAATCTTTTTACCGTTTCGCTCTTACGGGAACGCCGCTTGAAAACCATATCAGCGATCTCTGGAGCATTTTCCAGTTTGTAATGCCTGATTATCTCGGAAGTAAAAAAGATATAAACAGGACGGAAAAGACTTTTGATACTGAAAAACTCAACAAATTGAGTACTCTGACTGCTCCTTTTATCCTGAGAAGAACAAAAAGGGAGATATTGAAAGAGCTTCCTGAACTGATAGTGAAGGAATATCCTGTCGAGATGACATCTAAGCAGAAAGAGATATATCTGTCGGTACTTCTTAGAGGCAGAGCTGAATTCCTTGAGAAGAAAGATTCGATGAACAAGATAGAGATGCTTTCCATACTTTCGAGACTCAGACTTGCAGCAAACCATCCTGCACTTGCAGCACAGATAGATGACGCTCCTGACCTTTCCGGGAAGGTCGCTACTGTTCTTGAGCTGGTTGATGAAATTATTCTCGGGGAAGGCAGGGTTCTCATTTTCAGTCAGTATGTTAAAATGCTCAATATTATTTCGCGGGCTCTTTTTGAGAATAATATAGAATATCTTTATATGGACGGCGGCACGAAAAACAGAATAGAGCTTGTCGATCAATTCAATAATGGCAAAACTCCGGTATTTCTGCTGAGTCTTAAAGTGGGCGGTGTCGGGTTGAATCTGACCGGTGCTGACAATGTAATTATAGTAGACCCGTGGTGGAATCCTGCGGCGGAAGAGCAGGCATGGTCCAGAGCTCACAGAATAGGGCAGGATAAAAAAGTGGTAGTGAACAAACTGTTCTCCAAAGGTACTATCGAAGAAAGGATACTCGATATGCATCAACGGAAAAGGGGAATAACTGATTTCTTTATGTCGAAAAGCCTGAAGGAGCCTGACGAAGACTTTATCAAAATGATCGCTGATCTGGAGCTTGCGATACATGATTGAAAAGAAAAGGCAGTTGAAAACAAGAAAGATCGAAGTAATGTGTACGGATGAACACTTTGAAACTATTTCAAAAAAGGCGAGAAAGTACGGAATGAGCAATTCGGAATTCGGTCTTTTCACAATGCTTAACAGCAGGATCGATATTTCGCTCGGGACGGATCCGATTCTATCCAAAATATCTACGGCTATTGAAATGTTAGAATCGGGGAATATCACTGATGATGAGTTTTCCGCAATTAAAAAGAAGATCATAGAGGAAGTGAAAGGTTGAAAGCTTTTAAAATCTTAATATTCTCAGTAATTACGCTTATTTTTATGTCCGTCAGCGCAAAGAGCGGCACTGATCTGTTTTGCGAGCCGTCGCTGATTTTTCCTGAAATGTTCATCCTTGAATCGACAGGATGCTTTTCCTATCTTGAAGCATCTTCAAAATATTCAGACAGAAATGAACTGACAGCTTATCTGAATTCAACCGGTGATTCCTGGCATCAGAATGTATTCAGGTATTTATATTACTTAAGAGAAGAAGAGTATCTTTCCGCACTGATGACATTTATGTATATGGTGAATACCGGTACAGTTCCTTCATCAATAGAAAGTATCAGCGGAGAGTTTGACAATATTATTACCGGCGGTCTTAAAAGAGAACAGAAGAACGGTTCCGGCGGGAACATTCTGATACCCGGCGGAAAGACAGAACAGGTTTCAACTGAAAAACTGTCTGATAATTTTTTTTCCGCACTCTCTTTTATAGCATCTTATTCAAGGCAGATTCAGTCAGGAATGCCGGAAAGTGATGAAATGATGATGATAAGATCTTTCTTTTATGTGATATCAAATATCCAGACAGGAATTGACTGGCAGGGTGACAAATATCTCAATGATCTTTTCAACAAATTCATTTATATGAAAAACAATAATCTGCTTGAAAGTTTTACGCAGGTGTTCTTTTTTAATGTGCGGAAGGAAGGTGCAGTTCCGTCATTTAAAGATTATTTGAAACTGCGTGAGATCGGAATGATAAAAGATATCAGAATTGCCGACAACATTGAAACCAGACAGAAAGGCAGGGAAACAGCTTCATTTTTCATCGAAAACATAAATTCACTTCCTGACATTGAATATGCGGCAGGATCGGCAGATAAAGCTGTTCAGGGAGCAGACTGTATTTATCTTGATGAAAGAGGTGTGTGGATTAAAGATATGGCCGACAGTGATCCGAAGGAATATTATTTTAATGAAAGCGTTAAAATAGTAGAGCAGTGTCCGGGAGTTTTTTCACTTCCTTTTTCACTTAAAAAAGACAAGATCGTTATATATGACAAATCATACTGGGTGACCGATATCGCTATTGTCATGAATTATCTTGTGAAAGGATCTTTCAGTCACAAGGAGTCTGATGCGCTTTTAAAGGCCGCTGTGACATCGTCTCTTTTAAAAAGTCTTGAAGTCCCTGAGAGAACTCTGCTGATGGACATTCTTTCTTATACTAACGAAACCGGAAATGCTGAAAAAGTGCTGAGATCGCTTTTGGTAAAACAGCTTCCGCAAAACGATAGCGAAAAGGGTGTCGAACCTGTGACAAAAGCTGCGGA
>Ga0116170_10000875_pt1 | contig 31510 bp, 24 predicted proteins | sample AD_JPNHW1_MetaG_FD_89797 | JGI IMG/M metagenome (GOLD analysis project Ga0116170, IMG submission 89797) | Active sludge microbial communities of municipal wastewater-treating anaerobic digesters from Japan - AD_JPNHW1_MetaG | ecosystem: Engineered > Bioreactor > Anaerobic > Digestate | place... | reverse complement strand
TACAAGCGCAACTCTCAGCTCGACCTTTGCAAAATCGTCAATGGTGATTTCGTCGGCAAGCTTAATCTCCTCTTTAGGTTCTTCTTTTCCCTTAGGAGAATTTTTTTCAAGTAGTGCGTTAAGCTCGTCAATTTCCTTGTCAATATCAATTCTCGGGAAGAGAACATCTCCTCTTTTAACTGTTACATCAGCGGGGAGAACGCCTGATTCGCCGCATTTTTCCCATGTTACATCAGCGCTTTTTGCGCCTATCTGCTCCCATATTTTCGGCGCGGTAAAGGGCATTACGGGGTATAAAAGTGTTGAGGCTATGCGGATTGTGTCGAGAAGATTGTAAATAACCGTCGCAAGACGTGCTTTTTTAGCTTCGTCCTTAGCGAGAACCCACGGAGCATTTTCATCGATATATTTGTTTGCCTTGGAAATAACTTTGAAAATTTCCGTGAGTGCTGCGGAAAACTGACAGCTTTCAAATAAATCGCCGACAGTCTTTTTAAGAGAAACTGCCGCTGAAATAAGCTCGATATCGCTGTCTGCGGCTTCCCTTTCAGTCGGGAGATTTCCGCCGAAATATTTTTCTGCCATTGCAACCGTTCTCGAAAGAAGATTCCCGAGATCGTTTGCAAGGTCAGCATTAATCCTGTTTATCATCATTTCGTTTGAAAATGCACAGTCCGAGCCGAACGGCATTTCCCTTAAAAGATGGTATCTTAAAGCGTCAACGCCGTATCTTTCCGAAAGAATGAACGGGTCGATTACGTTGCCGCTTGATTTTGACATTTTTGCTCCGTTAAAGGTTATCCAGCCATGACCGTAGATTTTTTTCGGAACGGGGATATCCAGTGCCATAAGCATAGCCGGCCAGATTATTGAGTGAAACCGAACAATTTCCTTTGCCATCATATGAACGTCGGCGGGCCAGTATTTGTCCATGTCGTTGTATGCATCGTTTTTATAACCCAAAGCAGTAATATAGTTTGAAAGGGCGTCAATCCACACATAAACAATGTGCTTATCGTCAAAGGGAACAGGTATTCCCCATTTGAAGCTTGTTCTTGAAACACACAAATCCTCAAGTCCGGGCTTAATGAAATTGTTTATCATTTCGTTTACGCGGCTCGGCGGATTTAAGAAGTCTGTTTCGGTGAGGAGCTTTTCAATTCTTCCTCCGAATTCCGAGAGCTTAAAGAAATAAGCTTCTTCCTTAGCATCGATTACATCTCTTCCACAGTCGGGACATTTTCCGCCCACAAGCTGGCTTTCCGTCCAGAAGGATTCGCAAGGAGTACAGTATTTGCCCTCGTATGTTCCTTTATAGATAAAGCCCTTGTCATAAAGGTCTTTGAAGATTTTCTGAATGGATTCAACGTGATAGTAATCGGTTGTACGGATAAATCTGTCGTAGGAAATTCCGAGCGTGGACCAAAGCTTTTTGAAGTTTTCAACAATGTCGTCGACATATTTTTTCGGCGAAACCGAAAGCTCTTCGGCTTTTTTTTCGATTTTTTGACCGTGCTCGTCCGTACCTGTCAAAAACATTACATCAAATCCCTGCATTCGCTTTAGCCTGGCGAGTGCGTCGCAAGCCAAAGTGGTATAGCAATGTCCTATATGAGGATTGCCGGAAGGATAATAAATCGGGGTTGTAATGTAAAAGGGTTCTGACATAAATTTCTACCTCCTGCGGATAATCCGCTTTTGTTTATATTGAAACAGCCAAAGGCTGCCGCTTACAAAAAAAATGCAGGACCACAGCCCTGCAAATAAATCAGATAAAGGATATAAATATGTGTAGAACAAAAGAAAGGAGACAACAAAACGGATGTTATACCATAATAATAGAATATACGAATTCTAACATCAACCATATTATAACGCATTATAATTTATAAGTCAACAGTCCCAAGTGGTTTTAAAGCTATAAAATATAAAGATTGGACATTTGTACAAAAATATTGGATAAATAATGTGAAAAATTATGTAATATTAAAATTGCAATGACTTTCATACAATATTTTTCGCATATTTTAACAAATTAACAAAATAATTTTTATAGAAAATCGCCAAATCTCGTCTTAAGGTTCATATATTATACCACATAATTTTAGAAAAATCAAGCATAATAAATAAAATAGTCGTGACGGGGAAATCCGTCACGACTGCAAACCCCTTGCTTAAAATGTTTGTGCGATTATGCCGCTTCCGCAAGCCTGTTGTGCTTAAAAAATAAAGAAACACACCAGACGGCCGATACAGCAACAAGAATATAAAGTATTCTGCTGATTAACGCCGCTGAGCCGCCGAAAAGCCATGCGATTAAATCAAATTGAAAAAATCCCACAAGGCCCCAGTTCAGCCCGCCGATGATAATCAGCGCAAGAGCAATTCGGTCCAGCATAATTTTAAACCTCATTGTTTATTATTTTGCAAACCCCACAGGAATTAATTCCTGTAAAACGCTACGCGTTCTTTTTGTATTGTCCGCAAAAATAATCGAAATATACATTTATGCTATAAGTTCACTTTATCTGTTTCATAGCTGTTATTTTGAAAAGGTTCATCAAGCGTCATTTTCGGCGCTTCAAAAAGCTGAATAAGCTTTTCATAAAAATCCGTGGAAACTCTTAAATACTTCAGTTTTTCCGTGCGCTCATTCTTTTTGTTTTTGACATTATAATTGTTCAGGAAAAGAGAAATATAACATTCGGAAAAATTATAGCTGTGATAAAGCTTTAATTCAACATAATTGCTTGATGCTATGAAATATTTAGGTTTATTGTTAAGAATTACATACGGATTTGATTCAATTTCATATTTTTTAATTTCAAACCATTCAAAATTAAATTTCTTTTCCTTATATTCCTTTGCCCATTCGTCATCGCTTTCAATAAACGGGAATCTCGTTTTGTCATAAGCCGTAAATATAGCCACAGCCGCTATTATTATAATTTCACCTATCCAGACGATATAAAGAATGGGGCCGTTTACCGCGCTGCTCGAATGTCTACCTATCGACCACGTTCCGACGGAATTGATAAGCTTTATACCCTCCCACAGCAGTGACGGATCAGCAATCAGCTCGTTCACTCCCGTAACATATGATTCCGTAAGTTTTCTGCATACATAGAATATCCACTTGAAATATGTAAATGCAATCGTTCCCAAAGAAACAGAAATAATAGTTACAAGGGCATTTCTCATTTTCGTTCTTTCTATAATCACCTTGCACAAAAGTCCTATTACATAGCCGTAGCCCAATGTAAGAAGAATACACGCATATGCTATCGGACATATCTCGACAATAAAAAGATAAGGAATCGCTAAAATCGTACCAGCTAAAAATGTCCCCAGAAAAAGAAAAATTGCCCCCGAAATGCTAACCTGCCCCGAAGATTTATAATACAGCTCGCCCAAAAAATCCATATCCCTCAAAATTATATTCGTTTTATATTAACATATTTGTTACATTAAGTCAATATGTATAAATAGCCGCAGAGGATTTATATAAATAGCCGCAGAGGATTTATCTCTGCGGCTATTATCAGTCATCCCCATATATAAGCTCAAGCTGGAAAAGCTGAAGCTCTCTCGAACGCCAGAGATTTACTCTCGGAAGTTCAAACTGTGCTTCAAGAGTGAAAATCTCCTTTTCTTCAAAAAGCTTTGCCACGGTTTTATCATATTCCTCGATATTTGAAAATCTAAGACGAATGTATTTTTTCTTTGACTTTACTGCGGTATCCATTGCTTTTGTAAGAATTTTTATCCCCTCTTCACAGGTGTTCGCATAATAGCCATAATAAACGAAATAGTTTGCGTTCATAGATGTTGCCTGGGGAAGAGTATATAAGCTTTCGTCGATGTCAATATTTTCTCTCGAGTAGGAAAGCTGACTTGTCGGGAAAAGAAAATAATTATAAAGAATATAGTCATATCCCAGGAAAGCCTTTCCCGGCTCTGCATTCGGGTCGTCGGCGGTAAGGTCGATATTATACCACGCGCCGTCGATTTTAACCATGTTCCACATATGCTGGTCGCCTGACGATTCCCCGCCCGTAACCGTGCCGCAGGCGAAAAGGTTTTCTATCCCCGCTTTGTTGCAAAGCATCGCAAACGCCCTAGCATATCCCTCACAGACCGCTTCGCCCTTAACCATCGCGCCGTAGGGGGAAGCTATGAATTCGCCTGTCATCGTATAAACGCAGCCATAAATTATTCTGTCGTGAAAAAGCTTTATTTTGTCAACAGTTGACATTTGGGGAGTTATCATATTAAGAATTTCGTTAAGCTTTTTATCAACCTCGGCATTTATTCTGTTAACCGTGTCCGAATTATAGCTGTATGTGAGATATATCGTTTTAACGGTATCCTCTGTACGTGAAAGCTCATATTCATCCGTCAGATAATAAAGGTCATTTTCTTCGATATAAAGAATGTTGCATATTCTCTGAATCTGTTCTTTTGTGACGTTTCTTGACAAATTAACGCTTTGTTCAAAGTGCTTTGCCGCATTTACCAGCTCGTCATAAACCGCCTTTTCATCGGCGTTAAGCTGATAATATCCATATCTGCTCTTGCACACATCGGGGATTGAGGATTCTTTCAAAAATGCTTTTGGCGCCTCCGGCGTAACCATCGTTCCGGATGTTGAGGGTGTTGTCATAGAAGCTTTAGGAGATTCGGATATCGAATCCAAAGTTTGCTCCGCCCCCGATGTACTGCTGTTTCTATTCTGTTCGCAGGAGCAGAATAACAGTAACGCAGAAACGGCTATTGCAATAGCTGAAAAACGCTTTCTTATAACAAGCACCTCTTTTTTGTTGAAATATTTTTGCTTCAATTTTAAACGAAGCAGAAGGTTATTGCATTAACATCATCATCGCAAAGATAATAAAGTCTTGCATCTGACGAAGATTTTCCCAAATCCGCGAGTGCGAAATGATAAAGCTCAAAAATTTTCTGCTGATCGATAAGTTTTTGTTTAACAGCTTGATAAACGTTGCTGTCATTGCATTTTATTGAAACATACTTGGTTTCGCCCTTTAAAATCGATACAATTTGATTATACACTATGGTATCGGTCTGATCCACAGATGATATGAAATACCCATTTTTATAGAAATAATTCGCTTCCGTCCCGTTATATGCGGGGGGAATCGGGTTGTCGGTATAAATCTGTCTTTTGCCGGAAACGTCGCTTAACAGACAGTTGAAGTAATTATAAAGCGGATCCTTAAACTGAGCGTTATGGTCCTGATCGTCCCAAGTAAGGTCTGTATGATACCATTTGCCGTCGATAAGGTTCATGTTCCACATATGCTCTTCACCTGCAAATCCGACAACATTCGTACAGTCTATCCCCGCTTTTTTGCAGAGGTAGAGATATGAGTACGAATAGCCCTGACAGTGCGCTCTCCCCTCGACAAGTGCGCCGTACATTGTTGCGGAATATTTTGTCGAAAGGTCGTAGGTACAGCCTTTGATAATAGAATCATGCAGATATTTTGCAATGTCATACTGAGTCATTGTCGGGGTAATTCCCTTTAAAATCGCATTTGCCTTCTGGTCGACAGCATTTTGCATAGCCTGTGCCTGTGCCTGTGTTTCGGTATACGAAAGATAAAGCTCTGACACGGGATTCCCCATATAGCTGAACTGATAGGAAAGGTACTGACAGGTCGGTTCATTATAAATTATGTACGCATATGTTTCCTTTATTTCCTGAACCGACGGCTGATATCCGCTGAAAGCAACAGACGGAGCAAAATTCTTTATTGCCGTGACAATTTGGTTGTATATAACTTTTTTGTTTTCAGGAAGGTTGCGGTAAACATAATTGTCAGTTATCGGGGTAAGCTGTTTTGTCGGCTGAGCGGCTGCTGTTGTCTGAACAGTAGTGGTTATCGGTGCCGCAGTAGTAACGGGAGCCTGGGTAGTCTTAGGCTGAACCATCTGTGAGGCTGCCGTGGTAACTACGGTTTCCTTAGGCGGAGCAGGAGTGGTTACAGAAACGGTAACAGCTTCCTTAGGAACGGTAACAGGTACGGTTGTCGCTGCTGTCGTAGTCGTTGCCGCCGTCGTAGTTTCGGGAGTAACCGAAGTCGTTTCTTCCGACGCTGTCTGAGAAGAAACAGAAGTGGTTTCCAAAACCGCCTGACTTTTCGGCGTTATGTCAATTCTACAGCCTGAAGCGAAAGTAAGCATCAGACATAAAGCTACAGATATAATAAACGCCTTTTTAATAATAATCACCACTTTATTTTTAATAAAAATTTGACAAAAGAGGACGGCCAGATTTCTGTCCGCCCTCAAATGCCATGTTAATAATTCAACGTGATATGAATAGTCAGTACATTTTTGTCAAGAACCGGTGCTGTTGTAACCTTGCACTTATGCTTTGCAGTTTTGTTTGCTTCGTCGACATAGGTGTAAATAGCCTTATTCTTGATAAGCTCGTTATTTATGTCGTTAAGGATTTTCTCTGAAGAAACCTTTATCTGAACATAGCCGTTCTTTGAATCAGCAGCCTTCTTTATCTCACTCTTAATAAGAGAAAGAGCCTTATCCTTATCTTCCGCATAAAGTCCGTAATTGCGCTGATAATTTGCTTTTGTCGCATCACATTTAGGCGGAGCATAGAACTGATTGTCTACAAAATGAGTTTTGTTGTGAATTTCCTTATCCGTTACAAGGAAATAGTTATATTTGATATAATCAGCCGGGAACTGTCCGACAGGATCATCCCATGTTGTGTCAAGATTATACCAGTCGCCGTCGACCTTTATAATGTTCCATGCGTGGCTTGCCTGTTTGTCGTTTGTTCCCGTAATAAGCATATTTTCAATGCCGTTCTGGTCACAGAGATAACCCAGTGTCTTTGCATAGCCCTCGCACTGTACCTTGCCTTCAATAAGACCGCCGTAAATGGTCTGGGGATAATCCCCATCCTTTGTGAAAGTGTTGTTTAAAACGATATAATCGTGGAATACTTTTAATTTGTCAACGGTTGTAGCTCCGGCAGGAATTTTAGCTTTGATTTCTGCGGCTTTTTTATCGATAGAAGCCTGCATTTTCTTTGCGTCTTCCTGTGAACAGCGGTAATCAAGAACAATATTCTGTCTTGTTCCGTCGTATATTTCATATGTACCGCTCATCCAGAAAAGCTGTGCTTCCTGAAAATAAACCAAAGCAAAAATCTTGAAATATGTTTTTTGATCCAGCGGCTTATCAAAAACAACCGACGGTTCAAAGTTTGAAACGGCATTTACAAGAGCCTGATAATAGCTCTTTTCCTCAGCCGAAAGACTGCTGTAAGCATAACGAACCTTTGTGAAATTCTGAACGGCAGTGGTTGTTGTATCAGTGTTTTTAGGCGGAACATATTCGGTGGTTGTTCCTGTTGTGCCGTCGGGATTTTTTTCGGTTACAATAGCGCCGACTTCATCGGTAACCTTTTCTCCGTTTTCGTCCGTAACGACAACCGTTGCGTCAACGGCAGCGGAGCCGCTTGCCGAATCGTCGACTTTCTTGCCGCATGCAGTCATTATCATTGTAAATGACAAAATTACTGCTATAAAAATTGAAAGTTTTTTCATCTATGTATTTTTCCTTTCCGGGTTAATTCACTGCCGCTTAAAAACGGCAGTGAAAGCATTTTAAAATTAATATGTCAAATTAAACTGAATAATATAAAGCTTAGCATCGCTTCCGAGGCTTATTGACTTAATCTGAGTACAGCCTGCTGTTGCGTTTGTTGTTGATTTCATTGTTGAGAATTTTCCGCCGCTTACGATGCTCTTTGTTGCGGCGTCAAAGGTTGCCTTGTCTTTACACATAATCTGACAAGCCATAACCTTGTTCTTTGCGCAGTTAATCATCTGCTTTTGCATCATTGTTTCAGCTTCTGCAACGCTTGAAGCATACATCTTTGTCTGAACGAAATAGTTCATGTCCATTGAGTTTGCAACAGGAGGTGTAAAGTTTGTAACAGGGAAGTGTGAAAGATTATTTACGAGTATATCAGGTACGAGGAAGTAGCTGTATTTCATGAATGTAGGTGAAGAAACGCCTTCCGGATCGTCCCATGTGAGGTCGAAGTTATACCATTTGCCGCCTACAAGAACCTTGTTCCATGCGTGTGTAAGTCCATGAACGTTGTTTCCCGTCATACGTACGCTGTCAATTCCGACTTTGTTGCAGAAATATGTTACTGCCTTTGCATAGCCTTCGCACTGTGATGTTCCGTCAACAAGAGGACCGTAAGCGCATTTTGCGTATGTTCCGTCCTTTGAGAAGCCTGTGCGGGGAATAATGTAGTCGTGAAGAGCCTTTAATTTCTGATATTCTGTTGCATTAGCAGGGAATGTTGCAATAACCTTGTTTACAGCGGCATCAAGATTTTTCTGCATTGTTGCCTGTTGTTCGGGAGTAAATCTGTAGTCAAGAGTGATTGATTTCTGTCCGTCAGAGAATGTGTATCCTAAAGCCATAAACCAGAAAAGGTCAGCCTCCTGGAAGAATACGCTCTCATAAACCTTCTGAAGCTGTGCGCCCTTATATGTCTTTGTTATTTCAAGAGTTGTCTTACGCTCTTTAATTGCTTTTACCATTGCATCATAAAGCTCTTTTTCGTCAGCGCTGAGCTTGCTGTATACATATTTGCCTTTTCCGCTAGTATTTGTATTCTTGGTTGTAGCGGCTGTGGTTGTTGCTTTTGGTGCTGTTGTGGTTGCCTTTACTGTTGTGGTTGCCTTTGGAGCAGTTGTTGTCTTTGGTGCTGTTGTAGTTTTAGGAGCAGCTGTCGTAGTTGTTGCGGCTGTTGTGGTTGTTGCAGCTGTTGTGGTTGTTGCTTCGGTTGTTGTTGCTTCGGTTGTGGTTTCCTCTGCAGTTGTTGTGGTTTCTGCCATAGTTGCAGAATTGTCAATTTCCTTTGCACACGCTGTCAGCGATGATGCAACAAGGATGACAGACATTAACAATGCCAAAATTCGTGAAACAGATTTTTTCATTTGCTATTCTCCTTTTAATACAATTAATTAAATTTATTCTGAAAATTCCTCTTTTTTTGGCGGAAGAAAAGCTTTGATTTTAACTATGCGCTTATCTTCAACCGCCAGAACGGTGAATTTTACTTTCTCATATTCAACTGAGGGCGTTTCGTCTTCTTTCGGGATTCTCCCCAAAAGATCGATTATAAAGCCGCTCATTGTTTCATATTCATGGTCTTCGGGAAGAGTTATCCCGAGATGCTCAAGAGTATCCTCAGGCTCGGCGGTTCCGTCTATCATATAGGTTCCGTCGGAAACTCTGATAATATCCTCCGTTTCGTTGTCGTATTCGTCCTGAATATTGCCGACGATCGCTTCGAGAATATCTTCCATCGTGATTATCCCCGCCGTACCGCCGTATTCGTCAACAACAACAGCAAGCTGTCCTTTTACCGCACTTAATTTTTTAAAAGCTTCAAAAAGCTTACCCGTTTCGGGGAGGTAGATAACATCCCTCAAAAACTCTTTAAGATCGGCCTTGTCAGTGTGTTCCTGCCCGATAAGGAACAAAAGGTCTTTTACGTTGACAACCCCGACAATGCTGTCGATGTCATCTTCATAAACGGGTATTCGGGATTTCCCCGAATTAATCGCGACATAAACCATTTCGGATATTTTCGTGTTCAGTTCAACGGCAAAAAGCTCCGTTCGGTGAGTCATAACGTCGGAAACCTCAAGGTCGCCGAATTCAAAGATGTTGCTTATCATTTCGCGCTGTGTTTCTTCGATAACTCCGTTTTCGTTCCCAGCGTCAACCATCATCATAATTTCCTCTTCGGTGACAACGTCACGCTGTGCCGAATACGAAATTCCCCAAAGCTTTAAAATCAGATTTGAAACACCTGAAACCGCAAGCCTCAGCGGAGTGAGAATTATAATAAGTGCACGGACCGTTCCCATAATTTTAAGCGCAAAACCCTCGCTGTTTTTATTTGCTATTTTTCTGGGAATGCTTTCAGCCAAAACCGAAATTAAAATTACGGCAAAAATAACAATAATAAAAACCGACAGGGCAGGTGAAAGAAATTTCATCGCGCCGTAAGGCTCAGAGCCGAATGAAATAAGTTTTTCTAGCGGCTTCATATAAATCCATACCGCAAGAAGCGAAAGTATCATAGTCGATAAAACCTTGCTGAGAGTAAAGGTTGTTATAAACTGCGACGGCTTTTCAGTTAACTTAAACAAAGCGGCGTATTTTTTGTCATTCTGCATTAGCATTTTTATTTTTGAATCGCTTACCTCGGTTATTGCCGTTTCACAGGCGGTAAAAAAGCCTTTTATCAGAATTATTGCAAAAATTATTAAAGACCCGAGCAACAATCGGCTCCCGTCAGATTCCATGTACTGGTAATTCCCCCTCTGAAATTATGTAATCAATAGTAATAAATATGTCAAACATAAGTCTGACAGTGAAATTATACTATATCAAGAAATAAAAGTCAATAAAGAAATGCCCAAATTATTACATGATAGAGTACGTATTTTAGGGCTTTTTAAAATAAGTTACAATATTGGAATAATATTGTAAGCTGTTTGTAATACTATTTTGGGGTGAATAAGACCTTCCGCTTAATAAAAAAACATAAAAAACATATTATATTCTTTATACCTTTAATAAATATTTTATTTTTATCTGCTTTACATTTTAACACCATTGTGATAAAATATATCATTAAGGTTATAGTTATGTCTATAACATCTCACACAATATTTGAGGAGGACTTTAAAATGGCAAGAAAAATGAAAACCATGGATGGTAACAACGCTGCTGCATGGGCTGCATACCCGTTCACAGAAGTTGCCGCTATCTACCCTATTACGCCATCTTCCGTAATGGCTGAAGTTACAGATGTCTGGGCTTCTAAGGGACAAACAAATATCTTCGGACAGCCTGTAAAGGTAGCAGAAATGCAGTCTGAAGCAGGTGCGGCAGGCACCGTTCACGGATCTCTATCAGCTGGTGCTTTGACAACCACATATACCGCATCACAGGGACTTCTCCTGATGATCCCTAATATGTATAAGATTGCCGGCGAGCTTCTTCCTTGCGTAATTCACGTTTCCGCAAGATGTGTTGCTTCACACGCACTTAACATTTTCGGTGACCATTCAGACGTATATGCATGCCGTCAGACAGGCTTTGCAATGCTTTGTGCTTCAAACCCACAGGAAGTTATGGACCTCGGAACAGTTGCTCACCTTGCAACAATCAAGGGCCGCGTTCCTTTCCTTCATTTCTTTGACGGATTCAGAACATCACACGAAATTCAGAAGATTGAAACATGGGCAAAAGAAGACGTTGAAAAAATGGCTGACATGGATGCTATAAAGGCATTCAGAGACAGAGCTATCAATCCTGAACACCCTGTTCTCCGCGGAACAGCTCAGAACCCTGATATTTTCTTCCAGGCTCGTGAAGCATGTAACGAATACTACAACAAGCTTCCTGCTGTTGTTGAAGAATATATGGACAAGGTTAATAAGGAAATCGGCACAGATTACAAGCTTTTCAACTACTACGGTGCTCCTGATGCTGAACACATCATCATCGCAATGGGCTCTGTAAACGATACAATCGAAGAAACAATTGATTACCTCAACTCAAAGGGCGGAAAATTCGGTCTTGTTAAGGTTCGTCTTTACAGACCTTTCTGCGCTGACAAGCTTATTGAGGCTATTCCTGATTCAGTTAAGCAGATTTCTGTTCTTGACAGAACAAAGGAACCGGGCGCTTTGGGCGAACCTCTTTACCTCGACGTTATTGCTGCTCTCAAGGGTTCAAAATTTGATGCTGTAACAATTTCTTCAGGCAGATACGGACTTGGCTCAAAGGATACAACTCCTGCACAGGTTAAGGCTGTTTACTGGAACGCTTCATTCAAAGATGATTACAAGGCTAAGTTCACAATCGGCATTAACGATGACGTGACATTCCTTTCACTTTCATCTGCTGAAAAGCTTGACACTGCTCCTGCAGGAACAACAGCTTGTAAGTTCTGGGGACTCGGCGCTGACGGAACAGTTGGCGCAAACAAGAACTCCATCAAGATTATCGGTGACCATACAAACAAATACGCTCAGGCTTATTTTGCATATGACTCAAAGAAATCCGGCGGTGTAACTGTTTCTCACTTACGTTTCGGCGACGTTCCGATAAAGTCAACATACCTTATCAATATGGCTGACTTTGTTGCTTGTCATAACGAAGCTTATGTAACTAAGTACGACATGGTTTCTGACATCAAGCCGGGCGGAACATTCCTTCTTAACTGCCAGTGGGATGCTAAAGAACTTGACAAGCACCTCCCAGGTCAGACAAAGAAGCACATCGCTGAAAACAACATTAAGTTCTACACAATTGACGGTGTTTCAATCGGAAAGAAAATCGGTCTCGGAAACAGAATCAACACAATTCTCCAGGCTGCATTCTTCAAGCTTGCAAACATTATTCCGATAGATGAAGCAGTTAAGTATATGAAAGACGCCGCAACAGCTTCTTATTCAAAGAAGGGCGACGCTATCGTTAAGATGAACCATGACGCTATCGACGCAGGCGTAAACGGCATTGTTGAAATCAAGATTCCTGCTGCATGGGGCAAGGCTAAGGATTCCGAAATGGGAATGGCTCCCGCTACAGGCGACAACAAGGTTCTTGTTGATTTCGTAAACAACATTCAGATTCCTTGTAATGCACAGAAGGGCGACGAGCTTCCTGTTTCGACATTCGTTCACATGGCTGACGGAACATTCCCACAGGGCTCAGCTGCATTTGAAAAGCGCGGTATTGCTGTTGATATTCCTTGCTGGAACGGCGATAACTGTATTCAGTGTAACTTCTGTTCATACGTTTGTCCTCACGCAGTAATCCGTCCTGTTATCATGACAGATGCTGAGCTTAAAAAAGCTCCTAAGCTTGCACAGGAAAAGGCTAAGCCTGTTACCGGTATGGCTGGTTACAATTTCGTAATGACAATGTCTGCTCTCGACTGCACAGGCTGCGGATCATGTATCAACGTATGTCCCGGTAAGAAGGGTGCTAAAGCTCTTGCATTCATGCCTCTTGAAACACAGCTTGCTGAACAGGAAGTATTTAACTTCGCTCTTACTCTTGCTCCTAAGGCTGAGGTTGCTGAAAAGTTCAAGGAAACAACTGTTAAGGGCTCACAGTTCAAACAGCCTCTCCTCGAATTCTCAGGCGCTTGCGCAGGCTGCGGCGAAACACCTTACGCTAAGCTTGTAACACAGCTTTTCGGCGACAGAATGTATGTAGCAAACGCAACAGGATGTTCTTCAATCTGGGGCGGCTCCGCACCTTCAACTCCTTACACAACAAATAAGGACGGCAAGGGTCCTGCTTGGGCTAACTCACTCTTTGAAGACAACGCTGAATACGGCTACGGTATGTTCCTCGCACAGAACACAATCCGTCAGAGACAGGTTGCTAAGCTTCTTGAACTCCAGAAGACCGCTAAGAAGGCTGACGTTAAGGAAATAATCGAAGGCTACCTCTCAACATTAAACAACGGCGCACTCAACAGTGCAGCTACAGATAAGCTTATCGCTGCTCTTGAAGCTTGCAAGTGTGACGAAGGCAACGACATTCTCGCTTATAAGGATTACCTCAGAAAGAAATCCATGTGGATATTCGGCGGCGACGGATGGGCTTATGACATCGGATTCAGCGGACTTGACCACGTTATCGCTTCCGGCGAAGACGTAAACATCTTCGTATTCGATACAGAAGTTTACTCAAACACAGGCGGACAGTCCTCTAAGTCAACTCCTACCGGAGCTATCGCACAGTTTGCGGCAGCAGGTAAGGAAGTTAAGAAGAAGGACCTCGCCGGTATCGCAATGAGCTACGGCTATGTTTATGTAGCACACATCGCTCAGGGTGCTGACTACAACCAGACAATCAAGGCTATCACAGAGGCTGAAAGCTACAACGGACCTTCACTCGTAATTGCTTATGCTCCATGTATCAACCACGGTATCAAGGGCGGTATGTCAAATGCACAGAGCGAAGAGAAAAAGGCTGTTGAATCAGGCTACTGGCACCTCTTCAGATTCGACCCAAGACTTAAGGCTGAGGGCAAAAACCCATTCCAGCTTGATTCTAAGGCTCCTACCGCAGATTACAAGGACTTCATTATGAGCGAAGTACGTTACAGTGCTCTCGTTCGTCAGAATCCTGAAAGAGCAGAAAAACTCTTTAATTCTGCCGTTAAGAATGCTGCTGACAGATACGATCACCTCTGCAGACTTTCAAAGCTTTATGATACAGAAGCAAAATAAGGCTTAAATAAAATTAATCCGTCCTCTTTTTGAGGGCGGATTTTTATTTTGATATAGCATAAAAACATTAATTATACCCATTTTCGCAAATAAGCATACTAACTGACTCTATATTAGGATTACAGTTACCTACAAAACATTGTATTGTACGAATTGGTCCCCAGGGTATTCCCCACCATCCTCCAAGAGCTGTAATCAAATTGCTAATAACTGCGTCCCCAGAATCACAACCCCGAATCTTGAATGATGTAACTCTTACAAAAGTCATGACAAAAATGGACATACACCATTGATACTGTACCAATTCCGTTTCTGCTGAATATTTCACGCCCTCAAACTCAAGCGTTGCTCCTGATAATATTTCTCTGCCGTTTATTTGTAAGAATTTAGAAAATCTTTTCAATCTCTCTTTTTCGATATACCCAAATACTACCGAATAAATCCATGCCGCTATAACTAAAGAAACTATAAGTACCACTATAAATACGTCAATTGCCATAAAAATGCCTCTCTTTTACGTAATAAGTATTTTACTGTAAATAGTTTAACATAAATATTTACATATGTCAACATAGATAAGTTTATTACACCTTGCCCCTTTATAGTGTCATAAAAATGCCATGCAAGCATTTGAGGGAGGATTTTTTATGTAGATTCTACAATGTACATAAGTTTGGTATACACTGTTAAAATATAGTTGCAATTCGTTATATAAAGTAATATAATAAAAGTCAAAGCAACAATGACAATTTTAGGGGGACAATTAAATGAAAAAGCAAATAGTACGAAAAGTTTTATTGATATTATCGGGCGCAGTATTCGTGATGATACTGTCCCTTTTTATTATTCCGCCTAAAAAATTCAACCATAATTTTAATCAGCTTACTAATATGACTGTAAATATACAGATTTCACATGAGGACTATGTTAAATTTGACATTCCCGAAAAAGATTATAAAATGCTTTATACTAACATTAATAAACTTAATATTACAAGATTTTTTAGGTACCCTGACCACTCAAGCTCATATCAAAGAGATCCTTATGCAGATTTTTGTTTTGACTTTAATGGAGAAAAAGAATACGTTAGCTTTGGGTATGATGATAAATGTGTATTTTTCCCTAGCGATAGCGCATTTTGCGGAGATGAAGCGTATATGTATGGCTATGACAAAAAGATTTCGCCCCAATTAAAAGAATATATTGATAATATTTTAAGTACGTAAATAAACGCAAAAAAGCAGTCGTGGGGATAACTGTAGTGACCCCTAAAAGTTAGACTTAATATCGTAGCAGCAACGGCTGCTACGATATTTTTATGCGACATAGAATTGAAGCCTGTATTCAACAGGACTTAAAAAGCCGAGTTTTTGCTTTGTGCGTATATTGTTATAATATATTATGTAGCGTTCTATAGCTAATTTAAGTTCATCAAAACTATAATAAGTATGTCCATAATAAATTTCTTGTTTTAAAATTCCAAAGAAGTTTTCCATAACTGAGTTATCGTGGCAATTGCCTTTGCGTGACATGATTTGAAACATAAATTGTACAAAAAACAGTTTTCAAAAATATTTTTGAGAACTGTTTTTTAATCTAATTATTTTATTATTTATCTATTGTAACATTTCTATAAAGTCTTGGAGCTCTCCTTCTTTTACTCCAAATATTCGCTCAGCATTACATAAAAACGCCCTCAGCTTTACCGGATATTCTTCTGCCTCCCACATAAAAGTTTCACAATCAAACATCATATGTCCCATAAGCAATATTGATTCAATACATTCTTTCGGGAAATCAGTATGAATAATATTTTGTTTCTGCGCTTCTTTTACTGTATCCTCCAAAACTGATGTCATTTTTTTTAACATGGCTTTTCGATATAACTGTTCCAATTTAGCATTACTCACTTTATGAAGTTCCTCAGCTAATTTATCAGCTCCTTCAAATTCAGGAGCCTGAGCCATTATTGCCATTACAATACGGCGTAACAACGGGGCTGATGAGTCCTGTAAAATACGTTCTGCCCTGGCAGCACCTTCATACACAATATCCATAATAATTTCTTGAAGAACTTCCTCTTTTGAGGAAAAATAGTAATAAAAAGTCCCTTTAGCAATATCTACAATTTTTAAGATCTCATTGATTGAAGTCTGATCATATCCATTATGTATAAATAAACTTCTTGCAGTAACGAGAATTTCTTTTCTCCTTTCTTCTCCGTCTTTAATTGTTTTCATATATATTAACCTCGTTCCTAAGCATTTAATATTCCATATTATTTTTAATGAAATTATCTGCCACTGCTCGCTGTCGGAAACTGCATACCTTTCAACCAATTATCAAGTTCTGATAAACGGTCATCGCCTGTATTAAATTCCTTACAGCCAGCAACCTGACCATCCCTTATATAAAGGACTTTTTTAGCTTTTGCCGCTACTTTTGGATCATGTGTAACTATCATAATTGTCATACCGTCTTTGTTGAGATTTTTTAAAATATCTAAAACTTGATTTGTGGCTTCTGAGTTTAGCGCACCGGTGGGTTCGTCCAGAAAAAGGATTTGAGGGTTGTTAATCATAGCTCTGCAAATAGATGCTCTTTGCAGCTGACCTCCTGAAACTTCTTTAATATCACGATTTTTAATCCCTGTAATCTCCATATTTTTCATGAGGTCATTTGCTCGTTTTCTGATTTTTTCTGCGGATTCTTTCTTTGCTACAAGCCCAGGCAAGATAATATTATCAAAAATAGATAGGTTTTTCAGCATTTGTGCAGTCTGAAAAACAAAGCCCATCTTTAGCAGCCTGATTTCAGACAATTCATTCTCCTTAAGCTCGGTTATATTTACGCCGTCAAATATAACCTTGCCCTCACTTATTTTGTCCATTCCGCTGACACTATATAGCAGGGTTGACTTTCCGGATCCGGAAGAACCCATAACAGCAACAAAATCTTCCTTTTTAATTTCAAATGATATATTATTTAATACTTTTGTGTCCTTAAAGGATTTGCTAATTTGTTCAATCTTTATCATGGTCAAGCTCCTTATTCCATTATTTGATCTCTGATATGATAGGTTTTTATAATTTTGGTTCCAATAATCACCGTAATAATAACTACTAATAACTCTGCTGCCGGACAGAACAGATAAGTCCGGATTGGTTCAGTCAGAAGTTTTATTTTGGCTACGCCTACTGAAGAAAGCATACCGGCAAATATAACTTCCCCTAATGTATTGGCAAGAATGGTTCCCGTTACAATTGCCAATAACTGAATAATAAGAGTTCTGATTCCCAACTGAATTCGGATGTCCCGAGTTGAAAATCCAATCGCTTTCTTAATTGCAATCGCATTATGTTCTCTCGCTATAATAAGCCGCAAAAACATTACTGTAATTAATATAATTAAAAGTATTGAAATCACTACAGAGGCACTTTCTACAAGGCTCATATTATCAGCAATGCCGCTTAGTGTTTGAAAAACGAATTCATCAACAGGGGTTGTTTTGTTATTTGGCATGGCAGCCCTCATTTGATCAGTTTTCATATCAATATCGACACCATCACGAACATTCAGATAAATCATATAGCCTTCTATATCATTTGTATCAAAATCTATGGCTGCTTTTGCTGTTTTCCCTCCGTAAGTAATATCCTGATAAATACCGCAGACACTCAATACAAGTTCTTTTCCCTTATAATTAACCGTTATGGAATCGCCTACTTTTTTTCCAAGATTAACAGCATTCATATAAGAAAGAGCCATATCATTTTTTCCCTTAGGCGCATTTCCTTTTAGGTATTCTAGAGGGAAAACGGAATTGTCCCCATTTTGTACACGAATGTATTCGCTCTCACCGTCCGCATTTTTAGTCTGTACATAACCATTCTCGTAGACTGCATATTCAGCAATTTCCTGATCTCTTTCAAGATAATCCAGAGTTGCCTTGTTTTGTTCCGTTAAATTATCGTTATACTGTTCATCAATGCGAATATCGCTTTCCCCAATTCCCATATAAGTTAAAAAGGTTGAATCATGAATAGTATTGTTCATATTCATAGGAAGCAGAATTAAGAATGATGAAAATACGAATATTAAGAAAATTACAAAATACTCTTTCCACTTACATTTTAGTTCTCCCAAGGCAATTGTAAGGTTGCGGTGCTTAAATCCGCTTAAAGGAAGTGAATAATGACCCTCATTCTTTATTTTCTCTTCTCCTCGCATTAGCTCCATGACTGTGCTCTTTAAATTCTTTCGGATGATACAATGACAGCGAAGCATTACAAAAAGGCTAAGAAAAACTACTCCAACGAAAGGGAATATCCATTTCATCCACTGGCTGCTTCCGTATCCGCAATACCAGATTACCGTTTGGGAAAAGAAATCTCCAAAAGGAATGGAAATCAGATAGCCAATAACTGCTGCTGATATTGCAAGAATGGTGTATTTTGCTTGATATATTTTTTCAATTTCCTTTCCTGGGACTCCAATTGCTTTCATTTCTCCGATAGAATGATTTTCTTCTGCCATGGTAGCACGGATAATATACGAAAGACATAATACTGACATGGCAATCAGCAAAATACTGATCGCGATAATTACAATAGCTATTAATCCATAAGAAAAAGCATTGATCATAGTAAAAATCCCTGCTGTAACAGCAACTCCATTCGATGGCATTCCGGCATCCATATATGAATTTTTCAAAACCGTATCAGAGGCATTTTCTTTCAAGAGAAATTCAAAACAATATTCCCATTCACCCATATGAGAAGCCAATTCATTCTGATCGTTCTGACTTATCAGAAATCTTTTTGAATACGAAAGAGCGGAATTCATAGTAGAGTCACGGATTATAACAGATACCTTAAATTCTTTTTGATAATTACCATCTCGCAGTATTATTTTATCCCCTGCCTTTATATTTAGATCCTCCGCATAATAAACCGGCACTCCGATTTCCCCGTCTTTTACTACCGCAATTTCGTTATTTTGGTCAAGAAGATAATCAAAATTTTCATTTTGAGTAACAAAACCATTGTCCATAAGACATTTTTCTAACGACTCTCCATTATAGACAATATGCCCATTACTAATATTAAGCATCTTGATTACTAAAGCATCTTCTATGTAATCTTGTTTCTCAACAAAATTCTTAAACGCTTCTTCATCATATTCGCCCTTGTGCATCTGAACATATTCTGGGGGTACCGCGATCTTATTAAGACCATTTAATGAAGATAGCATAATTCCTATAACCCTAAGTCCACCCGCCATAAAAACAGCGGAAAGAATTAAAAATATCGCCAGAGCAGTTATTATAACGCTATTTCTTTTAAAGTCATTTCGTACGAAATTTAATAACAGCTTCATTTTTTTGCAGCTCCTCTTTAATAGTTTGATTGTTTCAGCTTATAGACCATCGGTCGATAGCGCCTCTAAAAATATGTACCGACTTTGGGTCGATACATATTTAATATATTTAACTATACATAATATAAATGTAATTGTCAAGTAATTTTAAATATAATTACAATAATTTCTCAAAAAAGCAAGACTCCGTTTTGGGTATTCCATAAGCTATTTGTGAAATAAAGCAATGTACAATAAAAATCCACCGACATAATCGGTGGATTTTTTCAATTAAACAGCATTACAATTTGTTACAGTATCTGTCGAAATAGCTGTAAAGCTTTGTGGAAAGTCCGATTTTCCCAGATGTGATGACTATTCGGCTTATTTCCGTGGCTTTTCCGCCGTACGAAATCACATCGTTTATATCCTCGCCTGAAAAGCCATCATAGCCGAGGTATGAATATTTGTACCCTCTCATTCCGAGATTGATACGATAGGAAAGCCCTGTCTGTGAATCGGCAAGCCACTGTCTGTCAAGCGGAAGGTATTTTTCCCTGACTATCCCCATTCCGACCGCCTCGGCATCTGTCAGATTAAAGGTGTACTGATCGTTTGCGTCCTTCATATGACAGGCGCTTATAATTTTTGAAAAGTCCGTTCCCGCGCTTTTCTCCGTAATTTTTTGCGGAGAAAAGGTGACGGCGGTGCTTTTCGTGAACCTTACACAGTTTGTTCCCGAAATAAACGGGCAGGAATTATACTGCTTTAAGCAAAGGTTTGTAAGAACCTCCCACACACTTGCGTGCTCCATAACGTAAATATAGTTTACAGTCTGTGAAAGATTTTCATGGGTAACGCCGGGGATAACCTTTTTCTGGTCAAGTATGACGTTGAGCGATGGGTTTGACAGAATTCCCTCGGGCAGCTCGTTGTTTAAAAGCATTGAGGTTTTTCCCCTTGACGTTATTGCTATAATCCGTACCCCGCCTGAAAAATAGGTATTCAGCGTGTCAACAATCCCTCGATGAAGGTGATGTCCGTTTACGACAAGCTCCGCCTCGGCGACATTGCTTATATCTCCGTCAAAAATAAACGATGCTTTAAGCGACGTATATGGGGTATAATACTCCTTTTCAAACCTTAATGTTATGTTTTTTGTCAGGGTGAAAAGAACCTGTCCTGACTTGTCATAAAGCAAAAGATTTATACTGTTATTCATTTTCTGTCACCCTTTCGGACGGATTTTCTGAAAAAAGCAAAAGTGTTATATTCCTTGCGGCGCTGTTATTATTTCCGTCAAAGGAATATTCCTTTAAAACGAGCGTGGGGAGGTTATTCCCGATAAAACTAAGAGCGAGCGGCGTTTTTTCCGAAATTAACGTTTCAAGGGTGGAAAGCTCCTTACCCGAAATCGTGGTAAGCGTTCCTTTAAGCGTAAGACAAAGCGGATAAACACCGCTGTCGCCGACTATAACCCCCTCGGAGGTCTGAATTTCTGAAAGTCCGCGCTTTCTCGAAAAAGAAAAATCTCTAACAGAAAGCGTTAAATTCTGAGCGAGGACAAGCGAGAGTGATTCCTTGTCGCATAAAAAGCTGTCGGAAAGCTTTCCGCTGATTTTAAATTCAAGCTCGTAACGAAGCCTTTGAAGTTTTTCGTCAAAAGAAAGGGTTTTAGCCTTGTATTCGGTGATGTTAAGCTTTGAGGAGGTAAGCTTGTCTATAATTTTCCGGGAAATATCAAGCATTTTTCCGCCGCTTGTGGGGAGTGCGGACAATACAGAAACTAAAACCGAACCGTTCCAGAAAACCCCCGAAACGTCCGATTGAAAATCTTTTATCCCCGTGACGATGATGTTTTTTTCCTTTGAGGAAACAAGCCCGTCGTCAAATTCGTCGTATACGGGGCATATGTCCTTTAATTCCTTTCCGATTTCCGCGGAAATATCAAAAAGCTCCATAAATTATGCCCCCTCAAAATAAAATTCCGTATCGTTTATATAATCCTTGCAAAGCGACTTTAAATAAGAATACACTTCTCTCGCGGCGGTAATAACGCCGTAGCTGTTATCAGACGAGGGGAGATTTCCGCTTTTTGTGAGGAATTCTCGTTCCCTCGATTTTTTTGCGGTAATATAAAGAACATTTGCCGCCGCCCCGCAAAGAGCCTGAATGCACGGCAGCTCCTCATATGACTTATCCTTTAAAATTGCCTTTGTCCTTAAAATTGCAGTTTCGACAAAGATGATGTTTTCCGACACGGACTCTCCCGAAAAAGCCTCAAAATAAGGCGCCGCTGATTCAAAATTCATATAAAATCCTCCTTAAAGCTTATAGCAGGAAAGGTCAGGGATTCCCTTTTCTAAAAGCTGTATTCCGTCTGAAATTCCGCTTAAAAATTCATTACGGATATTCTCCTTTTCGTTCCCGAAACGCTTTGTAACCCCCGCATTCACCTGAGCCGGAACGGAAACGAAGCTCCATTCATAAGCGTCAGAAATGTCGTCAAGAATGACAAAACAAAGCTTTCCGTTATAGCTCTTCGACTTTTTGTGTGAGCAGGGCTTTTTTGAAATATCCGAGCCGCATATTGAACAGGTTTTCCGTCCCGCCGAACAGGATACGGAAATTTCTTTTTTTATTCCGCCGTCGATTTCCTTTATCAGATCCTCATTTTTTGACGTCCTTATCATATAAGCGTTCGCTTTTAAACAGGTGTAAGGTTCGTTGTCAGCGGTAAGACGGCTTTCGTCGGTGATAAGCTCCGTTTCAAAAATTCTTGCGGTCTGGGTATTTTCCTTTGTGTTGTGCTCAAAAATCCCCGTTTTCCCGATAAAAAGCTCCTTTAAGCTTTTTAATGCATTTAGTGAGAACTTTTCAAAATCCCTGTCAACCTCATTGTCGCAGAGAATTACCGAAAAAATATAAACCTCGTCAAGGGTGTGTGTACGTCTGGTGAAGCTGTTAAGCTTTTCAAGAAGCGTGTTTTCTTCCATTGTTTTTCCTCCTTCAAAATAACACGTTACCGTGCCGAAGAAATTACGGCACGGCGGCGTATCGGATTTTTATCCTATTGTGAGAACTCTTGTAGCCTCGGGAATAATTTTTGCAAAGCCTGTTGTCACGGAAACTGCCGTGCGGTCAATCTGTCTGTCGATAAGTCTGTCGTTTTCGAGAATGATGTCGGTTGCGTTAATCATTTCGAGAGCGCACTTTTTGTCAAGACCGATAATTTTTGTATCGGCAACCGCTGTCGATTTCACGAGGTTTGAGCCGAACGGAGTTTTAACCGCTCCCGTTGACATAAAGTCAGCGCAGGCATATTTCATCTGCTCAAAGGAAAGGATTTTAGCCATTGACGCTGGCGATGCGATGATTGTCGTCATGTCGTAATCCTGGAATTTACCCCAGAATGTGACAAGCTCGGAATAATTGAATTCTGTACCTGTCATTGTGTCGGCGGTAACGCCTGTTGTGAGAACGCCGACCGCCTGTGAAAGAACGGCATTAGAAAGGTTTGCACCGATTGAGCGGAGAGTTACCGCAAAAACGTCTAATCTCTGCTGACGGACAGCCTCATAGGTTGTGTTGATGATTCGGCCGTATTTGTTCATAGTAACAAGACTGCTACCGAGTGAAATTGATGTTTCGGGGAGAGCTGCTCCCTGTGCGGTTGCTGTGGAATACGGCTTATTTTCTTCGGCTACAACGGAAAGCCCGCGGTAGTCGGCGCCGTTTGTTTTTGTCTGTGCGGCTATAATTTCACCGAGCACGGAATTTTCCATACCCTGTCTTATCGCACGCTTAACGAATTCGGGGAAAAGAACAGCCGATTCGGTTGTTTCAAAGAATTTTTCAACCATATCGGAATTTACTCCGCTAATCTTGATGTCAAAACGCTTTAACTGACGTTCAAAAGCATCAAGACCGTAAAGCTCTGTTCCCGAATATGCGCTGTCGGGGTCAAGCTCGGAAAGTGCCTGTGTGAAGGATTTTCCGGAAAGATTATAAAGACCTTTTTCAAGTTTTACTGTGTTGTACATAATTTTTTCTCCTTTTAATTTTGATTTTTAATTTTTTCTTCAATTTCTGCCGCCTGTGCATTTTTAAGCCGTGCATCGGCAAGCTCCGCTTCGTCCTGAAGATTGATATTTTCCCACTCAACAGTTATTGACGCGTCGCTCCCTTTAAGCCTTAAGAACGCCGAGCAGATTTTTACTATCGTCGGAGTTAAAAGGCGACGGTAATATTCAAGCTCGGACGTTAGAATATCTGACTGCTGGGCGGACATTCTCTCGGTCGTGCTCCACGAAAGCCCGAGTAAAAACGGCGGAATGGAAAGCTTTGCGATTATCTGTTCAAGAAGCTGTTTTACCGGAATATTTGTGTCGATCACCTGATTGTCCGCCCCGATTGTCTTTATTTCGACATCACCGACGGCAACAAAATCCCTTATCTGTCCGCATTTTGACGCCTGCATTCCCTCGGACCATTCCTTTGCTATCTGTGCGGCACGTTCCTTGGCGAATGCCCTGTCGCCGCTGTCCTGTGGCTTATAGGTTACGGCATAGCGCACGTTCCCCACTCTGTCAAAGTTCTGACCTATGCTTTCATAAATTCTCATCAGTATTGAGCTTAAATAGGGAAGTCCCTTGAGAATTGAAGCTCCGTAGACCTTTTCGGGCTGAGGATTAAGCGCTGAAAAAAGAATAAGCTGGGGGTTTTTAACTAAGGTAAGGACGTTGTTCCCCGAACGTCTGTAAAATTCCGTTTCGACGGGAGTTGTCCCTCGTCTTGCCTCGATATGCTTTAAGGAAACGTTATAAATCCCCGCAATCTCCATACTTTCGGTATCGACAAGAATTTCCCCCGCCGCACTTCCGTACGTCAGAAGGCTGTCAAGATAACAGTCGATAAAGCTTGAAAGCGAATGTGACGACGGTCCTGACTTCACACTTGAAACAAATTCGTCAAGCTCGTCCTGAATACTTTCGTCCGATGAAATTACGCGGAAGCCGCCTGTTAAACGGACCGTCTTGTATATCGCCGCATCAATAACGGGAACGGCGTTCCTTAAAGCCTCGTAAAGCCCGAATTCCGCTCTCTCTGGAGGAATTTCGCCGAAAAGCTTCATTCCGTCACTGACAATTCTCGGGGTGTTCACCGCCGCTCCCGACGGAGCTTCCGTTTGCTTTTGAAAAAATTTTGGTATTTTCACTGATTCACCTCTTTTCAAATTTTGAGGAGGGATTAAAGACTTACCTTTTGAGCGATACAACAAAAAAGCTGTCGGCGCTGTCGTCCGTTATCGTGTTGACAAGATAGCGTATTTCGTCCATTGCGTGGTCGTTTTCTTTAAGCGGACTGTCACAGCCGTTTTTTTCGTCCCAGGCATAAAGCCCGAATTCCCTTATCGCGTCGACGCATTTTTCGCTGAACATCAGCTTTTTTTGCCTTAAAGCCTCGCTCACCCGCCTTATTCCGCTTAAAACGCTGTTGTCGGCGGGGATAACCCTGAACCTTTCGTGGCGCCTTATACATTCCATAAAGCTTGCGGCAGAGGGGTCCGCTATGACACATTCAATGTCATAACCGCTGCATAGCTTCACAAGTCCGTCATAATGCTCCTCGTCGGTTAAAAGCTGTCCCTTTTCGCGTGAGGAATAGTAATATTCGTCAATGCGGTACCACGTCCCGCCCGAATATCCCCACAAGCCGAAAGACGACGGATTAACAGTCCCATAATCGCAGGAAACGACATAGCGTGAGCATTTTGGCTCGTCCTCCTTTTTAAAAACGTGTTCGCTTTCTTTGAACATCGGATAGACAAGTCCCGTCGCCGCCATCCATTTTCCTAACACAAAGCGGTCGTAGAAAATCCCCGAATAAAGCGTTTTATAGCGGTTTTTGATTTTTTCGGAGAGTGATGGATTGTCATCCATAGTGAAATGAAGACAAAGGACGTTCTTTTCCTCTGATTTTAAAATCCACTCCTTATAAAACCAATGGTTGGGGCTTTCGGGATTACAGTTGAACCACAGCTTTGAATTCTTTTGTGAGCATCGTGCAAGAGCCTGTTCAACGAACGACCTCGGCATAAGCGCCGCCTCGTCAAGAAAAACTCCGTTTAAGGTCATGCCCTGAATGAGTGCGGCGGAGGACTCGTCCTTTCCCCCGAAAAGATAAAAACGGTTTTTGCGCCCCCCGAAAACAACGTCGAGGAAATTTAACGACGTTTTTTCCGAGCATTTGAACCCCCAGCTTTTCCATACGGGGAGCATGGGAATAATAATGTTTCTTCTAACTGAGGTTATGGTTTTCCCACATACCGCAAACGCTCCGTCATCACATTCCGACATTGCCCAGAGGATAAAACCTAATGCCATTGAAACGGTTTTCCCGCTTCTTACCGCGCCGTCACAAATTATCCCGTCAAAGCGTGCGGTGTTTTTGTCCGCCCACCAGAGCATTGAAAGCTTCTGCTTTTGTGAAAACGGCTTAAATTCCATCGTCTTCACCCTTGACTGACGATATTCCCTGAGAGAGTGCCGAGAAAAAGCTTTGTGCACCGTTTGACTTCTTTTCATTCTCCTCGATCTCAAAGAGGAGCTTTAACGCCTCAAGCTTGTTTAAAAGCTTTAATTCCGTGCCGCCGCCCTTTGCCCTTTTAATTTCGCTTATCGAGAAAAAATCTCCTTTTTCGCAAGGCTCGTCGGTCATAACGGAATTTACCGCTTCCACGGGATTTGAAAAGATTATCCGCCTTAACGCCGCGGCGGCACTGCTTTCCCCTTTTCCGAAAAGAATTTTACGCTGTTTTCTTATCTGCCTTAACGCTTCGGGCTTCTGAAGAATTTTAACGCCCTCATAAAATGCGTTTTCTTTTTCAAAGCCTGCATTAACCGCGCTGTCTAGAACTGATGAAATCTCCGCGAAATAACAGCAGAAAAGAAATTCCTTTTCGGTAAGATTCTGCCTTTTTATTGAATATCACTCCTTTTTTCGTCTTCGGCGGTTTTTCGCGCCGCCCCTCCTCACTAACAGTTCCGTTTTGATGAAAATTTGCATTAAAACGTGCAAATTAAAAAAAAAATATTTTAAATTTCCGTAATATTTTAAAAAAATTGTTGTGCAAAGGCACAATATTTTTCTGATATTATCTCTTTAAAGCGCGATTTTCTTCCTAAGCCAACGGATTTAACGGCTTTCGAACGAATTTTAGGGAATATCAAAGCGCAATTTTTTGTATATAATAGCAATTGAATTTGCAGTTTTTTTCCTATATAATTAAATCGTTGGCAATATAATTTTTGCCGCAATAAAATATGTATTTCAATTATTCAATTTAAGATAAGGCGGTATGATGACAATGGTAGATACAATTACTAAGCAGGAACTGCAGGAATTATTCTTAAAAAATCTTATGGACACAGCGAGTGTAACCCCGTCGGATGCTTCGGACAAACAGATTTACAACGCACTTTCTTCAGTGGTGGTTGCATATCTGAAAAAGAAGAGACGTGCCTTTATGAATGACGCCCATTCTAAGGGAAGAAAGCAAGTTTATTACCTCAGCATGGAATTCCTTATGGGACGTTCGCTTAAAACAAGCCTTTTTAATCTTGAAATCGTCGGCAAGGTTGACGAAATGCTTAAAGAGTACGACATAAGCCTTGATAAAATATATGAATACGAGCCGGACGCCGGCTTAGGAAACGGCGGTTTAGGCCGTCTTGCAGCATGCTATCTTGACGGACTTGCAACAGAAAGCTATCCCGCAATGGGCTATTCAATCTGTTATGAATACGGTATCTTCAAACAGAAAATCGAGGACGGCTGGCAGACCGAGCTTCCCGACAACTGGCTTCCCGGAGGAGGAGTATGGCTTGTCCCAAAACACGACAAGGCTATCGAGGTTCACTTTGACGGTGAGCTGAGCGAATACTGGGACAATCAGTACCATTACATTTCACACAAAAACTACAATACCGTTATGGCTGTCCCCGTTGATATGTACGTTTCGGGCTATGACAGCGAGGGCGTTTCCGTTTTAAGATTATGGCAGGCAAAATGTCCGTCCTTTGACATGGCTATGTTCAATCAGGGCGATTACGCAAGAGCCTTGGGACAGAACAACGTCGCACAGGCAATTTCAAAGGTTTTATACCCTAATGACAACCATCTTGAGGGAAAATCTCTCCGTTTAAGACAGCAGTATTTCCTGTGCTCCGCTTCAATCGGCGACATTGTTAATCATCATATGGCGGTTTACGGAACTCTCGACAATCTCCACGAAAAGGTTGCTATTCATATAAACGATACTCACCCGACTCTTGCTATCCCTGAGCTTATGCGCGTTCTTCTTGACGACTGCGGATACAGCTGGAAAAAAGCATGGCACATAGTTAAGAACACCTTTGCATATACTAATCACACCGTTATGGCTGAGGCTCTCGAAAAATGGGATATTAAGCTTTTGGAGCAGGTCGTTCCAAGAATATGCTCGATTATTGTCGAAATTAACAACCGCTACTGCTCTGAGCTTATGGAAAGATGCGAGGACGGTTCAAAGGTTTCGAGAATGTCAATCGTACAGAACAATACCGTTCATATGGCTAATTTATGTATCGCCGCTTCACACAGCGTAAACGGCGTTTCAAAGCTTCATTCCGAAATTATCAAGCACGAGGTTTTCAACGACCAGTACAACGACACGCCGCATAAATTCAAGAACGTAACGAACGGAATTGCATACAGAAGATGGCTTTATCAGTCAAACCCCGGACTTACACAGCTTTTAAAGGATACGATAGGCGACAAGTTCCTTAAAAATGCGTCAGAATTAAAGAAGCTCTGCGTTTTTGAAAACGATAAGTCTGTCCTTGAACGCCTTTCAAAAATCAAGAAGGAAAACAAGGAAAACTTCGCAAAATTCATTAAAACAACAACAGGCGCAGTTATCAATACCGACGGAATTTTTGACGTTCAGGTTAAGCGTCTTCATGAATACAAGCGTCAGCATCTCAATGTTTTGAACATTATTTCCGAATACAATTATCTTCTCGACAATCCTGATGCCGATTTTGTTCCTAAGACATATATTTTTGCGGCTAAGGCTGCACCCGGATATTATCTTGCAAAACAGATTATCAAGATGATTTGGAGCATTTCTCAGGAAATAAACAAGAATCCAAAAATCAAGGAAAAGCTTTCGGTTTATTTCCTTGAAGATTACAAGGTTACACTTTCCGAGCTTTTAATGCCTGCCGCTGAAATTTCAGAACAGATTTCTCTTGCGGGAACAGAAGCTTCCGGTACGGGAAATATGAAGCTTATGCTTAACGGTGCTGTAACTCTCGGAACTCTTGACGGCGCAAATGTCGAGATTAAAGAACAGGTCGGCGACGAAAACATCATCACCTTCGGCATGACAAAGGACGACGTTATAACCAGAAAGTCAAACGGATACGTTCCTGAAACATACTTTAAGACAAACAATATTATCCGCGCCGCAATAGAAAGAATGTACTGCGGAATAAACGGCTGTGCATTTGAAGAGGTCGCAAACTCTCTCCGCTATAACGACCCGTACATGGTTCTTGCAGACTTTGACTCTTATCAGCAGGCACAAAGATATGCTTCACAGTGCTATAAGGATGCTGAAAAGTGGAACAAAATGTCGCTTGAAAACATTGCGGGCGCAGGACTTTTCTCGGCTGACCGTGCTGTTGAGGATTATGCGCGCGACATATGGCATCTTCTCAGATAATAACGTATTAAGGAGAGCACTTATATGGCTGAGGTTTACAACAGCTGGAATCAAACGTATAAATCGCCTTTCGGCGCGATTGTCAGAGGACAAAGCTGCCGTTTTACCGTCAGAATTCCGAGAAATGTCTTTCACGATCTTCCGCCTATTCTCGTAATTTTCAGAACAGGCTATAAGGAAAGATTTTTCGCCATGAACGAAACCGCCTCGACTGACGAATACGTTGAATATTCGTCGGAATATATCCCGACAAACGTGGGAATTCACTATTATTATTTCACGCTTGTCTGCGGCGGAACGAGAAAGTTTATTAAAAAACAAGGCTCTCATTTAGGAATTATCGGGGAGGGCGAGTTATTTCAGCTCACCGTTTCAAGTGAGCAGTATAAAACCCCTGATGTATTCAAGGGCGGGGTTATGTATCAGATTTTCCCCGACAGATTCTGTAAAAGCGGAATAAAGCACAACAATATCCCCGAGGACAGAGTAATTCGTGACGACTGGGGCGGAACCCCCGAATACCGTCCCGACAAAAGCGGTCACGTATGGAACAATGATTATTTCTGCGGCGACCTTGAGGGAATAAAGTCAAAGCTTCCCTATTTAAAGGAACTCGGCGTAACCTGCATATACCTCAATCCTATATTTGAGGCGCATGAAAATCACCGCTACAATACCGCTGACTATATGAAAATTGACCCGCTTCTCGGAACAAACAGCGACTTTAAATTTCTTTGCGCCGAGGCTAAAAAGCTCGGGATAGGTGTTATCCTTGACGGCGTTTTCAACCATACAGGCGCTGACAGCGTATATTTCAACAAATTCGGAAGATATGAAAACGAGGGTGCATTTCAGTCAAAGGAAAGCCCATATTATTCATGGTACGAATTTATTGACTATCCGAATAAATACGAATCGTGGTGGGGGATTGACACTCTCCCTAACGTGAACGAAAATAACCTTGACTATACAGATTTTATCTGCAGCGAGGGCGGAGTTTTGTCCTATTGGCTTACAATGGGCGCTTCGGGCTTCAGACTTGACGTTGCGGACGAGCTTCCCGACGAATTCCTAGACAATATCAGAAAAACCGTAAAATCAAAGGGGAAAGACAAAATCGTTATCGGCGAAGTCTGGGAAGATGCTTCAAACAAAGTCAGCTACGGAATAAAACGCCGTTATCTTTTGGGCGACCAGCTTGACGGAACTATGAATTATCCTTTCCGAAACGCTATTCTCGATTATATAAAGGGCGCAATTAACGAGCGTATTTTTGAAGAACGTATTATGGTTATTCTCGAAAATTATCCGAAGCAGTCCATGGACGTAATGATGAATCTTCTTTCGTCGCATGACGCAGAGCGTGCTATAAACGTTCTCGGCGGAGAAAGCTGTCATGGAAAAGACAAGGCGTGGCAGGCACAGCACAAACTTTCGCCGTATGAATACGACCTCGGCAAAAAGCGGCTTAAATGTGCGATGGTTCTTCAGTTTTTCCTCCCCGGAATACCGAGTATTTATTACGGCGACGAGGCAGGGCTTCAAGGTGACAACGATCCGTTCAACCGAAGCTGTTACCCGTGGGGAAGTGAAGATGCCGACCTTATCGAATTCGTAAAGGCTCTCACCGATTTAAGAACAAACTATCCTCAATTTAAAGACGGCGATTTTAAATTCCTTTACAGCGATGCGGAAATCATATCCTTTACACGTTTTAAAGATGACAAATATATTATGATAACGCTTAACAAAAGCTGTTATGAAAGAAAAATATCATCAGATAACTATATCGTTAAGGATTTTAAAAATCCCGAAGTTGTCCGCGGAAATGTTACTGACAATTATCTTGTTTTGGACGCATATGATTATGCGGTTGTTACCGCAGAGAAATAAAATATTTAATTTGAACATTTTGGGGGGCTTTGCTGTCGCCCCCGAACCCCTTCGCAGCAACATCTGTATTTTAATTCTAATATCAATTCAATCAGCCGGAATAACTTCCGGCTGATTTTTTTGTTTTAAATACAATTTTGCTAAAAAT
>Ga0116170_10000874_pt1 | contig 31528 bp, 25 predicted proteins | sample AD_JPNHW1_MetaG_FD_89797 | JGI IMG/M metagenome (GOLD analysis project Ga0116170, IMG submission 89797) | Active sludge microbial communities of municipal wastewater-treating anaerobic digesters from Japan - AD_JPNHW1_MetaG | ecosystem: Engineered > Bioreactor > Anaerobic > Digestate | place... | reverse complement strand
TTCGAGTAGAAGTACGGCGTCACCGCCTCGAACTCGCCCGCGCAGGTGTCGACCATGTTGTACGCGGGGTTGATATTGAGCCGCTTCCTGAGGTAGCGGATTTCCTTCTCGTCGACGTTGAGGAGCCGCGCGATCTCCCGGTCGGGGAAGCCGCATACCTTCGCCTCCATGAGCGTGTCGTAGTCGCGCGCGCCGAAGGAGATGCGCTTCTCGATGTCGAGGATGTGGCTGATGCGGTCGAGGAACCAGTAGTCGATCATCGTGATGTCGTGGATGACCTTGTTCGGCGTACCGCGCCGCATGAGCTCCGAGATCTCGAAGAGCCGCTCGTCGGAGACCTTCTCGGTGATCCTCTTCATGAGCTCTTCCGTGGTCATCGCCGCGAACTTGCGGTGCCAAAGCGAGTGGATGTTCTGCTCGAGCGAGCGGACCGCCTTCATGAGCGCGCCCTCGAAGGAGTAGCTGATCGCCATGACCTCGCCCGTCGCCTGCATTTGGGTGCCGAGCTTCCGCTTCGCCTTGACGAACTTGTCGAAGGGCCAGCGCGGGATCTTGACGACGCAGTAGTCGAGCGCGGGCTCGAAGGCGGCGTAGGTTTTGCCGGTGACGGAGTTCTTGATCTCGTCGAGGGTGTAGCCGAGCGCGATGCGCGCGGCGACCTTCGCGATCGGGTAGCCGGTCGCCTTGCTCGCGAGCGCGGAGGACCGGCTCACGCGCGGGTTGACCTCGATGACCGCGTACTTGCTCGAGTCCGGGTGGAGCGCGTACTGCACGTTGCAGCCGCCCTCGATGCCGAGCGCGCCTATGATGTTGAGCGCGCTCGAGCGGAGCATCTGGTGGTCCTTGTCCGAGAGGGTCTGGCTCGGCGCGACGACGATCGAGTCGCCGGTGTGGACGCCGACGGGATCGAAGTTTTCCATATTACAGACGATGATGCAGTTTCCCGCGCTGTCGCGGATGACCTCGTATTCGATCTCCTTCCAGCCGGAGATGCATTTCTCGATGAGCACCTGGCCGACGCGCGAGAGCGCGAGGCCGTTCGGCGCGATCTCCTCGAGCTCGCCCTCGTTCATCGCGATGCCGCCGCCGGTTCCGCCGAGGGTGTACGCGGGGCGCACGATGACGGGGAAGCCGATCTCGCGGGCGAAGTCCCGCGCGTCCTCGTAGGTCGTGACGACCTTGCTGACGATGCACGGCTCGCCGATGGATTCCATCGTGTCCTTGAACGCCTGCCGGTCCTCGGCCTTCTTGATCGTCTCGGAATTGGTGCCGAGGAGGGTGACGTTCCGCTTCTCGAGCCAGCCCGAGTCGGCGAGCTCCATGGCGAGGTTGAGCCCGGTCTGCCCGCCGAGGGTCGGCAGGATAGAGTCGGGCTTTTCGATCTCGATGATCCGCTTCACCGTGTCGACGGTGAGGGGCTCGATGTACACCTTATCCGCGATGTCGCGGTCGGTCATGATGGTCGCGGGATTGGAGTTGATGAGGACGACCTCGAGGCCTTCCTGCTTGAGCGTGCGGCACGCCTGCGTTCCGGCGTAGTCGAACTCCGCCGCCTGCCCGATGATGATGGGCCCCGACCCGATGACCAGGACCTTCTTGATGTTTTCTCTCTTGGGCATCAGCGTGCCTCCTTGTGCGCGGCGGCCGCTCCGTGGGCGGCGCCGTCAATCTCGTGCATGAAGTCGTCGAAAAGATACGCGGTCTCGCGCGGTCCCGGGCTCGCCTCGGGGTGGAACTGCACCGACGAGACGGGGCGGCCCTTGAAGCGGAGGCCCTCGACCGAGCCGTCGTTCACGTTCACGTGGCTGATCTCGGCGACCGCGGGGTCGACCGAGTCGGCGCGCACGCAGTAGCCGTGGTTCTGGCTCGACATGTACACGCGACCGGTCTTGAGGTCCTTGACCGGGTGGTTCGCGCCGCGGTGGCCGAACTTGAGCCGCGCCGTGTCGAAGCCCGCCGCGAGCGCGAGGAGCTGATGGCCGAGGCAGATCGAGAAGAGCGGGATCCCGGAGTCCATGAGCTCCCGGATGTGGCGGAGGATGCCGGAGCATTCCTTCGGGTCGCCGGGGCCGTTCGAGAGCATGATCCCGTCGGGATTCGCGTCGAGGATGACGTACGCCGGGGTGTCCCACGGCCACACGGTGACCGTGCAGTCGCGCGCGACGAGCGAGGCGATGATGTTGCTCTTCGCCCCGAAGTCGAGGAGCGAGACCTTGCGGCGCCCGGAGCCGAAGGTTTCGGGGTGCTTGCGGCTTACCCGGATGACCGAGTGCCTGACGGTGTATTTCTTGATCTCGTCGAGGCGAAGCCCGATGTCCGGGGGGATCTCGGCGGTGATGAGCCCGTTCATGGTGCCCGAGTCGCGGAGGCGGCGCGTCAGGGCGCGGGTATCGACGCCGGAAAGGACGGTGACGCTGTGCTTGTCGAGGAAGGCGGGAAAGGATTCCTCCGAACGGTAGTTGCTCGGGAAGGCGGAAAGCTCGCGGACGATCAGGGCCGAGATCCACGGATGGCTTGATTCAGTATCCACCGCGTTTGCCCCGTAGTTTCCGATCATCGGGTAGGTCAGGACGACCGCTTGTCCCTCAAAGGAGGGGTCCGTCACGGTTTCCTCGTAGCCGGTCATACCGGTCGTGAAAACCACCTCGCACAGGATTTCCTTGTCTTCTCCATGGAGGGTGCCTTCGAAAACTGACCCATCTTCCAGTATTAGATATCCTTTCATACTGCCTCTCTTGCCGCTTTTCGTAAAAAAAACGCATTGAAAATCGTCTTTTTGAAAATTAGCATGTTTATGAGGTGATTTCAAGAGCGAAAAAAGCTATTGATCGGAGAAATGTATGGTTAAAAATATGGGTAAAATCAAGAAAAAATCGAAAAATAGAAAATTAATGCGGTATTTTTGAAGACGATCATGAGTAATAATCAGAAGTAAGATCTGCGAATTTAAAAAAAACGTTGTTTTTGGGAGAAAAATCCGGTCAAAATCGGTGAAATGAGGAAAAAATCAAATAAAAAACTAGTGTGAAAAAGTGCAAAAAACGTATTCATATGATTAAAAAAACCGCGCAATCGGCCTGACTGCGCGGTGATCGGCACTAAATCCCGAGGCTTTCCCTGATTGTCAGCTTTCGAGCCGAGCGTGCGGGAAGCACCGCGGCAAGAAGCGGAAAAAGGGCGCTTGCGGCGGCGATTGCCAGTATCCGCACGAGGAAGAGGCGCGGCTTGATCATGCTCGGAAGCCCCGAGGCGGCGGTCGCGTACTCAAACCGGAAACCAATACCCGTTATCTCCAGTATCCTGATGCAGGCGATCCCGACGAGAAAGGCGCCGATGGCCGCCGCGATTCCTATGATGAGTGTTTCGGCGTACACGAGCGCGCCCGCCTGGCGCGAGGTGAGCGCGATCGCCCGGAGCGTGCCGAGATCCTTCACGCGATCCTGAACCGAAAGAAGGATCGCGTTCGTCATCCCGACGGCGGCCACGATTGCGAAGACTGCCATCATCCCCGCGAGGAAGACGTCGAGGAAGTCGAACATCGCGGCGTAGTTCGCCGAGATCTTCGCGAAGGGACGCGCCTCGAGGCCGGGAACCGCGACAAGCTCGGCGAGGATGCCGCTGACCGCGTCGGGTTCGGCGGTTCCGCTCGGAATCGGCGCGCCGTCCGCCGCCGCGAACCACAGGGATATGCCCGTCGCCTTACCCTCGAGCCCAAACTGCGGGGCGAAGGAGGCGTAGTCGACGACGCAGCCGACGCCCTCGGGGAGCGACGACTCGCGGACGATCGCGAGGATGGGCGTTTCCATCATCGAAAAGGATCCGTACGCGTCGTTTCCGAGGAGGATGAGATTATCTCCCGCCTTCAGCTCAAGCTTTTTCGCGTACTTCTCGTCGAGGATCGCGCCTGAGTCGCGGTTATCGCGCCAGAATCGGCCATCGATGATTGCCCGCGGGACGGCGGATAGGAGCGGGTTGACGGGATTGTCCCCTGGCGCGCGTGTTCTCGCGTAGGCTTCCGTCACGAGCACGGGCGCGGCGCGGGACCGATCGCCGTCCGAGAGCATGCACCCCGTTGCGATGAGGGGCGAGGCGAGCGGGACAGCGTCCGGCGACGCGAGCCGGGAACCGGACTCGAGCATCCGCGCGATTATTCCGTCCGAGTTTTCGATCGCGAGGTCGAGCGGCATCGCCTCTGCCGCCTCAAGGTATCCCGCGGCGTGGACGTCAAGATGGCCCGCTTGTCCGACGATGCGTGCCATCGAGGACGCGGTGTAGCCTTTCATGAAGGCGTCGACGAGCATGACCGAGAAGGCGCCCGCGAAGAGAATCAGAAAACACTGTAGTGTCCGCTTGCGATACCTGACGACGTTTCTCCAGGCGAGAAAAAAGATGAACCGTATTGATTTCATGGTATCCCTCAATAAAAATATTCGACGGCGACGCCCGCTGCGCATTCCTCGGGGATCTCGGTCGCCCATCGCTCCGGTCGATAGTTCCACGAGGCCTTCGCCTCGAGCACGAGAAAGTCGGTGACGTTCCGCGACGCCTCGATCGCCGCGCGCGCGGCTTCGGCCTCGAAATCGCCGAGGACGGAAAGCGCGACTCCTGAGTTTTCGCCGTTCCACGCGAGGCGGAAGAATCCCTGCCACGAGTCGCGTCCGCTCATGTACGAGCCTTCCGCGACGGCGAGCCAGTCTCCCATGCGTCGGTTAACGCTCGCGGCCCCGCCCCATTCCTCGGTGCGCGCGGTGCCCTCAAGGCCGATCACTAAACCCGCGACGTCGGCGCTGATCCACGCGCCGACGTCGCGCGCGCTTTCGGCGACCGATGCGCTTGCGCTTTCGCCGTTTGCCGCGTCCGTGCCGTCGTCGTCGCCGGGCGCCGTGCCGTCGAGGTGACGCAGGTTCCCCGCGATCCCGATCTCGGTTTGCGCGAGCGCGGGAAGGAAAAGGATCATCTCGCCGTGTGCCGTCGACCTCTCGAGATCGCGCGGCGCTGAAGCGTCGCTTCCCCTCGCTTCCGCCGAGGCGTCCGAGGGAAGGATGAACGCGCCGGTCACTGCAAGCGAGGCCGTGCCTTCGGGCACGAAGGAAAGCCGAAGCGGATACGCGGTAAGCGACGCGCCGTCGAGGCCGACCTTGCCCGCGCGGTCGTCGAACGGGTCCTTGGCCGCGAGCGCGTTCGCCGGGTTGAAGGCGAGGCAAGGGCCGAAGCGGACGCCGAAGCGCCCGAATCGCGCGGCGATGAACTCTGCCGGGGTAAGATCGGCCCAGGCCTCGTCGAGCGATATCGTCCAGTCGCCCGTCGTCGCGTCGTAGCCCGTCCAGAGCGCGGCGAAAAAGCGCGCGGCGTCGGCCGTTTGCGAGACGCGCGCGCACGCGGAGAACGCGCCGTACCAGTCGGCGGCCGCGTCGTCCGGGATCTCGTCCCTGAGGGCGAGGCCGCCTCCCTCCGCGCGGATCGAGCCCGCGACGGCGGGCCCGCCCAATGTCTCTTCCGCTGCGGCGGGGAACGATGCGAGCGCCGGGGCAAGGGCGACCGTGACAATAAAGAGAGTCGCGCGCGCGAAACGCGTTGCGCAAATAAAGCGGGGCGCGCTCATGCGATGTGCCCCTCGTTGGCTTCCACGCGGGTGATGCGCCCGTCCTCGAGGTACATGCGGCGGTCGAGGTAGGGAAGGACGCGAGGGTCGTGCGTCGAGAGGATGAAGGTGGTCTTAAGCTCGTGGTTCATCTCGTGCATGAGTTCGAGGACGTTCCGCCCGCTCTCTCCGTCGAGGTTCGCCGTCGGCTCGTCGGCGAGCACGAGTCGGGGCTTGATGATGAGCGCGCGAGCGACCGCTACGCGCTGCCGCTGGCCGCCGGAGAGCTCGTCGGGGCGCTGGTTCGCCTCGCGCGAAAGCCCGACGCGCTCGAGGAGCGCCCTCGCGCGCTCGCGCCGTTCCTTCTTCCCGACGCCGAGCGCCATGAGGGGAAGCTCGACGTTCTCGAGGGCCGAGAGGACCGGGATGAGGTTGAAGGACTGGAAGATGAATCCGATCTCGTTTCTCCGGAGCGCCGTTCTCCCGTCGTCGTCGAGTTTGCCGATCTCTCGTCCGTCGATGAGGACGGCGCCCGAGGTCGGGACGTCGATGCCGCCGAGAATGTTGAGCATCGTGCTCTTCCCCGAGCCCGACGGCCCGACGACGCCGATGATCTCGGGCGAGTCGATCGTGAGGCTGATGCCGCGGAGCGCCTCGACGCTCGTGTGCCCGAGTTTGTATGACTTGGTCAGTTCGCGTATTTCTATCTTGCTCATGGCGCTCCTCACTTCCCCAGGGAGCCGGGTGTCAGGCGAGAGCGGTTAAGCGCTTCCTCGCGAATGTCGTCGAAGACGATCGAGCTTTCGTCGCCCGGCTTCATGAGGTCGACGATGGCCATCACAGAGGGCCGCATCTTCCCGCCGAAGTCGCGGACGAGCGAGAAGCTGACCCGTTTCGATTCCTTTCCCGAGCGCGCGTAGTAGGTCATCGAAACGGGAAGGAAGTCCTTGCCGATTTTCGTCGCGATCTTAGGATAGGGCATGCTCGCCGTCTTCGCGACCATCGTGATCTCCCATCCTGAGGCGTCCTCGGAGACGATCGTCGATTCGTAATCGTCGGCCTTGTCGAGGTTCATCATGTCGTCGTTCGTGAACGAGGTTCCCATGAACGCGTCCTTCCCGGAAAGGCGCACGGGCTTCGCGACGGCCGGGGTGGACATCCACATCGATGTGCCCGCCATGAGCACGCACTTACCCCGGTCGCGCGCGGGCTCGACGAAGTCCATCCTCGTGCCGACGTCCTTGAGGTACTCGACGTTCGCCTTGAGCTCGCGCGCTTTCCCGTCGGCCTTTTTGTCGACGACGCGGACGACCATCCGGCATTCGGTAAAGTTCATGCGCCTGTCCATCTCTGCGACGACGGCGTTTCCGTCGAGGGTTTCCGCGCGGGCCTGAATCGGTAGCGCGAGGGCGAGCGTAATCGCTATGGCGAGAGTCGTCGTCGCGATCGTGTTTCGTTTCGGTGATGCGTTCATGTTTGTCTCCTTAGGTTAGGTGATTAGCGCTCAGAGAGCGCGGCGAGGATGGGCATGCGCGCGCCCGAGAGGGCGGGCATGATGCCGGCGAAAAGCGCGGTGAGCAATCCGGCCGCGAGCGCGAGAAGGGCGTCGACGGGCTCGAGGTCGCTCGTGAGCGTGAAGTTCGGGATATCGAGGTCGGCCATGCTCGCCGCGAACCGGATGGGATTCGCCTCGAGGAGGTTCGCCGCCGCGCCGCCCAAGAGAGCGCCGGCGACGCTTCCCGCGACCCCGATGAGGATTGCTTCGATGAGGAAGAGGCGGGCTATCTCGCTTTGGAACCAGCCGGACGCGCGGAGCATGCCGATCTCCCGCTTTCGCTCCCAGACCGTCACGCGCATGGTACCTGCCATCGTCGCGAGCGAGAGGAAAAGGAGAATCGCGATGAAGATCGCGAAGAAACCGCCGTCCTTACGGGCGTCGTCGACGATGAGCCGCGCGTACCGCTGCCATTCGCGGAACTCGAGTCCCTGCGAGCCGAGCTCGGCGGAATGCGCCTTGACGCGGGCTATAGCGCGCTCGCGCTCAATGGAGCCGGGGCCGGGAACGAGGCGCGCGTAGATCTTGTTGATTTTTCCTTCCGCGGCGAGAAGGCCTTGCGCCTCGGGCAGTCCCATGAGCACCGCGTCGCGGTCCATGGGCGGGTATCCGGTCGCGTAGATGCCGGTGACCTTCCAGTAGTCGAGATTGGGCGCCGAGTCGACGGTGCTCGTCTGGATCCTAATCTCGCTGCCGACCGATAGGCCGAGGGTATCGGCGAGCTTGGAGCCGATCACGACGCCGCCCGAGCCGTCGCCGAACGAGCCTGCCTTCATGCGGTCAGCGACCGATAGAACCGCGCGCTCGCGGGCGAAGTCGACGCCCATGAGGATGACCGGCGCCTTTCGCGCGCCGTCTCCCGCGAATGCCGGGCTCACGAGGCGCGGGGCGAGATTCGCGTCGGGACTCGGCGCGATCGCCCCGAGGGTCTGACCCTCAACGACCGACTCGTCGAGGAGGTTCGCGCGGTCGAGCCAGGAGTCCGGGTCGTCGTCGTCGAACGACGCGCTCATGAACTGACCGTGGCCGGTCGCGTAATCGATCGCCGACGAGAACATGACGCCCTCGTAGGTTCCGCGCCAGAAGGCGAGAAAGAACGTCAGCGCGGCGGTCGCGACGGCGATGCCTACGACGTTGACCGCGGCCCTGAGGCCGTGCCTCCTCATGTTGAGGAATGCGAGGGTGAAAAGGTTCGCGCTTGAGATGGTTTTGCGGGCGAGCCGCTCGGTGCGCGCGTGCATGCGTGATCCTTCGCATCCGCCCAGAGGTCTTTTTCCGCGTGGGCGCGCCGACGACGCGCGTCGGCGCGGGCGCAAAAAAAGCCCGCGGGAAGGATACTGATTAGAGTATTGATCCCGCGGGCTTCTCTCTCGAAGTCCCACTGCTTATCGCCGCTTCGATGAAGCGGCTTCAGCCCGGGGTCGGCCATTGGGCCGCCCTTGTCTTTTTTGAATATAGGGCATGGGGCATCGCCTGTCAATATTTTTTTGCGTTCGCCGTCGTGTATGCGGCGTCAAACATTTTTTGGAAGGATGGGTTCGCGGGAAGGAAACCTTTTTCCGAAAAGGTTTCCTTCCCGCGTTCTGTTAGTATTTCGAGAGGTAGCTTTCGATTTCCCACTCGGAGACGCGATTCTTGTACTCGGACCACTCAAGCTCCTTGGCCTCGAGGTATTTCTCGAAGATGTGGTCGCCGAGCACCTGGCGGACGAGCTTGTCCTTTTTCATCTCCTGGAGCGCCTCGTGGAGGTCGCCGGGGAGGCCCTCGATCTTGCGGCGCTTGCGCTCGGCGGCGCTCATCTCGTAGATGTTGCCGTCGACCGCCTGCGGGGGCGTGAGCTTTTCGCGGACGCCCTCAAGGCCGGCGGCGAGGACGAGCGCGAGGACGAGGTAGGGGTTCGCCGCGGGGTCGGGGCTACGGAGCTCGACCCGGCTCGCGTGCTCGTCGGCGTCGGGGACGCGGATGAGCGGGCTTCGGTTATGCGCGGACCAGGCGATGTACACGGGAGCCTCGTACTCGGGCACGAGCCGCTTGTAGGAGTTCACGAGCGGGTTCGCGACGGCGGTGATGCCCTTGATGTGCCGCATGACGCCGGCGATGAAGTGGTACGCGAGCGGGGAAAGCCCGTTCGGGTCCGTCTCGCTCGCGAAGTCGTTTTTCTTCCCCTGCGACAGGGACATGTTGAGGTGGAGTCCGGATCCGGGGATGCCGTAGATGGGTTTGGGCATGAAGGTCGCGTGGAGGCCGTGCCGCTGGGCGACGGTCTTGACGGCCATCTTGAAGGTCATCATGCGGTCCGCGGCCTCGAGCGCCTCGGTGTACTTGAAGTCGATCTCGTGCTGGCCGCGCGCGCACTCGTGGTGCGAGGCCTCGATCTCGAAGTCCATCTCCTCGAGGGTGAGCACCATGTCGCGCCGCGCGTTCTCGCCGAGGTCGATCGGGCCCATGTCGAAGTAGCCGCCGTTGTCGAGGGTCTTGAGGGTCGGGCCTCCCTCGGAGTCGGTGTGGAAGAGGAAGAACTCGAGTTCGGGGCCGACGTTGAAGGTATAGCCCATGGCGCGGCATTCCTCGATGACGCCCTTGAGCACCTGGCGGGGGGAGCCCGCGAAGGGCTTGCCGCCGGGTGAGTACACGTCGCAGATGAGGCGCGCGACCCGGTTCGGGGACGGCCGCCACGGAAAGAGGCAGAAGGTGTTGAGGTCGGGATGGAGGATCATGTCCGATTCCTCGATGCGCACGAAGCCCTCGATGGACGAGCCGTCGAACATGCAGCGGTTGTTGAGCGCCTTTTCGAGTTGGGAAACCGAAATCGCGACGTTTTTGAGGGTGCCGAAGATATCGGTGAACTGGAGCCTGATGAAGCGGACGTCGTTCTCCGCGACCATTTTCAGGATATCGTCTTTCGTGTAACTGTACATGCCTTATAATAGGGTCGAAACGCCGAATTGGCAAGCGGGGCGCACCCGCGCGAAGCGCGCGGGCCGGGCTTTCCAATCCAATCGGGGATTGCGCGAATGATTTCGCCCGCGGCGCGGCCGGACTCGCTCGAGCCAAGATTGTTCCCCCGCCGCTTCGGCCGGCTCCGGGCGCCGCGAAATCCCCGATTTCCCTTTCAATCCCTTGCGCGCTCCGTATCCTGCGCGGTCTCCGGCTTACGGAGCCTGAACACCCCGTTTTTCGCCTGAAGCCGCTCGAGCCCCGCGCGCTTTCCCGAGCGATACGGCCGCCAAAGGGGCGCCGCGGTCCAGACCGCGCACACGCCGTTTGGCTTGAGTACCCGCCGTATCTCGGCGAAAAGCGTCCGGGCGTCGATGAACGGCGCGGGCAATACGCCATAGAGCAAGACCGCGTCGAACGTAGAGTCGGCGAATGCCGAGCGCATGGCGTCGTCCCGTTGCACGATCACGTTCGAGAGCCCTGCCTCGCGGACCCGCTTCCCGGTAGTTTCCACCGCGAGCGGCTGGATGTCCGCGGCGTAGAGGGTTCCTTCGCCGCCGATGAGCTTCGCGGCGGGTACGGTAAAGAAGCCCGAGCCGCATCCGATCTCGAGGACCGTCCGCCCCGCGAGGTCCCCGGCGCCGCGAAGCAAGCGCTCGCGGTCGGTGTGTTTGAGCCGGGTGGGGCTTTCAAGCCAGGCGAGGAGGCGGGAAAAGAAGCGGTTCCCCGCGGAGGAATGCCCTTCGAGGATGCGTCGCGCGAGGGTTCCTGGCGTTCTCGCGCCGTTTTCGGTTGTCGTTTTCATCGTTCACTGCTCCTTTTATTGGTACAAAAAGGCTAGAGAAACGGCCGCATGCCGCTCATGTGATAGGTCGCGAAGAGACTGAGCCTCGTTTCAAGGACTCCTTCGTTCTCGGAGTTCTTCGCGATTTCCGTCGTTCCTTCTATAAAACTCTTCGCGATGAAATAGGGAATCAAGGGATCGTGGGAGACTTCTTCCCGCATTTGCCCGAGGATGTGCGCTTCGAGCATCGCGATAAGCCGGTCTTTCACGGCGGCGTATTGCGTGCCCTGGCTTTTTTCCACGGCGATGACGAGTTTTTTTCGGTCGCGCGCGATGATCCCGCGTAGCAGCGCGCCGATCGCGCGGTCCTTTCCGTCTTCGTCCCGGTGGTCGAGGAAATCCTTCAGGTCGCGCAGTAAGGACGCGCAAAAGGAATCGATGAGCGTCGAGAGGATGATTTCCTTGTTCTCAAAGTAAAGATAGAGGTTACTGACGCTGATACCGACCTCGCTCGCGATGGCGCGCATGGTCGTTTCCCGGAAGCCCTTGTCGTAAAAGGAATCCTCCGCGATTGAGAGTATTCGTTCCCGGATCTCGTTTTTCAGCGTTTGCATAATAAAGAACCTTTGTTCCTTATTAAGGGTAGCACGGAGCCCCGTTCCGTGTCAACGAACCGAGACGGGGCGCGCTCGGATTTAGGGTCGGGGCGCGACGGTGATGGCGTACGCGCGCGCGTCGACCGCGCCCGACCCCGTCACGATCTCGTTCCCGAGCTCGACGCTTGTGACGTAATTCGATGGGGTAAGAATCCCCTGCGCGAGGAGGTAATCGACGAAGTCGCTGATCTTCAGCGGCCCCTGAGTGATCGGTTCCTTGGCGCAAAAGGCGATATAGGTCCAGTGGTGGGCGCTTCCGCCCGAGTCGTCGCTATGGTTGCCCTTTTTATACACGTCATACGCGATTCCGCCCAGGGTGACGGTCGCGAATTTTACGCCTGCGGGGGTCATACCGTGATTCAGGTTCCAGATCATGATCTCATGGGAGATCGTGTCGATGCCCGCGGGGAGGGAGGAGACGCACCAGAGGGAAAACGCCATGTTGTAGGTGCCGCGAGCCCGCACGGAAAGGTCGAAATCCGCGGTGATATCGGCGGTTCCCGCCCGAACCGGAAACGCCGTTGAAATCCCGGAGCTCGCGTCCCAGGGCTTGTCGCCGAGAATGACCTCGGGATAGGCGCAGACGTTGTAGCCGCCATTGCGCCAGTCCCATTGCCAGCCGAATGCTTGGGTTCCCGCGATGTCCTCAAGAAAGACGCGTTGGGCGTGGGACCCGGTGCATGCGCCCTTGTTCCAGACGTTGTTGACGACGCGATACCGCGTTCCAAAGGGCACGCTTCCCCAGTCGGACTCGTTTAGGGCGGAAACGGTTCCCTCGGACGGATACGCGCCGGAACGGGACGCATCGCTTGAGGAAGCGCAGGCGGTCATGATGGAAAGAAGCGCGGCGGTGAGGAGGAATGCGCGGAATGGTTTCATGGCGTCTCCAGGATGTTTTGCTCAGTATATATCGGTTTTACGTTCAGGGGAAATGTAAATAAAAACAACAAATAGCAACATTTTCTAGTATTTGCGCTATACATCATTGCAAAGATAGGATAAAGTAGCGTTTGTCAGATAGAGAGTTGTGACGGATAACCCGAACCGGGCATATCCGTCCCGAGGAGCGGGTACCAAGCTACCCGCGTTTTATCAACCGGCATTAGCCAACGAACAGAACATCGCGCGCGCTTCATGGGGATAGTCAGGTGGGATTTTAGGGAAGCATTCCGCTTCCGTCGGCCCATACGCTTGAGAGCCTTTTCCGCGATGAACGTTCCATACGGACATGCTGATCACGTGAGCGCGCGGCCTTAACCGAAGGCTGCCTAAGGAACACACATGGATTCAATCTCTTTGGATGCGGAGGGCGATTTGTCGCCTGAGGTTACGGGTGGAATTTCCCCCGAGACGAAAGAGGGCATCTCGTTCGCAGATTTGGGACTCGACGATGTCGTGCTCAAAGCGGTCGAGGCGAAGGGCTTTACCGAGCCGACGCCGATTCAGGTGCTCGCCATTCCCCGCCTGCTTTCCGGCGACGCCAACGTCATCGCGAAGGCGCGCACCGGCACCGGCAAGACGGCCGCGTTCGGCCTTCCGCTTATCCAGGAACTCCGCGGCGACAAGCACTGCCCGCGCGCGCTCGTCCTCGTGCCGACCCGCGAGCTCGCGGTTCAGGTGACGACCGAGATCGACTCGCTCAGGACCGAGACCTACCCGCGCACGGTTACCGTGTACGGCGGCGCCTCGATCGTCGACCAGCTCAGGAAGCTCCGGAGCGGCGTCGAGATCGTCGTCGGGACGCCGGGCCGCGTGATCGACCACCTCGAGCGCGGTTCGCTCGACCTCGCGAAGATCGAGTACTTCATCCTCGACGAGGCCGACGAGATGCTCAACATGGGCTTCATCGAGGACATTGAGGCGATATTCGGCCGCGCGAACCCCGAGGCGCGCGTGCTCATGTTCTCTGCGACGATGCCCTCGCAGATCCTCTCGATAGCGTCGAATTTCATGGGCGAGTACGAGATCGTCGAGGAAGAGGCGCGGCCCGAAGAGCCCGTCCTCACCGAGCAGCTCTACTGGCTCGTCCGCGAGGACGACAAGACCGAGGCGCTCGTGCGCCTCATCGACTCTACCCCTGAGTTCTACGGGCTCGTGTTCTGCCAGACCAAGGCGGACGCGGACACCGTCGCGAAGGAACTCGACGAGCGCCACTATCAGGCGGCGGCCCTTCACGGGGACATCGCGCAGAGCCAGCGCGAGAAAATCCTCGGCCGCTTCCGCTCGAAGAAGACGAAGATCCTCGTCGCGACCGACGTCGCGGCGCGGGGTATCGATATCGAGGGGCTCACGCACGTCGTGAACTACGCGCTGCCGTACGACGGCCCGACCTACACGCACCGCATCGGCCGCACGGGCCGCGCGGGTTCCCACGGCGTCGCGGTCACCTTCGTGCGCCCCGAGGATCGCCGAAGGCTCGGCTACCTCAAGCACAACGCGCACGGCGAGCTGAACGAGGGAAAGGTCCCGACGATCAAAGAGGTGCTCGAGATCAAGCGGAACCGGATCATGGGCTTGACCGAGGAGTCGCTCACCGAGATCCTCGGCGAGCCGGGAAGCGCGGTAGGCGCTTCGCTCAGGGCGGAGACTCCCGCCGCCGGCGACGCGCCGATTTCCGACGCGGCCGCGGATGCAGCGGCGGAAGCCGCCGCCGAGTCTGCGATCGCAGGCTCGATCGACGCGGTCAACGAAGCAGCATGCCCGAAAGAGGGCGACGCTGCTTCTCTTGCGAAGGCGTCGGGCAAGGCGCTTTCGCCCGAGACGAAAAAGCTGAGGCGAATCGCGTCCGACTTCCGCGCGTTCGCGGATACGCTTTCGGAGAATCGCGACCCGCGCGAGGTGCTCGCAGCGGTGCTCGCGCTTCAATACGGGGACGAGCTTTCGACCGACCATTACAACGACATCAAGTCGCTCAGGTCAGGATCGTCGGATCGCACCCATATCAGGCTCTACGTCGGCATCGGCCGGCGCGACGGGCTCACGCGGCGCGGGATCGCGCAGTTCTTCCGCGACCTCATCGGCGTGCCCGAGCGGCTCGTCGACCGGATCGAGGTTATGGACGCGTTTTCGCTCGCGACGCTTCCGGCGGACGCGGCGAACGCGGCGCTTGACCTTTCGCGCCAACGGCGCAACGTGCCGCACATGCATGTCGATATAAACGACGCGGGCGGGGATTTCCACTCTGGTCCCCGTCCCGGATTTCGCTCAGGCTTCCGCGGCGATAGAGCCGCGCGCGGGCCGAGGGGCGAAGGCGGATATAAGGGCTCACGGCCGGATCGCGGCGACCGACCGGAGCACGGCGATCGAATAGATCGCGGAGACCGACCGGATCGCGGCGGTTATCCTGAACGAGGGGAGCGGTTCGACCGGGGATCCCGGGGACCGCGCTTCGACCACGGCCGATCAGGATTCGGCGACAGACCGGAAGGCGCGGTACCGCCGAGGGTCGCGCGCACGTACAGTAGGGGCCCGAAGGGCGAAGGCGCGGGCTATAGAGGCTCGGCGCAACCGGCTGTAGGCGGCGCTTCGGCGTACAAAAAGAAAAAAAGAAATGAGGACTCGGGCGAATAAGCGCCCTGCCATCAATGAGATTTTGCCGCCCCGCGATTCGCGGGGCGGTTTTTTTACGCGATGTTGATAAAGCCCTCGACCGTATAGCGGTTGAGGAGCCGTTGGAGCGGCGTGATCCAGTTGTCGTCGTGGCAGCCCTCGAGGAAGAGCTCCTCGTACAGGAACGAGATGTGCTCCCTGATCCGCTCGGCGTTCTCGCGCGTCACGGGGCAGTCGCCCGCGAAGAGGCTCTCGATAAAGCGGGTGACCTCGATCGGGGTGACCTCGGCGGGGGTGATGCGCGTCATCGCGTAGAGCGCGGCGGGGATGCAGTTGACGCTGTGCTGCTTGATGTAGAGCACGGTCTCGGTGATCGCGACGGCGCCGTCGTAGAGCTCGCGGCCCAGCGCGTCGGCTTCCTCGTCCCCCATCCCAAGCTCGGCGAAGACCTTGCGGTAGAAGGTGTACGCGAGCACGACGATGATCACGTGGAGGCTCGGGACGCAAAGGTAATGCGGGTCGAAAAGGTGAATCGTGAGGAACTTGCCCTTATGGTAATGGGGCCTCCGCGTCGTCGTCATCCTGAAGCGATAGACGTCGGCGGCGTCGCGGTAGCAGCGCTCGACGGTCTCGAGGAACCGCGCGGTATACTCGATCTGCGCGGCCTTTCCAAAGCGCTTCCCAATGTAGCCGAGCGGCCTGACCCAGTACGCGATGAAATCGAGATAGATCGAAACCTTCTCCGGGGTGAAGGGAACCGTGTCGTCGAGCGGATGGTCGACGTTGAGTATCGGTATCTTCTTGAACCCGAGCTTGACCGAGAACTGAAGCCAGAAGAAATCCCTCATGACGGTCCCGAGGTACTCGAGCATCGCCTTCCTCGTCCGCCGATGGGCAAAGGTCCTGAAGAAAACGCGCGCGACCGAAATCGTGCGCGTGGTGTAGTTTTTTTTATCGGCTTTCATTTCCCGAAAACCTCTTTCGCGATTCCCACCGACGCCATCGCGTCGCGCGCGAAAAAGTCCGCGCCGATGCGGCTCGCGTATTCGGGGGTGAGCACCGCGCCGCCGACCATGACGCGGACGGGGAGCCTTTCCTCGCGGATGCGCGCGATCGTCCGCTCCATGCTCGCGACGGTCGTCGTCATGAGCGCGGAAAGCCCGACGATGCCGGGCTTCTCCGCCTTCGCGCGCTCGATGACCGTCTCGATCGGCACGTCCTTTCCGAGGTCGACGACCGCGTAGCCGTAGTTCTCGAGCATCGCCTTGACGATGTTCTTCCCGATATCGTGGATGTCGCCCGAGACCGTCGCGATGAGGATCTTTCCCTTCGACTCCGTCTTCGCGCCGGTGCGTTCGAGGTATTCCTTGATCGCGTCGAAGGCGCGCGATACCGTTTCCGCGCTCAGGAGGAGCTGTGGGAGGAATTTCTTCCCCCGCTCGAAGTCCTTGCCGACCTCGTCGAGCGCGGGGACGATGTACCCGTCGATAATCTCAATTGGCGTCTTTGTCTCGAGAAGTCGCTCCGCGGCCGCGCGCGAGCGGTCCCTGAGGCCGCTCACGATGAGCGCGCGGAGGTCGTCGCCCGATGCGGCGCATGCGCCCGCTGTTGCAGAGGGCGCGGACGTTTGCGCGGTCGTCGCTCCTTGCGCCTGCGTTGCGGCCTGCACCGGTCCCGCAGCGGCGGGCTGAGCGTGCGCCCCCGCGCCGGCTTGCGCGACGGCGGGCACGACGGCGGCCGAGTAGGCGTCGATATAGGAGAGGCAGTTTTCGTCATGGCCCGAAAGCGCGCGGTACGAGCGCCACACGGCCATCATCTGCGCGGAAAGCGGGTTGATGATGCACGCGTCGAGCCCCGCGTTGAGCGCCGCGGCGAAGAACACCGAGTTCACGAGCTCGCGCTGGGGGAGACCGAAGGAGATGTTCGAGACGCCGAGGACGGTCTTCACGCCGAGGCTTTTCTTGACGAGCGGGATGGCGCGGACGGTTTCCATCGCCTCCTTCTGCTGGGAGCTTACCGTCAGGGTGAGCGTATCGACGACGATGTTCTTTCGCGGTATGCCGTGCGCCTCCGCGGTCTCGACGATCTTTCGCGCGACGGCGAGGCGGCCCTCGGCGGTCGGGGGAATGCCCTCTTCGTCGAGCGCGAGCGCGACGAGGACGCCGCCGTATTTCTTGACGATCGGGAAAACCTCCGCCATGACGTGGGCCTTTCCGTTGACCGAGTTGACGAGCGCCTTGCCGTTGTAGTAACGGAGCGCTTTTTCGAGGACGGCGGGTTCGCTCGAGTCGATCTGGAGCGGCGCGGGATAGGTTCGCTGGAGCGCGCGCACCGCGCTGAGCATGACCGCTCCTTCGTCGATGCCGGGGAGCCCCACGTTGACGTCGAGGACGTGGGCGCCCGAGTCGAGCTGGGCCTTTCCCTCGCCGAGGACGTAGCCGATATCGTTCGCGAGGATCGCCTCGCGGAATTTTTTCTTGCCGGTTGGGTTGATTCTTTCGCCGATGATGATGGGTCCGGTAACGGGGCACGCGGCCGAGCCTGAGCCTGAGGCGGCCCCGATGACGAGCGCCTGGCTCCAGGAAGAAACGACCGTGAGTCCCTTATCCGCGATCGGCCGCGCGGAAAGCGACGCGACGCGCGCGGTCATTGCCGCGATATGCGAGGGGGTCGTCCCGCAGCAGCCGCCGAGGACCCTGACGCCCTGCCGAGCGCCGTATTCGAGGGCGTCGGCGAATTCCTCCGGGCCGACCTTGAATACGGTCTTGCCGCCCTCGACGACCGGGATGCCCGCGTTCGGTTCCATGAAGACGGGAACGCTCGCCCAGCGGAGGAACTCGTCGGCGAGGGCGCGCGCGTGCGCGAGGTCACCGCCGCAGTTAAAGCCGACCGCGTCGACGCCGAGCCCTTCCATCGTCGCGACGACGGTCGCGGGGTCCGCGCCGGTGAGCGTGCGGTCGGTGTCCTGGAAGGTCGCGGACGCGATAACGGGGAGCGCCGTGTTTTCCTTCACCGCGAGGACGGCGGCCTTGAGCTCGTAGAGGTCGCTCATCGTCTCGATCACCGCGAGGTCTGCGCCTGCGGCTTCACCCGCGCGCGCCATCTCCGCGAAGTTTTCGTATGCCTCGTCGAAGGTAAAGCTTCCCATCGGCTCGAGGAGCTTTCCCGTCGGCCCGATGTCGAGCGCGACGAAGGCGTCCGCGCGGCCGGAGACCGCCTCGCGCGCGACGCGTACCGCTGCCTGAACGGTTTTCTCGGGATCGAGCCCGTACTCGGCGAGCTTGACGCGGCTTCCGCCGAAGGTGTTCGTGAGGACGACGGTCGCGCCCGCGTCGAGGTATTGCGCGTGTATCTCCCGGATAAGGCCGGGCTTCGTCAGGTTCAGCTCTTCGGGCGTCTTCCAATCGTCTCCCGCCTCGGCGCGGCGCGACTGGAGGAGGGCGCCCATGCTGCCGTCGAGAAAGACGAATCCCGAACCGAGCGCGGCGCGAAACGCGCTTTTCCCGTCGGGCGCGGGGGCGTCGGCGCTCTGCCGCGCCGTCATCGCGCCACCTTCACGATGTCGGAGACGTTGTCCATGATCTTCGCGACGACGTCGGGCTTATTCATCGCGTAGATATGGATGCCCCTGACGCCGTTCGTGATGAGATCGATGATCTGCTCGGTCGCATACGCGATTCCCGCCTGCTTCATCGCGTCGTTATCGTCGCCGAAGCGGTCGACGAGGGCGAGGAATTTCGGCGGAAGGTACGCGTTCGAGAGGTCGACCATCCGCTTGAGCTGCGCGCCGTTCGTGACGGGCATGATGCCGGCGAGCACGGGAACCGTGATCCCCTTCGCCTGCGCGCGGTAGAGAAAGCTGTAGAGCATGTTGTTGTCGAAGAACATCTGGGTCGTGAGGAAGGAAATCCCCGCGTCGACCTTCGCCTTGAGGTTGTCGAGGTCGCGGTCCTTGTTGCCGCTTTCCGGGTGACCCTCGGGATAGCACGCGCCGCCGACGCAAAAGTCGCCCGCGGCCTTGATGTCCCGCACGAGGTCGTCGGCGTGGGCGTAATCCCCCGGGGTCGCGATCGACGAGTCCTTCGGCCGGTCGCCGCGGAGCGCGAGGACGTTCTCGATGCCGCGTATTTTCAGCTCGTCGATGATGGCGCGTACCTCGAGCTTCGTCGAGGAAAGGCAGGTGAGGTGCGCGAGCGGGGTTACCCCGATTTCCTGGATGTGCGAGGCGATGCGCACGGTATTCGCCGAGGTCCCGCCGCCGGCCCCGTAGGTGACGCTGATGAAGTCGGGTTTATAGCGGGCAAGTGCGTCGGCGCAGCCGATTACCGCGTCGTAGGCGGAATCCTGCTTCGGCGGGAAGATTTCGAAGGAAACGCTGAGTTTTCGGTTCTGGAGTATCTCGCTGATCTTCATAGAAGCTGAGTGTATCAGTAATAAAAGGTTTGGGGCAAGTCTTTTTAATGGATAAATCGGGATGAAATGAAAATAAATGCAAAAAGTTCGGGAAATATGCATAAATATGCGGAAAAGTGGTTGACGATAATTTGGTAATGTCGTATGGTGAAGCCGTTCGGTAACGACGCCAAAATCCCCGTGTGGGATTTTGGCTATTTTTTTAAATTGAGGCGAAGGCGCCGATAGTCCTTTTTGGACATATCCGGTGTCTTCGCCTTTTTTTTACAGGAGGCAGAAAAATGAGCGTGCAGGTAATGCTCGACACCCTCTGGGTGGTGCTCGGAGGCATTCTGGTTTTTTTCATGAACCTCGGCTTTGCCGCGGTCGAAACCGGAATGGCTCGCCAGAAGAATGCGGTGAACATTCTTTCAAAGAACTTCATTGTGTTCGCGGTATCGTCCCTCGGGTTTCTCGTGCTCGGATGGGGACTGATGTTCGGCGACGGTAACGGATTCGTCGGGCTGAAAGGGCTTTTCATGGTCTCGGGCGCGGATAACTCGCCCGCGGTCGGGGACGCCTACTCGGGCGTGTACTCGGCGATCGCCTGGACCGGCGTGCCCTTGTGGGTGAAGTTCTTCTTCCAGCTCGTGTTCTGCGGAACCGCGGCGACGATCGTCTCGGGCGCTGTCGCCGAGCGGATCAAGTACGTCTCCTTCATCGTGTTTTCCTTCGTGCTGACCATCGCGATTTACCCGATCGTCGGCCACTGGATTTGGGGCGGCGGCTTCCTCGCGAAGCTCGGGATGCTCGACTTCGCCGGCGGAAGCGTCGTTCACTCGGTCGGCGGATGGGCCGCGCTCGCGGGCGTCATCATGCTCGGGCCGCGCTTCGGCAAGTACGGGAAGAACGGGAAGATCAACCCGATCCCCGGCCACAACATGTCGCTCGCCGTCATCGGCGCCTTCGTTCTCTGGTTCGGCTGGTTCGGCTTTAACCCCGGCTCGACCATGGCGGTGAACCCGACCGCGATCGGCCACATCCTCGTGACCACGAACACCGCGGGCATCGTCGCGATCCTCGCCGCCACGATCACCTCGTGGATCGTCATCGGGAAGCCCGACCTCGGCATGTCGATCAACGGGCTTCTCGCGGGTCTCGTGATCATCACCCCGACCTGCGCCTACGTGAGCGTCCCGAGCTCGATGATTCTCGGCGCGTTCTCGGGCGTTTTCGTGGTACTCGCGGTAATCTTCTTCGACCGGATGAAGCTCGACGACCCCGTCGGCGCGCTCGCCGTGCACCTCGGAAACGGCGTGCTCGGTACCCTCGCCGTAGGGCTTTTCGCCCAGGACGGGATCGGCGGGACGGCGTGCGCGAACGGCCTTTTCTTCGGAGGCGGCTGGACCCTTTTCGGCGCGCAGGCGATCGGCGTGGTGTGCGTCGGCGCTTTCGTGTTCACTGCGTCGCTGGTGACCTGGTTCGTCATCAAGAAAACGATCGGCATGCGGGTTTCCCTTAAGGAAGAGATCGAGGGACTCGATATCGGCGAGCACGGAAACCAGGCGTACCCCGAGTTCGCCGTGCACAAGCTCTCGTATTCCGTGACCGTCGCGGACGATAATAAGTAAGGAGGCGATCGACATGAAGCAGATAAAGGCTATCGTACGGCCGGAGAAATTGGCCGAGGTCCGCGAGGCCCTTAAGAAGGCGGGCTGCTACCACGGGATTATGGTGACCGACATCGTCGGACAGGGAATCCAGAAAGGCGTGACCCAGTCGTGGCGCGGAGAGAAGTACTCACTCGATCTCATCCCGAAGGTCATGATCGACCTCGTGATCAAGGACGAGGAGGTCGCCGCGGTAAAAAAGATTATTCTCGACAACGCGCGCACCGGCGAGATCGGAGACGGGAAGATATTCATCTACGACGTCGAGGGCGTGGTCCGAATCAGGACCGGCGAGGAAGGCGAGGCGGCGATTTGACGCCATTCGGGGGATACCCGAACATCGCATAAGGGGATTTCGGGGTCTTTCGTGGGCGCGACCAGTGAACGCGCTTACGGGGGAATCCCGTTCCATGCGGAAACCCGAAAGAGGGTTTCCGCTTTTTTTCATCCGGTGTATAGTTTCCCATCATGTCACTCAACTGCGCCGAAATTGACCTCATCCTCTCCGAGCTCGACCTTGAAGGTTCGTTCATCCAGAACGTCGTGCAGCCCTCGTTCGACGCGATCGCGTTCTACACCTATAAGGGTTCGCGAAGCGATACCCCAGGTTCCCGCGGCGACGTTCCCGCGAGCGGTGACATGACCGATGCGCGTGCCGAGCGGACCGACGCCGTTTCAAAGACCGTGCTCGTGTGCCTCGCCCCGGGCGTGTGCCGCCTTCACGAAACGCGGCGGAAGGTTCCCCGGAGCGATAAGCCGCTTCGCTTTATGGAGTTTCTCCGCTCGCGCATCAAGGGCTCCCGCATCGCGGAGGCCAAGCAGCTCAATAACGACCGTATCGTGCGGCTTTCGCTCGAGCACGGCGCGGAACGCTTTTTCGTGTTCATCAGGCTCTGGAGCGGCGCGGCGAACATCGTCGTCACCGATCCCGACCTTACGATACTCGACGTTTTCTATCGGAGACCGAAACGCGGCGAGGTGACCGGCGGGCGCTGGGTGATGCCCGAGCCGCGCGGCGCCGATCCCGAGCCCGGGGAGCGGCCCCGGCGCTCGTTCGCCGTGCGCGAGCTTCCGGGCGAGGGAAGCTTCAACGAGCGGATCGACCTTTGGTATGCCGAGCACGCGCAAACCCTCTCGCGCGAGGCCCTCGTCGAGGAGGCCCGCCGCCGTTACGACGCCAAGAGCGCCCGACTCGCCGCCGCGTTGACCAAGCTCGAGGCGAAGCGGGAAACCTTTTTGCACGCGGACCTCTTCCGCAGGCAGGGAGACCTTTTAACCGCGAACCTCTGGGCGATCAAGCCGGGGATGGCCTTCATCGAGGTCTCGGACTACGAGAACGGCGACGCGCCCGTGCGCATCGAGCTCGACCCGCGCGCGAAAGCCCAGGAGAACGCCGCGCGCTATTACCAGAAATACCGCAAGGCCGTGTCAGGGCTCGCCGAGCTCGAGGACGACATCGCCGCGACCAAGAGTACCCTCGCATCGCTCGCGTCGGCGCTCGCGGAGATCGAGGCGGAGCAAAACCCGCTCGTCATCCAGAAGGCGCTCCGCAAGCAGGCGACGCCCCGGCAGCAAGTCGAGAAGCGCTATCCCGGGCTCACCTTCAGGAAGGAAGGCTGGATCATGCTCGTTGGCCGCACCGCGGCCGAGAACGACGAGCTCCTCCGCCATCACGTGAAGGGCTCCGACCTCTGGCTTCACACGCGCGATTGGCCCGGCGGCTACGTGTTCGTGAAGAACCGACCGGGTAAGTCCGTGCCGCTCGAGATTCTCCTCGACGCGGGCACGCTCGCGGTTTTCTACTCGAAGGCGCGCAAGGCGGGACAGGCCGATCTCTACTACACGCAGGTCAAGCACTTGAGGCGCGCGAAGAACGCGCCGAAGGGAACGGTGCTCCCGTCGAACGAGAAGAACCTTACCGTCCGACTCGACGACGCGCGGCTCAAGGCGCTTGAGACCTGCCGCGACGAGGAATAGCCCGCCATTGCGGAATTCGCCCTAGCCCGCTATACTGAGACGCACCATGCTGAAGCGAATCATGACGGTCATCATCGCATTGAGCCTCCTCTCGTTCCCGCTTGCCGCCGACGATCCGACGGAAAAGGTTATCGACAAGCCTTGGCTCGTGCTCCGCGCCTTTCTCGTTTCCTATCCCGACATGATCGGCGGGGTCGATTTCGATCCCGATAAGCGCGATTGGTTCATGACGATAGGCGACGCGCGCCTGTATTGGGCGCAAGGCCGCCTCCTGCCCGAGCGGCTCCTCGCGAACCCGGAGCGTTGGCGCGCGTACGTCGATTACCTGTATCCCGTCGATATCCCCGATCCCGAAACGTTTTCCGAGGAGACCATCGCGCGCCTGAACGCGGATATGCTCGCCGATTCGCGGAGCAATGCCGCCGCGTATAACCTCGCGTTTTACGATCTCCTCTATGACGGGGCGACGCGGCGCAAGATCGAGTCGCATATCGTGCGCTTCGACTATTTGGGCGTGCGCGTTTCCGTCCACGAGCGGATCGTCGAGCCGCTCAAGCGCGTCGAGCGGAAAATCTACCAGCTCGCGCTCACCGATCCCGAGGCGAAGGCGTTCATTCACTCGATCTCGAGCATCGAGGGCTACAACTGGCGCGAGATCGCCGACGCGCCCTCGCGAAGCAACCATAGCTGGGGCATCGCGATCGACATCCTCCCGAAAAACTGGGGAAAGAAAAATATCTACTGGAATTGGGTCAGCAACTGGAACGACCAATGGATGCTCATCCCGATCGAGCGCCGCTGGATGCCGCCCGCTTCCGTCGTGCGCGCTTTCGAGGACGAGGGATTTATCTGGGGCGGAAAGTGGCTCCTGTGGGACAACATGCATTTCGAGTATCGGCCGGAGCTCTTGACCCTTCAAAAGTGGGGCCACGCGGGGGACCTTTCCCGATGAGCGCGAACTTGCCGCTCGCCTTCGTCCTTACCATCGCCGCGCTCGCGGGCATCATCGTGCTCTTTGTCGGCGTCAAGATCGGCATGTACGTCGGAAAGGTTCGCGCCGAGCGCGCGGCCGAGGCGCGGATCGAGCTCGAGCGGCTCGACGCGGTCAAGCGCTCGCGCGCCGTGCTCGGCGGGCAGTTCTCCGAGCAGCTCAGCCCCTTCCTTCCGGGCTTTCCCGGGGACCCGACCGAGGTTCGGTTTATCGGCAAGCCCGTCGACTTTATATCCTTCTCAGGCTCTTCGCGCGGAGCGGTCGATGAGGTCTTGTTTATAGAGGTGAAGTCGGGCGACTCGCGGCAAAGCGCGGTGGAACGCTCGCTAAGAAAGGCGATCGAGCGGGGGAGCGTGCGCTACGTCGAGTATCGCGTGCCGGCGCGGCGGTCGGGCTCGGAAGAATAAAAGAACTACAGGGCGTACACGCCCGCGGAGATGATCTTCTCGCAGTCGCCTCGGGGCATCGGGCGGCCGGTGAGAAACCCCTGAACCGTCTTGCACTTGATGCGCTGGATTACCTTAAGCTGTTCGTCGGTCTCCACGCCTTCCGCGATCGTGTCGAGCCCGAGCTTATTCATCAGGTTTACCATCGCGTCGGTGATGTCGTACTCGACGCTCTTATCCTTCGTGATGTTGTCGATGAACGACTTGTCGATCTTGAGCGTGGTGAGCGGCAGGGATTGAAGGTAGCTCAGCGACGAGTAGCCGGTGCCGAAATCGTCGAGCGAGATGCCGACGCCGAGGGTCCGGATCTCCTGGAGTATCTTGACCGCCTCGTCGAAGTTCGAGATGAGGACTCCCTCGGTGATCTCGATCTCGAGCGTCTCGGGGTCGATACCCGTTTCCTCGAGCACGTTCTTGAGGTCGTCGATGAAATCCGTTTGCTGGAGCTGAACCGGCGAGACGTTCACCGACATGATCCCGGCGAATGCGTACTGCTCCTGCCAATCCTGGAGCGTGCGGCACGCCGTCGAGAGAATCCATCTACCGAGCGGCACGATGACGCGCGTCTCCTCGGCGAGCGGGATGAACTTGTCCGGGGGCACGTAGCCGAGCTCGGCGTCGAACCAGCGCACGAGCGCCTCAAACCCGCGAAGCCTCCTCGATGTCGCGTTGAACTGCGGTTGGAAAAAAACCTGAAAGCGCTCTTCCTCGAGCGCGCTGAACATTCGCTGCTCCATGTCGAGCCGGGCGAGAAGGTTCTCCTGCATCACCGAGTGGAAAAGCGAAAGGGTGTTCTTGCCGCGCCGCTTGGCGTCGGTCATCGCGATGTCCGCGTACTTGAGGAGATCCTGGACGTTGTCCGCGTCCTCGGGGAAGGTCGCGATACCGATCGATACCGACGACTTGAGCTCGGCGTCGAAGATCATGTAGGGGTCGCGGAGAATCTCCTGTATCGCGTTGACCTTATGGAGAAGCTCGGCGTCATGCTCGTAGTTTTGGATGACGAGGAGAAATTCGTCGCCGCCGAAACGGCTCGCCTGGACCGATTCCTGCTTGAAGTGGCCGAGCCGCTCGGCGACCTGCTTGAGGATCTCGTCGCCGGACTCGTGCCCGCGCGAGTCATTGATGGTTTTGAGGTTGTCGATGTCGAAGATCGCGATCGCGAGCCGCGATTCGGCGCGGCGCGCCTCCTCAAGCTCGTCCGAGAGTATCTCGCTGAAGCGGGTTCGGTTCGGAAGACGCGTGAGGCGGTCGTAGTACGCGAGCTGCTCGAGGTTCGCGTTGAGGGTCTCGATCTTCTCGAGTTTGACCTTGAGGTTGTTCTTCGACGAGGCGAGCTCCGAGGAGAGGGCGGATAGCCTGAGGTTCTGCTCCTTAAGCCGGGTCTCGCCCTGCTTGAGGTCGGTAACGTCGTGGATGTACATGCACAGGTGATCGGGCTCGAGGCGGACGATCGTGATGTCGAGCCATTTGCCTATGAGCTCGCTATAGGCCGTATGGCCGATCGTTTTTCCGCTTGACCAAACCGACTCTGCCATCTCGAGCCAAGGTATCGCGCTTTTCGCGTAAATGGTCGCGGAAAGAAGCTTCCCTTGCACGGTCTTGACCTGCGACCCCGAGATCGTCTCCCAGGCGGGATTGACGTACTCGATGAGAAAATCGCGCAGCCCCGTTTCCGGGGCAACGAGCGGTGTGGCTACCAGTACGACGTGGGGAAGGCTCTCCAGAAGATTGCGGTAAAAATGGTCGATGATCATACGGTGGTAGCCAATTATAGCTCGCTTGCGCCTATTCTGTAAAACGAATTTTCTGCCAGACTTGGTTGTACTGCTCGAGGTTCGCCCCAAGGTCGTTCTTTACCTCGCAGTTGACGAGCGAGTCCACGCTATAGAGCGGCTTTACCTTCTGTAAGCTTGCGGCCTCAGAGTGAACCGTCGCGGGGAAGCCGAAGGTGTCGAGGAACTCTGCGTAGATGTCCGGGCGGAGGATGAAGTTGATGAACTCATGCGCGAGCGCGACGTTCTTGGCGCCTTTCGGGATGCACATGCTGTCGATGTACATCGGGCCGCCTTCCTTCTGCGGAATGAAGAACGCGACCTTGTCCCGCATCTCGGGCGGGATCTCGGCGTACACCGCCTCGGCGTAGCCTTGGACGACCCAGAACTCACCGGAGGCGAAGGACTTCGCGAAGCCCTCGGCGTCGAACTTGACGAGGTTCGGCTTCCACTTGCTGTTAACGAGTTCGTAGGCCTTGTCGAGCTCTGCCTGGTCCGTCGTGTTCACCGAGTAGCCGAGGTAGGCGAGCGCGTCGCCCAAAACCTCCCTCATGTCGTCGAGCATCGACATGCGCCCGGCGAGGTCCTTGCGGGCGAATATGTTCCAGCTTTCCTCGTACTTGCCAACCTTTTCCTTGTTGACGGCGACACCGGCGGCGCCCATGTAGTAGGGAACGGAGTATTCCATCTTCGGGTCGTAGGTCGCCTTCGCGAGGCATTCGCTCCGAATATACTTTGCGTTCGGGATTTTCGAGAGGTCGATTTTCTCGAGCATGTCCTGGCTTTTCATGATCGAGACGTAGTCGCCCGAGGGGATGACGATGTCGTAACCCGAGCCGCCCGCCTTGAGCTTGGCGTACATGTCCTCGTTCGACGCGTAGTCGTCGTAGACGACCTTCACGCCGTATTCCTTCTCGAATTTCTGGATGACGGAGTCCGGGGTGTAGTAGGTCCAGTTGTAGAGGTACAGGGTCTTGCCGGCTCCCTTGTTGCAGCCGACGAACGATAGGGCGACGAGCAGGCACGCTCCCGCCAGCAGCGCGACAGAAACGCGATGGTTCATTTTCATGGCGTTCTTGCCTCCTTCTTTTCTAAAAGTATAGTTAATGCCCCGCGAAAAAGCGCGGGGAAAGGCTCGCAATGCGTGAGTCGGATCGCGCGTCACTTGGAGGCGGCGATGTTCTTCAGAAAGTTCCTCAGTATGAAGGCGATCGCCATAGTTCCGAGGATCATCACGAATGAAAGCGCGTTGATTACCGGCGAGATGCCGTAGCGCACCATCGAGAACACGTAGAGGGGCAGCGTCGTCGAGCCTGGGCCGGAGACGAAGAAGGTGATGACGAAATCCTCGAGCGACATCGTGACCGCCATCATGAATCCCGAAAGGATTCCCGGCATGATCGCCGGCACGATGACGCGGAAGAGCGTTTGCTTCTCGCTTGCGCCGAGGTCGTGCGCGGCCTCGATGATCGAGAAGTCGAACTCGTCGAGCCGGGCGAGCACCATGAGGAACACGAACGGGAGGCAGAAGGTCGTGTGCGCGATGAAGATCGTGAACATCCCGAGGGGAACGTTCACCGCGGAAAAGAAGATCAGCATCGAGATGCCGATGATGACTTCGGGAAGGACCATCGGGAGAAAGCTGATGGTCTGGATATACATGCGGCCGCGGAAGCGGTACCAGTTGACGCCGATCGCCGCGAGGGTGCCGAGCGCGGTGGATACGGCGCCCGCCGAGAGCGCGATGATCGCGCTGTTGCCGAACGAGGTCCATAGCTTCTCCGAGCCGAATACGAGCTTATCGTACCAGCGGAGCGAGAATCCAGTCCACACCATGCTCTTCGCGTCGTTGAACGAGTACACGACGGTGACCGCGAGCGGGAGGAAGAGGAACGCGATGGCCAGGGTGAGCATGGTATTCGAGAGGGATCGGTGATTGAGGTTTTGAAACGCGCGGCGCGCGTGGCGCGCGGGTTCCGACGTCGGCTTTTTCTTGGAGAGGCGGCTCAGGAAATGGCCGTAGATGTTGAATCCCGGTTTACTGTTCACAGCGCGCCCTCCTGCTTGACCCGTGCGCCCTTGACGCGCGCTGCCTCGCGCGCGCTCGTGCCCATCATCCAGAGGACCCCGACGGTGCTGACGACGGTGATGACCATCGAGAACGCCGAGGCGAGCGGCCAGTTGCGGACCTTGGTCACCTGGTCGACGACGATGTTGCCGAGCATGTACGAGTCCTTTCCGCCGACGAGGAGCGGCACGGTGTACGCGCCGAAGATCGGTATGAAGGTGAATATGATCGCCGTCACGATTCCCGCGCGCACGTTCGGGAGGAGGACCTTGAACATCGACTGCGGCTTCGTCGCGCCGAGGTCGCGCGCGGCCTCGAGGAGCGAGAAGTCGAACTTGTCCATCGCGGTGAAGATCGGGAGGATCGCGTAGGGGAGGTACATGTACACGAGGACGAGGATAACCGCGCTCTCGTTATACAGGAGCGGGAGGCTTTCCTTGATGATCCCGAGTTTCATGAGCGTCTCGTTGATGAAGCCCTCGTTGCCGAGTATGGCGATCCACGCGTTGATGCGGATGAGGGAGTTCGTCCAGAACGGGATGATGACGAGAAAGAGGAGCAGCGTCTGCATCTTGCTCCGGGCCATCGCGTAGCCGCAGGGAAGGGCGATGGCGATCGCGAGCACGGTCGAGACGAAGGTGACCCAGAGCGTGCGGACGAAGAGCTTTCCGTAGCTCGAGTTGAACATCTGTATGTAGGCGTCGAAGGTCGGCTGCCACTCGACGCCGCCGTGAATGCCCTTTCGCATGAAGCTATAGGTCACGATGATGCCGATCGGGAGGAGGAAAAACAGCGTGAACCAAATGCCCATCGGGAAGCTGTAAGCCGCCCCGTAGTTGCGGCTCGACAGTGGTCTCGGGCGGCTCATTGGTTGATTACCTCGACGATGTACCCGTCGTTGGCGCTCCACGAGACGTACACCCGATCCTTCCACGCGATGTCGGGGCCGTCGTCGAGGTAGTTCTGGTGCTGCGCGTAGACCTTGATCTCCGCGCCGTTATCGAGCTTGACGTAGAACTTCGACTGGAACCCGGAGTAGACGGGCTCTTCGACGACGCCCTTGAAGACGTTGATTTCCTTGCTGTTCGACTGGGGCTCGTCGAGGGTGATGCGCACCTTCTCGGGGCGGACGGTGAAGCTCACCTGCTGGCCGGGCTTCGTCTCGTCGTAGTCGGTGACCTTGATCTTCTGCCCGAGCTCGGGCACGTCGAGGGTTACCATGTACTCGTCGTTCGTGTACGGCACGCACTCGACGACGCGCGAGTCGAAAAGGTTCGTCTCGCCGATGAACTTCGCGACGAACTCGGTCGCGGGGCTTTCGTAGATCTCGAACGGGGTGCCGATCTGGAGCACCTTTCCCTGGTTCATGACCGCGATGCGGTCGGAAACCGAAAGGGCCTCGCTCTGGTCGTGGGTAACGTAGATGAAGGTAATGCCGATCTGGTCGTGGATCGCGTCGAGCTCGACGAGGAGGTTCTGCCTGAGCTTCGCGTCGAGCGCCGAAAGGGGCTCGTCGAGGAGAAGCACGCTCGGCTCGTTGATGAGCGCCCGCGCGATCGCGACGCGCTGCTTTTGGCCGCCGGAAAGCTGGTTCGGCTTCTTGTCGACGTGCGCGTCAAGCTGGACGAGGTGGATGTACTCCATGACCTTCGTGTTGATGGTCTTTTGGTCAACCTTCCGTATCCGCAAGGGGAACGCGACGTTCTCGAACACCGAAAGGTGCGGAAAGAGCGCGTAGTTCTGAAAGACCGTGTTCGATTGACGCTTGTTGGGGTCAATTCCGATTATGTTCTTGCCGTCGAAGGTCACGATTCCCGAATCGGGGGTCTCGAAACCGGCAATGATCCGGAGGAGGGTCGTTTTCCCGCATCCGGAAGGCCCGAGGAGCGAGAAAAACTCGCCCTTCTTTATCGCTATCGTTGCGTCCTCAAGCGCGTTGAAGCTCCCAAAGGTCTTCGACACGTGTTCAATCGAAATGTCACACCCTTTCACTCTGTTTCTTTGCCCTCCGGAAGGCTTAGGAGTCGGAAAATGACATGCGTCATTATGGATCCCCGGGAAACCGCGGTAAGCGGCATCGTTCCCGATTATGTGATTTTCTCGTAGACCTGACTTTGGAGAATTTGCCCCATTCTGTCAATGGGTTTTACGGAATGATTTCGATTTCAGTCCTTTTTTTTCCTATCCGCGCTATCGCCGCGGTCTCGGCCGATTGGCCCGTTCCGCCGTCAAACTCGGTGCCGCATTTGCAATTTGGGAAAATGCGGTATACCATACCTTGTATCTAACACGATTTTCCCGCCTAGTCTCAGGAATTTCGAGAAAAAGCGCGGGAAACGAGGAGCATTTTATGAAACGGAGTATTGGCCTGGTGATTCTTCAGATAGCCGTCGCCTTGTATCTGCTTGTCTCGGGCGTGACCGGCCTTTTAAACTCGAGCGCGGGCGACCTTGCCGCGGTCATCGGGTTTCTCAACGAGCTTTTCAGGAATCCGTCCATCGTCACGATCATGGTCATCGTCCTTTCGGTGTCCGAGATCATCGCGGGATTCTTCCTTATCATGGAGCTCTTTACCACCGACCTCAGGATTACCGACATGATCCTGTTCCTGTTCATCATCCTATGGGTGGCGAACATCGTGCTCGTGGATTTCGTCGGCCCCATCTCGAATGGCGCGACCTTCCGGAGCGTTTCCGGCGTCCTCAAGTACATGAGCGTCCTCTCGAGTCACCTCATGGTGCTTGGCGCGCTCGTCCTCGTCACGAAAAAGTTCGACTGACCCGCTCAGGGGCGGTGTCACGCATCCTCGTGGCATCCCGTCCCACCGCGGCCTACAGGACCGCGCGAAGAATCATATAGAACGCCGTGCCCCCGAAAATGGAGAGCATGGCGTTTTTTTTCCAGAGATGGAGGACCACGACGAGCGCGAGGGCGGCGAGTTCCCGGATGCCGGACGGCCAGATAGTCCAGGCGATATCCTTGAGGCAATAGACGACGAGCACCGCCATGACCATCGGCGGGATGAACCGCTCGACGAACCGGATCGCCTTCGGCGGATCCCTGCGGGAAAAAAGGACGAACGGGAAGGCGCGCGTCGCGAGGATGACGAGCGCGAGGAGCGGGACGGCGATGAGGGCGTCTTGCACG
>Ga0116170_10000872_pt1 | contig 31563 bp, 25 predicted proteins | sample AD_JPNHW1_MetaG_FD_89797 | JGI IMG/M metagenome (GOLD analysis project Ga0116170, IMG submission 89797) | Active sludge microbial communities of municipal wastewater-treating anaerobic digesters from Japan - AD_JPNHW1_MetaG | ecosystem: Engineered > Bioreactor > Anaerobic > Digestate | place... | reverse complement strand
ATCAGTCGTGTGAGTTCATTTATTCCAAATACACCTCAGGGATGGAAACTACTCACATGAAAAACAAAAAAAATTCTGGAGCCTTAATATAAGGAAGGTTATGATTTCACTTCAGAACGAAAAATATCCTTAAGAAGCCTTGTCGCCCTGTAAATCTGATTTTCAACAGTGCGGACCGAGATATTGAGCTTCAGTGCAATCTCTTCTGACGACAGGCCTTCGAGACGTCTGTAATTTAAAATCTTTTGCTGCTTAGGAGGTAACAAATTAATAATGTTATCCAGTTTATCCCTCAGATCATTATCAAATATCTCAACATAAGGATCAGAAGAGCCTTCAGGTTTTGAAATTTCCTTTATCATATAAGCCCTTCTGACAGCCCGCTTTTTAAGGGTACTATATATGGCGTTAACCACTGATCTGTAGAGGTAGTTTTTCAGAGATTTCTTTTTATCAATGAGACGGCGGTGCTCCCAGATGCTAACAAATACAGACTGGACCAGTTCTTCCGATTCATCAGGGTCGCCCAGATATTTCAACGAATAATAATAGACTATCCTCCTGTATTTATTAAAAAACAGTGCAAAAGCCTCGCGGTCACCTTTCCTGATACCTGAGGCAAGAGTATCATCATCAGGCAGTTTTATTTTCTCGCCCATAAACTTAAGTCCAGAAATCCTTCCGGATCGGATAATATTACCATTATTTTAATCCTTCCGGATTTCCCTGTTGAAGATTTTTTTTGTGAAATTAAAAAAACGAAACAGGAGATATTGAAAATATGATTTTTGTCATACATCAGAATCCGGGTTCAAAGTGTGTGGACCACAAAAGACAGAATACCCTGTTGCACAAATAAGATAAAGGACTAAAGTCCAGCTTTTCTGCACTTTGCTTGCCGTTGGCTGAAGCCAACGGCAATAGTCAACGGCAATTGACATAAGCCTGATCCGGCTGATGAATTCGGGCTTATGCTTTTAAACACAGATCAAATCAGGATTAAAGTGAATATCTTTGTTCACATTCATTCCAAAAATCCCCGGTTATGACATATGATGAATTTAAGCTTCAGGGACTTGAAGAATTCGCTGAATTCAGCTACTTCAAAGGTGAAGCCTGTTGTCCTTATCAGACACAAACACCTGAATTACATTGGTGGTCATTCGAAAAAAACTACTATGACAACTATAAAAAATCAGGGAAATGGAAAACATACTCTGAATTCCTTGATTTTTGGATCAAAGAAATTGCCGCGCCTGGCAGTGGGTATGATCTGTCGAAAGGTAACTGGTGGAAAAAGGAATATGATGAAAATAAGCCTTACGTTGTCGGGAATACGGGGGTGGAAATTGGTAAAAAACCCACTACTAAGCACATTCGCCATAGATTTTCACATTAACAATACCCCATGACTAAGCCGGATCTTACAGCACTCACAGGAGAACAGCTATTTGATTATTACACTTCGATTGACGGAGAATATAAGCAAACGCTGTTTACGGCTCATTCGGTTATCGGGGACCGTTTGTTTAAACTACTTGAGAAAGCAGAAAAGCAGGGAAAAGAGATTGTCCTGGTTGAAAAAATGAAAAATGTCTGCGACCCACCTATTTCAGTAATAATCAAATGACAATCAATAAAGGTTAAATTTATAATTAAATGGACAGTTGCATCATAGACGGCAAAGGCTTTAATGCATATTCTCCCTATCGGTCAGGTTGTACCCGTTGCAAACATTTTGACTCCTTAGGATTTATTTGCCCGGCATTTCCCAATGCTATACCGGATGGTCTTTTATCCGGAAAAGCAATCCATAACACCGTTGTAAAAGGCCAGGACGGTAACTATATTTTGACCACTAAATAGCTCTTTAAGTGTCGTCAGACATTGAACAGAAATTGAACAATTAAATTTATTCAATTTGCTTCTAAAATACAATGATCTGAAGTTCACTTTTCCCAATAAATGCAATCATAAATGATATGTAATGTGAAATCCGGCTTTATTGGCAGTGTCTGGTTCCCTATGCTTCTCTTCCCACTTCTGCTCTCACACTCATACTGTATTAACCCACCCCCTACCCCTCCCAGGAGGGGATCCTATTCAATTGATCCTCTGTGATTAAACTGCCAACCGCTGACCGAGAATTAAGCTGCCTGCCGAGTAGCTGGCAACGAGCAACCAGTTCCTTTCCTGAGCCCTGTGGTCTATGCCAAAAATGCAAAACGCCTGATCCTTTCGAAACAGGCGCTTTTTCTTTTAATCTTTTTGTGCCCAGAACAAGACTCGAACTTGCACACCGTAACCGGCACCAGCCCCTCAAGCTGGCGTGTCTACCAATTTCACCATCTGGGCAGAGCTGCAAAGATAAGTAAAAAGTGAAAAGTAAAAAGTAAAAAGTGGAATGTGAAAATAAAAAGTACTTCTATCCGGTTTTTTCCTTTTTCCTTTTTCCTTTTTCCTTTTAACTTATTTTCTGTGCCCAGAACAGGACTCGAACCTGCACATCATTGCTGACACTAGTCCCTGAAACTAGCGCGTCTACCAATTTCGCCATCTGGGCTTCTCGTAAGGCTCAGGGCTCAGGGCCCAGGACTCAGGGTAAAAATGTTTCTTTTCCCTGCGCCTTGAGCCCTGTGCCCTGCGCCTTTCATTCGCGGGCACAAACATAAGAAAAAAATTAATAATAAATATCCGTGTTTTAATTAAAAGTATATTTTTGCTCCCTGATATCTTAAAAAGAAAATGTCGATTAATAAGCACATAAAACATTCAAGGCATCCCGGAACCAGGTCTGTCTGATCTTTTATGCGAGATTATAATGGAAGATAAATAACAGACCTGCAAAAAAATGCAGGTTTTTTTGTATTATAAAACCAAAAGTCTGACAAAATGAAAATAATGAAATTCGGCGGAACATCGGTCGGCAATCCCGACAGGATGAGATCAATAATACCGCTGATAAACGGTGAGGAAAAAGTGATTGTCGTTCTCTCCGCCCTCTCAGGCACTACCAACAGCCTTGTCGAGATCTCCGACCTGCTGAATGCAGGCAATACAGGTGAGGCCTCGATGAAAAATGAAGCTCTGAGGGAAAAATATTACAATGTCGTAGAGGATCTCTACCCTACTCCTGAATTTAAAAAGAAAGGCCATGAGCTCATAAACTCGCATTTCGACTATATAAACGATGTCATCAACCATACATTCACAAAACAGCACGAAAAGGCAATAGTAGCCCAGGGTGAGCTTATGTCAACCGCATTGTTCCATAATCTTCTGTCGGCAAATCAGATACCATCAGTTCTCCTGCCTGCTCTTAACTTTATGAGAATAGACAAGGAAGGAGAACCCGATTCATTTTATATAGAGGAAAACTTCAAAAGGGAACTATCAGCTCATCCCGATGAAAAAATTATAATAACCCAAGGCTTCATCTGTCGGAATGCCTACGGTGAAATAGATAACCTGAAACGCGGCGGAAGCGATTTTACTGCATCTCTCCTGGGAGCGGCGATAAACGCCTCCGAAATCGAAATCTGGACAGATATTAACGGGTTCCACAACAACGATCCGAGGTTTGTCGAAAAAACCACTGTAATCCGCGAGCTTTCGTTTGATGAAGCGGCCGAACTTGCATATTTCGGCGCCAAGATCCTCCACCCTTCCAGTGTTAATCCGGCAAGGGAAAAGAACATCCCCGTAAGGCTGAAAAACACTATGGATCCTTCTGATGTAGGCACTCTCATTACTTCAAGCTTCATCCTCCAGGATTATAAGGCTGTTGCCGCGAAGGACGGCATTTCGGTATTCAGGATCAAATCGGCCAGGATGCTTATGGCATACGGATTCCTCAGAAAAGTATTCGAGATCTTCGAAGCATATAAAACTCCTATCGATATGATAACAACGTCGGAGGTTTCGGTATCGATAACAATTGACAATCCGTCTTATATTGAGCAGATAGCTCACGACCTAAGGGAGCTGGGAACAGTGGAGGTTGAGCAGAACCAGACTATAATTTGCATTGTAGGCGACTTCAGGACTGAAAGAACAGGATCGGCCCCCGAGATATTCGAAGCCCTGAACACTATCCCGCTGAAAATGATCTCATACGGCGGAAGTCCATACAGCATCTCCCTTCTTATCGACACAAAAGACAAGATTGAATCATTGAAACTTCTTAACAAATTCCTATTCAACCTTTAAAATGATAACAAAAGAAACCGCCGGAAAATTCAGGGATCTTCCCACTCCATTCTATTATTATGATCTCGATAACCTGCATTCTGTCTGCCATACCGTTAAGGAAGGCTCCGAAAAGACCGGAATAAGGGTTCATTATGCAATAAAGGCAAATGCGAATCCAAGGTTGCTCAGCATTATAGCTTCATACGGCTTTGGAGCCGACTGTGTCAGCTTCAATGAGATCAGATGTGCCGTTACGGCAGGTTTTAAGGCATCGGAGGTTGTCTTTGCAGGAGTGGGAAAAAGTGACAGGGATATTGCTGATGCACTTGATACGGAAATTCTCTGTTTCAACAGCGAATCTATCCAGGAGATTGAGGTTATCGACCTGATAGCCGGCCAGAAGGGCAAAATTGCAAACATTGCCCTCAGGATCAATCCGTATGTTGAAGCTCATACACATAAATACATTACAACAGCGGTACCTGAGAGCAAGTTCGGATTAAACACATGGGAGCTCAGCGAAGTTCTCGACAGGATGATGTCGCTTAAAAATGTCAGGCTCACTGGTATCCATTTTCATATAGGATCCCAGATCACGAAAATGACTGTCTTTCAAAGCCTGTGCGCCAGGATCAATGAGCTGCAGGAGTGGTTTGCCTCCAGGAATGTTAATCTTGAAATAATAAATGTGGGCGGGGGACTGGGTATCGATTATACGGATCCAGAGAAAACTCCAAATTTCAATGAATATTTTGCCCTCATCAGGGAGTTCGTAAAGCTTCGTCCCGGTCAGCAGCTTCATACTGAACCCGGACGATCGCTTATCGGCCAGTGCGGATCTCTTATCTCAAAAGTTCTGTTTATCAAGAAAGGCAGCAATACCACCTTTGCAATTATTGATGCAGGCATGAACGACCTCATCAGGCCTGCGCTTTACCAGGCTTATCATAAGATAGAAAACCTCACTTCAAACGGTCCGAAAGGAAAATATGATGTTGTTGGTCCGGTATGCGAATCGGCCGACTCATTCGGTAAGCTTATTGAGCTGCCGGAAACAACGAGAGGTGATATTATTGCGATCAGATCGGCCGGGGCTTATGGCGAAGCCATGGCCTCGAGATACAATATGAGGGATCTTCCGCGGGCAGTCTTTTCGGATGAGATATAAGGTGGCAGAAAGACCTTTTATTTCTGTTCGCCGTTCCTGGCCTTGCTGTGTTTAACTCCGTAGAAGAAATAGATACAGAATCCTATTGCCATCCAGATTACAAGCCTTAACCATGTATCGAGCGGAAGGGCGATCATCTGCAACAGGCATATCCCGGCTCCCAGTATCGGAACAAGAGGAACCCACGGGGTCTTAAACGGCCTGTTTATATCGGGTTTTGATTTTCTCAGAACAAGCACGCTTATACAGACAATAATGAAGGCAAGAAGCGTTCCTATAGAAACAAGTTCGCCAAGTATGCTTATAGGAAGAATTCCGGCAATTATCATTGCAACAGAACCCGTTATTATCGTACTTACATAAGGTGTTTTGAAACGGGGATGGACTTTTGAGAAGACAGATGGAAGGAGGCCGTCTTTCGACATAGTAAAGAAAATCCTCGGCTGTCCCATAAGCATCACCAGAATAACGGAACTAAGGCCAGCAATAGCAGCAATCTTTACAATAGGTCTGAGCCAGAACATCCCCTTGCCCATGGCGTCGACACCCACGGCGACAGGATCCGGAACATTGAGAGTTGTATAACTTACAATACCTGTAAGCACGATTGCCACAAGAATATAAAGAACAGTTGATATACCAAGCGATCCGAGTATTCCCATTGGCATATCCTTCTGAGGATTTTTGGCTTCCTGGGCAGCGGTTGAAACGGCGTCAAAACCGATATAGGCAAAGAATATTACGCCGGCGCCCCTGAATATCCCGCTTATACCATATTTCCCGAATTCAGAACTGTATGCTCTCAGCCATTCCCAGAAAGATCCATATGCAGATATTGGTGTGTTTTCTACCTTGTTTGGCGGAATAAAAGGATGCCAGTTTGAAGCCTTGACGAACATGAAACCTATTGCAATAAAGAGGATTATCACCGTAACCTTGGTTATCACCATCAGGTTGTTGAAGTTGGCTGATTCCCTGATACCAATGACGAGAAGGGTTGTAAGAAGGGCAACGATGAACATTGCCGGCAGGTTCAGAACACATGTAACATGCTGCAGGGAATCGACATTTATTCCCGAAGCTGCAAGAGTTCCTGCAAAAGCCTCGGTAAGAGGCTTCCATCCCATCTCAGGCACATTGATCAGAACTGAGCCCGTAGCTCCGGTAAACTGCGCAGGAATATTAATATTCAAGTCCCTGAGGAAACTCACCACATATCCCGACCAGCCAACAGAAACCGTGGAGGCGGCAAAAAGATATTCAAGTATGAGGTCCCACCCTATTATCCATGCAAAGAACTCTCCAAGAGTAGCATAGGAATATGTATAAGCGCTTCCAGCGATTGGTATCATTGATGCGAACTCAGCATAGCACAACCCGGCAAATCCGCAGGCAAGACCCGACACAATAAAGGAAAGAACAATGGCGGGACCGGCATACTGGGCCGCAGCCTGACCGGTAAGGACAAATATTCCAGCCCCTATTATGGCTCCTATCCCGAGCGTTGTAAGATTGAGTGCAGTCAAAGATCTTTTCAAACCACCTGTTTCTGTTGATTCCTTCATCAACTGGGCGAGCGGTTTGGTTACGAGAAGTTTATTTTTAAGCATTGGGTCCCTTTTACCTGAGTGAAAAAAAATGTTGAATACAAACCTAACTTTTTTTTTGTAAAATAAAATATCTTAATGTCATTGTATGATAATCTTTAATGCAACATGCTGTTTTATTATATATTTTTAACAAAATACAACTAACTTTAGGAAATCAAAACCATTACAACATGTGCCGCAAATATTTAATAATAATACTCTTAGCCCTTTCCTCATGTGTTCCTCTAAGTAAATACAGGGCCCTTCCGGAGGTAAAAGCGTGGGAAAATGATATTGCCGTATTTGAAAAACTGGATATCGAAAAATCATATCCTTCCGATGCGATACTTTTTGCAGGAAGCTCGAGCATAAGGCTCTGGACAACGATTGGCAGGGACATGCTGCCATATAATGTAATACAGAGAGGTTACGGCGGGGCGAAACTGAGCGATTTCGCAGTATATGCCGACAGGATTATATATCCCCACGATTGCAGGGCGATAGTAATTTTCATTGCAAATGATATTACAGGAAGCGATAATGACAAGAGTCCGCTCGAGGTATCACAGCTTTTCAAAAAGACATTGTATATTATCAGAAGGAAGTTCCCCGATACTCCCGTTTTCTGGATAAGCGTCACTCCAACACCTTCGAGATGGCACGTATGGCCTGAAATAAAGGAGGCCGGCGATATGATAAGGAATATCTGCAATAAGCACAGGAATACATATTATATTGATACGGAAAAGTACTTCCTGAGCTCCAGCGGGCTGCCCAAAAAGGAACTATTCGTTTCCGACCAGCTTCACCTTAATGACGACGGCTATAAAATATGGACAGGGATAATTATAAATGAACTAAATTCCGTCCTTGGAAAATAGTTCCGGATCGTTAAATCTTAATCGTTTATTATGAAGAAGTTATATTTTATTATCACAATGATTTTCATATCGGGGATCTCCTTTGCACAGGTTGAGATAATCGGACACAGGGGCGAATCGTACCTTGCTCCCGAGAATACTCTTGCTTCGTCGAAGCTTGCCTGGTCGGTCGGCGCCGATGCTGTTGAAACCGACATTTACCTAACGAAAAATAACAGGATAATCTGCAGTCATGATGCTAATACGAAACGCACTACGGGAGTCAGCCTGGCAATTAAGGAAACCTCGTCGAAGGAACTTCGGAAGCTTGATGCAGGATCGTTCAAGGACAAAAAATACAAGGGAGAAAAGCTACCCTTCCTGAGCGAACTTATTAAGGCGGTCCCGGACGGCAAGGAACTTGTGGTTGAAATAAAATGCGGCAGCGAGGTGCTTCCATATCTTAAGAAAGATATCGACAGATATGGAAAGAACAGGTCGTTCGTATTCATAGCCTTCGATTTCAAAACAATTTCAGATGCAAAAAAGGTCTTCCCGGGTAACAAATGTTACTGGCTTTGCAGCAACCCCGTACTTTTTGAAAAGACTCTTCCTCAGGTTCCTGGCGCCGGACTCGACGGTGTCAGCCTGAGTTACGGCATCATAAATGAAAAAGTGGCTGCAGATGTCAGAAATCTCAACCTCGAACTATTTACCTGGACTGTAGATGATCCGGCCGAGGCAAAAAGACTAATGGATCTTGGTGTAAAAGGAATAACCACAAACCGTCCGGGATGGCTCAGGGAGCAGCTCTCACGATGAAATAAACTCTGATGTGAAATAATTAACAATCAAAATGATGAAAAAATCGCTTACACGCCGCAGTTTCTTTTTCCGTTCCCTTGGCGCCGGAGCCGGTGTTCTTTTGTTTCCGCAGGTTTCAGCCGGCATTGGTCAGAAAACAACAAAGGGCATTACCCCACTTATTATAACAAGTCATTCAAATGAAACCGGTCGCAATGCCATGGAAGCCGGATGGGAGATCCTTAAATCGGGCGGATCGGCTGTGGATGCGGTTGAAAAGGCTGCCAATGTGATTGAAGTGGATCCCGAGGACACAAGTGTAGGCTATGGTGGCCTCCCGAACGAACGCGGAGTAGTTCAGCTCGACAGTTCTTTTATGGACGGGAAGACCTATTCTGCCGGAGCTGTAGCCTGCCTCGAGAACATAAAAACACCTTCATCGATAGCCAGGCTTGTAATGCAGCGTACCGACCACGTATTGCTTGTCGGTACCGGCGCGCTTGAATTTGCAAAGGCATGGGGATTCAAAGAAGAAGATCTTCTCACTGAAAAAGCACGTAAGATATGGCTGAGATGGAAGGAGGAATTAAGTCCTTCCGACGACTGGGGGGCTCCTGAACATCTTCAGAATATCCAGAAAAAAGAGGCATACTGGAAAGATTTCCCCGAAATAGAGCATCACTACGGCACAACCAATGTACTCGCCATCGACAGTAACGGGGATATTGCAGGATGTACGACGACAAGCGGACTCAGTTTCAAGCTGAACGGACGAGTGGGTGATTCGCCAATTATTGGTGCGGGCCTGTATGTCGATAATGAAGTCGGGGCGGCAGGAGCCACAGGCCGAGGTGAGGATGTAATAAAATCATGTGCATCGTATTATATGGTGATGAGAATGAGAGAAGGAAGGACCCCGCAGGAGGCTTGTGAGGATGCTCTGAAGATGATAACCGGAAGATATCTTAAGGTAAACCCCGGATTCTTTCCCGCAGAGAAATTTGTTGCAATAAACAAATGGGGCGAGACAGGCTGTGCCACAATGAAGGGAAATTCGAATCCGAAGATGTCAGTAAGAACTGAAAAAGGGTTTAACCTGCAGGAAGGAACAATTGCATACCCCGGGAAATAATGATTCTGAAATTACGTTTATTCTTTATCATAATCCGGATTTGTCAATAATTTTGCACCGAAAACAAATAGTTTCAGATTATTATACAAAATAGCATGCTGGTAGTGTTTCCGGTGTTAATGCCAACGGTATGAAAAGACTTGCCTATATATCTTGCTTTTTATTCCTCGTGTCGTGTGCCACGACGAAAAAACCTGAAATACAGGAAGATTCAATGATCCTTACACGTAAGTACGTAGGGAATTTCATCGAATACCGTCAGCATATCCCTGAAAAATTCGGCCAGCCATACCTGATCTGGATAAAAACCACGATGGACAGCACTTACGGTAAGATATCAGCGTATGGCGAGAGATGTGATTTCAAAACCGGCGACAGGTTATATATCAGGAGGATTCAGCTTTCACCCGGACCTCTTTCAACATACTGGGAATACCAGATAGAATCGGAGGATAATCCTGTGGTTTATAAGCTAAGTGAGTTTCAGCACGATCGGAAAAATCTTATAAGTACCTGGTTTTAGGAATTTCGGATTTCGGAATTGGGATTTCGGAATTCTGGGATTTCGGATTTCGGAATTGGGATTTCGGATTTCGGTATTGGGATTTCGGATTTCGGAATTGGGATTTCGGAATTGGGATTTCGGAATTCTGGGATTTCGGATTTCGGAATTGGGATTTCGGATTTCGGAATTGGGATTTCGGAATTGGGATTTCGGAATTAGAGAATTTCGGATTTCGGAATTGGGATTTCGGATTTAGGGAGAATAAGTTAAAAATCATCTTCTTAAATCCGAAATCCGCCTTCCGAAATCCGAAATCTTTTAAATCCGAATTCAAAAATCCGAAATCCGAATTATTTTATCGCCTTTCCATACAGCTCTTCCCATCCCGTAGTATCGGATGAAGCTCCGGGTTGTTTCATATCTGCAGATTTTCTGACTATCTTTTTTATGACAACTTCGTTGCTTCTTCTTCCGGATTTACCATGATCGACATAGTCGACATAGGCTATGAACCAGTTTATCTTATTTGGAATTATTTCGGGGGTGCGTATAAATCCCACATCCTCCAGTTTAAGTGAGTAATTATCGTGAGTTTCCTCCCATACATCAACGTAATGAACCATTTTTTCGAGATCTGCGAATACCACTTTCCCATCTGCATCGGTGAAGCCTTCGCTAATACTGTTGGTTTCCTTCTCCCAGTCATTGAGTGAAGGATAAAGGATCACACTTGCGTTTTCGACAGGATATTTCTCATAATATTCGAGAACCTCGATCTCGAGAAGTGTAGGGATCTTAACATCGATTGTAAGTGATGCCTCGTCGGTTTCACCTGTTGATGACCAGACCTTCAGAACCACAGTAAACGTTCCCGATGAATTGAATTTATGGATAGGATCAAGCTCATTTGAGATATATCCGTCGCCGAAATCCCATTCAAAGTCGGAAGCATTTTCTGATTCATTTGTGAACCATACCTCCTCTCCCACCACGGGATCGCCCGGATTTGCCGAGAAATATGCCCGGGGTCTGGATTCACACGAAACGATTATCAGAGGGAGGATAAGCGCTGTATAAAATAATTTTTTCATGACGATGTTTGTTATTGTTCAATAATTAAAATTCAAATTTGGTGCCAACGATATAAAGTCTTGTTTTCTTTAAAAATGCTGCATCAAAGTTCGGTAAATCCTTTAAAACCTTCCTTAAATGCCGGAATCAATGAATGATAATTTCATTATCTTTGCACCTCAATAAAAAGAAACAAAAAAATGATCAGGATAACCTTTCCTGATGGCTCTGTAAAAGAATACAACAGTGGCATCAGCAGTATTGAAATAGCTGAACAGATCAGTCCGAGGCTCGCAAAGGAAGTATATGCTGCATCTGTAAACGGCCAGGTCGTCGACCTTGCCAGACCCATAAATTCGGACGCTACCCTGGTACTTCACAAATGGGAAGATGTTGAAGGCAAACATGCCTTCTGGCATTCATCTGCACATCTCATGGCGGGAGCTCTCGAGGAGCTTTATCCGGGGATTAAATTCGGTATAGGACCGGCCATTGAAAACGGATTTTACTATGATGTTGATCCGGGCGACGGCAAGGCGATATCTGAAGCTGATCTTCCTGCAATAGAGGCAAAAATGAAAGAGCTTGCTTCGCTTAATCTCGTATATTCAAGAAAAGACGTGAGCAAAAAGGAGGCTCTTGACCTGTTCACTAAAAAAGGTGACCAGTATAAGGTGGAACTTATTGGTGAACTTGAAGACGGCACGATATCTCTTTATACCCAGGGCAGCTTCACCGATCTTTGCCGTGGTCCGCATCTTCCTTCAACAGAACCCATAAGGGCAATCAAGCTTCTTAGCGTTGCCGGCGCCTACTGGAGGGGCAACGAGAAAAACAGGATGCTTACAAGAATATATGGCATAACATATCCGAAGCAAAAAATGCTTGACGAATATCTTGTCTTTCTTGAGGAAGCAAAGAAAAGGGATCACCGGAAGATAGGAAAGGAACTTGAGCTTTTCACCTTCTCACCGAAGGTGGGAATGGGCCTTCCCCTGTGGATGCCCAAAGGCGCCGAGCTGAGGCAGAACCTTATCAGCTTCATGACAAAGGTACTGAAGCTCAGGGGTTATAAAATAGTTGCAACACCTCATATCGGGAATGTTGATCTTTACAAGACATCGGGTCATTATGAGAAGTATGGCAAGGATTCCTTCCAGCCCATGCTGACGCCTCAGGAGGGTGAGCAGTTCATGCTTAAACCAATGAACTGCCCGCATCATTGCGAAATATTCAATGCCACGCCGCATTCATACAAGGACCTGCCATACCGTATGGCAGAATTCGGTACCGTATACAGGTACGAACAGAGCGGGGAACTTCACGGCCTGACAAGGGTAAGAAGCTTTACACAGGATGATGCCCACCATTTCTGCAGGCCCGATCAGCTAAAGGATGAATTCAAAAGCATAATCGACCTGGTTCAGTTCATTTTCAGGGCTGTAAATTTCGAGGAGTTCACTGCGCAGATCTCCCTTCGCGATCCCGACAATAAAGAAAAATATATAGGATCGGACGAAAACTGGGAGAAAGCCGAAAGAGCGATAATCGAAGCTGCTCAGGAAAAGAACCTCGAGACCACCGTTGTACCGGGCGAAGCTGCATTTTATGGTCCGAAGCTCGACTTCATGGTAAAAGATGCTATCGGGAGAAAATGGCAGTTGGGAACCATACAGGTCGATTACAACCTTCCGGAAAGGTTTGACCTTACATACAACGGAAGCGACAATCAGAAACACAGGCCTGTGATGATACACAGGGCGATCTTCGGATCGATGGAACGTTTCATCGCCGTTCTCATTGAAAATACTGCCGGTAAATTCCCATTATGGCTTGCCCCCGAAAAAGCAGTCATTCTGACCATCAGTGAAAAATTTAATGAATATGCAGGAAATGTTTTGGATTTTCTAAATAATTCCGATATTTGCACACTAATTGACGACAGGAACGAAAAGATAGGTAAGAAGATCAGGGATAATGAATTAAAGAGGATTCCCTACCTTCTGATCATAGGGGAAAAAGAGCTGGAAAACGGAACAGTTTCTGTCAGGAAGCAGGGAGAAGGCGATAAAGGAAGCATGAAAATTGAAGAATTTGCAGAATTTATCCGCAGGGAGATCAACAAGGAAGTTGCATATTAAGTGCGCTTAAAGAATTAAAAATAGTATTAACAAAAATTAGGAGGAAAGAGCTATTACCGTACCAATTAGGCGAAGCCCAGCAAGAGTCGTTCAGCAGCTTCACAAGATTAACAACAGGATCACGGCCCGGGTGGTCAGAGTTGTCGGTGACGAAATAGAAACATCAGTAATGAGTATCCAGGATGCCCTCAGGCTGGCAGACCAGATGGAACTCGACCTGGTTGAAATTTCCCCAAATGCGGATCCTCCTGTATGTAAAATAGTTGATTATCAGAAGTTTCTCTATCAGCAGAAAAAGAAACAGAAAGAGATCAAAGCCAAGACCACAAAGGTTGTGGTTAAGGAAATAAGATTCGGGCCGAACACTGATGATCACGATTACAATTTCAAGCTCAAGCATGCCATGAAATTCCTCGAAGAGGGTGCCAAGGTTAGAGCTTATGTGTTCTTTAAAGGAAGATCAATATTGTTCAAGGAGCAGGGTGAAGTCCTTCTTCTCCGTTTTGCCAACGACCTTGAAGAATATGGCAAGGTTGAACAGCTTCCACGCCTGGAGGGAAAAAGGATGATAATCTCCTTCTCCCCGAAAAAGAAGAAATAGTTTGTTCTAATATATAAGGATTTAAGAAAAATGCCAAAGATGAAAACGAATTCCGGTGCAAAAAAGAGATTTACTCTTACCGGAACAGGAAAAATCAAACGTAAGCATGCTTTCAAAAGTCACATCCTGACAAAGAAAGCTACAAAACGCAAGAGAAACCTCTCCTATTTCGGTCAGGTTGACAAAGCTGACATCAAGAACGTAAAGCTTATGCTTGCAAGCAAATAATTGCTTAACGCTTTGATAAGTAAAATGAGTATTAACAGATCGTTCAGCTGGGAAGAGTCTGACCGCAAGACGGCAGGCCGCTGACTTTCAAAAAATTGAGCTATGCCAAGATCAGTAAATGCAGTTGCTTCAAGGACCAGGAGAAAAAAGGTTCTTAAGCAGACAAAAGGGAACTTCGGTTCAAGGAAAAACGTCATCACAGTTGCAAAGAATACCCTCGACAAAGGTCTGGGGTATGCATACCGCGACAGGAAAGCAAAGAAAGGCGAATTCAGGGCGCTCTGGATCCAGAGGATAAACGCAGGTGTACGCCAGTACGGAATGAGCTATTCACAGTTCATAGGTAACCTCGAGAAGAAAGGGATCGAATTAAACAGGAAGACCCTAGCCGATCTCGCGATGAACCACCCCGAGGCTTTCAAGACCATCGTCGAAAAGGTAAAATAGAAATATTTTCTATATAAAAGGGACATGTGATTGCATGTCCCTTTTTTTATGGGAAGAAGGACATGCCATGGCATGTCCATATTATGTCCTTACTTTATAGACTTACCTATCCTGTTAAATCTGATTTTCTTAAGGCCTGAGGCTTCCTTGTCGACCGACAGCCAGATAAACTTGGGTTTTCCCACTATATGATCCTGAGGTACAAAACCCCAGTACCTTGAGTCGGCCGAATTATGACGGTTGTCGCCCATCATAAAATAATAGTCCATCTTAAATGTATAGGTGTCGGCTGGCTTATTGTTTATATAAATTTCGTTGCCATCGACCCTCAGATCATTATCTTCATATACATCTATAATTCTTTCATAGAGGCATAGGTTTGAAGTATCAAGCTTTACAGTACTTCCTTTTGAAGGGATCCATAATGGTCCGAAGTTATCCTCATTCCAGCCATACGTTCTGCTATAGGGAAAAATATGCGGGGCAAATTCTCCTGACCGGGAGAAAAGCGGCGCCACCTCCCTCACATTTGCAAATTTCCGGATCGCTTCCGCATTGCTTTTTGTGAGCGGAAGAATATATGCCGAACCCGAAACCATGGTCTGGTCTGATTTGTAAATGCCAAGCTTTTCAAAAACCTTGGGATTTATTGATGTCCCGTTGGTTGCCACAACATAATTCAGCTGCTGGGTGGCATTTTCGGGCACCGGCTTGCTGTCAATAAACACTGATCCTCCCCTTATAACAAGAGTATCGCCGGGCAATCCGATGCAACGCTTTACATAGTTATCCCTTCTGTCGACAGGCCTGTAAATTATTGTAAACCTGTCGCGGACCTCTTTCCTTGCAGCATCGAGGTAGTATGACGGAGGTTTTGGAAGCTGTCCTCCGAAGCTCTCCCTCTGCATCATATCGCGCGCTGTCCTTCTCACAATTTCATAATAACTTGTTACCTGTTCCTCTACGACAACAGTATCTCCGGCGGGGAAATTGAAAACGATGGCATCATTGTGCTTAACATGACCCAGTCCGGCAAGGCGTTTATATGGCCAGTGAACCAGATCGGACCATGATTTGCCTTTTGTGAAAGGCATGGTATGCTGTGTGAATGGAAATGCAATTGGTGTATTTGGCATTCTCGGGCCGTATGCAAGCTTGCTCACAAAAAGATGATCACCGATAAGGAGTGACTTCTCCATCGATCCAGTGGGGATCCTGTAGTTCTGGAACAGAAAAATGTTTATAAGTGTTACGGCAATAACAGCAAATATCAGTGCATCAAGCCATTCGATAAATGAACTGTTCCTGGCGTTCCGTTTTTTCCAGAACGACCAGTTGACTTTTTTCGAAATATATGAGTCAAACACCACAGCCAGTCCGATCAGCAGCCAGAAGTTGCCGATCCAGACGACTACAAGTATGTATAACAATGCTGCTATCCCAAAACGGATGTATTTTCTTTTTTCTTCGGTCATGTTATTAAGCGGATAAGAATCTGTAAAAGTAAAAATATTTATCAGAATCCCAGTACATCATCCAATGTGAAGACCCCTTTTCTTGAATGTATGTATTCGGCAGCAATGACCGATCCAAGGGCGAGACCCTTCCGGTTTTTTGCCTCGTGCCTGATAGTGATCCTGTCGACAGGTGAATCCCATTCAATTATATGGGTACCCGGTACCAGTCCTTCGCGTATTGCATTGATCGGCACCATGTTTTCGATCTTATCATTATCGAAACACCAGCCTTTGTAAACCTGATTGCCGGAGCAGATCCCTTTGGCCAGGGAGATGGCTGTTCCGCTGGGGGCATCAAGTTTTTTTGTATGATGAATCTCTTCGATGAATGGCTTATATTCAGGATAGGCAGATACAAACCGCGCCAGCATTGTATTCAGTTTGAATAATATGTTTACACCCGGACTGAAGTTTGACGAATGAATAAATGAACCTTCATTCGCGTTGCACAGGCTGACAGCTTTTTCATAGTCGGCCAGCCATCCTGTTGTTCCGCAAACAACAGGGATTCCGAGGCTGAAGCATTTTTTCAGGTTTTGAAAAGCGGTTTCCGGAGTTGTAAATTCAATTGCAACGTCTGTTCCGCGTGTATGCTCAAAGTCGAGATCGGAAGGATTGTCTTTGTCGATGATCAGACTGATCCGGTGGCCACGGCTTACAGCTGTTGATTCGATTTCGTGTCCCATCCGGCCGTAGCCAATAAGTGCAATGTTCATGAATTTGATTTTCTGCGAATTTATCTCTTTTAACATTTGTACTGTTATAAGAATCATTTAAAATTCTTAACAGGAAGTTAAAATTCATATATTTCGGATCTGAAATACTAATTTCCATGAAGAAGCCAATATTTTTCCTTATTCTGCTATTTATGTCATTATCAATATCCTGCTCTGAAAAAAACAAAGCCGGTCTTGTGATTATCAACGGCAAGGTCCTGACTATTGACGAAAACTTTCCTATAGCCGAAGCAGTGGCAATAGACGGCGGGAAAATAATCGCAGTGGGAAGCACAAAAAAGATATCCTCATATATATCTGAAGGTAACACTAAGGTGATCGATGCTAAAGGACGCCTTGTAATCCCCGGATTCAATGATGCCCATGTCCATTTCGGGCCTCTCGATCCCGATTTCATAGAATTGCGCTATATAACCGACCCTTCCGTGATGACTCAAAAAGTGGCTGCACAGGTTGCCTTATCGAAACCCGGAGAGCTGATCAGGGGCGGGCACTGGGTACATGAGCTTTTCACCGACAAAAAATGGCCGGCGAAGGAGCTTATAGACAAGGTTTCGCCCGATAATCCTGTTATACTCGACCGTGCCGACGGACATTCCACGCTCGTGAACAGCTATGTCCTGAGGATGTCGGGGATCACTAAGGATACAAAAGCCCCGTTCGGGGGTGAGATCCAGAAGGACCCTGTTACAGGCGAGCCGACAGGTATACTCAAGGATGCTGCCATGGATCTTATCAGAACAGGCAATTCGAAAGTCAGCAGAAGCGTGGTTGAAGAAAATGAAAGAAGATGGCAGGGATACCTGCTTGCAATGAAAGAGGCGCGGGAACTTGGAGTTACCAGTCTTCAGAATGCCGGAGCAGCAGATTTTCAGGCTTATGAAAAGCTGCAGAAGGAAGGAATGCTCACTTCTAGGATCGATATCGGAGAACCGCTTACTGACGATACTGCAATACTGCTTAAATACAGGGAAACGGAAAAGAAATATCCAAAAACCGGCGACTGGATAAGATTCGGATACCTAAAAGCATTTGCCGACGGATCGATAGGTTCATCGACGGCTCTTATGTTCGAACCATATTCCGATAATCCCTCGACTTCAGGATTAGCAATGTGGCCTTATGAAGAACTTGAGAAGATGGTTGTCACTGCAGATAAAATGGGATTCCAGATCGGTGTTCATGCCATTGGCGATAAGGCCAATAACTGGGTGCTTAACGCCTATGAAAAGGCAATCGGGACTAACGGCAAACGAAACAGCCGGCACCGCATCGAACATTCACAGACTGTGAGGCTGGAAGATATCCCGCGTTTTGCAAAGCTGGGTGTAATCCCATCCATGCAGCCAACACATTGTATTTCTGACAAACTGTTCTATGAAAAAAGAGTGGGGTATGAAAGATGCAAAGGCACATATGCCTGGAGGAGTTTCATTGATTCAGGATCATCGCTTGCATTTGGTACCGATTACCAGGTTGAGCCTCTGAATCCGATGGAAGGCTTATATGCAGCAGTCACGAGAAAGGACAGGCTCGGGGAAGAGGGCGAAGGATGGTTCCCTGAACAGAAACTGTCGATGGAAGAGGCAATAAAATACTATACCCTCGGATCAGCATATGCACAGTTCATGGACGACAGGAAAGGCATGATAAAGGCGGGATACCTGGCTGATATTGTGATCACCGACAAGGATCTTCTTACAATACCTGAAGACCAGATAATGAAGACCAGAGTCGATTATACAATTACAGGAGGTAAAGTGGTTTATGAATCGGGGAAATGATTGATTTTGTCGTACTGTTATGCGGTTAAATGTTATACTGTTAAATGTTATACGGTTGAATGTTATGCGGTTAAATGTTATGCGGTTAAATGTTAATTAAATCCCAATATCTGCTAAAACATATCAACTGTTATCAACGGCTTAACATGGTTAAGATTTGGATGGCTTCCTCCCTATTGCTGCCGCAGAATTCAGGCTCAGGCTGAAAGCCGGAACAGACCTTTGGCCGGGTTGGGGATTCAAATATCGCACATCTGTAATCGTCAGTAAGATGAATACATCTGACCCCTGAGGGCTTGCCTCCGGGCATTCCTGGTATTGGTGAAGATATTGATGCCGCGATGCAACATGCACCGCATCCGGACCTGCATTCCATCTTTTGTTTTTTTAACAATATACGATTTTATCTGATATTGAAAATACAGAATGAAATTCTCTGAATTTACCGTTTCCCTCACAGGGGAAAAGCCATGTTCAGTACACTACACTTTGGGAAAACCTAGCATTTCTGTATGATTTTTAGACAATACTCTGTCTTATTTTTACACACCATTCAACTTAATTACTCTATTATATCATTGTATTACTGCCAATTACACAAAACGGCACAACTTTTGAATAGAACAGTTAAACTTTTTAAGAGAAATGAACAGGATAAGAAATCTATTGATATTACTGCTTATAACGGGATTTGCGGAATCATCTGCCCAGGAGTTAAAGAAATGGACACTGCAGGATTGTATCAACTATGCCGTTGAGAATAACCTTGGACTGCAGAGACAAATGCTTCAGACTGAATCGGTACAGGCCGATCTTCTGAAATCAAGAATGGATATGCTTCCATCGCTCAATTTTGGTTCGGATGCTCAGATGGGTTTTGGTAGATCGATCGACCCTGTTACAAACCTCATAACCTTTGAGCAGAACATCAGCAACTCCTATTCAATAAACACCTCTTTCAGGCTGTTTACAGGTTTTGCATCGCTTAATACAATGGCGGCCAGCAAGTTCATGTTCAAGGCAGGGATTGAGACCGAGAAGGTATACAGGAACACTCTTGTAGTTAACATACTCGGAGCCTATTACCAGGTTCTTTATGCCTCAGGCCTTGAGGAAGCAGCGCTGCAGCAGTCGGAGCAATCGGCCCGACAACTTTTCAGAATACAGAAGCTTGTCGAAGCAGGCAAGGAAGCCCTTTCAAAGCAGTTTGAGATGGAGAGCAGGGCTTCGGAGGACAGGCTTTCGCTGACTATCGCCCGTAACACTGCAAACCAGGCGCTTACATCACTCAGGCAGATGCTTCAGCTGGGACCGGATCCCGGTTTCGGGGTGATGCTTCCCGACCTTTCAAACATGCTTATTACTGATGATGATTTCAGTGTCGACAGCGTATATGCAATAGCATCGCAGTCGCTGCCAAGACTGAAAGCCATAAATTATGAACTGATGGCTGCAAAGCGACAGGTTGCTGCAGCAAAGGGAGGCATCTCGCCCAGGCTTACAGGAGGAGGCGCTGTTTATACCGGTTTCTATAAGATCACGAGCAAGGACGCTCCCCCACAGGATCCTTTTTCAACCCAGCTAAAGAACAACAACAGTCAGGCCATTTATCTCAGCCTCGATGTTCCTCTTTTCAACAATTACGCCACAGGGAGGAACATACGGCTGGCAAAGCTCCGCAAAACGGATGCCGAGCTCAGGCTTGAACAGGAAAAGAACACCCTTTATTCGGATATTGAAAATGCATGTCTGAACTATAACCGTGGCAAAAGCGAATTTGCAGCTGCAACCGCGAACCTCGAGTTCAACAGAAAATCGTTCGATGCAGTGGAAAAGAAATTTGAAGCCGGACTTACAGATGTAACCGACTATTCGGCTGCCAGGACTACCCTTTTCAGAGCTGAGACAGAAGCTCTGAGGACCAAACTTCAGCTTCTTATAAGAAAACTAACAATAGAATTTTATACAACAGGCGATTACGAACATCTGATTAATAACTAAATAAAATATCAACTGCAATGGATACTCCCCTGGAAAAAATGGATAAGGCGCTGCCAAAGAAAAAAGGTCTTCAGAAGAAACATATAGGCTATATAGTTTTTGGAATAATAATTCTCGTACTTTTTTATATGGCATTTTTCTCCGACCGTACTTCCACATATAAGGTCGAGAAAGACAAACTAATAATTGAAACAATTACGGAAGGCCAGTTCAACGATTACATAACTGTGCCCGGTACTGTTGAACCAATAAGCACAATTTTCCTCGATGCCCAGGAAGGCGGCCGTGTAGAGGAGATACTTATTGAGGAGGGAACCATGGTGAAAAAGGGAGATATAATTCTCAGGCTGAGCAACCCCGACCTCTACCTTAATATCCTCGACAGTGAGGCCCAGCTGGCTGAGAAGGAAAACTTCCTGAGAAACACTCAGGTTACCATGGAACAGGAAAGGATATCGATAAAGCGTGAACTTATAAGCCTTAAATATGACATCGAAAGGAAACAAAGGAATTTCGAGCAGAACTCAAGGCTTATCAAGGATAATCTAATTTCGAAGGAGGAATATCTGAGATCGAAGGAGGATCTCGACATGGCGATACAGTCGAGGGAACTTTTCGTTGAGAGGCAGAAACAGGATTCAATCTTCAGGTCAGTACAGGTTGAAACGCTTAAAGCCAATCTCGACAATATGAGAAAGAACCTGTCACTTGTACGTCAGAGAGTTGAGAACCTCAATGTAAGGGCCACTGTCGACGGTCAGCTCGGCCTTCTTGTTCCCGAGATCGGGCAATCGATATCAAGGGGAGCCAATATGGGCCAGATTAACGTGCTTACATCATACAAAGTAACAGCCCAGATCGATGAGCATTATATCGACAGGGTAAGGACCCAGCTCACTGCAACCCTCGACAGGCAGGGACATGAGTACGACCTTGTGGTTAAAAGAGTATATCCGGAGGTACGTGGCGGCACCTTCGAAATAGATATGGTGTTTGCCGACAGCATGCCTGACAATATAAGAACAGGTCAGACCTACTATACAAGCCTTCAGCTGGGGCAGCCCAAAGTGTCGGTACTTGTACCGATAGGAGGCTTCTTCCAGGAGACTGGCGGCCAGTGGATATTCGTGCTTGATCCATCTGAATCGTTTGCAACAAAACGTACAATTTCCCTTGGAAGGAAGAATCCCAAATTCTATGAAGTACTTGAAGGGCTGACACCGGGAGAAAAGGTAATAGTCTCAGGATATGATACCTTCGGAAAAAATGAAAAACTTGCGTTTAAGAAGTCAAAATAAAACACAACTGTAAATAACAATGCCATGATCAAAACCAACAATTTAACAAAAGTTTTCAGGACGGAGGAGGTAGAGACCACCGCTCTGAACAAAATCAATCTCAACGTAAAAGAGGGTGAATATGTTGCAGTTATGGGGCCTTCGGGATGCGGAAAGTCGACCCTGCTTAATATTCTCGGGCTTCTCGACAATCCGACATCAGGGAGTTATCTCTTTAACGGAACTGAAGTTGCCAACCTGAGGGAACGCGACAGGACTGTTTTCCGTAAGGGAAACATCGGATTCGTGTTCCAGAGCTTCAATCTTATAGATGAGCTTAATGTATTTGAAAATGTTGAACTTCCACTCATCTATCTGAAGATGAAGACAAGTGAAAGAAAAAAGAAAGTTGAGGAAGCGCTTGAAAGGATGAAGATCACACATCGTGCAAAACACTTCCCGCAACAGCTTTCTGGAGGTCAGCAGCAGAGGGTGGCAATAGCCAGGGCAGTTGTAGCCAATCCGAGGCTTATTCTGGCAGACGAACCTACAGGAAACCTCGATTCAAAAAATGGTATCGAGGTGATAAACCTGCTTTCAGACCTTAACAAGGAAGGGACAACGATAATCATGGTAACACACTCCGAAAGAGATGCCGGTTATGCGCACAGGATCGTAAACCTCTTCGACGGCCAAATCGTATAGAGCCATGCCATGGCATGGCTCCATAATGCCATGGCATGTCCTTATATATGATATTTCCTCATTTTATTATATAGGGTTTGGCGTGTTATCCCCAGCTTCGATGCCGTAATGCTAAGGTTATTCCCGTTTCGCCGAAGGCAGTCATGAATATATTTCGCCTCCATCTCGGCCAGCGTAAGCTCCTGGTGATGGAGGCTTTTTGATGCAGAAGGCCTGAATTCAAAGTCGGAAGGCAGAAGTACAGGAGATTCGCTCATAATAACAGCCTTCTCAATTGCATGCTGAAGCTCCCTCACATTACCCGGCCATATGTGGTTCGAGAGTTTTTCAAGCGCATGAGTATTAAGCCTTACAGGATCTCTGTTATATTTTTCACAATATATCTTAAGAAAATGATTCGCAAGAATCGGGATATCGTCAACCCTGTCGCGCAGTGGAGGAACCTCAATCACTATGGTATTTATCCTGTAAAGGAGGTCTTCCCTGAATTTTCCTTCCGAAACCATGCGGCTGAGATCCCTGTTGGTCGCGCATATAAGGCGGATATTGACAGGAATTTCACTGTTTGAACCGATCCGGGTTATTAACCTGTTCTGCAGGGCGCTGAGCAGTTTCGCCTGGGAATGAAGAGGAAGATTGCCGATCTCATCCAGAAAAAGGGTACCACCCGAGGCAAGCTCAAATTTTCCCTTCCGGTCTTCCCGGGCGTCGGTAAACGAACCCTTGATATGACCGAACAGTTCGCTTTCAAACAGGGTCTCCGGTACAGATCCCATATCGACGCTGATCATCAGCTCCCCTGCCCTGCCCGACCTGTTATGGATTTCGGTTGCAAGAAGTTCCTTCCCGGTACCGTTCTCACCCGTAATCAAAATATTTGCATCTGTTGCAGCGACTTTCTGCACTATATTGAGAACGTTGATCATTGTCGGCGATGGGCCATATACAAGTTTCGGATGTTCTTTTACCATATTCTTGAGAATCAGTCTCAAAAATAATGATTTTTTGTCTAATTTTTTGACACCAGCAGAATTTTGGATTTTTTTTGCAACAATCAGTAAGACCGGACGTCTTTATATAAAAAGGTTAAGATGACAGTTAAACTCTATCCAAACGAAGTTGTCCTGAAAGCCGGAGATACAAACCAGGTAATTGACAACGCCACCGTTGACGGCAAGCTTATAGTCACCAACCAACGGATATATTTCAGAGCAATATCTGATGAATCTGACAGGTTCAATCTTGAAATACTCTTTGAGAATATCCTGGAGGTAATATTTTACAACAGGGGATTTTTCCTTACAAAGGGGCTTAATATTGTAACAAGGGATGGAAAAAGCTTTATGTTCCCGCTGAAAAAAAGGGATGAAATAGGACAGCTTATAAACAAAATGTACTAGAGCTCATTAAACACCAGGTGCCTCGCCTGGTAAATCAACTCATGTAGTAAAATTGAGAATAACCGCAAAGGGAACAAAGTTTTACGCAAAGATCGTAAAGAAATATTTTTCTTCACCACTGAGAACACGGGTTTGCACGGAAATGTGACTGTTACTATTCGTATTTGAGCGATTGTGCAGGATTACGCCGGGCTGCCCTTGTTATGATGACAGTAAGGGTAAGCGCAGTCGACACAGTGATTATTGCAACGGCAAGTATCAGGGTATGAGCCCTTACGGAAACGAAATAATCCCAGATACTGTCCATAAGCATTGTTGAAAGGTAATAGCCGCCAAGGCATCCCATAACTGAAGCGATCAGAAGCACTACAATAAATTTGCTGCTGAGAAGCAGAATGATCCTCATGACCGGGGCTCCCTGGATCTTTCTGATCCCGACTTCCTTTGTACGCTTTATAATATCGAGCGAAACCATATTGTACATTCCAATAAGCGACAGGATCATTGCAACTACAGCAAGAAAGATATTTATTTTCGTGATCCCGCTGTTTACATCTTTTTCTTCCTGCATAAGTTCCTCCTGAGGGCGGCCGCCGAAAATCAGGTTGGTGCCAAGTGTTTTCCACTTATTACGAATAAATTCAAGAACAGGCGGAATATCTTCAGCATTGACTCTCACTGCAAGGTTATAATACTGTTCATTAGCCGATAATCTAAGCATAACCGGTTCAATTTCCTCCCAGAATCCCGACTGGTAAAAATCCTTGATAACGCCAACAACATTAAGCCGTGTTGTATCGTACAGGGTAATAGTCTTTCCGATTCCGCTCTCCCAGCCGAAGTCCTTTGCCATCTTCTGATTAATAATAATAGAATTATTTGCACGGTCGGCCGAGGCCCTGTCAGTATCGAACAAACGTCCCTCGACAAGCCTTAATCCCATTGTCTGTGCATATTCGGGACCAATATCCAGTACCCCGACTTCCAGTTGTTTGTCGGCATCCTTTACCGGACGGTGGTAGCTTCCCCAACCTATGTGGTTCATTGTGCCACCGGCCGAGATAACCTTTGGGTCCGACAGGATCTCGTTCCTGAGCGAACTGTAGATTTCCCCTGTAACCGGCACGAGTATTACCTTATCACGGTCATATCCAAGATCAAGCGTTCGCTGGTATACTGCATTCCTTGCGAAGGTGATTCCCATTACCAGAGAAGCTGCTGAAATAGCGAACTGCAGGGTAAGCATGCTTACAGTGAGAATCCCTTTACCATGGAATACAGTTGTCCCCTTAATAATATTCACAGGGCTGTAGGAGCTTACATGAAGGGCAGGGTAAACACCTGCAGCAAATCCGGTCAATAAAAGAAGAACGACAAGGAAGATCCAGAAGAGGGCATATCTGCTGTATGAAAGGCTTATTGACATATATGACCACAGGTTGCTGTAGGCCGGAACCAGGACGGAGGCAAGAGCTATTCCTGCCAGCAGCGCCATGAAACAGACAAAATAGGTCTCAAGCATGAACTGCGATATAAGCTGTCGGCGTTGTCCTCCGAAGGTCCGTCGCAGACCTATCTCCCTCTGTCGCCTGCTGAATGTTGCAATTGAGGTGTTTGCGAAGTTCAGGCATGCTATGATCAGAATAAATATTGCCATCACCGGAGGCGCTACCATCTGCGCAGGGTGAAGCGAGGGGAAAAGACCTGAACCCCATATATCGCGCGAATTGTCCCCAACTTCATCAAGCGGAACCAGACTAAACCTGTTGATTTTAAAATCCTCCCTTGCCATGTTCTGAACAGGTATGTAATTGCGTAATCCTGATTCGACTGATGATAAAAGTGATTTTTCAGGTATCTGTACAAACAGGGCGGTAGTCATCAGTTTCCAGCCGGCATCACTTTCATTCCACATCAGCAGGAAATTATCAAAATGTGAAAGAATATCAATCCTGAAGCTCGAATTTTCAGGAAGATCCTCAAAAACACCTGATACTGAAAAGGTAAACTCCCTGTTCTTATCATTAACTATCGAAATCATCTTTCCCAGTGGATATTCTGTCCCAAAAAGCTTAAGGGACATTTCATTGCTTATAAGAACGTTTCCCTGGGATCCTATCGATTTTTTATCACCGTAAACCAGAGGGAAAGTAAAGATATCCAGGAATTCAGGGTCAATATATGAAATCTGGGCAGGAAAGATATCATCACCCAGTTTTACTGGCGATCCGGTTCTCATGATCCTGGCCGACCGTTCAACTCCGGGTATATCTTTTTTAATTTCCAGTCCGAGTGTTGCCGGGACAGATCCATACTCCTGTTCGCGGCCCTTCATGTCACGAAAATTATTTACACGGTAGATTTCATTAAAGTTTTCATGCGTACGGTCGAATTCATAATTGAACATATGGTTGAACCAGGCTACGATGCACAATGATAATGCTATTCCGAGGCCGACAACATTTATAAGCGTGAATAACTTGTTCTTCAGAAGGTTCCTGAATGTAACGAGGAGATAATTTCTGAACATGCCTATACGGATAATTATTCATATTTGAGCGACTGGGCCGGATTTACGGCTGCTGCCTTCAGGATCCTGTAGCTTATAGTTAATGTAGCCACCAAAAGTGCGATTCCAAGTCCGGCAACAAAACTGAAAGCTCCGGCATTTATCCTGTAATAGAAGTTCTCAAGCCATTTACCTGCTATAAAATATATCAAGGGCCATGCTATCAAGGCAGAGATTGATACCAGAACAATTATCTCCCTCGATATTACATAGTATATGCCTGATACTGACGATCCCATCGCCTTTCTCACTCCTATTTCCTTTGTGCGCTGCTCAACCGTAAAAGAAGTAAGCCCGAATAATCCAAGGGCTGCTATAAGTATTGCCAGTGCAGAGAAGATCACTGCAAGTTGTGCATTCTGCTTCTCCTGAAGGTACATCTGTTCAAAATCCTCATCGACGAAATAATACTGAAGGGGATCATTTGATGTGAATTCCTTCCATCGTTTCTCTATCTCCCCTATTGTTTGCTGGTAATTTTGTGCTGATAGTTTTATGGTAACATAACCCCAGTTGTTATGTTCACCCTTTCGAAGGATCATATAAGGTTCGATAGGATTCCGCAAAGACTCAAAATGAAAATTTTTGACTATTCCGATTACAGTCAGATACTGGAATTTTCCGGAATCGAGAGGCAACATGAACCTTGTATTTGTTTTATCTGTGATACCAAAATTTTTTGCGGCGCTTTCATTTATAATACATGCATCCTTATCCGAAGCAAAGGTGCGGTCAAAATTACGCCCCGATACTATCTCCATTTTGTAAGTATCGATAAAATCTTCATCCGCCCAGCTGCTCTGAAGAAGGGCTGTTTCGTCCTTTTTCCCTTCAATGCCATAACCATTCAGGTTATTGTTTCTGCCGGGAACAGCTGTTGAACTGGCGATATTAATTATTCCGGGTATTTCCCTGACAGCCTCTTTGAATGCTTCAACCCGATTCTGTAGCGAATGTGCCATGTTTATAACAAGAAGTTGTTCCTTATTGAAACCCACATCTTTATTTAGCATGAAAAATATCTGGCGGTACATCACAAGAGTCCCGGTAATAAGAAGTATAGATACGGCAAACTGAAAAACCACAAGCACTCTTCGTATTCTTCCGTTTCTCAAGCTGCCTTTGACACTTCCCTTAAGAACTTCTGAAGGATTGAAGGACGACAGGAAAAAGGCAGGATAGCTTCCGGCGAGCAAGCCGACAAAAAGAGTGAAGAGCAGAAGTACCGGAATTTTATACCATTTATCAAAAAGAACAAGAGAAAGGTCTGAACCAAGAAGATTATTAAAATATGGAAGAGATATCCTTATGATTATTAGGGCAATAACAAGCGAAGCCAGGGAGAGTATGAATGATTCCGAAAGAAACTGGGAAACAAGCAACCCCCTTGTCGAACCTGCAACTTTCTTTATTCCAACCTCTTTTGCTCTTTTAGTTGCCTGGGCGGTAGCAAGATTCATGAAGTTGATAGCTGCAATCAATATTATAAGAATTGAAATACTTCCGAATATCCAGAGGTATTTCGGATCACTGGCAGCCTTGAATTCCTGTTGTATTGAAGGATCGAGATGAATGTCGGTGAGCTTCTGAAGAAAATAGTTGTATTTATTTCCCTGGCTCAAAAATTCATCAATCGAGATACCCATAAACCTTTGTACCTGGGGACCTGCATATTTTGCGAGGAGGCCGGGGATCTTGGCAGAAACGGCCTCGGCATCGGTATTTGGTTTGAGAAGCAGGTAGGTGCTGAAACTATTGCTCAGCCAGACCGGATCCTGTGATCGCGGATTAGTCATGAAAGAAGTCAGGATGCTCGCATTGAAATGGGAGTTTGCCGGAACATCTTCCATAATGCCCGAAACAATGAATTTTACAGTATCGTCGCCTATTTTTATTGCTTTGTCGATAGGATCCTCATTGCCGAATATCCTTTTTGCCGTCGATGCCGACAGAACGGCTCTCCTTGGCGCATTGAGCACATTTTCAGGATCTCCTTTAAGCAGAGGAATTGAGAAGAAATTGAAAAAAGCTGAATCGGATTCAAGGACATTGTCGTCGGTAAATGAGAGGTCGTTATACTCCACTACCGTCGGCCCCCGGCCGGTAAGACGGAGATAATCCTCAATCTCCGGAAATTCCCTGAGCATCGTGGGTCCGATTGGTGAGCATGTATACGCCCCGATAAATTCCTGCCCTCCCATTTTACCATTCAGAACAATCCTGAAAATCCTGTCTTTCTTCTCATTGAACCTGTCATAGCCTGCCTCATTAATAACATAAATGGCAATAAGGAGACTGCAGGCAATGCCGACCGACAAGCCCAATATATTTATAATAAGGTAGGATCGCTGACGCTTTAAGGATCGCAGGCTGTGAGTAATCAGATTTCGAAGCATTGTGGTGAATTTTGTTAGTTAGGTTTTATTCATGTTTTAATCAATGTTCCGGTATTCCGGAAATATCTTTTTAAAGACGATTTTGATATCAAAGTGTTGCATTTTTAAAAAAAATCAGTCTTTACCCATAGAAAATCGTTGACCTGTGAGGAATGGCATTTAATGTTAATATACTGTTAATCCATTAACATTGTTTAACTTCCATCGGAGAAATAGTGTAGCTTTATATTTATTAACAATATTTTACTTCAGTTATGTTTAAAAACCTTCTCAAAACCACTGTCAGGTATATCCGCAAACATGCAGGATACAGCCTGCTCAATGTACTTGGACTGACTCTTGGAATAACCAGCGCATTATTCCTTATTATTTACGTATCAGATGAATTAAGCTACGACAGATATCACGAAAAAGCTGACCGTATTTACAGAGTTTCGTCAAAAATAACAGAGACTGACGACCAGTTCACCTGGATAGTTGCCCAGATACCTTTCGGACCACAGGCCGCGCAGGACTACCCCGAAATAGAGTCGTTCACCCGTTTTATAAACATGCCAAGAGCATTATATAAATATGAGGATAAAGAATATAATGAAGAGAATTTCTATTATGCCGATTCGACTGTATTCGACATATTCACATTCAAGGTGCTCAGCGGCGAAGTGAAGTCGGCCGTGAAGGATCCGAAAAAGATAGTTCTCACAAAGACTGCAGCGGCAAGGTATTTCGGAAAATCGGATCCGATAGGAAAAACACTGACTGAGGGCACTAATGCATATGAAGTTACCGGAGTAATTGAAGATGTGCCATCCAATTCACATTTCCGCTTCGACGCAATTACAGCAAGAAACAACCTGCCAAAACAGATCGGAAACTGGGGTAACTTCGGGGTTTTCACATATCTCCTTCTCCCTCAGAACCTCGATGTGAAAGCTTTCGAAACAAAGATACAGGGCATGTACGATGCCTATATGAAACAGATTTTTGGACCCATTAATATAAAAATTGAATACATCCTCGAGCCCATCAAGCGAATCCACCTTTACTCGACAAACGCAAATGAACCTGAACCAACAGGAAGCATCACCTATGTGTACATATTCGGTGTTGTGGCAATATTCCTTATTCTTATTGCAGCAATGAATTATATGAACCTGGCCACGGCACGCTCGACACGCAGGGCTCGGGAAGTAGGATTGAGAAAAGTTGTGGGTTCAAGGAGATCAGCTCTCGTAATGCAATTCCTTGGCGAGTCCGTAGCCCTTACACTTATTTCCCTGATTATAAGCATAATACTGATGATTGTACTGCTGCCAAAATTCAACCTTCTTGCCGGAAAATCTTTCAGTCCCGAAATATTGTACAGTCCGGTGGTACTTATCTCATTACTCGGAATCGTACTCATCACAGGCATTTTTGGCGGCAGTTATCCCGCCCTTTTCCTTTCACGGTTCAGTCCGGTAACAGTTCTCAAGGGAGAAATAACACAGGGATCGGCAGGAAGTCTCTTCCGCAAAATACTTGTAGTGATTCAGTTTTCAATATCGGTGGCTATGATAGTATGTACCCTTGTAGTATTCAGGCAGTTGAATTATCTCAAGAACAAGGATCAGGGATTTGACCAGAAAAATGTGGTGAGTCTTCAGCTAAACGACAGGGAGATGATAAGAAAATATCCCCTCCTGAAACAATTGCTGCTCGACAATGAGGATATCAAATATGTAACATCGACAAATACCCCTATGGGTGAGGGTTCCGGAAAACTTGTCTTTAATGTTGAAACAGATCAGGGTATGTCGCAAAGGGGGATCAACTTTACTGTTGTTGATCACGATTTTGTTGAAACGCTCGGCATCAGGATTGCCCAGGGCCGTGATTTCCAAAAGGATATGCCTTCAGATACACTGAACGGAGTACTGGTAAATGAGACATTCGTAAAACGTATGGGATGGAGCGATCCTATCGGAAAGAAGATTGAGGCAGGTGATGAAAATACCCTGAGGGCAAGAGTTGTCGGAGTAATAGCTGATTATCACCAGACCGGCATGTATAACGAAATCGAATCGTTGCTCCTTGAATACAGGGAGTTCAATAATATACTATACATCAAGCTGAGCGGCAATAATACTGAGCAGACCATTTCATATATTGAATCAAAATGGAAGGAAGTATTTCCCGATCAGCCCTTTGCATATACATATCTATCAGAGAGGTTTAACAGGCAGTTTGAGGCTGATGAAAAGAGAGGTCTTATTTTCACGATGTTCACAATTCTTGCCATCCTTATTGCCTGTCTGGGTTTATTCGGGCTTGCCTCTTACATGGTTGAGCAGAGGACCAGGGAAGTAGGAATCAGAAAGGTATTCGGGGCAAGCGAAGGAGTGGTTATAAGGCTTATTTCAAGAGAGTTCCTCGTTCTTGTCACAATTTCAATAATTAT
>Ga0116170_10000871_pt1 | contig 31565 bp, 24 predicted proteins | sample AD_JPNHW1_MetaG_FD_89797 | JGI IMG/M metagenome (GOLD analysis project Ga0116170, IMG submission 89797) | Active sludge microbial communities of municipal wastewater-treating anaerobic digesters from Japan - AD_JPNHW1_MetaG | ecosystem: Engineered > Bioreactor > Anaerobic > Digestate | place... | reverse complement strand
GATAAATCCTTTTGCAATGGCGGTACCTATATTTCCACCTCCAAGAATGGCAATCCTGCTTTTATTCATTAGTGTCTCCGGCTGTTTTATTTAATATTTTTTGCCTATCGGGCCCAAAGATACGACTTTATTAACCAGGTTCCATCCGCCGTTAATTTAAGGCTATCATAAAAAAAACTTTTAGTGTCATTAAACCTTTGTCATGAATGTTCATCTCAATTATGATAATGATACTCATCAACAATATTAATATTAGCGTGTTTCTAGACTAAAATATACTTATGAAACCATTTAACGTTATTACTCTTGCGCTGGTAATTCCTTTGCTTTTTTCATGTTCAGGATCAAATGATAGTCCCTTTAATGATGACCTTGAAGGTCCTGTTTCCCGTCCCGAAAGCGGATATGGTTCCGATGGCAGTTACAATGTTGCAGAAAACGACTTTCAGAGCCCTATGTATGCAGGTAAATATGTATCAGTTTTTTATCCACAGGGAATAACCTCCCCCAGACCGGTTATCTTTTATTCACATGCATATGGTGGTGAAGATAAAAACTACTGCATTGGACTGTTTAACTTCATCGCCAAGAAAGGATATGTTGTTGTCTTCGCACCTTATCCCACAACGGGGGTGTCTGTAGATGACAGATACAATATCCTGTGGAGCAGTTTCACGACAGCAGTAAAAAAATACCCTGGAATAATTGATACAACAAAAGTCGGTTTTATGGGCCATTCGTTTGGCGGAGGCGCCTCTTTTGGATTGTCTTACAAAGGTTTTGTTGGAAGAGGATGGGGAGAAAAGGGACGGTTTATCTTTGCTATGGCACAATGGTATGCTTATCAGATCACACAGGAACAATTGCAAAGCTTCCCATCCAATGTCAGATTATTGACCGAAGTATATGATGACGATGTAACAAACGATCACCGTCTGGCAATAGATATCTTCAAAAATATAAATATCGCCTATTCTGAAAAAGACTTTATACTGATAAAGAAAAGTGAAGTTCCGGGGTATACCTATACGGCAGAACATAATCTTCCAAACACCAGGAGTGCATACGATGCCTATGATTATTATGGCGTTTACAGGTTGCTAGATGCTTTAGCCGACTACAGCTTCAACGGCAGCAGTGACGGAAAAGAAGTTGCGCTGGGTAATGGCTCCCTGAAACAGGTTACTATGCCAACTTATAACGGAACAGCACTTGAACCGCTCGTAGAGACGGATGATCCGTCCCCTCTTTACCCTCAAAGTAAATATGAGTTTCGATGCAGCTCGATTGCAAACCCACGGATGACCTACTGTAATTAAGATCTGTCCTGAGGATTAATCGTCAAAGTTGATCTTCTTATAGCTGGAAAGCTCAAGCGCCTGCTTACGATATAGCTTCTTGTAATGCTTCCCGTCGCTGCCGTCGTTGGCATCGCAAATACGACTTAGTCCAAAATAGGCAAAAGATGTAACTTCATTGCCAACAGCTCCATATGGATCAATATCCCTTATGCCTGCTTTGTAGAGTGAGTCGGCCTGAGCCAGATTGTGGTATTTCTTTTCGTAAATGATGCCCTTGTATATTTCCAGCTGTGCAAGACCAAAACCGTTGGTGACCTTAGGCTGATACTCATTCAGAATTGCTTCTGCCTCATCATACTGTTTTACCAGTAAAAGATTTTTTATATAGTCTGCAAGATATTGAACGTTGTCAGGATAAAGCTCATGCAATGCTCTGGCATAAGAGTTGGCCTTAGCAGAATTGTTTTCGTAGTTAATATATATAAGGTTTAAAAATGAATAGGCTTCTCCCTTAAGTACCATTGCCTCTTTTGAGGCTATATCAAGCTCTTTCAGTCCTTTATTCAGGTCCCCTTTCGGGAAAAGCCTGGCAAGAGGCTTGTACACCGGGTGCGCGTCGGGATATGCTTCCCGGTAATAATTATATAACCCTGTAAAGAAATAAAAATCAGAAAATTGCTCCGTATAATCAAAAGATTTTCTCAGGTACGAATATGTCCCTGATGCCAGGGAAATAACATCCATGTTCAGGTCATTATCGGCATAAAAAAGAAGCAGTAATCCCCTGGCCCCAAGCGTGCATAAAAGGTATTCGCCTGTATCATATGAACGGGTCTTTTTTTCACATAGCTCCATTGCATGACGCATATCATTTTCAAATGACTTACGCAACGGCGAGTTTGCCGTAAGAGGATAATTTTCCCAGTAAGTGATAAGACCCCTGTATATATATGTAACCGGATGTTCCGGATAGGTTGCTTTCAGCTTGTGATAAACTTCATTGGCATGGCTGAACTGGAAATCGTAAATGTAATCGATGCCTCTGTATAGAAGCCGTACTGTCGCAGAATCCCTTAATATCTGCGCCTTCATGGAAGTGCATAACACCAGTGAAAGAAAGACAATTAAGGATATCCGTTTCATATCGGCCTGATGATCAAATCAAAGATGTTATAAATACAATTATAGTAAATTGATTTGAATCCGAAGCGCCTCAGGAGATGAATAAGTGATTAAGAAAGCAATTAAATGGTTCTTTTAAATCTTTTTATACTTTAGTCTGAGGCTGTTTGAAACCACCGAGACGGAGCTCATTGCCATTGCTGCACCTGCAATCATAGGATTAAGCATTATGCCAAACAGCGGAAATAACAAGCCTGCCGCCAGTGGGATGGCAACAACATTATAAAAGAATGCCCAGAACAGGTTTTGTTTTATAGTCTTCAACGTGGCCCTGGAGAGGTTGATTGCTGACGGGATGGCCTGCAGACTTGAGGATACAATTGTCATATCAGCAACATCCATTGCTATATCAGAACCTTTTCCCATGGCAATGCTCACATCGGCAAAAGCCATTGCTTCGGAATCATTGATACCGTCTCCGATCATGGCCACCCTTTTTCCGGCCTTCTGAAGATCCCTCACATATTGTGCTTTATCATCAGGAAGCTGTGACGATCTGTAATAATCTACTCCGGCTGCCTTAGCTATTGCCGAGCCTGTCTTTTCACTGTCACCGGTAAGCATGTGAACTTCTATGCCTTCGTCTCTAAGCCTTTTAATTGCTGCAGCCGAATCCTCTTTTATTGTGTCGGCCACAACAATTATGGCGAGAATCTTCCCTTCTCCAGCAAAGTAAAGGGTTGAATCATTCTCACCGTGAAGCATGGATATATTGTTTTTGTCCTCCACATCTGGAACAATGCCTTCATCAATCACCAGTGACATGTTTCCGGCGACATATTTAATGCCATCGAATGTTGCCTTAACCCCTTTTCCTGTTATACTTTCAAACTGTTCTACCTTAGCCCTGACAACGCTCTCCTTCTGCAGTGCCTTTACAACCGCACCGGCAAAAGGATGCTCCGAAAGCAACTCAATGCCCAGCAAAATCTCCCTGTGTTTTTTATTGTCTTCATTTTTCCAGTGCCATCCTGTAACGTGCATCTTGCCTTCAGTTATAGTGCCTGTCTTATCCAGTACCACGGCATCAACTTTATGTATCTGTTCCAGACCACCGGCATCCTTTATCAGAATACCCTGCTCGGCTCCTTTGCCAATTCCTACCATTATGGCAGTAGGAGTTGCCAATCCAAGGGCACAGGGGCAGGCAATAATAAGTACCGACACAAGAGCCAGAAATGCATGCTCCAGGGCGTTGGGCCCCCCTATGATCATCCATACGGCAAATGTGGTGAGAGCCAGCCCCATCACAACAGGTACAAAAACAGAGGCAACACGGTCAACCAGCTTCTGTACGGGAGGCTTGCTGCCCTGTGCTTCCTGTACCATCGAGATGATTCTTGCCAGTAATGTCTCATCTCCCACCTTTGCAGCCTTAATAATGAAACTGCCTTTCTGGTTAATGGTCCCGGCATAAACCTGTGAACCAATTGTCTTTTCTGCAGCAACAGGTTCTCCCGTTATGGAGCTCTCATCAACAAATGAGCTTCCTTCTGTCACCACACCATCAACAGGGACCTTCTCTCCGGGTTTTACCCTGAGAAGATTGCCTTCAACAACCTTACCGGTTTGTACCAGTTTCTCATTGCCATGATCATCAACAAGTGTTACGGTCTCAGGTCTTAACCCCATCAGCTTCCTTATTGCCACAGCTGTTCCTGCCTTTGCCCTTCCTTCAAGAAGACGCCCGAGAAGGATAAAAACAATAATTACTGCCGACGCTTCGAAATAAACGAGATGATGGCTTCCCATCCCGCCAAAAAGGGAGGGAAAGAGAGTGTTTATCAGGCTGAAGAGATATGCAATTCCTGTACTCAGGGCAACCAGGGTATCCATATTGACACTTCCATGACGTATCTGCTTTGCTGCGCTTATAAAGAATGTCCTTCCAAACCAGAAAACCACGGGGGTTGATAAAAACAGCATTATCCAGTTCCGGTAAGGAAGATCCATTAGAAACATGCCAATTATAACCACCGGAAATGCAAGGATTGCCGCCCATATAGTATTGTGCCTGAGCTCTTTCGTTTCTTTTTTGGCTGCTTCATCGGCCTCCCTGCTTTTACTATCTCCGGATATGATGTCAAATCCTATCTCATTGAGAGTCTCTTTAAAACCGGTTACATCTGCAAGAGACGGATCATATTCAATTAAAACAGAAGATGCTGCAAAATTTACCACGGCGCTCTTTACTCCTTCATGTGCTGCAAGCTGCTTCTCAACACGCAATGCGCATGAAGCGCAATGCATCCCCGTTACAGGCAGGTTTTTCTTCTCAATATTCTTCATATCAATGTGCCTCTCGTTTTATTTACCTGATACCCTAACAATGTTAATCATAATAAGTTCAATATGCACATATCAACACTTTAATTGAATTTTTTTTAAAATCGATTGCCGGATTTTTATATTTTTGTATCGATCTGCAGTGCTATGTTTTGATGTAATAAGGGAGTAAAGGTGGAATAGAAATGAGAGAAAAGCCCATAAGAACCATAATAATAGAAGATGATCCTGAGGCTCTATATCTGTTGACCACACTGGTTAATTCAACCGGTATGGCCGAGGTATGTGGTTCAACCACTAACCCTGCAGTTGCGCTGGAACTTATAAAGACAACCACTCCCGAGATAATTTTTCTTGATATAAGAATGCCGCACATCTCAGGCCTCGACATTGCAAGGGAGATAAAGCAAACCAGCGGTAAAAAACCTTATATTGTCTTCACCACGGCTTCTGATGACTATGCCCTCGAGGCATTTGAATATTCTGCCTTTGACTATCTGCTTAAACCTTTTAGTGCGCAACGACTGAGAGAAACGCTCCAAAGGTATCGCGACACGTTATCATACAGCGCAGAGAGAACAGCCAAAAAGGGTGCAGAAACCGACGGAGTGTTGTTTTTTAAAAACACCAATGGAGCAGTCTTTATTGACCCTGCAAATGTTATCATGATTACCGCCGATGGTAATTATTCAACCTTTATCTCTGTCCCAAACAGAACAGACACCGTGACCATCCTGCTGGGAACCATTGAAAATCAGCTCCCTGCAAACAAATTTTTCAGAACCAGCCGCTCTGCAATTATAAACACCTCTTTTCTTACCAAAATAGACAGTAAACAAGGTCAGTGCATCCTTTCAAAAAACGGGAAGGAGTACAGGTGTGAGATATCCAGGGAGAGGATCAGACTTCTGATGGAATTTATGAAGAATTCAGACAGAGACATCTGATCAATATTTATTAAATCGATTTCGTAATCTCTTTCTGTTTAACAAATCGAGGCTTTTATCAATTTGAAGTGCCATTTTATACAATGGAGCCAGTTTGTCTTTGAAGATAGGATCAAAAGAAACAAATTTGCATCAATTAATCAGCTAAGTGCTGGTTTTATGGAGTGAAATTCCGAAAAACCAAACATAATACCTGGTTTAAACGTTTTAGCTTTCCTTTCCCCAAAATAAAGACATGAAGTCCCCCCCATTTACTTCATGTCAGACCACTCAGAGAGAAAGCTAATTTTCTGAAAACTCTGTGTGGTAAACACTAGCTTGAGTTCAAGCCCCGCCAAAGCGGGGCTTTCTTTTTATCCCTTTATTCTTATGACCCAAACATAATCGGAAGGCGGATTGCGTCTTATGGTTGCAGGAATTTTTACTGTAAAACCATCGCTGTTATTCTGCCAGCTTAACCTGGTTGTTGTTCCTGGCATCATCAGCACAGCTCCAGCAGGTATTGTGACCCCTTTCATCGACATCTCCTCCGGCATTACCTCGCCTTCATCAGCGAGGTAAAAAAGATACCGTGTGTCATTGCCTTTCCTGTTGATACATATTTTCCCTTCCTTATATGGAGCCATCGCTCTTGTTCCATAGATAGCCTCACCATTCACCTTCATCCATTTCCCAATATCATCAAGAAGTTTGTAAGCCCCGTCGGGCCACGTACCATCCGGTGCTGGTCCGATATTAAGAAGCAGATTGCCTCCCTTGACAACGATGTCGACAAGGAGATGAACCGCATCCCTTCCGGTCATGAACCTGGGATTTGGTGTCCAGGCCCATCCCCCGCCGGCAATGATGCATGACTCCCACGGATAGTGCAGTGCCTTGTCCGGAACCCGGTTCTCAGGGGTTAGATAGTTCTGGTTCTTTCCATAAACGGCCCTGTCAACAACTATCAGACCGGGTTGCTTCTCCCTTGCCCTGGCAACAAGCTCGTCCATCCTTATATCCTGACTCTGTAGATGGATAAATTTATAATCGTCTGCCGTAACACGCTCTTTTATCTCATCGTCAGACATCTTTCTTACCCAGCCTCCGTCGAGCCATAATATATCTATCCTGCCATAGTCTCCACCAAGCAGTTCCATGATTTGTCCCTGGGTATACTCAACAAACTTTTCCCAACGTTCAGGGTAAGACTTTATATTATAATTTACGTTACGATCCGGAGTTGCAAAGTTTGGCCACCAATAATATTCACTGTGCCAGTCTGGTTTTGAGAAATATGCTCCAGCCCAGAGACCTTCAGCCCTGAAGGCATTAAAAATCTCTTTTGTAACATTCGCCCGGGGATCAACACTGAATGGACAGTTTTTGTCAGTTATTTTATAGTCAGATAGTTTTGTGTCGAACATGGCAAAGCCATCATGATGTTTGGTTGTAAAGATCACATATCGCATGCCGGCTTCTTTTGCTGCTTTGGCCCACTTCTGTGGATTGAAACCCACCGGATTGAAGCTCAGCTTAAGGTTCTCATACTGCTTCTTGTATTCCTGATAATCAGGGTTTGACCTGCGGCACCAATCTTCATCTTCAGCACATATTGACCATGACTCAACTATACCCCACTGGCTGTAAGCACCCCAGTGCATAAGCAATCCGAACTTCAGATCCTGCCACTGTTCAAGCTTTTTTATAACCAACGGGTCCGTTTCAGGAACATACCTCTCTTCTTCGCTTTGAGCCTTAAGGCTGCCATATGGCAATAGCCATAAAAGGCATGCCAGTAGTAAACGAAAATGCTTCTCAGCAGACATAATATTTTGATTAATTACTATGAAAAATCAAACCCCGAAATATATACGGGCGAATCATAAAACCTGTCTTTCTCCTCTGCAGATATGTTGGTGAATGAAGCATACACCAGGCCTGGTTTTGCGTTAAGTAACCGGTTAAGAGTCCCCATCCTTCTGTTTGTTCTCAGGCTTTGGTACAAATCTGAATGGTCATCAAGCCATGTGAGGGCTGTATTAAAATTTTCTTCGGCACAGACAGCGTCGAACAGATCGGGAAGGAGCACCTCTTTTCCCTTACTGCAATAAATTGCACTTAAAACAAGGTACCTGAATTCCCCCGGCCTGAAAAGGCGTTTTAAATACGGTGATTTAGGCATCACTTTCATAAGCAGCCATCCCCAAACACCCGGAATATTAATAACCCTGTAACTGGTTGGGATAACGCTCACCCCCGCGACAATTTCTCCGCCCTCCCGCAACACATAATACCTGTCGTTGAAGAAGTTAAACTCGTCCGTGTATAAACAATAGTTACTATAGAACTCTCCCAGCTTCTCCTTCATTAATGGATAATCTGCAGGAGCAAGCTTACTCACCCGGCTGTCTTTCCTGGGATTGAATCTGCTGAAAGCAACAGTCAGGAACGACCTGATATACTCATAACCTGCCTGGTTTATAAGATTTTTTGACCTTTCGTTCTTACTCTCAACATAGGCATACATTACATGCTTTTCTCCTGATTCATCGGCTCCCTCAGATAAATAATAAGGTTTGCTGAACAGGGAAAAGACCCTGTGTTTGAATGACTCCTTAAAATGATATCCTGTCTCCCTTGGTATAATAGCCGACTCCGTTTGAAATGCCGGTTTTACTGATAAATAGCGAAGATGCGTTGAACTGTAAACCCTCCCGTCAGTGGTGGTAAACCTGCGACACATGCCAATAACACCAACAAGGTTGTTTTTCCTGTGAAGAGTAAAAAAGTAAATGCCGGAACCATAAGCCACTATCTTCGCCCTGATATTCTGCATTGAATATTGCATGCCGCCTTCTGCGCCGATAACAGTTTCATTTAACAATGCCAGGATATCATCGTCAGCTTCATCGGTCTTTTGCAATTCGAGGCCTTTATAATCGATTAGTTTTTCGTAGGTCATTAAAAGGTCTGTGATTATCCTGTTGGTTTACTTAAAATTTGTGGCATGTATTGCCCGAGCAATGATGATGTCCTCAGGTCGGGTAATCTTAATGTTTTCCCTGTTTCCCTGGACCAGGTTGACCTTATGCCCGGCTGCTTCAGCCACAGAGGCATCATCGGTAAACATGGCATTATATTCGCTTTTGTAGGCTTTCTTAATCAGATCTGATTTGAAAACCTGGGGCGTCTGAATAAGTCTGACATCCTTTCTCGGAACAGAGACAGTATCATATTCCCGTTGTATTCTCACCGAATCATTTGGCTCCACAAATGGTATTGCCATCCCTGTTCTTTCGGCTTCCTTAAAACAACGTCTGATGGTTTCCTGGCTTACAAATGGCCTGACTCCGTCATGAATAGCAACAAGAGTGTCATCCTCCGCCTGTTCCAGCCCTGCCTTTACAGAATAAAACCTCTCTTCACCACCCGCAACAACACTATGTTCAATGCTGAAAGAATAATCCTGTATTTGAGACTCCCATTCGCCAATATGCTCACGAGGTAACACAACAACAATCTTCATGTCAGGATCAAACTCATGAAACCTGCATATTGAATGCATGAGGATTGTTTTGTCGCCAAGAGGAAGGAATTGTTTTGGAGTATCTCCACCCATGCGCAGGCCCTGTCCGCCTGCTACTATTATGCAACACCTCTTCATTATAATTTTAGTCTGAGGTAGGTATAGGATACTCGAAAAACCATAACATATAAACTATTCCTTCATGTAAAGATAACGTTTTATGCTGCGTTTTGGCGTTTTAATAAATTCTTCCGGGTGAATTCTGAATTTTGTTACTCCCATGAAATCAGGCAACCTGTGATTCACCTCTTTGCGGATGACGTCAAGAGCTTCCGACAATTGGTCGTCGCTTAGTTTGTCTCTTGATACCTGTTCCATATCCGGGCAGATAAGAGCAACCAGCTTGTTGTCTTCAGAAATCACAACAGATTCAGCAACATAGCTATAGTTATTTATGATGGATTCAATCTCCTCGGGATAGATATTTTTGCCTGAAGGTCCCAGAAGCATATTCTTGCACCGTCCCTTGATAAAAATATTTCCTTTTTTATCAATCAGTCCAAGGTCTCCGGTATGGAACCATCCTTCACTATCTATTACTTCGCGGGTTGCTTCTTCGTTCTTGTAGTAGCCGAGCATCAGGTTATCGCCACGAAGAATTATTTCTCCCACAATCTTTTGTGGGTCCTCAGAATCAATGGCAATCTCGAGGGTGTCAACTGCTCTTCCGGAAGCTCCAAGGGGATTAACATTCCACCAGGAGTAACTTATAAGTGGTCCGCATTCGGTCATGCCGTAACCAACTGAAAAATGAAATCCTATCTTCTTGAAGAACTTTTCTGCATCAGCATTGAATGCTGCTCCTCCGATAACCACCTCTTTAAAGTTACCACCGAAAGATGTATTAAGAGTATTGCGGATCTTTCTCTTGATAATAATATTGACAAGAGGTATACGAAGCAAAATGTGTATCAGCGGTTTATCAATAACCGGCAGCAGCTGTTTCTTGTATATCTTTTCAATCACCAGCGGTACTGAAAGAATAAGTCTGGGCCTTATCTCCTTGAAAGCCTGTACAACTACCTGTGGTGATGGTGTCTTTGAAAGAATAGTGATATGACAACCATAAGTGAAGGGGAAGAGAAATTCAAAGGCACATCCGTATGTATGAGCAAGAGGAAGGAATGAAACCAGCGGATCCCCGGGTTTAAGAGGCATATTTTTCTGGGCATAGCGGGTATTGGCAGCCAGACTGCGGTGAGGTATCATTACCCCCTTTGAAAAACCGGTGGTACCCGAAGTATAACTTATTACTGCGAGCTTGTCGTTTTCAATATCTGAAAACTTAATGTGTTCCGGCTTCAATTCAGGATAACGCTCCTGGTAAACATCAAAACTCTTCTGATAAAGGTTTTTATATTCTTCTTTCTGACAGGCGACAATCCTGTAATCATCGGCACTTACACTGCACAGCATCCCTGAGAGACGATCATGATCAAGCGTTTCCCATATCTTGTCATCAACAAAGAGAACCCTGGAATCTGAATGCAGAAGAATGTTAACAAGGTCTTCTGGTTTAAAATCGGGGAGAACAGGAACAATAACAGCACCGTAAGTGATAACACTGAGATATATCACACACCAGTTGGCCGAGTTTTTTGCAACCAGTGCAATTTTATCTCCTTCTTCAATGCCTATCTCACGATAAGCTATATGTAACCTGATTATTCTCTCTGCAATATCCTTATAGCTGTAACCACTCTCCTTATAATTGGAAAGTGCTTCCATCTCCCAGTTCTTTTTGATGGAATCCTCTACATAGGTAATAAATCGCTCCTTGATCATGATTGTTTTTTAAAATTAACTACGCAAATTTATGCTTTTTGTGAAATTTTAAATCTGTTCACAGGAAATACATTATCAGAATTGTAAATGCCATTATAAGGTTAACAATTGTAAAAACTATATTGAATCGAACCCTGTGATCAGAAAAATGAGTGATTTTCCTTGCAAATATTGCAACGGTAGGTACAAAAATCACTATTAAAAGGATAAAGAACTCTATCCCGGAGAAAATATTATTCAGCCCTGTTCTTGATAAGGCGGCAAGGTAAATTACTATAAGTGTTATGGCGAGGTAAAGAAGATACGTGCTTTTCAGGGCAAATGTTGACAGAGGTCTGGAATGATGCAGTTTGTGGGGTTTAAGGTATGCGTATGCCAGTGCAAACACCAGAAGGCAACAAAGTGCGCCGAGGATGTAATTCAGTATTTCAGGGAAGTTGGCAATGTTATTTATCATATGTTACATTTCTCTGTTTGACCATATCAGTGAGCTGGCGCCAAGAACGGCAGCGTTTTGTGCACTCAGTTCTGAAGGAAGCAGCTTTACCTTACCCTGATAGATGCTCAGGAGGTTTTTCTCCATGTGTTCGCGGGCTGGTTCAAATATCAGTTCTTTGGCAAGCGCCAGTCCTCCAAAAAGAAAAATTGCTTCCGGGTTTGTATGAGCTACCACGTCGGCAAGTTTAAACCCCAGCATGGCACCTGTGCGTTCAAAGGCGCGCAATGCAAGCTTGTCTCCTTTTTTTGCAGCATCATAAATCTTCCTGGAATCAAGCTCGTCAAAACTGACCTTTCTCAGTTCACTAGGATCCAGCTTGTCTGCGAGAATCTTGAGCATGGTACGCTTTATGCCTGAGGCAGACACATACGTCTCGAGACATCCCTTACGACCACAGCCACAGTCCCTGTTTGAATCTCCCGGCCGGATAACGGTATGTCCTATCTCTCCGGCGAAGCCATCATGACCATAAACCAGCTTGCCGTCAACGACAAAACCACTTCCAAGACCAGTGCCAAGAGTAATAACAACAAAATTCTTCATCCCTTTGGCACCTCCATAAATCATCTCGCCAACTGCAGCAGCATTGGCGTCGTTGGTTACAACAACAGGAAGTGATGTATAGCGGTTAAACAGTGCAGCCAGCGGTATTATCCCTTTCCATGGAAGGTCGGCAGGATATTCAATGGTTCCTTTATTTATGTTTCCCATCGGGGCACCAATACCAAAACCCAATATTTCAACTTCCGGACACCTCTTTGCCTTTGTAACCATTATCTTTTCATAAAGAGCAGCTACAAATACTTCAGGTTCAACATATTGAGTGGTGCTCAGGCTGTCTTCGCCAAGGATATTGCCATCCCGGTCCACAAAGCCAAAAACGGTATTTGTACCGCCAATATCAATGCCTACAACTGCATGTTGTTCTCCCATTCAAGTAGTACAATTTGAAAATGAATGTAAATATAGTCTTTACATCAATTGAATGAAAAAAAATGCAGCTATAAAAGCACCTGTTGATAAAATCAGGATGGCAGGTATTCATTACCCACCTTTCTTGCACGGGTGGGTTTATCAAGATTAATACCAAGGGCCAGTCCGGTTTCAACCAGCAGATTCCATCCGGCAGCAAGTTCTGTATATGGAGAATTATCACCACTCTCCGGGATGACCACAGTGCTGAAACGCGTCTGTGTGGGAGCAATTGCAATAACAGTCATCCCCACTCCTTTTTCAAGAACCTCAGCAAACTTATCCTGCTCCTCACTGAAAGGATTTATCCATATCAAAACCTCTCCTTGGTTCATCACCTCTTCAATGCCATGAACAGCATATGTTCCTTCAAGATATCCTGATCGTTTGCGGGTTATCTCATTGGTTTTCAGAGCCAGTTCTTCGGCCACGCCATTATTGCGGCCTGCAAACCAGATTACAGGCGCGGCAGCTATTTTTTTGACAATTTCTTCATCGATGGAAATACTCAGTGCTCTTTCAAATGCACCTGCAGCACCCCTGGCAAACCCCGTACCTATCCCTTCTAATAAGTGCTGCAGGGCATCATAGAACAACGCCTGCTCAACAACCGATTTGGTTGCAGCAACAGCATCTTCTTTCCCACAATTCAAAATATTTGTACGACTGGATAACTGTTCCAGTTTTGTATCCTTATTTGCAGTGACACCGAACAGCTTATCGTGACCTTCACCCCTTAACTTTGTTAAAAGACGAACCACCTCCTTGGTCTGTCCGGAGTTTGATGCAGCAAAAACGGTATAATCGCGCAGGTCATACTCCATTGCCTGTGTTGCGCCTTCTGTCATTACAGGAACCGAATAGTTCTTCCGCATTCGCTCATAAACAGCTTTTTTTGCAGGGAAGATCCTGCTGCTGCCTTCTCCTGTCAGAAACAGTCCGCGACTTTTCTTCACTTCTTCGCAAAACGGAAGCACACATGCCGGATCAAAATTGCGCATTACATCCGGGGTCTCAAGCATCTCTTTTATAAGAGCATACCTGGTGTATCTGGTATCTTTATGATTCACCTTGTTAAATTTTTCACTTTGACAATGTATTCGGCCAGATCAGTCTGGACCTGTGGAACAGACTGAAACCCTCCACCAAGGTGTTGCCAGTAAACCTCTGCATAATCAACTTTTGCCATGCGGCCATATTCGCGGTTGCCTTCCAGAACATAACCGAAGAAATCGTCAATCTTATGCATGTGTTTCATTAACTCAAGCTGCGAATGGTGATGAGCAAGCATTTCCTTCTTCACGTCCACAACACTTGTAACATCAACAAAGAAATCGGGGGGAGTGAGCTGCGCTCCAAGAGGATCACTCAGCTTCAGTGGTGCCGAATGGTAAAGCAATGGCGTGATGGCAAGCGGCTCTTCTTCAACCGGAACAGGATCCAGAGAAGAAACTATGGCTGCAGCCTCAACAATGGCAGCAGTGGCCCTGTGATCTGGGTGATAATCGTTTGGCAGATGTGTGAATATTATACCTGCCTTCACTTTTCTTATCAGAGAGATGGTTTTTAACCTCATCTCCCTGGTATCGTAAAGTAATCCATCAGTTCCGCCAAGGTTATAATATTCAGCACCCAGAACAGCAGCAGCATCTTTTGCCTCCTGATACCTTATCCTGGCTGTCTCTTCCATGGAGGTGTTACAGCCACCCAACTCTCCTCCGGTCATCGTTGCAATGACAATCGTGTATCCTTTTTCACTTAAAAGTTTCAAAGCTCCTGCATTCCATGATTCTGCATCATCGGGATGCGCATTTATTGACAAAACCACATTGTTGAACTTCATTGTGTTTCCTCCCCTGCTTACTATTTTTATTTTACCATAATTTCTTTCAACCTTACAAAACCCGGCAGATCACCGGCAAGCGGCTTCATATAGTCAATAAACTTTTCTGAGACATAATTGCCTTCGCTGTTAAAATACTCAGCCGGCATGGGTCTGGCAGCCACAGCAACATCTTTAAGAGGCACTTTACCGTACTCTGTTTTATATGGCGAATTGCTGACTCTTTCTATTGTCACCATATAACCCGAATGACCCTCCTCGGCCAGTCGTACTGCCCTGACACCACAGTTGAATGCCTCTCTCAGATCGTTTTGCTGAGCCCTGACAAAGTCACTCATTATAAGAGATTCTGTTATCTGGAACTCACCCCTGACACCAAATTTGTCGGAAATCATCCGGTGCAGGTTGATGGCAGCGCTTGTGCCTCCCATTGCGCCAAATTCTGTGTTGCTGAACTTGTCTTTTGTCACAGAGGCACTCACCGGAGTCCCGTCTTCATATTTTATTCCTTCACCACATACAATGGAAACCCATCCGTACTTTGACATACATTTTTCAACATCATCAAGGAATTTTTCCCTGCTGAATATGTTTTCTGGTGTATATATCAGATGCGGAGCATCATCTTCTTCCCTCTTTGCCAGGGCGGTTGCTGCTGCAAGCCACCCGGCATCCCTGCCAATGGTCTGATATATAACAAACTGATCCACCCTCTTCATATCCCTTGCCAGTACCCCTGCCTGCATTACATTAAGAATGTTGGACCAGGCAGCAGATGGGAACCCGGGAGTATGATCAGTGCCAAACAGGTCGTTGTCGACTGTCTTGGGTATCCCCACTCCTGTCAGCTCATAATTATATGAACGCGACCATGCCTCCACCTTATTAATGGTATCCATGGTATCGTTACCGCCTATTAGAAAGAAATACCGGATATTATGTTTTTTTAGCACCTCAAGAACAGCAGGGAAATCTTCTTCCTTAAGCTTGTATCTTGATGATCCCAGAGCTGAAGAGGGAGTGCGCTGTAATCCCCATATAACCTCTTCAGGCTGCGCTGATAAATTATAAAGCCGGCCCTGCATCAGACCTTCAATACCATACTGCATCCCGTAAACAGCATCTATTACAGGAGAGGTGCTGCATGCGGAAATAACACCGGCAAGACTTGAGTTAATGACCGAGGTCGGACCACCGGACTGGCCAATTACTGCATTTCCTTTTATCATTTTTGTCAGGAATCAGATGAAAATAATTTTACCAAAGTATTCCGGCCGGTGATAGTCGGGCCGATCTGTCTTTACCGGATTCCATGTGACATAGTGCGGAGTGGTAAGTCTATCCCCACATTTGTAGAAATTTGCATGGAACACCATTCCCTTCATGTTATCAATCTTATGCTTTATGAATACTTCAAGCGGAATGGCAACGGTAAGAGTCCAGCTGTTATCTCCGCTTATTTCAGCAAAAGGAGTTGTTCCCATTGAGCCCAGGGTGCGGACTTGTCCGGCTATTGTGCTGTCTATCCTTATCCTGTCGTGCCTGCCCGTTCCGCAACCCAGGTGAATTGTACCTATCGGGTTGAACTCGAAGTTGTAGTAAATCCCGTCATCACCCGGAGAGACAAAGAACTCAACACATGAGTCTTCACATACCATTTCGTTAATCTTCGATTTTTCAGCTTTGGTATGTGATTCCTTTACATAATATTTCAGATAGATTTCCTTAAGCCCATAAGCCATAGCAAACTGAACATCGGGTTTATATTGAAAACCCTCCCAGTTGATCATCTCAATCTGGTTTTTCATGCATAGTTCATCCAGCATGGCTGAAACCTCAGCCATTGCCGGATAAACTAATCTGCTCCCAAACTCTCTAACCTTAATCTGCATAAATTAAATTGGTTTTGTCTACTTCTGAACTAAGAGAACCAATGATACAAAGTTATGACATGGATATGAAACATGCAAATTTATTTTATCTCTTTCCAGATCAGAGCGGAAGCGCCTAATACTGCGGCTCTTGCTTCAGGTAATCCGGACGGAAGGATGGTAAATGTCCCGCGGAAAACCGGTTGTACCAGTTCATCGGCATATTTGCGGGTAGGAACCAGGATGGCGTCTCCTGCCTGTGCCAGTCCACCGAACAGGAAGATGGCTTCAGGGCTTGAGAAGACAACACTGTTGGCTATCCCAAGGGCTATCATGTGTGCAGTCTGATCCATAGCTTCAGCAGCTATTATGTCTCCGGCGGCAGCAGCTTCGGCCACCCGCCTGGATGTGATTTCTGATGCTTTCATGCTGCGCAGTATGCTGTCATCCCTGCGGTCGCTGAGAAGGTTAAGTACAGTGCGTACAAGTCCGGTGGCTGAAGCGTAAGTCTCCAGGCAACCTCTGCGGCCACAGCCACATACCCTGCCACCTGCAACCACGGTCAGATGTCCCAGCTCACCGGCAAAACCGGTATGCCCGTAAACGACCTCCCCTCCAACAACTATACCGCTGCCAAGACCGGTGCCCAGTGTCAGTATAATAAAATCCTTCATCCCCTTTGCGGCACCAAACATCATCTCGCCCAGGGCCGCTGCGTTGGCATCATTGGTGAGCCTGACAGTGAGACCGGTCTTGTGTTCCATCATATCTCCCAGTGGAACAATGCCTTTCCACCTTAGATTGGGAGCAAGCTCAATGGTGCCCTTGTGAAAATTGGCATTGGGCGCCCCTATGCCTAAACCTCTCAGATGAAGATCGCTCCTTCCTTTCTGCATCTCACTGATCTTTGCAGAGAGAGCCTCAACAAAATCTTCAGCAAAAGCATAGTCGGCTGTTGATAAACGCCCCTCACTGAGAACATCTCCCTGGCTGTTTACAAAACCTATCACTGTATTGGTTCCGCCGATATCCACACCGGCAACAATGTCTGTCATATCTCTTTTTTTTATTATTAAACTTCTTTTAGTAGTTCCGGTTTTGTCTGGTATGTCTCCAGTACAAGTTCGCCAAACAGGGTGTTTGCCCAGGCGAACCATTTACGGCTGAACTGAGAGGGGTCGTCCTTCAAAAATGATTCGTGCATGAATCCCGTTCCGGCATGAGTTGCCTTCAGCATGGCAAGTGATTCAACAATTTCATCGTCGTTTGTGGCTGTAAGAGCCTTCATTGTTATTGCAATAGGCCATATCCGGTCGGTGCCGGTATGCGGACTCCCCACACCGTATCCCATCTTGCCGCTGAAATAGTAGGGATTGCTTTTACTCAGCACAAAATTTCTCGTACTTAAATATAAAGGATCCGTTTTCTCAATGGTCCCAAGGTATGGCATACCTAGAAGCGATGGAACATTAGCGTCGTCCATGAAGTTGTAGTTGCAATATCCGTCTGTTTCGTAAGGGATTATCTTCCCAAACTCAGGATGCTGTGCAACTCCGTATTTTACAAGGGCTGCCTCAACCTCAAAGGCCAGGGTCTCGGCTTCAGCTTTTAAAGTTTCGTCATGGAGTATTGTGCCGGATATCTCGGCAATCTGACGGAGCGATTTAACTGCAAAGTAATTTGACGGTATCAGGAATGGCCATATGGTTGCATCATCTGATGGCCTGAAGATAGAGACAATCAGTCCAACAGGTACAATCGGGTTACCATAACCACCTCCGGCAACGGTATCGGTCTGCCATCCCGTTACGCGCTGGAACCGGTACGGACCTTTGTCCTCCTTCCTTTGCTGCTGTCGGAATGTCTTAATAATACTTACCATTGCTTCCTTCCAGTAGTTATCAAAAACAGACGTATCTCCGGTTTTTTTCCAGTAACCATACGACAGCCTTACAGGATAACACAAAGAGTCAATCTCCCATTTGCGTTCGTGAAGCTCCGGCTTCATATCAGTCAGGTCGTTCTGCCACTCACTGCCAGTGGGACCATCGTTAAAGGCATTTGCATACGGGTCTATATGTATACAATTCACCTGCCGGTTGATGACGCCGGCAATCATGTTCCTGAGATTCCCGTCCTTCCCTGCCAGCGGGATATATGGCCACACCTGTGCGGTGGAGTCTCTCAGCCACATGGCATGTATATCGCCGGTGATAACAAAGGTGTCCGGACGGCCTTCTTTTTCGCTGTAGTATACAGTGGTGTCGAGGGTGTTAGGGAAACAATTTTCAAAAAGCCACGCCAGCTCGTTGTCTCCCAGGTATTCCTTTATCTCTTTTATTGTCTCTTCAACAGCCTCACTCCTGAAGAGCCTCTTCTTAATGTCAGGCCTGTGGGTGATCCAACGGTTACCGGGTCTCTTTCCAAAAGCAGGCAAACCAACACCAATGGCTGTTCCGGCAATTACGGAGTTTTTGATGAAAACCCTGCGGCTGGTCATGATGATTGTGATTTTACCTTGAGTTCAGGCTTAGCCCTCAGATTAATGCCCTTATTGTTCTTAATGCTGATGTTCCAGTCCTGATCTATTTCCCAGTTAATCTTAACATCAAGCTCCTGCGGGAAATAGGAAACCGGCTCCGGTTGTCGCTTGCCGGAAAAACTCCCGGTAGTCCATTTGCCATCTCCGTTAGTGTCGTAAATAACCTTGATACGATATTTGCCATGGCTTACAAGATCAAATGCAACCTTGCAGGGAGCGACAACGTACTTCTGACCTGCCACCTTTTCTTTCTCTCCAAGGAGCTGTACAATAATCTTCCCGGAGTATCCTGTAATATTAAGATTCAGTTTCCCATAATCGGCCTCTGTTGCAACCTTGAACTTATATGCTGTGGAGTCATTGGATTGTCCGTAAATGTCAGTAAATGCATTTTTATCGCATACAAGAATATACGATGCACCAGGAAGGAGTTTGTTTGTCAGTTCAATCTTCCTGCTGTTTCCATTGACAGCACGAAAAACAGGGCTGAGCCTTGTGTATAAAGTATCTACAGCCTGCTCAAAATACATTTTTGAGGTGTCCGGCATTTGTAAAGGGTTTATCCCCATAAATCCCGGAACCGAACCGGGCCTTATCTCCGGACCAAAAAGAGTGTTTACTACTTTGGGCTTTCTGTCCCTTCCTCTTCTGCCTGAAACAGCCCTGGTGGCAAAATTCATCCTCACGGTATCCGATTTATATATCAGTTTCCCCGTGGAGTCTGTAAATGGAAAATTTATTAACGCTTTAAGAGCATTCTTCGAATACACAAGGCTGTCTCTTATCCATATATTAAATGTGTCGCGTGCAGGATTCTCTTCCATATACCATGAAGAATCTGATTCTCCTAAAAGATGAAATGAGAACCTTGCGGTATCAGCCGGTCTGGCAAGAGTAAATACCATCAATCCTGCCTTTTCTCTGTCGGAAGAGGTAAGATACTGGCTTGTTTTTTCAGTATCAAAAAGGTATAGTTGATACCTCCCCTTTGTAAACAAATCCGGCTTTTGAATCGTTGGTTTATCCTCTGTCTTTCCCTTAGGCTTTTCCGGAAACCGTTTCAGGGTGTCGAGCTTAACATTGTAAAAATCCTTTGCCGTAATGGAAACAGCACTATCGAGGTATGCAAACATCTCTTCCCCGCCATCATATTTACGATTCCCATTAATGTCATTGAGAGCAAAGACCCTGTAGTCGCCCGGTTTTATACGGTTTATGCAAAAACCTCCGGAAATATCCGGTTTGGTGATATATGCCGGCAAAGTCTTTGACGGAGCTGTATCAGAAAGATTTGAATAAAGCATTACAAGAACATCCTGTTCTCCTTCCAGATCCATGGCATTAACCACATTCCCGGTGAAAGAGAGGGAATCAAGAACAGCTCCTGTTGAAAAGCTGTACTGAAAATTATTCAGAACATTACCTTCATTATTGTCTTTGATTCCATCCTGAAAATAAAAGGTGTATGTGGTGTTTTCTTCAAGATCCTCATCCCATTTTACAATAAGTTTTTTCCCTTTCAACAGAATCTCAGGTTTCTCCTTAAGAGGTGGTGAGACCATGAATTTCTCATTGATCTTATCAAGGACAATGTATTCGTCAAAGGTTACTTCAAACGAATTTGACCGGAAGAATTTCGAGCCGTTTTCGGGTTGACTGCTCAATACCACAGGGGGTTGCTTATCTCTTGGCCCGCCCGTTGGAGAGCTCTGTCTTGCACATGATAACGCTACGGCTGCCAGCAGCATGCCTGCAATTCCAAATATTTTGTACATACTTTTCACCTCATGCAAACTTACATCAATGTTGCTTAATAAGCAACATTGGTGCCATCTGAAGAATTATCAGTATTTTTATTTATGTTTGTACCTCAAATAAGTACACTATGGACTTCCTGATTATTCCCTGGGATGTTAAGCCGGAGATTTTCTCGGCAACTGTCTTCGGACATGTTTTTGCAATCAGATGGTATGGTCTCCTGTTTGCTTCAGGGTTTGTTTTCGGATACTACATCATCAGAAAGATGTTCAGAAACGAGGGTCTTCCTGATGAACTGCTCGATAAACTTACCGTTTATACTGCAATAGGAACTATTCTTGGCGCCAGACTGGGACACTGCTTCTTTTATGAACCACAATATTACCTGGGACACCCATTGGAAATAATAAAGATATGGAAAGGGGGTCTGGCAAGCCACGGCGCTGCAATAGGTATTCTTCTTGCCCTCTGGCTCTTTGGACGTAATGAAAAGAGAACATTCCTCTGGACCATCGACAGGGTAGTTATTGTTGTTGCACTGGCAGGATGCCTGATCAGGCTGGGAAATCTCTTTAACTCGGAAATATACGGTGTAGAGACTACATTGCCATGGGGCTTCGTGTTCCTACAGGCAGGAGAACGCGTTCCAAAACACCCGACTCAGATATATGAAGCACTGGCATACCTTATTACCTTCTTTGTGCTGTTGCGCATATACTGGAAGACCAAAGGGAAATTTACCCCGGGTCTTACATTCGGACTATTCCTGATAATGGTATTTACTTTCAGGTTCTTTGTAGAATTTGTAAAAGAGGAACAGGTATCGTTTGAAAAAGGGATGAGTCTCAATATGGGACAGTTGCTGAGTATACCTTTCGTAATGGCAGGCATTATCCTGCTTATATCGGCTTACAGAAAGAAAAAATCAGCTCCGTTGGCAACTGGCAAAAAGTAGGGTCAGGTTACTTTTTTAATATCCCGTTAAAAATAACTTCCAGGATAGCATTGAGGCGATTCTCATTGTCAAGGTCTCTCTTGCGCCAGAACATGGGAACCTCAAATCCCTTAAGCATAGTCTGAATTGCCATGGCGGTATATTCACTGTCATTAACTTTAAAGGTGCCCCTCTGTTTGCCGAGATATACCAGCAGTCGTATTATCGCCAGTTCTTCCCTGTCGTAGTGCATCCTTATCTTCTCAATAAATTCATAATGATCGAGATTCTTATCAAAAACAGCATTATAGTAATTTGAGAGCTTTTCAAAGGATCTCATCCTGACAAATATATAGTTGGTAAGCTTCTCGGCCGGATCATCCACCTCCTTGATAGCCGAGGTGAGCTGACTCCTCAGCTGGTTGGCCTCATATAAAACAACTGCCTCAAAAATCTCCTCTTTGCTCTTATAATAATAATAAATGGAGCTCTTTCCTTTCTTCAGCGCTTTGGATATCTCGTCCATGGTCGTCTTCTTAAATCCATACCGACTGAATATCTTTATTGCCGTGAGAATAATCTTTGTCCTGTATTCGTCTTTATTTACCATAGCTCATCCTGAAAATATAACCGGAATTGCAAAGATATAATTTGAGATGAAAAAAAATTGAATTATCGTTGATTTTGTTCGAAAAATCCAAATTGTTCCACGTTTCTTTCGCACATTAAATAATCGTCAATAATTTTTTAATTTTGTGTGCTATATGCAAGCGTATCTATATTAAATGAATATTGGGGGAAAACATTATCGGAGTATATGGCCAGATGAAAAAGATCCTTCTCTGATATGGATTATTGACCAGAGAAAGTTGCCTTTTGCCTTTGAAATAATGTCACTCAAAAGCACGGACGACATATGTTTCTCCATCACCTCAATGGCAGTGAGGGGAGCTCCTCTCATTGGTGTCACAGCTGCCTGGGGCATAGCTCTCTCAGCTGTTGAACATGCCGGAGCAAAGGAGCCTCTTCGTGAAATACGCAAGGATGCCATTCGTCTCAAAGCGACACGTCCCACGGCGGTGAATCTTGCCTGGGCTGTTGACAGGATGATGGCTGTGCTGGAACGCCAGGAGTCATCTGCCGATCTGCCGGCAATAGCACACAAGGCTGCTGCTGCTCTTTGCGAAGAAGAGGTTGAATCCTGCCGACGCACAGGAGAAAACGGACTGCCTCTTCTTGAAGAGTTAAGCCGCAAGAAAAACGGTGGGACAGTTAACATCCTTACTCATTGCAATGCAGGATGGCTGGCTACAATAGACTATGGTACCGCTCTCGCTCCTATATACCTTGCACACGACAAAGGGATCAGAGTACATGTCTGGGTTGATGAAACCAGGCCCCGCAACCAGGGTGCCAGGCTTACAGCTTTTGAACTGGCAAACCACGGAGTGCCCTTCACTCTTATACCTGATAATACAGGGGGTCACCTGATGCAGAGAGGTATGGTTGATATTGTGATCCTCGGGTGTGACCGCGCAACCATCAATGGCGATGTTGCTAACAAGATCGGTACATACCTCAAGGCTCTTGCCGCCCACGATAACAATATCCCTTTTTATTCAGTCTTTCCTGTTTCATCTTTTGATCCTTCACTTGAGAGTATGTCGGATATACCTGTTGAAGAAAGAGATCCCGGGGAGGTAACATTTATGGAAGGAAAAGGAGCAAATGGCATAACAATTGTGCAAATTTGTCCGGATAACACACCGGTTGTAAATTTTGGTTTTGACGTTACGCCGGCACGGCTTATTACGGGTCTTATAACTAACCGGGGAATATGCAGGCCGGAGAGAAAAGAAATTGAATCGTTGTTACTACAATAAATCATTATGGAAGGAATTGTTAAATTCAACTGCTACTGGAGTCAATCAGGTCCGGTAATTACAGAAGAGCAGTATGAAATTATTAATCACTGGAGAGACATTCTCTTCAATCTCGATCTCGTGGGAGCATATGAGAATGGTGTGGGTTTTGGCAATCTCAGCATCAGGATTGGAAGCACATCGCAATTCATCATAACCGGTTCATCCACAGGTGACATTACCGAGCTTGAACCGGGTCATTATGTAAAGGTCTCATCTTTCAATATTGATGATAACGCAATCATGTGCTGCGGTCCGCTTAAAGCCTCTTCCGAGTCTCTTACCCATGCTGCAATCTATTCTGTTGATCCGGGAACAAGGGCGATAATTCATGTTCACAATAACAGGCTCTGGGAGGAGCTCATGAACAAAGTGCCCACTACTGATCCGGCTATCGAGTATGGTACCCCGGCAATGGCCAGGGAGATGATACGTATCTTTAGCAGTCCGGAAGTATTTGAAAAAAGAATAATTGTCATGGCTGGTGACAGGGGCGGGCTGATAACATTCGGTACTGATCTTGATGAAGCCGCAGATGTCTTGTTCCAGTATTATAATAAGGACCAGCAATAGTGCCCTGCAGGTATTTAAGTATTTTGAGGTATCACCATATCACTCTGAGAATATGATTGTGCGTCAGACTGCTTTTAGTGGTCTCATTTTGAAAAGTTTCAATTAACCTTTTATAATCGTAATTAAAATTTGCACTTTTTTCAATTTTTGATTAATATTGCACCCTGTTTTAACGGGCCCATAGCTCAGCTGGTTAGCAGCACCTGACTCATAATCAGGGGGTCGCTGGTTCGAGCCCAGCTGGGCCCACAAAAAAGGCAGTCAAAAGACTGCCTTTTTCTATTTTTAGCCCGGCTCACCACTGATAACAGATCAGGTTGGATTTCCTGGAGCAAAACTGTTGTATCAATCGCAAAAGAAATAGCCTGAGCTCATTCCTAAGTATATTGTCCTGCTTATTTCCTTACAGATCCTCTTGGTCTTCCCATACCAGACTGAATATGTACGGGGCGTCCGATGTCCCTGCCTTTATATTCCATCCGCTGGGCCGGACGGGTCTCAGCAACCCTTCTTTCAGGAAAATCCTTCTTTACCATTACTTCACGTTCTGACTTTTCAGAACCGCTCTTCTGAATGACAGCATTGCTCCTGTTTATTTCGTTAGACTCCCTCCGGCTTCTTTCAATGACTGCTTTTAATTCTCATTAAATCCTCCTAAAGGGTGATCTGCATCTTCATATCTGCCCCTGTAGACCGATCTGTAATAATAACGCGGATAATGAGATACATAATAGTTGAAATGATGCCATGGTTCAAATACATTATAGTCAAGCAGGACTATGAATGCTGTATTCAGGTCATACCATGAATAAGAAGGAGGAAGTGTTGCTCCAAACATCCAGTTTCCATCCTCAAAATATATAAAGTCCTGATTCCAGACATCATAATAACATTCAATGTCAGGGAAATAGTAATATCTCACCATACCAACATTATCGTAAGCCGGAGCCCATGGCGGGGTCACAACATTGGGCCGCGCAGGCTGATTCTGCATATTTACAGTACACTGACTTAATGATAAAAGAATGATAAGCAGTGCACCATAACTGAAAACCTTAATGATCTTCCTTGCGGAAGATCCGGGTTCACTACTGGTAAGCTCAATCTTTTTCATTTTTTTCTATTTATTGTTTTAGTATCCGTGATATGTACAATAACTATACCGAGGTGTAACAAATTAACCATCAGTTTGTTTTAAATTTCTTTAACTATTAATTAAAGTATTCTTATCAGTTTTTGCTTTAAACAAAAACAGCATTTTTATGGTACCTGACCGGATAATGGAAAAAACTCAGGAAACGTCTGACGTTATTTATGGTTGCACTCTTTTGTTTTGGGGAAAGCAGTCATGATCATTGACCATAACCGAATAAATACCACAACCTCTCTTTCCGAATGGACAGAGCAGGCGGCATCAACAGGGATGGCAATAAATTATCTTTGTAAATAAATGAGTATAAAGGCGTTTTATTTTCTCTCTAAAGAATAAAGGAAGGCTATCTCTTCGGCCCACAAGGTCTCATCCGGTGTTTCAAGTATCAAAGGAATGCCATCGAATCTTGAATCGTTCATAATCAGTCCAAAGACCTCTTCACCAAGAACACCCTGTTTAAGATTATCGTGACGGTCCACCCTGGTACTGAGTCCTTTTTTTGATCCGTTTAAATGCATGCCTTTGAGATAGCGGAATCCCACAACTGCATCAAACTCTCCAAAAACCTTTGTGAATCCCGCTGTATCTGAAAGATCGTAACCTGATGTGAATGCATGGCAGGTATCGATACATACGCCAACGCGGCTTTTGTCTTCAACAAGATCAATAATAAACTTTAGATGTTCAAACCTGTAACCCAGGTTTGTCCCCTGCCCTGCTGTGTTCTCAATTACTGCAATAACTCCGGAGGTCTTTTCAAGGGCAATATTAACCGACTCAGCAATCAATCGCAGGCTCTCCTCCTCACTTATCTTCCCCAGGTGGCTGCCAGGGTGAAAATTAAGCCTGTCAAGGCCAAGCTCCTGGCATCGCTTCATTTCATCAGTGAAAGAATCTCTGGACTTTTTCAGTCCCTCTGGCTCAGGATGGCCGAGGTTAATAAGATAGCTGTCGTGCGGAAGTATCTGAAACGGCTTATAGTCATATTTCTCACAGTTAAGCCTGAAGGTGTCAATGCTTTTTGCCGAGAGCCTGGGAGCAAGCCATTGTCTCTGATTTTTTGTGAAGAGGGCAAAAGCCTTTGCTCCTATCTCCTGCGCATTGACAGGTGCATTTTCCACACCTCCTGATGCGCTTACATGTGCTCCAATATATTTCATATTACGTTTTTGTTTTCCTTAAAAGAGATAAACAAAAATAAACTATTCCTGTTCGTTTTACTGATATATTTTACCAGCAGAAAAGAAATTCCTGCGGAGCCTTTATGGTTATTTATCTTACAGATACAGCAATACCCCTAATTGATAACATACTCTTTCATTTAGATTTAATTATTAATAACTTTGAGATATCATTATGGCAGGATTGACAAAAAAGAGTCTGTTTGTCTGTATTTCTATTAGCGATACACTCTGGTTTGTATAAAAATTATTGTTGCCCTTTTGCTTGTCAGATTGACAACTCCGTCAGGAAAAAAAGGTGAACAAGAACTATGAGAAAGAAAAAACCTGTTATATTTCATTATCGTGCACCTGCTGCAATTACCGGGTTATTAATTTCCATTTCCGGGATCCTGGTGCTAATAGGATGGGTTTATAACATCGAACCGTTAAAAAACTTCGGACTAGGGACTGTCAGGATGAAACCTTTCACAGGCTTATGTTTTGCCTTAATAGGCCTTTCTATTTCCCTTTTATATTCCAGAAATAAATGGTTAATATTTGTCTCCAGGGCCATTGCACTTGTTATTACGCTTATCGGGCTCTTTTCCATTCTTGAATTTATTCTGCACATTAATTTTGGAATTGAGGATTTTATTTTAGGAAATTACGCCTACCCCCGCCCTTTTCCCGGGATGCTTTCATTTAATACTTCCTTATGTATAATACTTTCAGGCATTTTTATTCTTTTCCTGTCTACCAGACCCAATAAGTTCTCTTATCCTGCTGCATTTATCCTTGTTATAATATTCTCGGTGGGTTTTATAGGGTTTGTTGGTTCTATCATCGGGTTTTCGAATTATTCAGAGTATACGGGATTTCATAACATGTCTGTGCTTACAAGCATCCTTCTCATGCTTGTAAGCATTGGCTCCCTGATGTATTACCTTGCATACTGTGCATTGAGGATCTCAATTGAACAGAAATTCTACAGCACAGCCGTCTTTATTCTGACAATCATTGCATTTATCACTCTCCTGACAAACAAGGAATTCAAGTCGTTGCGCGAAGCAAATTTTTCTGTTGAAAAGAACAGGGTTGTTAAAACAAAACTTAATGCTGCAGTAAGCCAGGTGCTTGAGATTGAGACAGCAATAAGAGGCTTTCTTCTGAGTAATAATGAAGATTATCTTCAGTTTGTGGAACGGGCAAAAAGTGATGTGACAACCAATTTCAAAGACCTGAAAATGATGCTGGCAGATGATCCAGCTCAAATAGTGAGACTGGACACACTGAAGAGCCTTATAGAAAAAAGAATTGATCATGCCATTTTTATATTAGATGTTTCAAGGCGAGAGGGGATCGATACAGGGATTAAACTTTTCAAGACAAATAAGGGAAAGAAACTTACTGATGAAATAAGAGCTCTTGCTGAACAGATGATTATAATTGAAAACAACAAGATCACTGAAAACAACAAACTGGCTGAAGTACGTTCTTTTAAGACCCTTTCCTTTATTTTTATAAACCTGGCTATCGAGGTTCTGATTCTTTCAGTGTTCTTTGTTTTCCTGGGAAAAAATATCAGGAAGAGAAAGGAGGCGGTTGATGAGATAATTCTTCTTAATCAGAAACTTGACGAGATGGTCAGGCAGCGAACTTCCGAACTCATGGTGTCGGAAGCCAAATACCGTGATATCGTTGAGTCGTCCCTGGTAGGAGTGTTTTCCAGATCACTCCATGGGATAATGTTATATTCAAATGAGGCCTTTGCCAAAATACTTGAATTTGACAAAGCAAGTGACATCATGGGATCCTCCTCGCACAACTTTTATCTTAATCATGATGCCAGAAGAGCTTTCCTGGACAAGCTCCAGGCCGATGGCTTTGTCAAAAATTTCGAATCAGATCTGGTCACTGCCAAAGGAAATATAAAAACTGTTGAGGTAACAGCAAAGCTCCGTGAAAATATCATCACCGGGATGATGTACGATATCACCGATAGAAAAAAAGCAGAGCTGGCACTCAGTGAAAGTGAAGCCAAGCTACGGCTGATAATGGAAAACTCGGCAGATGCCATAGGAATTATAAACCTCAGGGGAGAGTTCATCTTTGCCAATCTCACCGCCTCAAAGATGATGGGTTATCCTTTGGAGGAAATCATTGGCAAAACAATTGCGGATATTACTCCATCACAACATAAGGAGGATATTAACTCACAGATTTTAAAATTATTAAACCAGGGAAAACTGTTTACAGAGTGGACCCTGTTAAAAAAAGACAACAGCGTAATCACTGCTGAAGTCAATGCTGTGGTATTGCCTGACGGTAATATTTACGGGAGTTTACGCGATATAACACTGAGAAAAAAAGAACAGGAAGAACTTGAAAGACACCGGAACAACCTTGAAGAACAGGTCGAAGAAAGAACAAAAGAGGTAAAAGCCTATCTGAAAGAAATAGAAGACCTGTATGATAACGCTCCCTGCGGATATTACTCACTTGATTCCAATGGGGTGATCGTAAGAATTAATGATACTGAGCTTAAATGGCTGGGCTATAAAAAAGGTGAGGTGCTGGAAATGATGAGAATAGAAGACTTTCTTACTCCGGAAAGTCAGAAAAAATACATGGAAGACTTCAGAGCCTTGATAAAGACCGGCTCAATGATTAACAAGGAATACGAGTATAAACGCAAAGACGGTTCAACATTTACCGGCATGACAAACGCCACCGCACTTTATGATTCAGAAAAGAATTTCCTGATCAGCAGGTCAATGCTTACAGATATAACCGAACTAAAACATTATGAAAATGCATTGAAAGATGCAAAAAGGGAGGCCGAAGATGCCAGCAAGGTGAAAAGTGAGTTCCTTGCAAATATGAGTCATGAAATAAGAACACCAATGAATGCCGTTCTTGGCTATACTGAACTGCTCTGCTCAACATCACTTGACCAAATCCAAAAAGGATATGTCAGTTCTATTATAACAAGCGGGAAAAACCTTCTTACTCTTATTAACGATATTCTAGATCTCTCCAAGATAGAAGCCGGAAAATTCAATCTTGAAAACAATTATATTGACACCGGTGCATTCTTTACCGAGTTTGAAAATATTTTTACCCTGAGACTGGCTGAAAAAGGGCTTAAGTTTATACTGAACATCTCTTCCGGTACCCCAAACGGATTATATCTGGATGAAACAAGACTGCGTCAGGTAATGCTTAACCTGCTGGGAAATGCAATCAAGTTCACTAACAATGGCTCTATAACAGTGACAGTCATGGCAGAAAACCCCACGACTGCTGCAAGCCCGGAAGAGAGGGAAGAATACCTTATAGACCTCATTATAAAAGTTGAAGACACGGGTATTGGTATCTCAAAAAAGATGCAGAAGTCAATTTTTGAACCCTTTGTTCAGGAGCATGATTTCAGACATTTTGGAGGTACCGGACTGGGGCTGGCAATAACCCAAAGACTCATTAAATTAATGAATGGCTCAATAAGTGTCGAATCTCAGGAAAACAAAGGAAGCATATTTACAATCACCATCCCCCGTACACCATACCTTACTGAATTTGTTAAACCCATTGCTGAATATGATTTCAATCCGGATGAAATAGTCTTTGAAAAAGCAGTAATTCTGGTTGCAGACGATGTTGAACATAACAGAAACTACCTCCATGATGCATTGCAACGTACCAACCTCAGGATTGTTGATGCCACAAATGGTCAGGAAGCATACGATATCGCCCGGAAAATTATTCCTGACCTTATCATTACTGATATTGTAATGCCGGAAATGGATGGATTTCAGCTTCTTAATAAAATCAAGAAGAATAAAAATCTTAAGCATATTCCGGTCATTGCTTATTCGGCATCAGTCCTGAAGGAGAAAAAGGAGAAGATTAGCAGAAGTGAATTTGCCGGGCTGCTTGCCAAACCGGTTCAATTATCACAATTATATTCGTCGTTAATGAATATACTGCCATACAGGAAAGAGAAAGGAGAAAACCGGGAAAATGAATTTCCTGAATATGCTCAGAAGGAGGAATTAAAAGACCCGTTAACCCTTATTATTTCTCTTGAAACAACGTTTTACAGCTCCTGGAAATCGTTTACAGTGAGACAACCAATAAAAGAAATAACCGAGTTTGGCATAAGCATCGAACAGCTTGGGAAAGATCATAACTCTGTACTTGTGGAACAATATGGAAAAGATCTTATCACTGCAGCAAAGAATTTTAATATTCAGGGAATATTAAACCTGATTAACATTTACCCTGCTATGACTGAAAGAATTAAAAACATGGCAAAAAATGATGGAGGAGCAAAATAACTCAAAGACGGTAACACCCTCAATCCTCATTGTTGACGACAATCCTCAAAACCTGGAAGTACTGGGGAAAATTCTGCATGATAATAACTATGATGTTGAATTTGCAATGAGTGGCGCAGCTGCAATGGAATGGATTGAAAACAAGCTTTTCGATCTTATTCTGCTTGATATTAATATGCCGGGAATCAGTGGTTTTGAAGTATGCGTTAAAATCAGGCTTAATCCTGCCCTGGACAGAGTACCTGTTTTCTTTGTATCGGCTGAGAACGATCGAAAAAGTATTCTTAAAGGATTCGAATACGGGGCACAGGATTATATTACAAAACCATTTGACAGCCGTGAACTCCTGATGAGAGTTAAAACACATCTCTCCTTAAAAGAGTCTATTGAAAAACTGGAATATCTCAACAGGTCTCTTGAAAAAATTGTAGAACAAAGAACCCTTCAGCTTAAAGAAGCAAATGACCGACTGACAGAGCTGAACAATAAATTAATAGATCTTGACAAGGAAAAATCTGAATTTTTGAACCTCATAAGCCATCAGATACGGACTCCCTTAAACGGAATAATAGTACCCCTGGAACTGCTGAAGGGACCTGTTTATGCAAGAGAAATCGGTGAACTGGTTGAATTGCTTGATGTTTCGGTGAAAAGACTTGAAGACTTTGCAATTGATGCTTTACTTATTACCCGTCTCAAGACAAACCCTGATATTAAAAAAGAGGCAATTAATATATCTGATATTATAAGCGAAATACTTAAAGACAAGAAAATAATCTCTGCACAGAAAGGGAAAGAAATCGTTTTTAACAGCAAGGGGGAATATCATTACATCTCTGGTGAATATGAACTTATTAAAAAATGCTTAATCAATATCCTTATTCATCTATTGACATTTTCCAATGAAGGAGAGGTAATAAGGATCAGGG
>Ga0116170_10000870_pt1 | contig 31644 bp, 31 predicted proteins | sample AD_JPNHW1_MetaG_FD_89797 | JGI IMG/M metagenome (GOLD analysis project Ga0116170, IMG submission 89797) | Active sludge microbial communities of municipal wastewater-treating anaerobic digesters from Japan - AD_JPNHW1_MetaG | ecosystem: Engineered > Bioreactor > Anaerobic > Digestate | place... | reverse complement strand
AGCGCGATCGGCCCCTATAAGGGCGGGCTTCGCCTCCATCCCTCCGTCAACCTCTCGATCCTCAAGTTCCTCGGATTCGAGCAGGTTCTCAAGAACAGCCTCACGACTCTTCCCATGGGCGGCGGCAAGGGCGGTTCGGACTTCGATCCCAAGGGTAAATCAGACGCCGAGGTCATGCGCTTCTGCCAGAGCTTCATGACCGAGCTCTATCGCCATATCGGCGCCGACACCGACGTACCCGCCGGCGACATCGGCGTCGGCGGACGCGAGATCGGCTATTTGTTCGGCCAATATAAGCGGCTTTCGAACGAGTTCACCGGCATCCTTACCGGAAAGGGACTCAGCTACGGCGGATCGCTCATCCGTCCCGAGGCGACCGGCTACGGCTGCGTCTACTTCGCCGAGAACATGCTCGCCGTCAAGGGTGACGGCTTCAAGGGCAAGACCTGCGTCGTCTCCGGTTCCGGAAACGTCGCGCAGTACACCGTCGAGAAGATCAACCAGCTCGGCGGCAAGGTCGTCACGCTCTCCGACTCCGACGGCTATGTCTATGACGCCGACGGGATCGACGCGGAGAAGCTCGCCTTCGTCATGGAACTCAAGAACGTCAAGCGCGGCCGCATCAGTGAGTACGCGAAGAAGTTCCCGAAGGCGACCTATACCGCCGGCAAGCGCCCCTGGGAGGTCAAGTGCGACTGCGCGTTCCCGAGCGCGACCCAGAACGAGATCTCCGGCAAGGACGCGGAAGCCCTCGTTAAGAACGGCTGCAAGCTCGTCGCCGAGGGCGCGAACATGCCCTCGACCCCCGAGGCCATCGAGGTATTCCAGAAGGCGAAGCTCCTCTACGCCCCCGGGAAGGCCTCGAACGCCGGCGGCGTCGCCACGAGCGGCCTCGAGATGAGCCAAAACTCCATGCGCCTTTCCTGGACCCGCGACGAGGTCGACGCGCGGCTTAAGGGCATCATGAAGAACATCCACGACAACGCCTACGGCGCGGCCAAGCGCTTCGGCGACGAGGGCAACTACGTCATGGGCGCGAACATCGCCGGCTTCCTCAAGGTCGCCGACGCCATGATCGCCCACGGGGTGGTGTAATACTCGCGTTTCGAAGCCTTAGGCGCGGGGTCTTCCCCGCGCGAGGCTGTAAGGGGCGGCGGACCTTTGGTTCGCCGCCCTTTTTTGCATTCGGGCTTTTCCTGAATTACACTTGAGCTGACTGCCGCCATTGGCGAGAAACGCGAGGTGTCATGAAGCCCGATCTCAACACGATCCTGTTGCTGCTCGTCATCTTCAACGTTCTCCAGGTGATCGCCTTTGTGCTCAATTACCTGACCGACCGCGCGCGGCGCGGCTCGCGGGAGTGGATACTCTGGAGCCTGTGCTTTACCGCCGGATTCCTCCTCATCTTTCTCAGGCGGTCGATCCCCCCGCCCTTTACCCGTCTTGCCGTCGCGCTCTCGAACGCGTTCCTTTTCGGCGGGTACCTTTTCCTCTACGTCGGCATTGAGCGCTTCCTTGAGATTCGGCCGCGCAAGGCCTTTATCGTCTCCGTTACGGCGTTTTTCGCCGTGGGTTCCGTCGTGGCGAACGCGGTGCTCGTCGACGGTAACTTGAGCGCGACGGTCCTGTACCTTTCGCTCGCGTGCGTTATCCTTTTCATGGCGGTTCCGCTGTGGCGCCGGAGCCTTTCGTGCATCCGGGTCTCGGCTCGCTTTTTCGCGACCTTGCTCTTCGTCCAGGCCGTCTATCTCGTCGCGCGCTCGGTCCTCGCGTATACCGCCGTCTCGAACCTCGCCTTTTTCGAGTCGTCCGCCCCTCAGATTGCCTTGTTTCTCGTCCCCCTGTGCATGGGGTATCTGTGGTCTGTCTCGATCGTCATCATGCTGAACCACGCGAAGGCGAACGAGTACCGGGAGGCGCGGGCGAACCAGGAGCTCATTTTCAACACCCATCCCGACGCGGTATGGATTACCAATCTCACCGACGAGCGGATCGAGGACGTCAACGACGGCTTTACCCGCATAACGGGATTCGGGCGGAAGGACGCGATCGGCAAGACCACGGCCGAGCTCGGGTTTTGGAAGGATTGCGGGGATCGCGCGCAGGCAATCCGCACGGTGCGCGAGCGGGGTTCCTTCGAGGACCTCGAGGCCTCGTTCCTGACGAAGGCGGGGGAGCCCAAGCGCGGCATCGTCTCGTCACGAATCATCGCGCTCCGGGGCCAGGCGATGCTCGTGAGCGCCATGCACGACATCACCGCGCGCATCGAGATGGAGGCGGCCCTCAAGGCGAGCGAGGAGAAGTTCCGCCTCCTCATCGAGAATAGCTATGACGTCATGTATACCCTTGATCCCGCGGGCGTGATTACCTTCGTCTCCCCGGTATGGAAGCGGCTTCTCGGCCACGAGGTCAGCGAGGTCGTCGGAAGGCCGTTCCGCGACTTTGTCCATCCCGATGATCTCGCCGCGTGCAAGGAATTTCTTACGACGATGGCCGAGACGCGCGAGCGCCAAGCCGGCGTCGAGTACCGCGTGCTCCATCGGAACGGCTACTGGCTCTGGCATACCTCGAGCGCGGTTCCCTTCTTCGCGGAGAGCGGGACGCTCCGGGGCTTTTACGGAATCGCCCGCGACATCACCGAGCGGCGGGAATTCCAAAAGGAGCTCGAGCTTCAGGCAACGACGGACGAGCTCACCGGGCTCACGAACCGGAGGCGGTTTCTCTCGCTCGCCCAGGCGGAGCTCAAGCGCGCGCAGCGCATGAACCGCGCCCTCTCGCTCGCCTTGATCGACATCGACCACTTTAAGGAAATAAACGATACCTGGGGCCACGGCGTCGGCGACCAAGCGCTCCAGACCTTCGCGAGCATCATCCAGGGGCACATCAGGGAGATGGATATCCTTTCCCGGTTCGGCGGGGACGAGTTCGTGATCCTCTTCCCCGAGACGGATTCAAGCCGCGCCTCCGTCGTCCTCGAGAGGCTTCAGGAAGCCCTCGCCCGGACGCCGTTCGAGGCGGTTAAGCCGCCTGCCTTCTTAAGCGTCAGCGCAGGGCTCACGAGCCTCGTCGAGTCCTCGCGCGATGGCATCGATACCCTCGACGCGATCCTCGGCCGCGCCGACAAGGCGCTCTACGCGGCGAAGGAAGCGGGTCGCAAGCGCTTCTCTGTGCTCTAGTAACTTAAGTGCTATACTTATGCGAAAGGAGAGAAGGCCATGTGCGTGACGGTTCAGTACCATCGGGAGTTCCACCTTCCCGGCGAGACGCTCGCGATTAAGCAGGAGCTCGTTTCGCCCGAGGAGTATATCGATTTTCTCAAGCGCACGGACTTAGGGAGCCAGTACCCGAAGGAAGACTTCACCCACCGGATCGCCGACCTCGTGCGAAACGTGCAGATCAGCCTCATCGCCCGCGACAAGGCCTCGCGCGTCGTCGGCGCCTGCTTCGGGCTCACCGACTTTTCGTACTGGCTCTTCATCACCGATCTCGGCGTCGACCGCGCATACGTGCGTTCCGGGCTCGGGCGGGAGCTCATGCGCGTCGCCCATGACCTTTCGGGCGGCGAGCGGAAGATCATCCTCCTCACCTACGCGAACGCGCTCGCGGTACCGTTTTACGAAAAGATCGGGATGAGCCACGCGGAGAGCGTGATGGTCAAGGACGCGGTCGACTGGACCTCATTCACCGTCGAGTGATTCCGCCGGGGGCTCACGCGCCGCGTGTTCATGCGCCGCGCCGCGTGCTAACCCCCCGCGATCTGTGCTTAAATCCCGCGCAGTCGATTCGCCTTCGAGTTGTAGACCGCGCCGCCCGACTTCCCGTAGGCGTCGAGAATCGCCGAAGCCTCGATCCTGAGGATATCCGTTTGCACCGCGATCCCCCGCCGCTCGAGCTCTGCCCGCCAATCGGGCGGGATCGGGCCCTCGTCGAACCCCGCGTATCGCTCGACGTCCTCGCGCCGGGCGCCGATCAGGAGCGCGCGCACCCCCGACCACACGACCGCGCCGAGGCACATCGCGCACGGCGCAGCGCTCGAGACGAGCTCGAGGTTCGCGGGCCCGAGATCCCAGCTCCCCGCACCGCGCTCGGCGAGGGTGAGCGCCATGATCTCGGCGTGAGCGATCGAGGCGCTCTCGCCCACCACGCGGTTTACCCCGCAGGAGACGAGCTCTCGCGTCGCGACCGAGAAGACCGCCGCGCCGAAGGGACCGCCCGTGCCGCGCCTGGCGTTCTCCGCCGAAAGCGCGATCGCGAACGCCATCCGTCCCTCGGGCGTTTTGAAATCCCGAGGTCGCGCGGCGAGAAAGCCCTTAAGCCAGGGCGGCATGGCGATCGTAAAACGTTCCATCATCTCACGCTTAAGTGTAGTCCCCCCGGCGCATCAATGCCATGGAACACGAAGCGGCTTTCGCGCTATACTATGCGGTACCGTGTACTTGATTGAGGAGCGTGCAATGCTGGAAGAAATACGGAAGGATCTTGGCGCCGCGCTTGAGGAACTCTACGCCGCGTCGCGGGTTGAGAAAGAGGGGATTCTCGTCATTGGGTGCAGCACGAGCGAAGTGCTCGGAAAAAAGATAGGGACCGCGGGAAGCGAGGACGCCGCGCGCGCGATCTGGGAAACGGCCTGGAGCTTTTGCGCCAAGCATGGGCTCTTCGTCGCGGCGCAATGCTGCGAGCACCTGAACCGCTCGCTCGTCGTCGAGAAGGCGCTCATGAGTTCGCGTGGCCTCAAGCGAGTCAACGCGATCCCCCGGCGCGAGGCGGGCGGCGCGTTCGCGACCGCGGCCTACGCGGGCATGGAAGAGCCGGTCCTCGTCGAAAGCGTCGTCGCGGACATCGGGCTCGATATCGGCGGAACCTTAATCGGCATGCATATCAGGCCGGTCGTCGTCCCCGTCAGGGTGAGCGTCTCGCGCATCGGCGAGGCCTCGCTCATCCTCGCCCGGAGCCGCTGCCCGTACGTCGGCGGAGAGCGCGCGCGCTACGATTCTACCCTCGCATGAGGGCGCGCTCGCTTGACGGCGCGCGGCGCCCGGGGTATGATTAACTCATGGATATCGCGGAACTCTCGACGGTCATGTCCCAAAATCGCGTTCAGGAAGCCGCTTCGACCGAAGTGCTCAAGCTCGCCATGGACGGCGCCCAGGCGCAAGGCGCGGGCATCGTTTCCATGATGGACTCAGCGCGCGCGATAACCGATCCCACCCTCGGGAATCGCGTCGATCTTCTCGCCTGACCTCGAACGAACGATTTTTTTGCGCGGAAAATAATCCCGGCTTCGTGGCCGGGTTTTTTATTTTAAACGTGATGGAGAAAAGAAAGGGGATGAGGCAGGAGGCTTCAGGATCGGCGCGGGCGGGTCGTTCGGAGCCGCCTCAAACGGAAGTCATCGAAGGGGCGGAGGCTCCTTTCGCTCGGTTGACATTCGGCGCCGAAACGGACAATCTTGACGGAGCTTTTCGATCGGGAGGGACCCATGCGTTCGCACGAAATCGACTATGAGCTCATCGGCGATGACCTGCAGATCATCGAGATCGAGCTCGATCAGGGAGAGACCGTCATCGCCGAGGCGGGCGCCATGAACTATATGGAGGACGGCATCGACTTCGAGGCACGGCTCGGGGACGGCTCCGTCGCCGACCAGGGTATGCTCGGCAAGCTCCTCGACATGGGGAAGCGCGCGATCACCGGCGAGTCCCTGTTCCTCACCCATTTCACAAACCGCGTCGCCGGCAAGAGGCGCGTCGCGTTCGCCGCCCCCTATCCGGGAAAGATCGTCCCGCTCGATCTTGCGAAGCTCGGCGGCCGCTTTACCTGCCAGAAGGACGCGTTCCTCTGCGCGGCGTTCGGGACTCGGTTCGACATCGCCTTCACGAAGCGGCTTGGCACCGGTTTCTTCGGCGGCGAGGGCTTCATCCTCGAGTCGCTCTCGGGCGACGGAAAGGCCTTCGTGCACGCGGGAGGAACCGTCGTCGAGAAGCATCTTTCGGGCGAGACCATCCGCGTCGACACCGGCTGCATCGTCGGCTTCACCGACGGGATCGACTACTCGATCGCGCGCGCGGGAAACCTCAAGTCGATGTTCTTCGGCGGCGAGGGGCTGTTCCTCGCGACGCTTTCGGGCACGGGTACCGTGTACCTCCAGAGCCTTCCGTTCTCGCGACTCGCGGACCGCGTCCTCGAACACGCGCCGCGGGCACTCGGCAGCTCGCAGGACGAGGGTTCCGTACTCGGCGGCCTCGGGCGGCTCTTCGAGCGCTGACGCTGTTCCTTGGGCGCCGGCGTTATGGCTACGACGCCGGTACGGCGCTGACGAACGGTGATGCGCCGCTGATTATTCGCACTTTTAGGTGAGGGGGATTTGATTATGAAGAAAAAGTCATTCGTCGCGGCCTTCGTCGCGGCGCTTTGCATACTCTCGGCTCGCGGGGCCTATGCCGCCGACAGCGTCTTTTACGGCTCGAGGGAGGCGCGGGTAACGCGCTCGGGCGAGCTCGCCTCGAAGGCGGACGTGTACACGATCGAGGTCGGGGGAAAGCCCATCGTCATCGACGCGATGGGAAACCTCAAGGGTACCGCCGGGCTTAAGATCGAGGCGAAGGACCTCGAGATCTTTTTCATCACCGACGTTCAGTACGTGAGCCTTCCCGACCGAACGATCCTCTCCGTGGACTTCGGAAACGGCGACTACGCGACGGGCGCGTTTTACGTACTCGGCAACGCGCTCGACAAGAACCCCACGTTCCTCGCGTACTCACCCCGGATCAAGGCCGGGCAGTTCGCGTCGAACGGCAAGTACGCCTTCGAGGCGACGCACGACACCTATCGGCTCATCGACGTCGACGCCCGGAAGATCGTGTACGAGCGGCGCGTCGTCACCGACGGCGACATCCGCTACGACAATCGGCTCTCGTACGAGGGACCGGGCGCGATCAGGGTCCGCTTCTACCATTACGTCGGCGCGGAACGCGAAAGCGGCACCGCGCTCATCGACGCGATGACCGGGAAAGACCGTTAGCGCCGGTGACGCGCGGTATTTCGTGAGATCGGAAAAACCCGCCCTCCGCGTCGCGTCGTTCAACGCGGAGAACTTCTATCTCCTCCTCGACGCGGAGTACACCCGGCTCGAGCTCGAGGCGATCGACGAGACCGGCTATCTCGCGATGAACTCGTCGATATTCAACCCGAACAAGAGCCGCGCGAAGATCGCCGAGATCGCGCGCGTCATCCTCGAACATGATTTCGACCTTGTCGGTCTTTGCGAGGTCGGCGGGATGGAAACCCTCGTCGCCTTTAACCGCATCTACCTCGACGGGCGCTACGACTGCCATCTCCACGAGGAGAACTCGCGGCGCGGCATCTTCGTCGGGGCGCTCCTTAAGAAAGGGCGCTTTCCCGGCGCGCGCGCCCGGAACGTCTCGGGGAATTTCTCTCGCAACCTCCTGAGGCTCGACCTCGGCCGCTCGGGCGGCGGGCTCGAGGTGTTCGTCGTGCACCTCAAGAGCCAATACGGCGACGACCGCGGGATCGGTCAGCGGCTTCGCGAGGTCTCGCGGCTCGCTTCCGTCGTGCGGCATCGGCGATGCGTGGTCATGGGGGACTTTAACGGAATCCTCATCCCGGGGCAGAGCCAATTTGAGTACGACGAGTTTCTCTCTCTTCCCCTGCGCGACGTCCTTGAGGCCGTCGGCGTTCCCCCGGAAAGCAGGCGCACCCACTATCATTTCTCGCCCGAGCCCTCCTTCGCGCAGCTCGATTACATCTTCTGCACGGAGGACATCGAGGTTCTCGAGGCCGGCGTGATCGAGGAGGAGATCCCGGTGAACCGCGCGATGCGCGACCTGCTTCCCTCCGACCATCTCTTCATTCAGGCGACGATCAGGCCCTCGTGATCCGCCTCGAGATATTCAAAGACCGCGCCTCCGGGCTATACTGATTCAACGGAAAGGAATGACGAAGCATGAAAGCAGTGATTTTTGATATGGACGGCGTGCTCGTGGACAGCGAGCCGCTTCATTACGAGTCTGACAGCGAGCTCTTGAGGCGTCTCGGCATCTCGGTGCCCGACGGGTATCTCGACCGCTTTATCGGCATGTCGAACCCCGCGATATGGGAAGAGATAGCGAACGAGTTCAAGATCCAAAAGGACGTGCGGGAAATCCTGAACGCCCAGCTTTCGCTCAAGCTCAAGCTCCTCAAGCGCGCCGAGGTCAAGCCCATCGACGGGATACCGGAACTCCTCAAAGAGATCAGACGCGCGGGGCTCCCGGTCGCCGTCGCCTCGTCGTCCTCGTCGATCTTCATCAAGGAAGTCCTCAAGCGCATTGGCGTCGACCGCCTCATCGACGGGTTCGTGTCGGGAGAAAGCGTTGCCCGCAGCAAGCCCGAGCCCGACGTCTTCCTCAAGGCGGCCGAGTTCCTCGGCGTCGAGCCGGCGGACTGCGTCGTCATCGAGGACTCTAAGAACGGGACGATCGCGGCGAAGCGCGCCGGCATGAAGTGCGTCGGTTTCAATAATCCCCATCCGGGCAACCAGGACCTTTCGGCCGCGGACTTGGTCATCGACGATTTTCGGAAACTCACCCTGAAGGCGTTAAGCGCGGTTTGAGAAATCCCTGCCTCGCGCGCGATTCCGTGATATCCTGATGCCTGGCGTGTTCTGAACGCACGGAGGCTGCCATGACGAAGCGTTTCCTCGGTATCGCGCTCTGCGCCTTTTTGGGCGCGTCCCTTTTCGCGCTTGACGTGCAGAAGGACATCATCGATCGGTCGCGGACGTACGTCGGCTGCGCCTACTCGACCGGCGGGACGCGGCCGCCCGAGTTCGACTGTTCGGGCTTCGTCGGCTACATCCTGCGCCCCTTCGTCCCGGGCCTTCCCCGCCTTTCGCGCGATATGGCCGACTCAGGCACGCCGATCGCGAAGGACGCGCTCGAGCCCGGCGACCTCGTCTTCTTCGCGACGACGCAGGTGCCCGGCGCGATCTCGCACGTCGCCCTCTATATCGGCGGGGGCTCGATCATCCACGCGATATCCGATGGCCCCGAACGCGGCGTCCACGTAACCCCGCTCGGCGCGCGCTATTGGCAAACCCATTTCGCGAGCGCCGTCCGCGTACTGCCGCCGTCGGCCTCTGCCTCAGGCGAAACGGCGTCCGCGGCGCCTGCAAAAACCGCGTCCGCTCAGTCCGCCGCACCCGCGCCAAAGAGCGCAGCAACTACCCCGAAGCCTGCCGCTACTACCGCTAAGTCTAGCGCGACCGCACCGAAATCCGGCGCGGCGGCACCGAAGCCCGCGACGGCCGATACGAGCCCGTCTCCCGCGAAACCTGCCGTGCCCGCGCCGAAGGGCGCGCCCGAGACCGCGGCCAGCGCTCCCTCTCCGTGGGACACCTGGAACGGGTACATTCGGGGTGACTATGAGCAATGGAAGGCGCAGGAGCAGCGAAAGCTCGAGGCACAGGAAAAGGCCTACGACAAGAATAAGGAAAAAAGCGATTTTGACGAATGGAAGAAGGCGAACGGGGAGTGATGGCGTCGCGAAGCGTGAACCCGTAGGTCCCCGCCTCGCGCACGTCGCTTGCTAGCGGTTCGTTACTGACCGTGGGTGCACGAGTGATCGGAGCCATGGCCCGCGCATCCGATATGCGAATCGGCAAGCTCTCCGTTCGCGAATGCCTGGGCCGCCTTTCGCGCGTCGCCCGAGGCTCCGCGGATGACCGCGATTCCGTGCGAGCCAAGGACGCGTACCGCCCCGTCGCCCATGTTCCCGGCGACCATGTGCGTGACCCCCGCCGCGGCGAGGTCGACGGCGACACCCGATTTGCAACCGCATCCCTCGGGCGAGGGGATCGTTTTCTCTTCAGTCAGGTTCGCGCCGTTTACGGCGAACACGAGAAATTCCTTGCAATGCCCGAAGTGCTCATCGATGAGTCCGTCGCGCGACGGTACCGCTATTTTCATGTGTGTCTCTCCTTTTCGCGTAACCGAAATATCTCCCCCCTCGATGCGGAGGGCCTTGCCGTTCAGGATCGCGTCGGCGACCTTTCGCCGCGCAGACTCGACGATCCGGCCGAAGGTCGGCCGCGAAACGCCCATGCGCCGCGCTGCCGCTTCCTGATAGAGCCCCTCAAGGTCCGCGAGCCTGAGCGCCTCCGCCTCGTCTGGGGCGAGGACGCTTTCCTCGAGCTCGCGCGCCGGAACGCCTGAGGGTTTAAAAACCCGCGCGGGGATCTCCGCGCAAAGGTAGCGCTCGTTCAAGGGGCGCGGCATTACCACGTTTCCTTTTGTTGAGTTCTGAACATATGACCATAATACTGGAGAAGCGGCCGATCGTCAAGCCAATGCCCGACCACCAAATTCCTGGTATATGGTCTCGCGCCGAAAAATGCGATATAAAAAAATAACCCACAAACTCTCTCGAATAAGGCGGTCGTATGAAGAATTTGCGCATTCCTCGCGTCCTAGTCCCGACGATTTTTTTTGCCCTGGCGCTCGCCCTTGTCTCCTGCTCAGGCGGTCCCCGATCGAGCAAGGAAGCGCGAAAGGCGCTTGCCGAGAAGCGGTACGGCATCGTCGACTCGTTCACTTCAAAGGCCCTGGCGGTTTCCGCATTAAAAGAAAACGCGACGCGGCCCATCCAGATCACCCTCCCGCCTTCATACTACGCGAACCCGAAACTTCGCTATCCGGTCCTCTATTTCCTGCACGGACACAGCGAGGGTCCCGGCTCGCTCTTCAAGAACGGGAAGTACATCGCGAAGCTGATGGCCGATAAGGCGATACCGGAGATGATCATCGTCGAGCCGGACGGTTCGACGCGCTATGGCGGCGGGTTTTACGCGAACTCGCCCATGACGGGAAATTACGAAGACTACCTCACCGGGGAACTCATCGCGTTCATCGACGCCAACTACCGCACGATCCCCGAGGCCTCGGCGCGGGGCATCGCGGGGTTTTCGATGGGCGGGTTCGGCGCGCTCGCGCGGGCCATGGGTCATCCCGACCTCTACGGCGCGGTGTACGCGTTCGCGCCCGGGGTGCTCGCGCCCGAGGGTCTTCCGGTCGCCATGGAGGCATGGAACGACGACGCGCAATTCCTGAACGCATATGCCTCCGTATTCTCCCCGACGCCGGGCGCGGCCGAGCCTGGGCGGATTCCCCGGTTTGACGGCACCGACGCGGATCGCGCGACGATCGCCGACTGGTACTCGGGCTTCGGCGACTGGGACAAAAAGATCGCCGCGTACCGCGCGAAGGGCGCGAAGCTCAAGGCGATCAAGATCGCGTATGGACGGAACGACGAGTATCGGTTTATCCGCGAGGGATGCGAGTACCTGCACGACGCGCTCGATCAGGCGGGTATCGCGCACGAGTTCTCGCAGGTCTCGGGCGGGCATCGGCTTGGGGTGTCGCTCGTCGTCGAGGATATCCTGCCGTTTATCGGCGCTCACCTCGCGACGCCCGGTCTTCCCCCTTCTCGGTAGTGCCCTTCCGCGCCCGCGCGGCGGGCAACTCTTTCGCGCCGGGCGACGCTCTTGCCCCTTGCGGGGGCATTGCCCCGTTTTCGACCGCGAAGGGCGCAGGCGTGGCGGACTCATGTCCCTGTTCCCAAACCTGCGACCAATTCCACAGCGAGGTCAGGACCGGCGCGAGCGCCTTTCCCTTTTCGGTAAGGGCGTACTCGTAGCGGGGCGGATGCTCCTGATAGAGGCTTTTCACGACGAGCTCGGCTTCCTCGAGGTACGAGAGCCTTTGCGCGAGGATGTTCGTCGTGATCCGCTCCGGCCCGGAAAGGAATTCCTGGTAGCGCTTTTTCCCCAAGAAGATGTCCCGAACGACGACGAGAGTCCAGCGGTCCCCGATGACGTCGAGGGCTGTTGCGATGGGGCAGGGTGATCGATGCGCGCTATCTTTCATACCGTAATAATACCCTAAAGGCTTGCAAAAAGAAAGTGACTGTGCTATACCTTGCGTATGGAGACTTGCAACTTGCAAGCGACAAGGAGAAAAGCATGGAAAAAGCATGGACGAAAACGGAAGCGGGAGCGCTCGCGGAACTGAAGCGAACCGAGCTTAAGGAAACCCTCGGGATGACGGGCGCGGAGATTTCGCTGAACCGTCTCGGGGTCGGGCAGGCGATCCCCTTTATCCACAGGCATCGGGAGAACGAGGAGGTGTACCTCGTGCTCTCCGGAACGGGAGAGTTTTGGCTTGACGGGGAAATTATCCCGGTACGCGAAGGCTCGTGCCTGAAGGTCTCTCCCTCGGTCGGCCGCTCGCTTCGGGCGTCGGCGGATAGCGCGCTCACGTACGCGTGCGTACAGGCCGCCGCGAACTCCCTGAAGGCCTACACGAGAACCGACGGCGTCCTCCTTGAAGAGAAAACGGGTTGGTGATCTTTACGGCGCCGATCGCCTTTCGCTAGAGAAGGGCGATCGCGTCGCGAAGGTCGTCGACTACCATGGCGCTATCGCGATACCCGTCGGCGATGGCTTGATGCCCGGCGGTGTAGAGCGCGCAGCGGGCGCCGATCGCCTGCGCGACCTCGAGGTCGTGCAGGGAATCGCCGATCATGACGACGTCCCGTCCCTCGGTCGGTTGCTTTTCCATCCACCCTGCGGCGAGGTCTGCCTTTGACGTGGCGTAGATATGCCCGATCCCAAGTATCTCCGAAAAATACGATTCAAGCGGATAGGCTCCGACCTGTCTGAGAAGATTATCTTGCTTTGACGCCGAAAGGAGTATCTGCCTGAACCCGCGCCTCCGCGCCTCTTCGAGGGCGGCAAGGGCGCTCGGCGCGAGCGCGCAGCCTTCGCTCGCCTTTTGGTAGAGGCCGATGAACTCCCGCGCGAGAACCTCGAACGGCGTCTTCTCGAAATCGAAACCGCACTTCCGGTAATAGTCCTGGACGGGAAAGCAAAACGTACGCCGGTACGCCGCGGCGTTCGCGAACTCGGGGAGCTCGTTTTTCCTGAGGATCGCGTTGATGCACTCGATGCAGACGGCGACGTCGTCGAGCAGCGTGCCGTTCCAGTCCCAAATGATCGTCTTCATCGCGGTCAGTATAGCCCGGATGCGATCGCGGGGACAACGGCGCGTCTCGCGCTCCGCATGCGGAGATGGTATACTTGATCGCAAAGGGCGGTTTCCCGATCGCGTTTGCCGCCCAAAGGACGTATCCCGTGCGGAAATATATGTATATCGCGCTCTGCTTTCTTATCGCCGCGCTCCCGGTTTTCGCGGAATCCTCGGAGCTCTTTCTCTACGTGCCCACCGACGACGAGATGGGCCGCTTCATGGGGATGCATCAGTTCCTACGCGAATGGGACGAGAACAAGCGGGACGTGGACGCGAAGGCGCTCGACGCGCTCTATTCCGCGAACGTCGGCAAGAACACGTTGAACGGCCTTCAGTTTGAGGCGTTCTTGCGGAATACCAAGAACGCCGCCGTTCGCAAGGAGGTCCTCGACTACCTGGACGCCCATGCGCTCGCCGACCCGTTCGCGGCCTGCCTGAAAAAGCTCTATGCCGCGAAGGAGTTGCCGCAGGAATCGGGCGGGACAGCCGCGCGCCGCTACTCTTATCAAGACGAGGAGTTCGACGAGGATATCGACCTTTTCGATTTTTACGAGACGGGGTTCTTCGACCAAAAGCTCGGCCTGCTCCTTTTCGATAACGGATGGGAGCAGGTATCGCTCAACGGCGGGACGCCCGCGAAGCCCGAAGCCTCTGCGGCGCCTGATGTAGCCGCGGAGGGCGCTGCCGCCGCTGAGGGCAAGGCTCAGGATGCCGCCGCTGCGGAGAGCAAAGCCCCAGCCGCCGCGCCGTCCGTCGAAAGCTTTTATCTTATCTACGGCGGCGGGACGAGCACTATGACCGTGTACTGCAAGAAGTACGCGCGGCTCCCGGAGGCGAAGATCGCCGAAGTCCTCGCGGCGGAACCGTTTCCCGCAAAATACGAAGGCTGGAAGGCGTTCGGCCTTGACGCGAAGGGCATCCTCGCGGGCTCGGGCGCGAGTAAGTATATCGTCGCGTACGGCATCGGCCCCGACACGATGCCCGGCATCGACTCGGGCGCGTTCAACGCGTACCTCTATGACGACAAGACCGAGACGCTCTACGAGATGAGCGCGTCGATCAACTTTTCCCCGATGAACGTCAACTACCCCACGCGCGACAGGATCTACAACTACGTGCTCTTCAATACCCTGTTCTGCTTCTTGAATAAGTGACGGCCGTTCGCGGCCGCCAGAAAGGGAGGATGCCATGGAAAGCTACCTGATTAAGGATACCACCCGGGAACAGCGGGAGGAGATCGTCCGAAGGTCCCTGAGCTCCGGGGGCGACGGATGCGAAGGCTGCTCGGGTTGCGGCGGCCTCGATCCCTTTGATCTCTATCAACCCTACATCGACGGGAAGAAGGAGATCGCGGAGATCACGCGGGAGTTTAACGCGAAGTACGTCCACGGTCGGTGATCCCCGGCATTCCTTTTTTTCTATGACGCCCGCGCGAGCCGGGTGTTTCCCTTCACGAGCGAGGCGCAGAGGGCCGCGACCGCGGCGAGCGATGCCGCGAGGAAGGTGAGGTGCAGCCCGCTCGTCGCCGCGGCGCCCGCCGCAACCGGCGCGGAACTCGCCGCCGAGCGAAGGGCCGCCGCGGCGCGCGAGGTACCCGCGTTGAATATCGCGCCCGAAAGCGCGACGCCTAATACCATCCCGATATTGCGCATCGTCGCGAGCGTGCCCGAGGCCGATCCGCGATGCTCGGCCGGAACCGAGCCCATCACCGCGCTGTTGTTCGGAGACTGGAACATGCCGGAGCCCGCGCCCGCGAGCGCCATCGCGACGATGATGTACCAGTACGGGGTATTCCCGTCGAGCCGCGAAAGGAGCGCGAGCGCCACCGCCATGACGGCCATCCCCGCCGAGCTGATGAAGCGGCTGTCGTGGCGGTCGGAGAAGCTCCCGCTCGCGGGCGCGGCGAGGATCGTCGCGATCGGCATCGGCATATAGAGGAGTCCCGTCATCGCCGGCGAGAGGGCGAGGATCTTCTGAAAGTAATACGGCGCGAGAAAGGCCATCATGAACTGGGCCGTGAAGTTAAAGGTGGTCGCCATGAGGCTCGCGCTGTAGACGCGATTCCGAAAGAGCCCGAGGCGAAGCATCGGCGCGGGGGTTTTCCGTTCCCAGGCGACGAAGGCCGCGCCGAGGGCGAGGCCACAACCGAGCATGAGGGCGAAGGTCGAGCGGGAGAAACCGGCCGACGCGGAAAGGTCGAGCGGGAGAAGGATCAAAAAGAGCGCGGCGAAGACGAGGACGGCGCCGAACGCGTCGAAGCGCTGGGCGACTCGCGGCTTGTCGGCGGGAATGCCGCGCGCGGCGAGGATGGTCCCCGCGATGCCGATCGGGATATTGATGTAGAAAACGCTTTGCCATCCGAATGAGCCGACGAGGAAGCCCCCCGCGACCGGCCCGACGCAGCACGCGGAGGCGACCGCCACCGCGATGATCCCGAACGCCTTCCCGCGCCGCGCTGCGGGCACGTTGTTCGCGATGATCGCCGAGCTCGAGGAGAACATCATCGCGGCGCCGAGCGCCTGAACGACCCTGCTCGCGATAAGGAGATAAATCCCCGAGGAAAGCGCGCACAGGAGCGAGCCGAGGGTAAACGTCGCGAACCCGGCGATGTAGACCCTCCGGTGCCCGCGGATGTCAGCGAGCCGGCCAAAGGTCAGGAGCAGGCTGCTGATGACGAGGAGATACGCGGTGATGACCCATTCGACCGAGGCGAGCGAGACGGCGAAATGGCGCTGTATCGCCGTGACGGCTACGGTAACGGCGCTCGTGTCGAGCGCGGACATGAACGTTCCGACCGCGAGGGCGGGCAGGAGGAGCGGGTTCCCTTCTTTTTCCGATGCTTTCATGATGACTCCTTTCTTCAGGTTTCCGATAAACATGAGTAATTGCTCATAATGTAATTAGGAGCGAAGAGTGTGTCAAGATAATATGAGCAAAAACTCATAAAAACATTGACACCGCGCGACCGGGTGCCCTACAATCGAAACCATCATATGGAACGGAAAAAAACGATACGGGAGCCCAAGCAGAAGCGAAGCGTCGAAACGCGGGACAAGATACGGAGCGCCGCTCTCGCGCTCTTCTGCCGCGACGGGTATTACGGGACGACGACGAACGCGATCGCGAAGGAGGCGGGTGTGCCCATCGGGAGCCTTTACTCCTATTACGCCGACAAGGACGCGCTCTTCCTTGAGATCCTTTCGGATTATAACGGGCTCTTCGTCAAGGCGAACGAGGATGTGCTCTCGCGCGAGGACCTCTATCGCGCGGACAAGCGCGGCTGGCTGCGCGCGCTGATCGAAAGCCTGATCGACGTTCACGAGCGCTCCCGCGAGCTGAACCGCGAGATCAAGATACTCTCCCTGTCCCGTCCCGACATCGCCGAGATTCGCGAGCGGAGCGACGCGGTGGTCAGGAAGCTGACGTTCGACTTTTTCACGCGCTATCGGGACGAGTTCGCGATCGACGACGTTGAGTCGGCGGCGACCGTCTCGTTTACCTTCATATCGGCCGTGGTCGATTATCTCGTGTTTGAACGGCCAGACGCGGACCGAAAGCGGATCATCGACGCGGCGGTCGAGGGCCTCTATCGCGCCTTGAAGGGGTAAGGGTTTGACCGCGCTTTAAAACGCGCGAAGGCCGCCTGAGCACTCGGCTCGGGCGGCCTTCTCGTTTTGTTCGATAACGCTTAGTAGCGATCGTTGCTGCGGGGCTTGTCGATGGACTCGTTGACCTTGAGCTGGCGACCGTCGAGGGTCACGCCATTGAGCGCGGCGATCGCGGCGCGAGCCTCGTCCTCGGTTCCCATCTCGACGAAGCCGAAGCCCTTCGAGCGGCCGGAGTCGCGGTCAGTGATGACCTTCGCCGAAACGACCTTTCCATGCTGCTGAAAGAGGTCGTTAAGACCGGCTTCGTTCGTGTCGTAACTAAGATTTCCTACGTAAATTTTCTTGCCCATTTTGGCATCCTTCACCCGATAGTTCCTATCGGATTATATTGTGTGCTTATCCCAATGATAAGCGATAGTCATTCGTAGCCCGTTTGTCCAATTATTAGCATTCAGGATGAACTGACGATCACTATAATCATAGCATTTCTTCGCCGACTTGTCATACTTTCTTATTGGGGAAATGCGCCTAATTCGCCGCTTTTTTCCGCTTTTCCCGCCCGAAACGCGAAAATCGCGCGTTTTTCCCGTTTCTGCCGTCCGTGATAAAAGTCCGGCTTGCCCGGTTTTTCGTATCCGCGCGCCATGCTATACTGCGCAGGCAATGGATCACCAACGTTGAGAGGGAACGAAATGACGACATCACCTAAGAGCTACCGTAAAAAGGCGATACTTCTCGCCGCGCTCTGCGCCCTGTTCTGCGCGCTTCCGCTCGGCGCGCTTCGCGCGGAAGCCCCTCGAGCCGAAACCCCTCGACCGCAAAAGCGGCCTCGCGTCGCGTTGGTCCTCCAGGGAGGCGGCGCGTTGGGCATCGCCCACATCGGCGTTCTCAAGACGATCGAGGAGGTCGGTATCCCCGTCGACATCGTCGTCGGCACCAGCATGGGCTCGATCATCGGCGGGCTTTACTCGATTGGCTATACCTCCGACGAGCTTGAGCGGATCACCCTTGGGGCCGATTGGCTCAATCTTTTTTTCGCGCGGACTCAGCCCGAGGACGAGCGTTTTTGGGATCGCCTCGATCGCTCGCGGTACTTCGCGTCCGTGGGGTTCAACCGTCAGGGACTCAAGTTCAATGGTGGGCTTTTATCGGATCGACGGATACTCACCTTCTTTGATCGGCTTACCCTCGGCGTTTCCATGCCCGCCTCATTCGACGCCTTCCCCCGCCAATATCGCGCCGTCGCGACCGACTGCGAAACGGGCGAACGGGTCGTGTTGAGCGAAGGGTCGCTGACCGACGCGATGCGCGCGAGCATGAGCATCCCCGGGGTTTTCACGCCCTATTATCTCGACGGGAAATACCTCATTGACGGCGGCGTCGTCGACAACCTGCCGGTAGACGTCGCGCGGGAATTGGGCGCAGACATCGTGATCGCGGTTCAGCTGTCGGGCGGAAAGCAGCCTTCAAATGATGCGATTAGCTCATCGCCGGTCGTGACGCTCAAGCGCACGATGGATATCCTGATGGCCCAGAACGTGGAGGCGCAAGTCCCCCACGCGGATTATGTCCTCAACGTCGATCTCTCCGGATATCAGACGACCGATTTCCTGCGCGGCGAGGAGATCTTGGCGCTCGGGAAGAACGCGGCATTGGCGCATCACGAGGATTTCGTCGCGCTCAAGCGGCGCATCGACGCGCTCGGCATCCCGGCGAAGGCGGTCGCGAGGCCCGCGGTCCCGCCGATTACCGCAGTCGACGTCGAGGGCGTCTCCGGGAAGGAACGGGCGAAGCTCGTCGCGCGGCTCGAGACGCTCGAGGGCGCGCCCTTCGACGAGGGAAAGGGGCAAGCGTTCCTTTCATGGATCGACCAGCTGGGCCTGTATCAATCGATCAGGTTCTACCAGACCGCTCGGGGAAACGACACCGTCCTTGTTTTGCGGGTGGAGAAGCGGACGGCGCAAAAGCAGTCCGTGCGGTTGGGGTATTCCTCGGCGTTGACCTATGGGGAAACGCTCGCGAGCAAGAACGTCCTTTCCCCGGGTCTCGTGTTCCGGGGACTGACCACTCCGGAGGCGAAGCTCTCGCTCGATTTCGGGATCAACGACCGGCCCGAGGTCGCGGTCGCTTTCTTGCAGCCCGTGGAGGGCCGCCTCTTCGCCGAACTCGCGTTTCGGGCGGATACGGACACGGACACGTACGTTTCAGGCGACTCGAAGAAGATTTCCTCGGAGGTCAAGGAACAATCGACCTCCTTCCGGGTCGGCGTCACCCCATTCGACCGTTCCGAGATCGCCGCCGGGCTTCGCTACGATCGATATCCCTCACGCGATGACGACCTGCCCGAGATCAGCGCCGGGCCCTCGGTCACCGACGCGCCGCTCGCCTTCGTCTCGCTCAAGGTTCTGCTCTTCGACTCGTTTATCTTCCCGCAAAAGGGCTTCTATCTTTCGGCCGCCTATCAGCAGGGCCTTTCGGCCTTCGGCGACTCGCGGGAGTTCCGCACGCTGACGACCTCGGGTTGTCTGGTCCCCCCCTTCGACATACCGCTTTCGACCGAACTCGAGTGGATGTACGGGACGGATTTCTCCTCGTACGGCGACGAGGCGCGCGCGGCGCCCCTGTACTACAAGGCGAGCCTCGCGAACCGGCGCATGTTCCCCGGCGTGCTCAACGTCACCGAAAGGATCGGAAGCCACGCCTGGGGCGTGAGCCTCCTCGAGAAGTATCAGCTGAACTGGTCGGTGCGCGCGCTCAAGATGCCGATCTTCGTCCTCCTCCACGGGGCCGTCGGCACCGTGTTGCAGGACGCTGACCAGATCCAGGCGATCGAATCGCGGAGCTTCTGGAATTCGGATTGCGGCCTCGGCATGCGCGTTACCGACGGGTTCGGGATCATGTTCCGGGTAGGGGCGACCGCTCGGTTCGACGAAAGGGCGCAGCCTTTTTGCGCCATCGACTTTGGTTCCTTCGGGATCAGGTAGCGCCCGCAGCCGGGTATAGCTCGCGCATGGCGGGCGGCTTGCGCCCATGATTTTCCTCCGGCTTCGCCGCCGGAGGATTATCCCGAATGGCTTTTTCTGATATACTCCGTGGCATGAAGCAAGATAATTCCGAACAAAACGCAAATAGCTTTGCGACCCTTTTTGAAAACAGCCTATCCCGCATGGAGAAACTGCAACCCGGCCAGGCGCTCGAGACCCAGATCGTGTCCATCTCGAACGACTGCATCTTCCTCCAATTGAGCGGCAAAAGCGAAGGCGTCCTCGACCGCGCCGAGCTGACGGACAAGGATGGAAAGTTGTCCGTCAAGGAAGGGGACACCGTCAAGGTCTTTTTCCTTCAGGCGAAGAACGGCGAGATGCGGTTCACCACGCGGATTAGCGGGGATAAGGCCGGCCAGGCCGTGCTGGAGAACGCGTATAAGAACAAGATCCCCGTCGAGGGCCTCGTCGAGAAGGAAATCAAGGGCGGCTACGAGATTAAACTCGGCGAGTCCCGCGCCTTTTGCCCCTTTTCCCAGATGGGCCTCAAGCGGGCGGACGGCGCCGAATCCCCGATCGGGAAGCGGCTTACGTTTAAGATCCAGGAATACAAGGAAGGCGGGCGCAACATCCTCGTCTCGAACCGGGTGATGCTCGAAGAGGCGCGCGCGGAGCAGGTCGAGGAGCTGAAGAAAACCCTCAAGGAAGGCGCGGTAGTTAAGGGCACGATCGCGTCGATCCAGGGCTTCGGCGCCTTCGTCAACCTCGGCGGCGTTCAGGCCCTGCTTCCCATATCCGAAATAGGGCGGAACCGCGTCGAGGACATCCATGCGGTCCTGTCGGTCGGGCAGGAGATCGAGGCCGAGATCATCAAGATCGATTGGCAGAGCGAGCGCATCTCGCTGAGCATGAAGCGCCTCCTCTCGGACCCGTGGTCCACCGCGAAGGAAAACTACCCCAAGGATTCCAAGCATACCGGCACGGTCGTCCGGATAACCGACTTCGGCGCGTTCGTTTCGCTGGAGCCGGGCCTCGACGGACTCGTCCACATCTCCGAGCTTCGGGGCGAGGATAAGTACGGAAACGCGAAGGTCCCCCTCAAGATGGGGCAGACCGTCTCGGTCCTGATCCAGGACGTCGACGTCGCGAAGAGGAGAATCTCCCTCAAGCCCGCCTCGTCCCTTGACGAAGACGAGACTTCGAAGAAGTATCTCGAGGACGACGTCGCGGGAGATACCTACAATCCCTTCGCTGCCCTCTTAAATAAGAAGAAATAGGTTTTCGGCGCTTGCGCGCGACGCGCACGAGCGCTACGTTTGAAGGATTGCCCCGGACGACGGCCCTTGCCGTTTTCCGGGGCGTTTTTTTTACGCGTGGACGAGCCGGTTCCGTCCCTCGTTCTTTGCGCGGAAAAGAAGCGCGTCGGCTTCGCGGAAGAGCGTCTCCGGCGTGTCGATGATATCCGTCGCCTGCGCGAGCCCGAGGCTGATCGAGACGTGGATGGATCCGGCCTCAATGGAGAACTCCCGCGAATCGATCTCTTCCCTGAGCCGCTCCGCGACGACGGCCGCCGGCTCCTCCTCGGTATTCGGCATCACCAGCGCGAACTCCTCGCCGCCGATTCGGAAGAAAAAATCTATCTCGCGTATCTGCGTCGCGATTCGGGCCGTCAACTCCCGGAGCACGGCATCACCCGCCGGATGCCCGTAGGTATCGTTGATCGCCTTGAAATGATCGATGTCGAAGATGACGAGGGAAAGCGCCGTACGGTACCGCGCGAATTGCTGCATCTCCCGCGAAAGGACGCTTACGAAATGCCGACGGTTGTATATCCCGGTAAGCTCGTCGGTGAGCGAAAGCTCGAAGAGGCGCGACTCTACCTTTTTTCTGTCGGTGATGTCGGTGAAGGAAAGTATCACCGCGTTGTCGAGGGCGTTCCGCGAGACTTGCGCGAATACGGTTCCGCCCCAGCGCGTCTTGAGCTCGAAATCCTGTTTGCCCGACGCGCGGTCGGCGACGAAGGTCCTGAATGCCGCTTCGGTTTCCTCGGTGGGGCATAGCGCGCCGAGAAGTCCTTTGCCGTTCGTAGCGCTTTCGTCGCTTGCGAGGTTATAGCCAAAGAGCGCGGTATAGGCTTGGTTGACGTATTCAACTGACAGGGTTTCCGTCGTGATGGCAATCGGCGAGGGCGAGAGCTCGAGGAGCAGCCGATAGCGCCGCTCGCTTTTTTCCAGGGCGGCGGTGCGTTCCTGAACCAGGGTTTGCAGGTTTCGCTGATAGTCGCGAAGCTCGGTTTCCGCCCGATCCCGTTCCTGAAAGGTTTGCTCAAGCCCCGAGCGGATGACGGTGATGGTGTCGAAGACCGGGAGAAGCGGGTTACGGACGTCGGGCTCGATGCTCTCGCGCTTCTTTCCGGTTTCCCAATCGATCGACTCAAGGTACGCGAGAAGGTCCTCGGTATATTGGTTTGCCCGCGATCTCATGAATCGCAAGAACGCGCTGCGCTCGGGCGGAACGATACCGGTCTCGAGGAAACCGAAAGCGGCGGATTTCGCCGCATGGTAGGATTGGCAGACGAGGACGGAGGTTCGCAGGAACCCAAGCGCTCGGCCGAGCTTGATGCTCAGGGATTGGGTAAAGGTGCAATTGCAGAAGATCAGGAGCGCGAGCCGGCGATTTCCGATCACGAAATCCATAAAGAGCTTTCGGGCCTCGGCGGTCGAGTTCCGATAATCGCACCAATCTTGGATTATCACGTAGCTTTTATCCGGGGAGACGTTCGCGTCGAGTATCCTTTCGCCGAAGGCGAGCGACGCCCGCTCCGTGTCCTCCGTCGAGAAGCCGTGCCCGCGCACGACGAGCACGCGATCGCCGAGCAGCGCGTACGAGCACGAGAACTTCGGCGAGAAGACGACGCGTTCCCATTCCCGCGTGCGCGCGGCGCGTTCGGGTAAATAGGTTTTACTCAGGCGCGAAATTTTCATGGTCCGCGTGTCACCCTTTCCGCCCGTTGGCGGTCAGCGATCTCATTAAAACTGAGGATACCTTTTTTCGCGGTTAGCATCTATCGGTCGCGAACGTATTCCGATGCCTCGCCGCGCGAATTAACAAAGAAACATCCGTCGCGGACAAAAGATGCATCCCGCGCCCGTCGGAGACGAGCGCGCGCTTTTTTTGCGTTGGCATGGCGGCGATATGCGGGTATACTACGGTCAGTATGTTTTCCCATCGAGTGTCCGATCGGATTTGGGTAGCCTTGTGCGCGATCGCGGCGTTTTTGCTCTTCCTCGCGTTTTGGGGCCCGCCCTCGTGGACCGCCGCGTTTCCGCAAGGGATGGTGTTTCGCTTTCTCGACGCGCTCTGGTGCGACCTACTCGCGCTCGCGCTTGTCTGCGTTCCCTTATTTTTGCGCGTCGGAAAAAAGCGTGCGTCGCTCGCCTTGCTCATCGCGGGTTGCGCGTATCCCCTCGTTTTTTGCGCGCTCGTGGTTCTCGCGAGGCCGCTCGCCGCGCTCGACTCGCTTATCGGGGTATTCGCCCTGATCGATTTATGCGCGCTGTTCGCCGCCGCGGCCCTGAGACTCGTCGCAGCTCGGCGCGAGCGGGTGCGTTTCGCGGGACAGGATTCTCTCCGCATCGTCTGATCGCTCGCGACGCCGATCGCGTGGCTCGCTTTTTTCGCCGCGGGCTCGAGGGCTTCGTCGCTGTGGCCGATCTTTCGCGCCGTGGGCGCGCTTTCGCTCCTCGTTCCCGCGATCGCGATCCTTACCGAGCGGGAGTCGGTTCCCGTCGGCCTTTCCGCCGACGCCCTCAAGCGGCGCTTTTCGATCAGCGCGCGGGAAACCGAGGTACTCGGGCTGCTGCGGGACGGGCTGACCAACCAGGAGATCGCCGATCGCCTTTTCGTCTCGATCACGACCGTGAAATCCCACCTTTCGCATCTCTACGAAAAGACGGGAACGCGAAATCGGGTAGAGCTCTTGCGAATCATCCGATCGGATGATGGCGATTCCGACCTTCGGGGGATGGATACCACGAGCGTTCCGGGCCCATCATGATCGCAGGAGTTACCCAATGAAAAAGATGCTCGTGTTACTTACGGCGCTCGCTATTGCGCCCCTCATGGTAATCGTCTCGTGCGTGTCCACCGCGGCCCATGCCGACGGAAGCCTTGATAGGATCAGCCTCAACACGAGGCCCGATAAGGACGGCAATGTTTTTTCCGTCCAGGTCATCGATCGCCTCGAGCGCGTCATGGTCTTGGACATGACCGACCGAGGCAAGCGCACGGAGCTTTCGCCCGGCGACTGGAGCTATGATCCCCTGACGACCAGGCTCACCGTCGCGCGCGCGAGCCCCTACGTGAACCCGGTGTATCACCTGGAAGGGCGCGGCGAGCGACCCGCGCGGTTTATCCTCCAGAACGTAAAGAAGGGCGAAGCGCCTATCGTGTTCGTGGGCAAGCGCGTCGCCATCGAGGGCGTCGACTACGATTGGGACTCGGCTAAGTCCCTCCTTGCCATGCGGAAAAATCTCGATCCCGAGAAGCCCGAGTTCTACGTTGACTACCTAACCGAGGACGGCAGCGCCTGCTTCGGCGATATGGGCGACGCGGAGAACGCGGACCGAATCGAGTACTATCTCGCCGAGAAACGGCGGGGGGATTTTAAGGCGACGGTCGAATCGGGCGCCGAGTTTCCCTTTTTGGAAAAGCGCGGAAGCGGCGATCCCGTCGTGGTTATGCGAAAGCCGACCGCGCAAGAGCGGGCTGACCTCGTCTCCCAATCGGTGCCGGTCGTCAAGTGCCGGAACAAGAGCGATGCCGAGATCAGCAAGGAAGTGGGCTTTGACTCCCGAATGCCGGGCAAGATCCGTTTCGCCGGCTCATCGGCTTTCGCCGACCCCGGCGTGAAGATGATCCTGGAAACGGCGGGCGATGGAACATCGGCGCTTTCGGTCATGTGCTATTACCAACTCTCGGACAAGGTCCAAGGCCAGGCCGACGACAGCATTCCGCTGACCCTTTCGCGCGAGGCGCGGACGGAGACGGGGCAGGAAGGCGATTTTTGGATCGTGTCCTCGCCGATGCCCAAGGCGCCCCAGGTGACGAGAAGCGTGTATTGGTCCATTCGTCAGGACGAGCGCGGGTACGGCGTGACCAAAACGGTCTCGTATCGGGGAATAAGCCGCGGCGTCGACTTCGAGGTCTCGTGCACGGACGATCCCGAAACCTGCGCGCGGGCCGAGGAAATCATCCTTGCCTTTTTGAAGCTCCGTTCATAGCGAGAATCGCCGTCTCGCGCGTCGATTTGACGCCGGAAAAGTGCCACGTTACACTTAATAGCGCCTGCGTACGCGAAAGCGGGGCAGGCGCTATGAGGAGTGGCGAATGAAGATCAATACAAGGCTAGTGCTCATGGTCGCGGCCCTTATCGCCGTGACGCTCACGCTTATCTCCGTTCTGGTTTTTTTCACGTATAGGGAAAACCTTGACGCCAACCTGAAAGAGATCGCGGGATCGGAGTCGGCGCTCATTCGCGAGGAAGTCGAGGCTTGGCTGCAGCCGTACTTCATGGAGGTAACGGGCGCGGCGTATGCCTCCGCGCAAGCGGGCGACCTCCATGGCGACGCGCTGCCCCTCCTCAAGGAAATCCTGAAAAAGCACCCCGATATGTCGGATATCTACTGGTCCGGCGAAGTGCCGTATAAGGCCGGCGGTTTTTTCATCGACGCGGGCGGGTGGACCCCTCCTGCCGATTATGACCAGACGGCGCGCGATTGGTACGCGAACACGAAGAAGCAATCGGGAATCCTTCTGACCGATCCCTATCTCGACATGATCACGAATAAGCTAGTCGTCTCGGTCGCGAGCAACGTCGTATCGGCGACGAGCGGCAAGCCGCAAGGCGTGGTCGGCATCGACCTTTTCATCACGAAGGTCGGCGAGATGGTCGGTTCCCAAAAGCTTTCCGCTAAAGGGCGTTCGTTCCTCGTAAACGTCGAGGGCACGTATATCACGAACGACCGGGCTGAGGCGATCCTGAAGGAGAAGATCCAGGACGACGCGGTCTTAAAGCCCGTCGCCGACGCGATCCTGAAAAACGATTCCTCGTTCGGCTATACCCCGGACCGAAAGCATTACTATTCCTCGGTGAGGCTCAGGAGCGCCGCGTGGTATTACGTGACCTATGGCCCGCTCTCCGATATCTACGCGGCCCTTTGGTCATTCCTCCTCAGGCTCGTGGTCGCGGGCGCGCTGTCGCTCGCCGTCGCGCTCGCGTTCGTCTTCTTCGTCGCGCGAAACCTGTCGCGCCCGATCGTCGGGGCCGTCGGCGTCGCCACGGAAATTTCCTCGGGCGACCTCAGGAGCGAGGTCGACGCGCGGCTGCTCGCGCGCACGGACGAGATCGGGACGCTCGCGGGGGCGCTCAAGACGATGCGCGAAAACCTCAGCGGCGTGATCGAGGAGGTCATGACCGCGGCGAACCAAGTCACGGCGGGAAGCCAGCAGCTCTCGGACACGGCGCAGCAAATGTCGCAGGGCGCGACCGAACAGGCCGCGTCGGTCGAGGAGATTTCCTCCTCGATGGAGGAAATGACCTCGAACATCCGGCAGAACGCGGAGAACGCGCTCCAGACCGAGAAGATCGCCCAGCTTTCCGCGAGCACGGCGGAGGAAGGCGGGCGCGCCGTCGAGGCGACGGTACAGGCGATGCGCGAGATCGCGGCGAAAATCGGCATTATCGAGGAGATCGCGCGCTCGACGAACATGCTCGCGCTCAACGCGTCGATCGAGGCCGCTCGCGCCGGCGAGTACGGTAAGGGCTTCGCCGTCGTCGCCTCGGAGGTCGGCAAGCTCGCCGAACGGAGCCAGAAGGAAGCGGGCTCGATCAGCAAGCTCTCTATCGAAAGCGTGACGATCGCGGAGAAGGCCGGCTCAACGATCACGGCGATGATTCCCGATATCAAGCGGACCGCCGAGCTCGTGCAGGAAATCAGCGCGTCGTCGAGCGAGCAAAACTCCGGCGCCGGCCAGATCAACGCCGCGATACTGCAGCTCGATAAGGTCGTGCAGCAAAACGCGTCGGCGTCCGAGGAATCGGCTTCGATGTCCGAGGAGCTCGCGAGCCAGGCGGAGCAGATGCAGGCGACCATGGGCTACTTCAAGACTCAAGCGAAGGGGCCGAAGGGCGAATAGGCCGCGTCATGCGCGGGACGCGCAAGGCGTGGAGCATAACGAGACTTTTTTTAGCGCATGGTGCTTCGCTTCTCGTGATATACTGATCGCGAAAAGGGGAAGCGAGCATCATGCGTTTCGCGAGATCTCTATTCATTGTCAGCATTGGTATTGCCGCCTTATCGGGATGCGCCGTAAAGCGGATCGCCGGAAACACGATCACGTCGCCGACGATCGGCGTTTTACGAGAGGTCCCGGCGGGCGAGTTCGTCAGGGATTCAGACCGAAGGGACGTGAGTCGGGTCGAGGACGCGTTCTATATCTCCGAACGGGAAATAACCTATCCGCATTTCCGCGCGGTAACCGGCATCTCCGTCCCGAATAATCTCATGGAAGGCCTGCCCGTCAAATACGTGAACTGGTACCACGCGCTGATCTTCTGCAACGAGCTCAGCGTTCGCGAGGGTCTTACCCCCGTGTACTCGATCAAGGGAAGCGAGGATCCGGCCGATTGGCTTAAGCTCGTCGACGGCATCTTGCCGATGGGGCACAGCACCGATCAACGGATGAGCCCCGTCGTCGCGGACTGGAACGCGAACGGATACCGTCTCCCCACCGAGATGGAATGGACCTGGGCCGCCATGGGCGCGCGCGACGGGAAGAAAGGGCACGCGAGGGCCTTCGCGGGGAGCACGGGCAAGAACGCCGTGGGGGACTACGCCTGGTTTCAGGGCAATAGCCATACCACGAGCCACCCGGTGGGGACCAAGCTTCCGAACGAGCTCGGGCTCTTCGACATGAGCGGAAACGTGATGGAGTGGTGCTGGGACTGGTACGCTGACTACCCAAAGGGCCTTCTCTCGTCGCGAGAAGAAAGCGGACGCGGCGCGCAGTCGGGCGGCGGACACGTCGTGCGCGGCGGCTCATGGAAGGACGACCTTACCTCCCTCGATTTCCGCTGCGGCAGCTGCCCGTTCGACCAAGACCATTACGTCGGCTTCCGCGTCGCGCGCGCGATCAGTGCCGACCATATACGGTCCGCGCCGACCGCGCGCAAGTAACGCAGATTGTGCCGCGCGGCGGCGCGCGCGTGACGACGTCCGCGTGCTTAGGCGTTACCGCTTCGTCATCGAAAGAACGGTCTGTATCATCTTCTCGATGCCGACGGCCATGTCCGAGGTCGAGGGGCCGACCATCATGGCGGGCGTGGTGACGATCCGGTTCTTCTCGTCGACGACGATGTCTCCGACCACGCACTGTTTATGAATCGCGCCCATCGCCTCGATCTGGCCGACGAAGTTAGAGGCACCGCCGATGGTGATCGTGATCTTCTGCTTTCCGAGCACCTTCGCGAGGTTCGCCGACGCGAGGCACATGGACCCGATTGGCTTCTTCGCCGCGTACGTCTCCTTGATCAGGCGCGCGACGTCGGCGTTGACGGTGCAGTCCTTGCCCTTCGAGAGGAAGTCCGAGAGGTTCTTTACCGAACCAAGCCCGCCGACGATCACGATGGCGTCGAGGTCTCCCGACTTCACGTTTGCGATGTCAACGATGTTGCCGCGCGAGATGCGCGCGGATTCCTCGAGGACGTTGCGCGTCCCCTCTCCCGGCTTGTTCGTCGCATGGTTGATCACGTCTGCCTGCGGCGCGGAAGGCGCCATGTAGACGACGTTTGCCTTGCCCCGCTCGAGATAGAGCATGGTGAGAACGGCCTCGGAAACCTCAGTGCCGTCCATCATCCCGCATCCGGAAAAGATCACCCCGACCTTCGGGCGTACCGGGTCTTGCGCGAACGCCATCGTCGCGTTCGCGACGGAAAGCACCAAACCTACTAACGTGAAAACGACTCTTTTCATACCGTTACCCCTTGTAAGAAATAATCCCCGATCGTAATCGGGTAAGGGCATGATATGGCGAGCGACGCGCATCGCGGGAGAGCGAAACCGCATTATTATCGAGGCAAATCGGCAATGCGCGCGAAATTAGCCAACGCGCGGCGAGATAAGGAAGCGCGCCGCGAAACCAGCTCGCGCGCCGCGCAACAGGTTAGTCTTCTAGCGCACGTAGCTCGGGACGATGAAGGCCTTGCGAAAGTCCGAGGGCGTTCGGCCCGTGTAGCGCCTGAACGAACGGCTGAAATGGGACTCGTCGGCGAATCCCGTTCGATCCATGATCTCGGCGATGGGCAAACTCGTGTTTCGGAGAAGGACCGAGGCGGTCTGAACCCGAAGGCTGATCACGTACTGCGCGACGCTGAGCCCCGTCGCGCGGCGCACCCGCGTCTGGAGGCTCGTGCGGTTCGTGCCGAACGCGCGCGCGATCGCGTCGACCGAAAGGCTCTCGCCGAGCCGGGCGATGAGATAGCCGTAGAGACCCTCGACCTCAGCATCAGCGGCGGGCGTGCCCTCGGCGGCGAAAAGGCCCGTGGGGCTTTCCTTAAGCTTCGTGCACGCGATGAGAATCTCGAGGAGATAGCTCCGCGCCCGGCATGGCCACGACCAGTCGGGCTGCTTTTCAAGCTCATCGCCCATGCGTTCGGCGGACTCGCCGAGAAATCGATACACGCCGGGCTCCAGGAAGAGCGAGCGTTCCGCGGGCTCGCGCTCTGGGGAAAAACGATAGAGCATGAAACCGTCGTTGCACGTGCCCGGGTCGCGCGCGTCGCTGAAATCGAAATCGAGCGTGAGCGTCTCGAAGACGAACTGCGGGTGGAAAAGGATGAGCTTGTCGTTTCGGTCCGCCGCGGCAAGGTCGAGGGCGACGTCGGCCTCGTGCGGGACGAAAACCGCCGCGGGCGCGATGATCGTGGTTTCGCGGCCGCAAACGGAGAGAACCGCGTTACCCGAATGCAGCAGCGCGAGCTTCGAGCGCGCGGGATTCTTGAGCGCGTTTTTCCAGCATCCGATCTCGCGTCCGTCGAGAACCCCCGCGGGGATTTTCTTCCCGCGGTAAAACTCCCTCCCGACGGCCGATCCCTCCGCGGCGGGTTCGCCTCGCATGGCGTCTTGCGCGTTTTCCATGATCGCTAGTATAGCCGCGTCTTCTCGCGCATGCAAGAAATTAAAAAAAGATTGAGGCAGAAAGCCAAACGCGGGGCGAACGTCCTCGCGCGGAGCCGCCGCGAACGAAGGGCTACCGAGGGGCGAACGCGACCGAGGAAATGCCCCTTTATCGCAGGCGCACCTTCATGATCCCGGAGACGGCCGCGACATAGATGGTATTGGAATCGAATCCCGACGCGCCGAGGCACAAACCATCGGGGTCGCGCAAAGAGCTCGTTATCGTGGTCGACTTCGCCTTACCGTCTATCCTGATGACGGAATAACTCGTGCACGCGTAGATCGTATCGTCCTTATCCAGGCAAATGGTGAACATGTCGATACCGTCGACGACGCATTTCGGCTTGAGCGGTTTCGCCGGCGATACGCTTTGGTTAAGCTTGAATTGAAGGATCCTTCGCCCTTCCCGCGCAAAGAGGCGTTTCCGTTCCGCGTCGAGGGCAAGGCTCGTTAAGACGAAATCTCCCGTAACCTTGCCCTTGTACAACACGCTCTTTTCCATCGATGGCGTAAATCTATAGATAGTGTCTGCCTTGTCATCCGCGACGTAGATATTGCCCTGCTTGTCGATCTTCACGTCGAAGCACCGGGCGAACCCATCGGCTATCGTGGTAACCGTTCCGTCAGGCGCTATCTTTATCAGCCTGTCGCCAAGGGTGAGGTACGCGTTATTCGTATCGTCGAAATCGATACCGGAGCTGATAAAGCTCTTGTCCGTGAGGTAATTGCCGGAAAAACTCCCCTCAAGCTTCGCGAACTCCTCGACCCTTCCGTCCGGCGTTATCCTTGAAAGCTCGCCGTTTCCCGAGGCCGGCGCGGTAACCATGTACATGATTCCGCCGTGAATCGCGACGCCGAACGGCCTGTGCCCGCCGGCCTTAACGAAATACTCGGGCGCGACATTCTTGCCTGAGCCATTCGGGATCGATGAATCGTTTCCGCTTTTCGCCTGATTCGAACATCCGCATACGGTAACGAAGAAAGCAACGCTCAAGAGGAAAAATACCGAATGTCCTGGCGGGTTCGCTCGAGCGCGTTTACTCATGGGTAATGGCATCGCGTTCTCTCCTTGATCCATGTGAGGGTTGCGTAATGATACCATAGAATACAACGATCGCCCGTTATCTCGCGCGTTTCGTCAGTAGCACGCATAAGTGAAGAAGGGGTAGGCCGCTACCGCGTGCGGCCGAAGGGGAAGGCTTTCCCCTTCCTGGCGATCGTACTTCCGAATCGCATCATGGCCGTTCGCCAAACTCGCGCGGGTCGAATACGGCCGAGGTTGCCCAGGGCAAAAGGCCCCAGGGACCGAGCCTTACGGTCAATCGCGCGAGCTGGCCGTCGTCGGCGGCGCCGAGCGGATCGGCGCGAAAGCGCGCGGTCCATTGGCGGCGACCGGCGAGATAGTGCCGGCCGAAATCGTTCCATCCGGAAAAGCAATCCCGGGCGCGCTGTCCGTTCAGGAGCAGGACGCGCCAGGCGGAGTCCGGGTCGATCCATTTCATGAGCATGATGACGCGCGTGAAAAACGCGACGCGAACGCATGCGAACGCGATTGCCGATCGGGGGTCGTCCGCGTCGGGCATGGCGTAAAGGTCCGTCCGGAACCACGCGGCCTCGTAGCGCTCGGCGATATTCTTGACGGCATCTTCGTCCGAGGTATTGGGCGGGAGCTCAAGGTAATGGAGTAAGCCCGAGCGCAGGAGTTTCTTGCTCTCTTCGGCAAGTTCCGTGCTGT